>Ga0160472_100175_pt1 | contig 85611 bp, 77 predicted proteins | sample HID1973M_E11MG_FD_108267 | JGI IMG/M metagenome (GOLD analysis project Ga0160472, IMG submission 108267) | Enriched mosquito-associated microbial communities from UW Madison campus, WI, USA - HID1973M_E11 MG | ecosystem: Host-associated > Arthropoda: Insects > Digestive system > Unclassified ... | reverse complement strand
TGTGGCTGCCTGACTCGATGGAAGGCCCGACCCCGATCTCGGCGCTGATCCACGCGGCCACGATGGTGACCGCGGGTATCTTTATGGTGGCACGCATGTCGCCGCTGTTCGAGCTGTCGGACACCGCGCTGTCCTTCGTGCTGGTGATCGGCGCGATCACGGCCCTGTTCATGGGCTTCCTCGGCATCATCCAGAACGACATCAAGCGCGTGGTCGCGTACTCGACGCTGTCGCAGCTCGGCTACATGACCGTCGCGCTGGGCGCCTCGGCCTACTCGGTCGCCGTGTTCCACCTGATGACCCACGCGTTCTTCAAGGCACTGCTGTTCCTCGGCGCGGGCTCGGTCATCATCGGCATGCACCACGACCAGGACATCCGCAACATGGGCGGCCTGCGCAAGTACATGCCGATCACGTGGATCACCTCGCTGGTCGGTTCGCTGGCGCTGATCGGCACGCCGTTCTTCGCGGGCTTCTACTCGAAGGACTCGATCATCGAGGCCGTGGCCGAGTCGCATATCGCGGGTTCGGGCTTCGCCTACTTCGCGGTGCTGGCCGGCGTGTTCGTCACGGCGTTCTACTCGTTCCGCATGTATTTCCTGGTCTTCCACGGTGAAGAGCGCTGGGGCAAGGGCGACGCCCATGCCGACGACCACCACCACGAGGTAGAGGAAGAGTCGCACGACGCGCACCACCATGGCCTGGCCGCCGGCGAGAAGCCGCACGAGTCGCCGTGGGTCGTCACGCTGCCGCTGGTGCTGCTGGCCATCCCGTCGGTGATCATCGGCGCCATCGCCATCGGCCCGATGCTGTTCGGCGACTTCTTCGAGCATGGTGTGGCCTTCGACAAGGTGATCTTCGTCGGGGAGAACCATCATGCGATGGAAGAGCTGAAGGAAGCGTTCCACGGCTGGGTGCCGATGGCGCTGCACTCGCTGACCACCCCGGTCCTGTGGCTGGCCATCGCCGGCGTGGTGCTGTCGTGGTTCTTCTACATGAAGCGCCCGGACATCCCGGCCGCGATCCAGAAGCGTTTCTCGGGTATCTACACGCTGCTGGACAACAAGTACTACATGGATGCGATCAACCAGGCCGTGTTCGCCCGCGGTGCCCGCCTGCTCGGCACCGGCCTCTGGAAGGGTGGCGACCAGAGCCTGATCGACGGACTGGTCGTGAACGGTTCGGCCCGCGTGGTGGCTTCGTTTGCCGCTGCCTCGCGATACCTGCAGTCGGGCTACATCTACCACTACGCGTTCGCGATGATCGTAGGCATGCTGGTGCTGCTGACGCTGACCGTCACTGGCGTGATCGGTGTGAAGTGATAGGCACCAAGTAAGGAAAACAAAGAAATGGTTCTGTCTTTCTCAATCTGGCTGCCCATCTTTTTCGGCCTGCTGATACTCGCGTTCGGCTCCGACCGCAGCAAGTGCTTCGTCCGCTGGATGGCACTCTTCGGGTCGCTGGTCAGCTTCCTCGTGACGCTGCCGCTGATCTTCCAGTTCGACAAGGGAACGGCCTCGATGCAGTTCGTCGAGAAGGCGAGCTGGATCGAGCGCTTCAACATCCAGTACTACCTGGGTGTCGACGGCATCTCGATGTGGTTCGTCGTGCTGACCGCCTTCATCACCGTGATCGTCGTGATCTCGGCCTGGGAAGTGATCGAGCAGCGCGTGGCCGAGTACATGGCCGCGTTCCTGATCCTGTCCGGCCTGATGGTCGGCGTGTTCGCCGCGCTCGACGGCCTGCTGTTCTACGTGTTCTTCGAAGCCACGCTGATCCCGATGTACATCATCATCGGCGTGTGGGGCGGCCCGAACCGTGTGTACGCGGCCTTCAAGTTCTTCCTGTACACGCTGATGGGCTCGCTGCTGACGCTGGTCGCATTGCTGTACCTGTACAGCAAGACCGGTTCGTTCGACATCCTGACCTGGCACGCCGCAAAGCTGACGATGAACGAGCAGATCGCGATCTTCATCGCCTTCTTCCTCGCCTTCGCCGTCAAGGTGCCGATGTGGCCGGTGCATACCTGGCTGCCGGATGCCCACGTGGAAGCGCCGACCGGCGGTTCGGTGGTGCTGGCCGCCATCATGCTGAAGCTGGGTGCGTACGGTTTCCTGCGTTTCTCGCTGCCGATCGCCCCGGACGCCAGCCACTACCTGGCTCCCTTCATCATCACGATCTCGCTGATCGCCGTGATCTACATCGGCCTCGTCGCCCTGGTGCAGGCCGACATGAAGAAGCTGGTGGCGTACTCGTCGATTGCCCACATGGGCTTCGTCACGCTGGGCTTCTTCATCTTCAGCGACATCGGCGTGGAAGGCGGCATCGTGCAGATGATCTCGCACGGCTTCATCTCGGGCGCCATGTTCCTTTGCATCGGCGTGCTGTATGACCGCGTGCACTCGCGCCAGATCGCCGACTACGGCGGTGTGGTGAACACCATGCCGAAGTTCGCGGCCCTGTCGGTGTTCTTCGCGATGGCCAACTGCGGCCTGCCGGCCACCTCGGGCTTCGTCGGTGAATTCATGGTGATCCTGGGTGCCGTCAAGTTCGACTTCTGGATCGGCCTGGCCGCCGCCACCGCCCTGATCTTCGGCGCGGCGTACTCGCTGTGGATGGTCAAGCGCGTGATCTTCGGCGATATCGTGCACCAGCATGTGCGCGAACTGGTCGACCTGAACAAGCGTGAATTCCTCATGCTGGGCCTGCTCGCCATCATGACCTTGTACATGGGTCTGTACCCGAAACCCTTTACCGACGTCATGCAAGCGTCCGTCACGAACCTGCTGACCCACGTCGCGCAGTCGAAGCTGTAAGCGGGGAGAGAAAGAAATATGCAACCGTCCTCTAGCTCGGCCTTCATGGCGCCGCTAATCTTCCTGGCGATCGCCATCGCGGCGGTCAACTGGATCGACCTGGCTCGCGGCAAGGGCAAGCAAAGCGTGGCCTATCCGCTGTCGCTGATCATCACGCTGGTGCTGACCGTCTGGTTCGGCATGAACGCCGCCACCGGCGAGACGCAGTATGTGTTCAGCAACCTGGCCGTGTTCGACCCGATGGCCAATGTGCTGTCGGCGTTCTGCTCGCTGGGCCTGTTCGTCACGCTGGTCTACACGCGCCGCTACCTGGCCGACCGCGACATGTTCGCCGGCGAGTTCTACATGCTGGCGCTGTTCACCCTGGCCGGCCAGATCGTGATGATCTCGGGCAACAACTTCCTGACCCTGTACCTGGGCCTGGAACTGCTGTCGCTGTCGTCGTACGCCCTGGTGGCCCTGCGCCGCGAGTCGCGCGTGACTTCCGAGTCCGCCATGAAGTACTTCGTGCTGGGCGCGCTGGCTTCGGGTTTCCTGCTGTACGGCATCTCGATGATGTACGGCGCCACCGGATCGCTGAACCTGGGTGAAGTGTTCCGCGTGGTCGAGTCGGGCCGCGTCAACACGACGATGCTGGCCTTCGGCGTGGTGTTCATCGTCGCCGGCCTGTCGTTCAAGCTCGGCGCCGCGCCGTTCCACATGTGGATCCCGGACATCTACGAGGGCTCGCCGACGGCGGTGACGCTGCTGATCGCCGGTGGTCCGAAGGTTGCCGCCTTCGCGCTGTTCCTGCGCGTGCTGGTGGAAGGCCTGCTGCCGCTGGCCGCCGACTGGCAGAACATGCTGGTGGTCCTGGCCGTGGCATCGCTCGCCATCGGCAACCTGACCGCCATCGTGCAGACGAACCTCAAGCGGATGCTGGCCTATTCGACCATCTCGCACATGGGCTTCGTCCTGCTGGGCATGCTGTCGGGTGTGGTGGCCAACAAGGTCGACGGCGCCGCCGACGCCTACAGCGCGTCGATGTTCTACTCGGTCACCTACCTGCTGACCACGCTGGGCACCTTCGGGCTGATCCTGCTGCGCACGAGCAAGGGTTTCGAGGCCGAGACGCTGGAAGACCTGAAGGGCATGTCGCGCCGCAACCCGTGGTTCGCCTTCCTGATGCTGGTGATGATGTTCTCGCTGTCGGGCATTCCGCCGATGGTGGGCTTCTACGCCAAGCTGGCCGTGCTGGAAGCCGTCATCAAGACCGGCATGACCTGGCTGGCCGTGGTCGCGGTACTGTTCTCGCTGATCGGCGCGTTCTACTACCTGCGCGTGGTCAAGCTGATGTACTTCGACGAGCCGACCGCCAGCGAGCCGATGGAAGCCTCCGCGGGCCTGCGCGGGATGCTGAGCCTGAACGGCGTGGCCGTCATCCTGCTGGGTATCTTCCCGGCGGCGCTGATGAACCTGTGCTTCCAGGCCATCCGCGCGGCGCTGGCCTCGTAAGCGGGACCTGAAACATGAGCAGTTCGGCGAGCGGCTGGTTTGTCATCCTGCTGGCATTGGCCTGTGCCAACCTGCCGTTCGTCAACCAGCGGCTCTTCGCGGTAATTCCGCTGCGCCCGGCGCGCAAGCCCCTGTGGCTGCGCCTGGCCGAGCTGGTGACGTGGTACCTGGCAGCCGGCCTCGCCGGCTTCGCCATCGAAGCCAGTCTGGGCAATGCGTTCCCGCAAGGCTGGCAGTTCTACGCCATCACCGCGTGCATGATGCTGGTGTTCGCCTTCCCCGGCTTCACCTGGCAATACCTGGTCAAACATCGCGCGGCCTGACTCCGGGCGGCGCAGCCCCCGGAGCCTTCATGACCGACAAGACCCCTGACGACAGACTGGACGACGCACCGAGCGACGGTCTCAGCGAAGTCTGCGTCGCCTCCGCCACGGTCCACCGCGGCAAATTCCTCACCCTCAAGCAAGACATCGTGCGCCTGCCCGACGGCAAGCAGGCCGGGCGCGAGTACGTCGTCCATCCGGGCGCGGTCATGATGATCCCGCTGTTCGACGACGGCACCGTGCTGCTGGAACGCCAGTTCCGCTACCCCGTCGGCGAAGTCATGATCGAATTTCCCGCCGGCAAGCTGGACCCGCAGGAAGGCGCAATCGCCTGCGCCGAGCGCGAACTGGAGGAGGAGACCGGCTACAGCGCGCAGCGCTGGGACTTCCTCACCCGCATCCATCCCGTCATTTCCTATTCGACCGAGTTCATCGATCTGTTCCTGGCCCGCGACCTGAGCGCCGGCGAGGCCAAGCTCGACGACGGCGAGTTTCTGGAAACCTTCATCGTGCCGGCAGGGCAGGTGATCGACTGGGTGCGCAGCGGGCGCATCAGCGACGTCAAGACCATCATTGGCGCCTTCTGGCTCGAGAAGGTCCTGTCGGGCGCATGGCAGCCGGGCGAAAAAGCCGTTCCTGGCGTCTAATGTCATGGAAGTGGCGTCTTGTCTCCGTGGGTGCGGTTGGCTCCACCCCACTTGCCGCGATCCGCAATGGAATAGAACGGTCGTGCCAGAAAAATTAGAACGACCGTTCACAAAAGTCGCATTCACAGATAATATAGCTTTCGACGGGTTGGAAAGATCATGAAGGTTCTCGACCTGCGCTGTGCGCAAGATCATCGTTTCGAGGGTTGGTTCGCCTCGGGGGACGATCCGCAGTCGCAGCTTTCGCGTGGCCTCGTCCAATGTCCGGTTTGTGGCGATCATGCCGTGTCGCAGCTGCTGAGCGCGCCGCGCCTGAATCTCTCGGGTGCGACGGAAAAGCCCGCGGCGCCGAAGGAAGGGCAGCCGCACGCCATGCAGACCCTGCAGGCCCTCTACATGAAGGCCGTCAGGCAGGTGCTGGCGCAGACCGAGGACGTGGGCGAACGCTTTGCCGAGGAGGCCCGGCGCATGCACTACGATGAGGCTCCCGAGCGCGGCATCCGCGGCTCGGCCTCGCCGGAGGAAGTGCAGGCGCTGGCCGAAGAGGGTATCGAGACTTTCCCGCTCGTGGTGCCGGACGCGCTCAAGCAGACGGCTCACTGAACAGCGTCCTGTGCCCGTGAATCTCCGGCGCATGACGCGCTAGGCAGAACAAGGCCGGCGCCAGCTGGCCGCACCGGAGACAGGGGCATGGATCTCAATTATTCCGAGGCCGATACCGCCTTCCGCCAGGAAGTTCGTAGCTGGCTCGAAGCCAACTTGCCGCAGGACATCCGCGACAAGGTACTCAACCACCGCCGGCCGAACCGCGACGACTTCGTCCGCTGGCACAAGATCCTCGCCGCCAAGGGCTGGTCGGCCCCGCACTGGCCGGTCCAGCACGGCGGCACGGGCTGGAACGCCACGCAGCGCCACATCTGGGACGAGGAAAATGCCCGCATCGGCGCCCCCGGCATCCTGCCGTTCGGCGTGGCGATGGTCGCGCCCGTGATCATGAAATACGGCAACGAGCAGCAGAAGTCGTACTACCTGCCCCGTATCCTCGATTGCACCGACTGGTGGTGCCAGGGCTATTCCGAGCCGGGCTCGGGTTCCGACCTGGCCTCGCTGAAGACCCGCGCGGAACTGACGCCGGACGGCAAGCACTACATCGTCAACGGCCAGAAAACCTGGACCACGCTGGCCCAGCACGCCGACATGATCTTCTGCCTCGTGCGCACCGACCCCTCGGTCAAGAAGCAGGAAGGCATCTCGTTCCTGCTGATCGACATGAAGACCCCGGGCATCACCGTGCGCCCGATCATCATGCTCGACGAAGACCACGAAGTGAACGAAGTGTTCTTCGACAACGTGCAGGTGCCGGTCGAGAACCGCATCGGCGAAGAGAACAAGGGCTGGACCTACGCCAAGTACCTGCTCGGCCACGAGCGCACCGGCATTGCCCGCGTGGGCGCTTCTAAGCGCGAACTGGGCTTCCTCAAGCGCCTGGCGCGCCAGCAGCAGAAGAACGGCAAGCCGCTGCTGCAGGACCCGGTGTTCGGCGCCAAGGTCGCCGCGCTGGAGATCGAGCTGATGGCGCTGGAGATCACCGTGCTGCGCGTGGTGTCGAGCGAAGCCGCCGGCAAGGGCCCCGGCCCCGAGGCGTCGATGCTGAAGATCAAGGGCACCGAGATCCAGCAGATGCTGACCGAGCTGATGGTCGAGGCCGTCGGCCCGTACGCGCAGGCGTTCGATCCGGCCTACCTGGAGTGCGAGCACGCACACGCCGTGACCGGGTACGACGACGCCGCCCCGCTGGCCGGCAACTACTTCAACTACCGCAAGACCTCCATCTACGGCGGGTCTAACGAAATCCAGCGGAACATCATCAGCCAGATGATCCTGGGGCTGTGAGGAGACACGGACATGAACTTCAATCTCAGCGACGAACAGAAGCAACTGGCTGACGCGGTCCGCCGTTTCATCGACAAGGACTACGACTTCGAGTCCCGCAAGAAGAACATCAAGGCCGAAGGCGGCCACGGCGCCGCGGCGTGGGGCTCGCTGGTCGAGCTCGGCCTGACGGCGCTGCCGGTGCCGGAAGCCCAGGGCGGCTTCTCGGGCACGGCCGTCGACATGATGGTGGTACAGCAGGAACTCGGCCGCGGGATGATCGTCGAGCCGTACCTGGCGACGGTGACCGGCGCCTACGCGCTGCGCCTGGCCGGCGGCCAGGATGCACTGCTCGAGCAGGTGGCAGGCGGCGAACTGAAGCTGGCCGTGGCCTTCGGCGAGGCGCAGTCGCGCTACGCCCTGAACGATGTGCGCACCACTGCAACGGGCGACAAGCTCAACGGCCGCAAGGTCGTGGTGCTGCACGGCGCGCAGGCCGACAAGCTGATCGTGTCGGCCCGCGCCAGCGGTGCGCAAGCGGAAGAGGGCGGCCTGTCGCTCTACCTCGTCGACACCAAAGGTGCCGGCGTCAAGGTGACCGACTACCGCACACTCGACAACCTCCACGCCGCCGATGTCGAATTCACCGACGCGCCGGCCCAGCTCCTCGGCAAGGCCGGCGAAGCCTGGCCGCTGATCGAGCAGACGGCCGACTACGCCGCCGTGCTGCTGTGCGCCGAGGCCGTCGGCCTGATGGACGCCATCAACGCCGCCACCCTCGAGTACGCGAAGACCCGCCAGCAGTTCGGCGTGCCCATCGCGCGCTTCCAGGCGCTGCAGCACCGCATGACGGAGATGTTCATCCAGGCCGAGCAGTCGCGCTCGATCACGCTGCTGGCTGCTGCACGCTTCGATGACGCCAGCGCGGAAGAGCGCCGCCACTACGTGTCCGCCGCCAAGGCGCGCGTGGGCCAGGCTGCGCGCTACTGTGGCCAGGAAGCCGTGCAGATCCACGGCGGCATGGGCGTGACCGACGAACTGCCGGCCGGCCATATGTTCAAGCGCCTCACGCTGATCAACACGACCTTTGGTGACGTGGACCACCACCTGGCCCGCTTCGCCAGCCAGCCTGGCTTCCAGGAAGCCGCATAAAGGGGGGCTTCGGCATTGCCGAGCACACAGGAACCGCGCCCGCAGTAACATGGGGCGCGGTTTTTTTATCCAGCACAGGACACACACAGGAAGAAGACATGACGGAGAGCAGCCAACCCACCCTGTACTTCGAGGACTTCGTCGTCGGCAGCGTCCGCGAGGTCGGTTCGTACACCGTGACTGAGGAGGAGATCGTCACTTTCGCGCGTCAGTACGACCCGCAGCCGTTCCATATCGACAAGGAAGCCGCGAAGCAGAGCATCTACGGCGGACTGATCTCGAGCGGCTGGATGACCTGCGCGATCATGATGCGGCTGCTTGTGACGAGCGCCACCGGCAAGACGTCGAGCATGGGCTCGCCGGGGCTCGATGAGGTGCGCTGGATCAAGCCGGTGTATGCCGGCGACACCATCCACATGGTGCTGCGCGTGCTCGAGTCGCGCCCGTCCGGCTCGAAGCCGGACCGCGGCGTGGTGATGACGCAGTGGGAAGCCACCAACCAGCGCGGCGAACTGGTCTGCACGGTCAAGGGCATGGGCATGTACGGCCGCCGCCCGGCCTGACGCGCAGGATAGCGCGAGGGCAGGGCAGGGAAAGAGCCCAGCAAACAGCGGCAACAGAGACAACAGAGACAGCGGAGATAACGGAGATAACCGGAATGCGCACGATTGCTTCACTGGAAGAACTTGCAGGCCTGGAAGGCCAGCACATCGGCACGAGCAACTGGCTCGAGATCACGCAGGAACAGGTGAACCTGTTCGCCGACGCCACCGGCGACCATCAATGGATCCACGTGGACGTGGAGCGCGCCAGGCGCGAATCGCCGTACAAGGCGCCGATCGCCCACGGCTTCCTGACGCTGTCGCTGCTGCCGAAGCTGATGCAGGAGGCGGTCGAGGTCCCGAGCGTCAAGATGGGCGTCAACTACGGGCTGAACAAGGTGCGCTTCACCGGCCCCGTGCCGGTGGGCTCGCGCCTGCGCGCGCAGCTCAAGCTGCTGAAGGTCGAGCCGCTGCCCCCGCCGCCGGGCAACCCGGGGCTGACCAGCGGTGCCCAGGTCACGATGGAAGTGACCATCGAGCGGGAGGGGAGCGACCGGCCGGTGTGCGTGGCGGAGTCGATCAGCCGGCGCTATCAGTAATTTTGTGCGACAACCGGACACGGCTTCCGGATCGCATAACCGGTTGCTGCATCGCCCATAACCTGGAAGTTATGCGTCGATGCGCAGCCGATGTCGGAAGGCGGCAATTGGGGGCAACCCCATTGCCGCCTTTCTTGTGTTCGCGCAAGTCCTGATTGCGAAAACCTTGTGTTGCCGACACGACAGAGCAGGACATTCATGTTCTAAGGGCTTTCCCTGACTGCTGCATTGCGGTAAAGTCGCGCCCACGATGTTTTCCGTACTGCAGCAACCTGGTCGGAGACCGCGCTCGTCGGCAACGGCGAGCCTGCCAGGAAGCACGCAAGACGTCGTATCTCAACGCTGCCCGGTGCGCAGTTTTCCAAGCCGGGCCCGTTCGCGGTTTCGGCATCAGGACCCGTAGAGCACGCCTCCAGCCCAATGTGGCACGCTGCGCGCCTTCGACAGTTGTTGTCCGTCGTTGTTGTCAACTCGCGTGCATGGCGTTGTCCGGCTGAAAAGTCCGCCGGCGCTGCTTTCGTCATCGGCAACGCCACCCAGGACATTTCTTTCCGGTATTTCCAGCCCAGCCACTCGTGCCCCCACGCATGAGGGGTGAAGCCGCGCTTTGCGCAAGGCGCGGACAACCTGACCAGTCGTGAGATGAAGAAAGAGAAATCGCCGCTCTGGAAGCGGCTCCTGCCCTGCCTCGGTGTCCTGCTGCTGGCAGGTTGCAACATGACCGTGCTCGATCCCAAGGGACAGGTGGGCATGGACATCAAGAACATCATCCTCGTGGCCACGTGGCTCATGCTGCTGGTGGTCGTGCCGGTGATCGTGCTGACGGTGGTCTTCGCCTGGAAGTACCGCTCGACCAACACCAAGGCACGCTACGAACCGGACTGGTCGCACTCCACCGGCATCGAGCTGGTGGTATGGCTGATCCCCTGCGCCATCATCGTCGTGCTGGGCATCATCACCTGGAAGTCGTCGCACGACCTCGACCCCTACAAGCCGCTCGAATCCAAGGAAAAGCCCGTCACCATCGAGGCTGTGGCGCTGAACTGGAAGTGGCTGTTCATCTATCCCGAGCTGAAGATCGCGACGGTCAACCAGATCGCGTTCCCCGTGGGCACGCCGGTGAACTTCAAGATCACCTCGGATTCGGTCATGAACTCGCTGTTCATCCCGCAACTGGGCGGCCAGGTCTACGCCATGCCGGGCATGCAGACCAAGCTGCACCTGATTGCCAGCGAAGCCGGTACCTATGACGGCATGTCCGCCAACTACAGCGGCGGCGGCTTCTCCGGCATGAAGTTCAAGGCCACCGCCATGTCGAACTACGAGTTCGAACAATGGGTGGCCAAGGTCCGCGCCTCGTCGAACGAACTGGGCATGGACGGCTACCGTGAGCTCGCCAAACCGAGCGAAGCCGACCCGGTGGCCTATTTCGGCAAGGTGGACGGTGAAGTGTTCACCGGCATCCTCCACCAATACATGGAAGACGGCGGCCGCGCCATGGCTGCCCGCGGGTTCGATGGCGGCCCCGTCTGCACGTCGCGCAACACCATCGGCACGTCGCAGATTTCCATGGTCAAGCCCACCAAGGCCGAGACCCAGACTGGCGCGTAATCTAGGAGCATAGTGTGTTTGGCAAACTAACCCTGTCGGCGATCCCGTTTCACGAGCCGATCATCATGGGTGCACTGGGCGGGGGCGCGCTGGTTGGCGCGATCATCGTCGCCCTGATGACCTATCACAAGAAGTGGGGCTGGCTGTGGCGTGACTGGATCACCTCGGTCGACCACAAGAAGATCGGCGTGATGTACGCCGCCGTCTCGCTCGTCATGCTGCTGCGCGGCTTCGCCGACGCCATCATGATGCGCACCCAGCTGGCGCTGGCCACCAACGGCCACGCTGGCATCTTCCCGCCCGAGCACTACGACCAGATCTTCACCGCCCACGGCGTGATCATGATCTTCTTCGTGGCGATGCCGCTGATGACGGGCCTGATCAACCTCGTGGTGCCGCTGCAGATCGGCGCGCGCGACGTGGCCTTCCCGTTCCTGAACACGCTGTCGTTCTGGCTGTTCGTGGCCGGCGCCGTGCTGGTCAACCTGTCGCTGGGCGTGGGCGAGTTCGCCCGTACCGGCTGGCTGGCCTATCCGCCGCTGTCGGGCCTGGACTTCAGCCCGGGCGTGGGGGTGGACTACTACATCTGGGCCTTGCAGATCTCCGGTCTCGGTACGTTGCTGACCGGCGTGAACTTCGTCGTCACGATCATGAAGATGCGCGCCCCGGGCATGACCCTGATGCGCATGCCCGTGTTCACCTGGACCGCGCTGTGCACCAACGTGCTGATCGTCGCCGCCTTCCCGGTGCTGACGGTCACGCTGGGCCTGCTGAGCCTGGACCGCTACCTCGACATGCACTTCTTCACGAACATGGCCGGGGGCAACCCGATGATGTACGTGAACCTGATCTGGATCTGGGGCCACCCCGAGGTCTACATCCTGGTGCTGCCGGCGTTCGGCATCTTCTCGGAAGTCATCTCGACCTTCTCGGGCAAGAAGCTGTTCGGCTACAAGGGCATGGTCTACGCGACCTGCGCGATCATGGTCGCGTCGTTCCTGGTCTGGCTGCACCACTTCTTCACGATGGGCTCGGGCGCCAACGTCAATGCCTTCTTCGGCATCGCGACGATGGTCATCTCGATCCCGACCGGCGTGAAGATCTTCAACTGGCTGTTCACGATGTACCGCGGCCGCGTGCAGATGACCACGCCCGTGCTGTGGACGCTCGGCTTCATGATCACCTTCGTGATCGGTGGCATGACCGGGGTGCTGATGGCCGTGCCGGCAGCCGACTTCGTGCTGCATAACAGCCTGTTCCTGATCGCCCACTTCCATAACGTGATCATCGGTGGCGTGCTGTTCGGCTACTTCGCCGGCATCATCTACTGGTTCCCGAAGGCCTTCGGCTTCAAGCTGGACGAAAAGCTGGGCAAGTACGCGTTCTGGTGCTGGACCATCGGCTTCTACCTGGCCTTCATGCCGCTGTACGCACTGGGCCTGATGGGCATGACCCGCCGCCTGAACCACACCGACAACCCGGCGTGGAACCCGTACCTGTACGTGGCCCTGGTGGGCGCGCTGTTCGTGGCCGCCGGCATCGGCTTCCAGCTGCTGCAGATCGTCGTCTCGATCAAGAACCGCAAGCAGCTGGCCGACGTGACCGGCGATCCGTGGAATGGCCGTACGCTGGAATGGGCGGTGTCGTCGCCGGCCCCGGCCTACAACTTCGCCCACGTGCCCGTGGTGCGTGACCTCGACGCCTTCGCCGACATGAAGGCGCGTGGCGAGACGGTGGCCGACGGCAACTACGCACCGATCCACATGCCGAAGAACACCGCCGCCGGCTTCTTCATCAGCGCGTTCGCGCTGGTGCTGGGCTTCGCCGCGATCTGGCATATCTGGTGGCTGGCCATCGTCGGCTTCGTCGGTGCGATCGTGTCGTTCATCTTCCGCGCCAACGACGACCACATCGATTACTACGTGCCGGCCGCCGAGGTCGCACAGACCGAAACGCGCCATCTGCAGCGCATTGCCTCGCAGGCCTGATGACCATGTCGACTGAAGTTCTTGACCGTTTCCCGGCGCACGCTGCTGCGCCGGCGCATGCCCACGAGCATGCCCATGATCACGCCCACCACGACACCAGCGGCAATACGGTGTACGGGTTCTGGGTGTACCTGATGAGCGACTGCATCCTGTTCGCGTGCCTGTTCGCCGCCTTCGCCGTCCTGCGCGGCGAAGTGGCGGGCGGCCCGTCGGGCAAGGAGCTGTTCGAACTCGACTACGTGCTGGTCGAGACGTTCATCCTGCTGTTCTCGTCGATCACCTACGGCTTTGCCATGGTGTCGCTGCAGGCGAAGCAGAAGGGCCGGGTGCTGTTCTGGCTGGCCGTCACGGGCCTGCTCGGCCTCGCGTTCCTGGGCATGGAAATCAACGAGTTCCATCACCTGATCGCCGAAGGCGCCGGCCCGAACCGCAGCGCGTTCCTGTCGTCGTTCTTCACGCTGGTGGGCACCCACGGCCTGCACGTGGCAAGCGGCACGCTGTGGCTGGCCTTCCTGATGTGGCAACTGGTGAAGAAGGGCATCACCCCGACTGCCACCAAGCGCCTGATGTGCCTGAGCCTGTTCTGGCACTTTCTTGACGTGGTCTGGATCGGTGTCTTTACCGTGGTCTACCTGATGGGAGCGATGTAATGGCACAGCACAACGCAGCAACGGCCGCGCACGCCGGCCATGACGACCACGCCTCGCACGGCCACGTCTCCGTCAAGGGCTACGTCATCGGCTTCATCCTGGCCGTGATCCTGACCGTCATCCCGTTCAAGCTCGTGATGGACGGCAAGATGGACAAGGGCAACATGCTGGCGATCATCCTCGGCATGGCCGTGGTCCAGATCGTCGTTCACCTGAAGTTCTTCCTGCACCTGGACAGCTCGAAGGAACAGCGTTCGAACGTGATGGCCCTCCTGCTGACCGCCCTGATCCTGGTGATCGTGGTGGCCGGCTCGCTGTGGATCATGTACAACCTGAACCACAACATGATGGCCTGACCGGCTCACACCAGCCGGCCTGCCTGACGGATCGGGGCCCCCTCCTCACGGAGCGGGGCCCCGATTTCGTTTGCGGCGCGCACCGGAAAGCCGCCCGCCGCCTGCACTGCTTCGGAACGCGGCACATCGCCGGTGCGACCCGGGGTTGCACCGATGTGGTGCGCGCGCCGCCCGCCATCGCGCCTGCTGTCCTCGTCACGCCACCCGCAGCCCGTCCGGACGGGTTTCCAGCCTTGGCACGCTAGTTGCAGATTCGTCACCTCGGGAGGGGGATGCACCCCGAACAGAACGAATACGACCAACAGGACAAGACTGGGAGCTGCTGCAATGAAACGACGTGACATCCTCAAGTTGTCGGCCGTAGCCGCCGCCGTAATGATCGGGACCAGCCCGCTGGCGATGGCGCAGTCGAAAGAGCCGATCAAGGTCGGCATCCTGCATTCGCTCTCCGGCACCATGGCCATTTCGGAGACGTCCCTCAAGGACGTCGCCCTGATGACCATCGACGAGATCAACAAGAGCGGAGGCGTGCTCGGCCGCAAGCTGGAGCCGGTGGTGGTCGACCCGGCCTCGAACTGGCCGCTCTTCGCCGAGAAGGCCCGCCAGCTCATCACCAAGGACAAGGTCGCCGTGACCTTCGGCTGCTGGACCTCGGTGTCGCGCAAGTCGGTGCTGCCGGTCTATGAGGAGCTCGACGCGCTGCTGTTCTACCCCGTGCAGTACGAGGGCGAGGAGATGTCGCGCAACGTCTTCTACACGGGCGCCGCGCCCAACCAGCAGGCCATCCCGGCCGTCGAATACCTGATGAGCAAGGAGGGCGGCGGCGCCAAGCGCTTCTTCCTGCTCGGCACCGACTACGTCTATCCGCGCACCACCAACAAGATCCTGCGCGCCTTCCTGAAGAGCAAGGGCGTGGCCGACAAGGACATCGAGGAGGTCTACACCCCGTTCGGCCACAGCGACTACCAGACCATCGTCGCCAACATCAAGACCTTCGCGCAGGGCGGCAAGACCGCCGTCATCTCCACCATCAACGGCGACTCCAACGTGCCGTTCTACAAGGAACTCGGCAACGCCGGCCTGAAGGCCAAGGACGTGCCGGTCGTGGCGTTCTCCGTGGGCGAGGAAGAACTGCGCGGCATCGACACCAAGCCGCTGGTCGGGCACCTGGCCGCGTGGAACTACTTCATGTCGGTCAAGAACCCCGAGAACGAGGCCTTCAAGAAGAAGTGGGCCGCGTGGGTCAAGGCCAACAACCTGCCGGGCGGCGACAAGCGCGTGACCAACGACCCGATGGAAGCCACCTACGTCGGCATCCACATGTGGGCGCAGGCCGTGCAGAAGGCCGGCACCACCGATCCGGACAAGGTCCGCGTGGCGATGATCGGCCAGACCTTCAAGGCGCCGGACGGCTTCCTGCTGACGATGGGCGAGAACCACCACCTCTACAAGCCGGTGATGATCGGCGAGGTGAAGTCCGACGGCCAGTTCGCGGTGGTGTGGAAGACGCCGAAGGCGGTCCGTGCGCAGCCGTGGAGCCCGTTCATTGCCGGCAACGAGGGCAAGCCGGACAAGGTGATGTAAGCCTGCTGGCCGATGCTTTCCAGGCTGTTCCTCCCCTCTCCCTCCGGGAGAGGGGCCGGGGGTGAGGGCAGGGCGCCTCGTCACGCGGCATCGCCACTTGACACGCCATCCCTCACCCCCAACCCCTCTCCCATGGGGAGAGGGGAGCGTGTTCGCGGTGATTCGTGCCGCGACGCACTGACCCAAATGCCCATGTACTCATCCCTGTCTCTCTGGCTGCGCCTCACGCTCGCCGCACTGCTCCTGGCAGCACTGGCCCCCGCGTGGGCGCTCACCCAGGCCGACCTCAAGCCGCTGGCGGAAGACGACTACGACGCCAAGACCGCCGCGCTGTCGGCCCTCGCGAAGGCGCCGCCCGAGCAGTCGGGCCCGATCCTGAAGGCCCTGCAGGACGACGCCCTGCAATACGCCCCGTCCGTCGGCATGGTGCTGCAGGATGGCGACAGGACGCTCGACGCCGTCACCGGCAAGCCTGTCACCGTCAAGCCCGACGAACTCCAGTCGCTTACGCTGAACAACAGCCTGCGAACCCTCGTCGACAGCGCCGCCGCGGGCCTGCAACTGCAATCGACCGACATCGTCACCCGCACGCGCGCCATCGACAGCCTGATCGATCAACCCGGCAACGCCTCGCGTGCCGCCGTGGAATCCGCCCGCAAGGCCGAGGCGGACGCCGGGCTGCGCAAGAAGCTCGACGTGATCTGGGCCGATACCGTGCTGGCGGACGCCGCCGCGACCCGCGGAGATCGCCTCGAGGCCATCCGCCTGCTCGCGCAGGACAGCAACCCGCAAAGCCGGCTCAAGCTCCAGCCCCTTGTCGACAGGGACGCCTCCGGCCAGTACAAGGAGCCCGACGAGGCCATCCGCGTGGCGGCGCAACAGGCCATCGATGCGCTGCGCAGCGACCAGCGCCGCACCGAACTGGTCGGCAACCTGTTCGCCGGCCTGAGCCTCGGCAGCGTGCTGCTGCTGGCGGCGCTTGGCCTGGCCATCACCTACGGCCTGATCGGCGTCATCAACATGGCGCACGGCGAATTCCTGATGATCGGCGCCTATGCGACCTACGTCGTGCAGACGCTCTTCCGCCACTACGCGCCGGGCGCGATCGACTGGTATCTCCCGGCGGCGCTGCCGGCCTCGTTCCTCGCGGCCGCCGTGGTCGGCTTCGTGCTGGAGCGGCTGGTGCTGCGCCACCTGTACGGCCGCCCGCTGGAAACGCTGCTCGCCACCTTCGGCGTGAGCCTGCTGCTGATGCAGGCCGTGCGGACGATCTTCGGCGCCCAGAACGTGGAGGTGGCCAACCCGTCGTGGATGAGCGGCGGCGTGGAGTGGCTGCCGGGGATGGTGATCCCGTACAACCGCATCGTCATCATCCTATTCGCGCTGTGCGTGGTGGCGGTGGCGTGGGCGGTGCTGAACCGCACCCGCCTCGGCCTGTTCGTGCGGGCGACCACCCAGAACCGCACCATGGCCGCCTGCGTCGGCGTGCGCACGTGGAAAGTCGACAGCTACGCCTTCGCCTTCGGCGCCGGCATTGCGGGGCTGGGCGGCTGCGCGCTCTCGCAGATCGGCAACGTGGGCCCGGACCTCGGGCAGGCCTACATCATCGACTCCTTCATGGTGGTGGTGCTCGGTGGCGTGGGGCAACTGGCCGGCACCATCGTCGGCGCCTTCGGCCTCGGCATCATCAACAAGTTCATCGAGCCGTTCTACGGCGCGGTGCTCGCCAAGATCTTCGTGCTGGTGCTGATCGTGCTCTTCATCCAGAAACGCCCGCAGGGACTCTTCGCGCTCAAGGGGCGCAGCGCGGAGGCATGATGAACGCATTCAAGACTTCTCTCGCGGGCTTCACGCTGGCCGTGCCGGAGCGCCAGCCGCTCTTCACGCGGCGCGGCTGGGCGGTGCTGGCCATCCTCACGCTGATCGCGGCGGTCGGCGTGCCGGTGTGCGCGCTGCTGGTGCCGGACGGCCATCCGCTGCACCTGTCGGCCTATGCGCTGACGCTGGTCGGCAAGATCATGTGCTATGCGCTGGCGGCTGTCGCGCTCGACCTGGTGTGGGGCTACTGCGGCATCCTGAGCCTCGGCCACGGCCTGTTCTTCGCGCTCGGCGGCTATGCGATGGGCATGTACCTGATGCGCTCGATCGGCCGCGATGGCGTCTACAAGAGCGACCTGCCCGACTTCATGGTCTTTCTCGACTGGAAAGAGTTGCCGTGGTTCTGGCACGGCACCGAGCATCTGTGGTACGCACTGCTGCTGGTGGTGCTGGTGCCGGGCGTGCTGGGCTGGCTGTTCGGCTTCTTCGCCTTCCGCTCGCGCATCAAGGGCGTGTACCTGTCGATCATCACGCAGGCCATGACCTACGCGGCCATGCTGCTCTTCTTCCGCAACGAGACCGGCTTCGGCGGCAACAACGGCTTCACCGACTTCAAGCGCATCGCCGGCTTCGCCGTCGCCGCGCCGCAGACGCGCACCGCGCTGTTCGTGCTGACCTTCCTCGCGCTGCTGGCCGGCTTCGTCGCCTGCCGCTACATCGTTACGTCCAAGCTGGGCCGGGTGGTCACCGCCGTGCGCGACGCCGAGACGCGCGTGATGTTCTCCGGCTACAACCCGCTCGGCTACAAGCTGTTCGTGTGGACGTTCTCGGCCGTCCTGTGCGGCATCGCCGGCGCGCTGTACGTGCCGCAGGTCGGCATCATCAACCCGGGCGAGATGTCGCCGGCCAACTCCATCGAGATGGCCGTGTGGGTGGCCGTGGGCGGACGCGGCACGCTGGTCGGGCCGGTGGTGGGGGCCTTCCTCGTCAACGGCGCCAAGACGATGTTCACCGCGTACTTCGCCGAATACTGGCTGTTCCTGCTGGGCGCGATGTTCGTGCTGGTTACGCTGTATCTGCCCGATGGCGTCATCGGACTGCTGAAGCGGCTGCGCCGCGGTGAACGGGCGATCGTGCCCGCGGCGCCGCCCACGCCCGATCCGGCCGCGCCACCCGTGGGCGCCGTCGCCACCAAGAGCGGAGGAAAAGCATGAGCGCCGCCGAAGCCATCCAGGCCGCACAGGCTGCGCAGGCGGCACAAGCTGCAACACAGGCCGCGGCCGAAGCGGCCCGCGCCGTCGCCGCGCAGCCGGAGGCATTGAACGTCAGCGGCAGCGCGACCGGCCTCGGCCGCTTCGTCGAGCCGGGCGTGATCGACGTCTCGCATGGCCCCATCCTCTATCTGGAAGACATCACCGTCCAGTTCGACGGCTTCCGCGCGCTGAACAAGCTCACGCTGTCCATCGACGTGGGCGAATTGCGCTGTGTGATCGGCCCCAACGGTGCCGGCAAGACCACGATGATGGACGTCATCACCGGCAAGACCGGCCCGCGCAACGCCAACGTCAGCGGCCGGGTGTTCCTCGGCCAGACCATCGACCTGATGCGCATGACCGAGCCGCGCATCGCGCAGGCCGGCATCGGCCGCAAGTTCCAGAAGCCGACCGTGTTCGAGCAGCACGCCGTGTGGGAAAACCTGGAACTGGCGATGCAGGCCGACAAGCGCTGGTGGTCGTCGCTGCGCGCGCGGCTGACCGGCGAGGGCCGCAGCAAGATCGAGGAGACCCTCGCCGTGACCGGCCTGGAGGCCGAGGCATACCGGCCGGCGGGAATGCTGTCGCACGGCCAGAAGCAGCGGCTGGAGATCGGCATGCTGCTGATGCAGCATCCGCAGTTGCTGCTGCTCGACGAGCCGGTGGCGGGCATGACCGACGAGGAGACGATGCAGCTTGCCGCGCTGCTCAACGGCCTGCGCGGCACCTGCTCGATGATGGTGGTGGAGCACGACATGGAGTTCGTCGCGGCGCTGGCCGGCGACGAAGGCAAGGTCACGGTGCTGGCCGAAGGGTCCGTGCTGGCCGAGGGCACGCTCGATGCGGTGAAGCGCGACGAGCGGGTGATCGAATCCTACCTGGGTCGATAGGGAAGATCAGGAAGATAAGGAAGATAACGACGATGCTGCGCGTCAACGCACTCAACCAGTACTACGGCGGCAGCCACATCCTGCGCAACGTCAGCTTCGACGTGCCGCAGGGCAAGCTGACCACGCTGCTCGGCCGCAACGGCGTGGGCAAGAGCACGCTGCTCAAATGCCTGATGGGCGTGGTGCCCACGCGCAGCGGCACGGTGAGCTGGCAGGGCCACGCGCTGGAGCGGAAGCCGGCCTACGACCGCGTGGCCGCCGGCCTCGCCTATGTGCCGCAGGGCCGCGAGATCTTCCCGCGCCTCACGGTCGAGGAAAACCTGCTGATCGGCGCCGCCAGCCGCGCGCGTCCGTCGGGGGTGCCGGACCGCGTCTACCAGTTGTTCCCGGTGCTGCGCACGATGCGCGCGCGCCGGGGCGGCGACCTGTCGGGCGGCCAGCAGCAGCAACTCGCCATCGGCCGCGCGCTGATGAGCGAGCCGGGCCTGCTGATCCTCGATGAGCCGACCGAGGGTATCCAGCCGTCCATCATCCAGGACATCGGCCGCGCGCTGCGGCTGCTGGTGGACGAGTTCGGCATGACCGTGCTGCTGGTCGAACAGTATTACGAATTTGCCCGCGGGCTCGCCGACCACTATGTGGTGATGAGCCGGGGGGAGGTGGTGGCGAAAGGAGAAGGGGGAAGGATGGAAGAGGATGGGGTGCGGGAATTGATTGCGGTCTGACTGCCGTCTTGCGGGTTTGGCTTTTCTCCCCTCTCCCGCTTGCGGGAGAGGGGCGGGGGAGAGGGCAAGGCGGTTCTGGTTCTGTTGGCGTGGTCCCTCGCCAAACCGCCCCTCTCCCCAGCCCTCTCCCCGTGAGGGGAGAGGGAGAAACCAGGCGGCACTATCGCCACTCGTGACGCAGCGTTATGATCCTTGCGCAACCCCTGCGCCCCTACCCCATGCGCCACCCCGACTTCCCACCTGCCGTGGCCGCCCCTTCTGGCTGGCAGGCCACCCTCAGCCTGCGCTTTGCCGAACGCGGCGGGCGCACCGCGCTGGTCGAACGCCGCCACAAGGGTCCGCTGCTGGTGCAGAAGCCGCTCTATCCCGAAGGCGACATCTGCCACGCCGTGGTGCTGCACCCGCCCGCCGGCATTGCCGGTGGCGACCAGCTCGAGATCGACATCGCCGTCGAGCCCGGCGCCCACGCCGTGCTGGCCACGCCGGGCGCGACGAAGTGGTACAAGTCGCTCGGCCGCGAGGCCTCGCAGCAGGTGCGCATGACGGTCGCCGCCGGCGCCCGGCTCGACTGGCTGCCGCAGGAGAACATCATGTTCGACGATGCCCGTGCCCGCATCGCCACCTTTGTCGACGTGGCACCGGGCGCCAGCGCCATCGGCTGGGACACCGTGGTGCTGGGCCGGCTGGCCTCGGGCGAACAGTGGTCGCGCGGCGAGTTGTGGCTCGACACGCAAGTCCGCATCGACGGCCGCCCGCGGTGGATCGAGCAGTCGCACCTCGAAGCTGCTTCGCCATTGCGCCATGCCGCCGCCGGTCTCGACGGCCTCAACATCCTCGGCACGCTGTGGGCCGTGGGCGAGGGCGCCACGCAGGCGCTGGCCGAATCGCTCGCCGCAGCGTTGCCGTATTCCCCCGACCTGCGGGCCGGCGTGACATGCCTTCCCGGCCCGCAGCCCATGCTGCTGCTGCGCGTGCTCGGCCACCGGATGGAATCCGTGCGCCGCGTGCTGGTGGACGCCTGGACGGCCCTGCGCGCACCCGTTCACGGCGTGCCCGCCCGGCCGCTGCGGCTATGGTCCACCTGACGTCCACCTGACGTCCACCACCCGACAAAGACAAGGAAACCCAGATGGAACTGACGCCCCGCGAGAAGGACAAGCTCCTGATCTTCACCGCCGCCCTGCTGGCCGAACGCCGCCGCGCGCGCGGGCTCAAGCTCAACTACCCCGAGGCCGTGGCGCTCATTACCGCCGCCATCATGGAAGGCGCGCGCGACGGCCGTACCGTGGCCGAGTTGATGCACGAGGGCACCACCATCCTGGCGCGGGAGGACGTGATGGACGGCGTGGCCGAGATGATTCCCGACATCCAGGTCGAGGCGACCTTCCCGGACGGCACCAAGCTCGTCACGGTCCACCATCCCATCGTCTGAATACCAACAACATCGAGCCGACCATGAAAACCGTCCGCCGCGTCCTGCTTGCCGCGCTGTCCGTTGCCGCCGTTCCGGCGTTCGCCCACCCGGGCCACGACGCCGCCACCGTCGGCGCCAGTTTCTTCGCCGGCCTGGCCCACCCGTTCACCGGCGCCGACCACCTGCTCGCCATGACGGCGGTCGGCGTGTGGAGCGCGCTGGCCGCCCGTTCGCCGTCCGATACCCTCCGCCTGCCGCTGACCTTCGTCACGCTGATGCTGGCTGGCGCCGCGCTCGGCCTCGCGGGCTTCGGACTGCCCGCCGTCGAACCGATGATCGCGGCCTCGCTGCTCGTCATCGGCCTGCTGGTCGCGCTGAAGGCACGGCTGCCGCAATGGGCCGGCATGGCGGTGGTGGGCGGCTTCGCCGTCTTCCACGGCTACGCGCACGGCGCCGAACTGCCGGCCACAGCCGCAGCATTGCCCGGGGTGCTGGCCTATATCGGCGGGTTTGCGCTGGCGACGTTGTCGCTGCATGTTGCCGGCATCGTCGCCGGCACCGCCGTGCGCGAGCGCGCCGGCTGGCTGGCGCGCGTGGCCGGGGCAGGGGTGGCGCTGTACGGCGTCGGCCTGCTGATGGCCTGAAGGAGATCGCCATGATCCCCGGTGAACTGCTCCCCGCCGACGGCGAAATCGAACTCAACGCCGGCCGCGCCACCGTGACGGTGACCGTCGCCAACACGGGCGACCGCCCCATCCAGGTCGGCTCGCACTTCCACTTCTACGAGACCAACCCCGCGCTCGACTTCGATCGCGAGGCCGCGCGCGGCTTCCGCCTGGACATCGCCGCCGGCACCGCCGTGCGTTTCGAGCCCGGGCAGACCCGCACGGTCGGACTGGTTGCGCTGGATGGCGACCGCATCGTCTACGGCTTCAACGGCAAGATCATGGGAGCACTGTGATGAGCGTGAAGATCTCGCGGCAGGCCTACGCCGAGATGTTCGGCCCGACCACCGGCGACCGCGTGCGGCTGGCGGACACCGGCCTCATCATCGAAGTCGAGAAGGACTTCACGGTGTACGGCGAGGAAGTGAAGTTCGGTGGCGGCAAGGTGATCCGCGACGGCATGGGCCAGAGCCAGCGCATGGCGAAGGAGTGCGTCGATACGGTCATTACCAACGCGCTGATCGTGGACCACTGGGGCATCGTCAAGGCCGATATCGGGCTGAAGGACGGCCGTATCGCCGCCATAGGCAAGGCCGGCAATCCGGACATCCAGCCGGCGGTGACCATCGTGATCGGCCCCGCCACCGAGGTGATTGCGGGGGAGGGCATGATCGTCACCGCCGGCGGCATCGACTCGCATATCCACTTCATCTGCCCGCAGCAGATCGACGAGGCGCTGATGAGCGGCGTGACGACGATGATCGGCGGCGGCACCGGACCGGCCACCGGCACCTACGCCACCACCGTCACGCCCGGCCCGTGGTACATGGAGCGCATGCTGCAGGCCGCCGATGCCTATCCGATGAACATCGGCTTCCTCGGCAAGGGCAACGCCAGCCTGCCCGGCCCGCTGCGCGAGCAGGTCGCGGCGGGGGCCATCGGCCTGAAGCTGCACGAGGACTGGGGCACGACGCCGCAGGCCATCGACACCTGCCTGACCGTGGCGGACGAGACCGACACGCAGGTCGCCATCCACACCGACACGCTCAACGAAGGCGGCTTCGTCGAAGCCACCGTCGCCGCCTTCAAGGGCCGCACCATCCATACGTATCACACGGAAGGGGCGGGCGGCGGCCACGCGCCGGACATCATCAAGGTCTGCGGCGAGGCCAACGTGCTGCCGTCGTCCACCAATCCGACCCGGCCGTACACCGTCAACACGCTCGACGAGCACCTCGACATGCTGATGGTGTGCCACCACCTCGATCCGTCGATTGCCGAGGACATCGCCTTCGCCGAAAGCCGCATCCGCCGCGAGACCATCGCCGCCGAGGACATCCTGCACGACCTCGGCGCGTTCTCGATGATCTCCAGCGATTCGCAGGCGATGGGCCGCGTGGGCGAGGTGATCATCCGCACCTGGCAGACCGCCCACAAGATGGCCGCGCAGCGCGGCAAGCTGCCCGGCGATCCGCACGATGCGCGCGGCGGCCACGACAACTTCCGCGTGAAGCGGTACGTCGCCAAGTACACGATCAATCCGGCGCTGACGCACGGCATCGCGCACGAGGTGGGTTCGATCGAGGTCGGCAAGTGGGCCGACCTGGTGCTGTGGAAGCCCGCGTTCTTCGGCGTCAAGCCGAGCCTGATCCTGAAGGGCGGCATGATCGCGGCGGCGGCGATGGGCGACCCGAGCGCGTCGATCCCCACGCCGCAGCCCGTCCACTATCGCCCGATGTTCGCGGCGGCAGGCGGTGCGCTGCATCGCTCGTCGCTGACTTTCGTTTCGCAGCGCGCACTGGCGGCGAGGGTAGGGGAGCGCTACGGCCTCGCCAAGCCGCTCGTCGCGGTGCGCGGCACGCGTACGGTCGGCAAGCGCGACATGATCCACAACGACTGGCAGCCGCACGTGACGGTCGACCCGGAGACCTACCAGGTCGTCGCCGACGGCCAACTGCTGACCTGCGAGCCCGCCACCGTGCTGCCGATGGCGCAGCGCTATTTCCTGTTCTGACATGCTGAAGATCGACAAATACCTGCCCGCGCCACACGGCATCGCGTCCGTGCTCGTGCGCCGCGCGCCGAAGCTGATGCTGCCGTTCACGGACCGCAGCAAGAGCCGCCTGCGCGCCACGTTAGACAACGGCACCGAAGCCGCGCTTTTCCTGCCGCGCGGCACGGTGCTGCGTGGTGGCGACCTGCTCGTGGCCGAGGACGGCACCTTCGTCGAGGTACAGGCTGCGCCCGAGTCCGTGCTCGAAGTCCGCAGCGCCGATCCGCATGCCCTCATGCGCGCGGCGTATCACCTGGGGAACCGCCATACGCCGGTGGAGGTGGGGAGGGACTATCTGCGGCTGGAGTTCGATCCGGTGCTGGCCGACATGCTCGGGCGGCTGGGCGTGCAGGCGGAACGGGCGAACCTGCCGTTCGAGCCTGAGGCGGGGGCGTATCGCGGCGGGCACAGGCATGGGCATGACGCGACGTTTGCGGAGGATTATGCTGTGGCGCAGGCGGTGTTTCATGAACACCATCATCCTCATTGAAATGATGTGCGGAGGTTTTGTTGGAACGGAAGCAAGTGGATGCACTGGCCCTCTCCCCCGGCCCCTCTCCCGCAGGCGGGAGAGGGGAGCGTCGCCTTCGACGCACCGAGGTAGGTCTCCCCTATCCCTCGGGGAGAGAGGCTGGGGAGGGGAGAGAGGAGCGTTGCCTCCGACCTACCGAGGTAGTTCTCCCCTCTCCCGCTTGCGGGAGAGGGGGTGGGGGAGAGGGCAACCGCCTTTCCACGCACGATTTCGTTCGGACACTGCGCACCAATCAGACTGAAGCCGAGCAACGCCTGTGGTATCACCTGCGTGCGCATCGCTTCATGGGTTTGAAATTCAAACGTCAGCATCCCATTGGCCCGTACGTCGCGGATTTCGTTTGTATCGGCTTGAAGCTCATCGTTGAAGCGGATGGTGGCCAGCATGGCCAGGTCGACGACATCCAACGCGACGCATGGCTGCGGGCGAATGGCTTCAGCGTGTTGCGCTTCTGGAACAACGAGGTGTTGGGACAGATGGAAGCGGTATTGGAGCGGATTCGGGTGATGGCGCTGGAGCTTGGGCATGTGGAAGTGCAGGCCCTCTCCCCCTGCCCCTCTCCCGCGAGCGGGAGAGGGGAGCAAACCGCTCGCACGCTGGGTGGCCTCGCCAATCCCAGCAAGAGCCGGCCATGACTGCCCAACTCCTCTCCCTCCTCCACCTTGCCTCCCCAGCCCTCCCCATCGGCGGCTTCAGCTATTCCCAAGGCCTGGAAGCCGCCATCGACACCGGCCTCGTGCGCGACGCGGCAACCGCCGCCACCTGGATTCGCGGCAATCTCCTGCACGTGCAGTCACAGGCCGAGGCGCCGTTGTGGTTGCTGCTGCATCGCGCCTGGCGCGCCGGTGACGTCGACCGGATCCGTGCCCACAACGACTGGTTCCACGCCACCCGCGAGACCTCCGAACTGCGGCTGGAAACCGAACAGATGGGCTGGTCGCTCGGCAAGCTGATCGCCCAGATGGAGTGGGGCGACGCGCCGCTGCGCGAGACGCTGGCCAGCCTGTCGCCCCTCTGCCTGCCGACTGCCTTCACCGCCGCCTGCGTCGCGCTGGACATTGGCGAACGGGATGGCCTCGCGGCCTACTGCTTCACCTGGGCGGAGAACCAGGTCGCCGGCGCCATCAAGGCCGTGCCGCTCGGGCAGGTGGCCGGCCAGCGCATCCTGCGCGACCTGCACGGCGCCGTGCAGCAAACCGTGGACGATGCCCTCGACCGCGCCAGCCGGCACCCGCCCGCGCTGTCGACCTTCTCGCCCATGCTGGGCGTGCTCTGCGCCCGGCACGAGACGCAGTACTCGCGCCTCTTCCGCTCCTGATCCCGACCCGAACACCATGACCATTCGCACCAAGACACTTCCTCCGCTGCGCGTCGGCGTCGGCGGCCCCGTCGGCTCCGGCAAGACTACGCTGCTCGAAATGCTGTGCAAGGCGATGCGCGACAAGTACGACCTCGTCGCCATCACCAACGACATCTACACCAAGGAAGACCAGCGCCTCCTGACCATCTCCGGCGCACTGCCGCCCGAGCGCATCCTCGGCGTCGAGACGGGCGGTTGTCCCCACACGGCCATTCGCGAGGATGCCTCGATCAACCTGGAGGCCGTCGACCGCATGCTGGCGAAATTCCCGGATGCCGACATCGTCTTTATCGAATCCGGCGGCGACAACCTCGCCGCCACCTTCAGCCCCGAACTCTCCGATCTCACGCTCTACGTCATCGACGTGGCCGGCGGCGAGAAGATTCCCCGCAAGGGCGGCCCCGGCATTACCAAGTCAGACCTGCTGATCATCAACAAGACCGACCTCGCGCCCTACGTCGGCGCCTCGCTGGAAGTGATGGAGAGCGACGCGCGCAAGATGCGCGGCGAGCGGCCCTTCGTGATGGGCAGTGTGAAGTCGGGGCAGGGGTTGGATGAGGTGATCCGATTCATTGAGAGGCAGGGATTATTGGGGGTGTAGGCCCCCCATCCATCACCGCCGGCACCGCCTCCCTGACGATCTCCACGAACCGCCGCAGCTTCGCGGGATAGTGGCTCGCATACGGATAGATCAGCGTCATCGGCAGCGGCGCCGCGCGCCATTGCGGGGCGAGATGGAACAGCCGCCCCTGCGCCAGGTCGTCCGCCACGATCCAGCCCGACGTGATGGCCAGCCCCAGGCCGAGCAGGGTCGCGCTGCGCAGCGCGTAGAGACTGTCGGTGCTCAGCAGCGGCCGGAACGCCAAACGATGTGTCTCGCCGGTGCCGGCGTGCGTCAGCACGATCTGGTTGCGGTAGTACTGGCGGATCGACAGCCACGGCAGCGCCCCCAGTTCGCACGGATGCTCGGGCATGCGGCCGCCGTCGAGGACCGACGGCGCGGCCACGACGATGCGTGGCACCTGTGCCAGCCGGATCGCCACCAGGGACGGGTCGCTCACGTCCCCAACATGGATGGCGCAGTCGACAGCGTCGGCGATGAAATCGGGCGTGCGGTCGTGCAGCAGCCATTCGACGGTCACGCGCGGGTAGCGGCGGATGTACTCCGTCAGCGGCTTGACCAGGTGCTGCTGACCGAACGCATGCGGGACGACCACGCGCAGCGTGCCCTGTGGCTCGTCGCCGGCGCTGCGCAGGTCGGTGTCGAGCGCCTCCCAGTTGGCCACCAGCTCCTTGGCGCGCTCGAAGCAGCGGGCGCCGTCCTCGGTCAGGTTCATGGCATGGGTGGAGCGCTGCAGCAGTGTCAGGCCGAGCGAGCGCTCGAGTTGCTGGAGGCGGCGGCTGACGGTCGGCTGGGTGGTCCCGAGCTGGACGGCGGCGGCCGACAGGCTGCCGGCTTCCACGATGCGGACGAAGGTCTGCATCAGCTCGATGCGGTCGGTAGAGGGGGAGGTCGACATGGAGGCGGCGCGGTGGAGGCTCGCGGTGGGGGCTTATACGTCCAGCGTATAGCAATTCTGCAAGACGGCCTACTACCGCGCTGCAGCATGCCCCGGCACACTGCAGCCTCGCATCAATCCAGAAGAAGGGAGCCCCCATGCCCGCCATTACCGCCAACTCCGCCACCACCACAACGGCCACGCCCGGCGACATTCCCGCCCGGCTGGTCCTGCTGCTGGCCGCCGGCGCGGGACTGTCGGTGGCGTCGCTCTACTACAGCCAGCCGATGCTCGGCGTGATCGGCGCCGACCTGGGTGCCTCGCACGCCACCGTGGGCCTCGTGCCGACGCTGACGCAGTTCGGCTATGCCCTCGGCATCCTGCTGCTCGCGCCGCTGGGCGACCGCTTCGACCGCCGCCGGGTGATCGTCGCCAAGGCGGTGCTGCTTGCCATTGCGCTGGTGGCCGGGGCCCTGTCGCCGGGACTGACGCCGCTGCTGGTGGCGAGCCTCGCCATCGGCCTGACCGCCACGCTCGCGCAGGACATTGTGCCCGCCGCCGCCACGCTGGCGCCCGAGCTCCATCGTGGCAAGGTGGTGGGCATGGTGATGACGGGCCTGCTGCTCGGCATCCTGCTGTCACGGGTGGTCGGCGGCTTCGTGGCCGAGCACTTCGGCTGGCGCACGATGTTCGGCGTGGCCGCTGCCAGCATCGCGATGACCGCGGTGGTCGCCTGGCGCGGACTGCCGCGCTTCGTGCCGTCCACGCAGCTCGGCTACGGCGCCTTGCTCGGCTCGCTGCTTGCATTGCTGCGCGAGCACGGCCGGCTGCGCCGCGCGGCGCTTGCGCAGGGTTTGCTCGCGGTCGGCTTCAGCGCCTTCTGGTCGACGCTCGCCGTGCTGCTCGACGGCGCCCCGTTCCACCTTGGCAGTTCGGCGGCGGGTGCCTTCGGGCTGGCCGGCGCGGTCGCGGCGTTCGCAGCCCCGGTCGCCGGACGCATCGCCGACAAGCGCGGCCCGGAACTGGTCACGCGCCTGGGCGCCGGCCTCGCGGCATTGTCCTTCGGGCTGATGTTCCTGATGCCCCTGCTGCCGACGCAGGCCAAGCTGTGGCTGCTGGTGGCCGTCGTCATCGGCTTCGACCTCGGCGTACAGGTGACGCTCGTGGCGCACCAGACCATCGTCTACGGCATCGACCCCGGCGCACGCAGCCGCCTGAACGCGGTGCTCTTCACCGGCATGTTCACCGGCATGGCCACCGGTGCGGCGGCGGGCAGCCTGCTGCTGGCGCACTACGGCTGGATGGGACTGGCCGTGCTGGCAACCGGCTCGTCGCTGGCGGGGCTGGCCGTGCGGCTGTGGCCCGGCAGGCGCGCTGCGGGCTGACACGTCCCGGCGCCGGTCCGTTCCCGCCTCGCCCGGCTAATCCGCCTTGAGGTTCAGTCGCTGCACAAGCTCCCGCTCATGCGTGATCTGTTCCATGGCGAATCGCGTATAGGCCGCATGGTCCATGTACAGCAGCTCCTGGTCCTGCCTCTTCAGGGCCGCCATGTGCAGGGGATCGACGGCTGCCTGATGCAGCGCGTTTTCGAGCACGCGGACCACCTCCTCGCTCATGCCTTTCGGACCGGCAATCCCGTAGGGCGAGGAGGACACGATGTCGATGCCGAGGTTGCGCAGCACAGGCACGTCCGGCCAGCGCGACGAGCGGTGCTCGGTCCAGAGGTTCAGCCACCGCAGCTTGCCGCCGTCCACCAGCGTGCCGGCCGAACTCCCCGCCGCGCACATGTCGACATGCCCGCCCATCAGGGCCGGCAGGCATTCCCCGTCGCTCTTGAAGGGCACGGTGTTGAGTGACGTGCCCGTCCGCATGCCGATCTCGAGCATCGTGATGTGCGGCGTGCTGAACAGGCCCGGCGTGCCATAGGAATACTTCCCGGGACTCGCCTTCGCAGCCTTGACGAGGTCCTGCCACGAGCGCCACGGCGAGTCGGCGCGCACCACGATGCCGAACGTGTAGCCGGAAATCCTGCTCAGGTAGGTGAAGTCCTTCGCCGGGTCATACGCCGTCTTCTGGATGAAGGGCTGGCGGAATACGGTGGCCGGGATCAGCGCGAGCGTATAGCCGTCGGGCCGCGCGCGCTTGAGCGCCAACGCGCCGAGGGTGCCGGTCGCCCCGGGCTTGTTCTCGACGACGACGGACTGCTTCAGCGCATTCTGCAGCGCTACCGCGAACTGGCGCGCCACCACGTCGGTGGTCCCGCCTGCCGCGTAGGGCACGATCAGCGTGACGGGGCCCGAGGGATATGTGTCGGCCATGGCGCTGCCGGCCAACGCCATCCACCCGGCAGCCAACAGGATGCGCACCCGTTTCGACTTCGGCATGACTTCCTTCCTTTCCATATGGCGGACCTGTCCTTACGCGGATGTCGCGGTGGTGGATGTGGGATGGCGCTTCCTGAGCAGGTAGCGCTGGGTGCCTTCCAGGACCAGCTCGCCGTGCTGGTTGTGGACCGTCGACCGCATCGTCAGCACGCCCGTGCTCCGGTTCGGCGCGAGGTCACTGACTTCGAGCGTGCTGTACAGCGTGTCGCCCGCGTAGACGGGCTTGAGGAAGCGGCTGCTCTGGTCGATGAAGGCCTTGAGCGATGCCTCTACCTGATGCGGGAACAGCCCGGCGCCGGCCGCCGTCTGGATGGCGACCTGGAAGCCGTGCGCAAGCAGGCCCGGCATGCCGTGCGACTGGCAGTACGGCACGTTGTAGTGCACCGGGTGGTTGTCGCCGCTGGCGAGCTGGAAGGCGGCGAACAACGCATCGGTCATGGTGCGCGACGGCAGCACGAAGCGCTCCCCGAGGACGAAGTCCTCGAAATACCGTTGCTCGCACATGCGATGTGCATGGGGGTCGAAAGCGGCTGGCTCGGGTTGGCGCATGGGTTATTCCTCCTTGATGTTGGCGGCCTGGGCGACTGCGCGCCACTTGGCGATTTCGCTGCCCAGGTGCGCGGTCAGCCCCTGCGGCGTGGGATTGGATTCGAGGACGAGCCCCATCTCGTAGGCGCGCTTCTGCAGGCCGGGATCGGCCAGGGCCTTGCGCAGGGTCTCGTTCAGGCGGGCGATGACGCTGGCGGGCGTACCGGCAGGCACGAAGGCCGCATTCCACGTGTAGGCCTCGTAGCCCGGCACAAGTTCGGCCACGGCTGGCGTGTCGGGCGTCTGCGGCAGCCGGGTCTTCATCGTCGTGGCCAGCAGCCGGACCGTGCCCGCGCGTACCTGGGCCAGGCCCGTCGGGGCGCTGTCGATCATGTAGGTGATATGGCCGCCGATCAGGTCGGTGGTGGCCGGGCCCGTTCCGCGATAGGGGATGTGGTTCGTCTTCAGGCCCGCCTTCAGGTTGAGCAGCTCCGTGGCGATATGCGGCGCGCTGCCGTTGCCGGCGGAACCGTAGTTGACCTGGCCGGGATGCGATTTCACGTAGGCCAGGAACTCCGGCAGCGTCCTGGCCGGGAAGTTCTTGTTGACGAGCAGGACCAGCGGCGCCCTGGCAGCCAGGCCGACCGGCGCGAAGTCCTTCTGCGTGCCGTAGGGCAGGTGCGGCACGATGCTGTCGTTGACGGCATGCGCGACCGTCGTCAGCAGGACGGTGTAGCCATCGGGCCGGGCCTTGGCCACGTAGTCCGTGCCGATGACGGTTCCGGCTCCCGTGTGGTTCTCCACCAGCATGGGCTGGCCGAGTTCCACCGCCCATCGTTCGGCCAGCACGCGGGCAAACGCGTCCGTGGGACCGCCGGCGGCGTACGGCACGACCAGCTTGACGGGTTGGGCTGGCCACGCTTGCGCGGCGCGGGCGCCCGGCAGGACGGCGAGCAGCAGGCCGGAAAGCACGAGCGCGCGGCGCGCGGCGAACGAGGGAAGTCGCATGGGGTTTGTCTCCTGATCATTTTCTGGAATGCGATGCGCCAGTACCGGCGCGGAGATTGGCTAGTCCATTGGCGCCGGCTGCAGGCAGCCCACCACGCCCGCCGCCTCGAGCCGGGCGATTTCGTCGGGCGCATAGCCGGCTTCGCGCAGCACGTCGCGGGTGTGCTGGCCCAGCAGTGGCGGTGCCCGACGGGCCGGGCCGGGGGTATCGAACCGCACCGGCAGCCGCACGCCTTTCACCTTGCCCAGCACGGGATGGTCTGACTCGGTAATGAGTTCGCGCTCCGCCACCTGCGGGTGGGCCAGCGCCTGGTCCAGCGTGTGGATGGGCGCGCAGGCGACGCCGGCCTGCCGCAGGCGGTCGAGCCAGTAGCCGGCGGACTGCGTGCGGATGCGCGCCTGGACGAGGTCGACTGTTTCGCCGAAGTTGGCCACGCGCGCCGCGTTGGTGGCGAACTTCGGCGCGTCGACGATCTCCTGCAGCCCGGCCGCCTCGCAGAAGCGCCGCCACTGGCCATCGTTGCCCACGCCGATCAGCACCGGCCCGTCGGCTGCCTCGAAGACCTGGTAGGGCGCCATCGCCGGATGCGCGGTCCCCATGGGGCGGGGCACCTTGCCCTCGCACCAGTAGTTCTGCGCCAGATAGCCCATGAGCCCGACCGCCGTATCGAGCAGCGACACTTCCAGATACGTGCCGCGACCGGTCTTCCCGCGCTCGATCAGGGCCGCGAGGACACCGCTCAGCGCATGCATCCCCGTCGCAAGATCGATTGGCGAGAAACTCGCCCGCGCCAACGGTCCGCCCGGCGTGCCCATGGTGCTCATCATGCCGCTGAATGCCTGCAGCATGACGTCGTAGCCGGGCTCCTTGCCCAGCGGACCCGTCCGCCCGTAGCCGGAGATTTCGCAGTAGACCAGCGCCGGATTCAGCTTCGATAACGTCTCGTAGTCCACCCCGAGCCGGGCGGCGGCGCCGTGGCTGAAGCCCTGCAGCACGACGTCGGCCTTCGCGGCCAGCGCCTGCACGATCCTGATGCCTTCCGGCGTCTTCAGGTCGACCGCGAGGCTGCGCTTGTTGTGGTTCACGGCGAGGAACGTGGCGGATTGCCCCTGGGCCTGCGGCAGCCAGGCGCGCGTATCGTCGCCCGTGCCGACCGGCTCCACCTTGATGACTTCGGCGCCCAGTTCGCCGAGGGACTGGCCGCACAGCGGACCGGCCAACACCTTGCTCAGATCGAGAACCCGGACTCCCTGCAATGCTTGCATCGGTAGCTTTGAATAGTTGGCCCGGGACCGACTATCGCCCGGCATGGACATCGTTGTCCAAGATAGCTTTTCGATGCCGGCTATAAGATATGCATATACCCGCCAGCTCCCGGCACGTTGCCGTCAGCCTTGCGCGCGGTCATGGGGAGGGGATGCGGATGGCGGTGGACGTACGCGGGCTGAGGTGCTTTCTGGCAGTGACGGCGACGCGGTCGATCTCGCGCGCGGCGGAGGTCATGCACCTGGCGCAGCCGGCCCTGAGCCTGCAGATCAAGCATCTGGAGAAGGACCTGGGCGTCACGCTTTTCACGCGGACGCACAAGGGCGTGGTGCCGACCATTGCCGGGCTGCGGTTCGAGACGCACGCCCGCGAGATCCTCGACCGGCTCAACCTGGCCTGCGAAGACATCCGCGATCTCGCCGCCGAGCCGGCGGGCAGGGTGGTCGTCGGGTTGCCGCAGTCGATGGCGAAGCTGCTGACCGTGCCGCTCGTCTGCGAAGTCATCCGGCGCTGGCCCAAGGTGCAGTTGCAGGTCAGCGAGATGAGCACCGGCCGGATTCCGGGCAATGTGCAGACGGGCCACCTCGACATCGGACTGACGTTCCAGGCGGATGCGAGTGCGGGGCTGCTGTTCGAGCCGATGGTGCAGGAGGACCTCGTGCTGGTCGCCCCGCCCGGACGGTTTCCTCCCGTGGACCCGCGTACCGGACAGCCGGCGAAGGCGGTCCGGTTCCGCGACCTGGCGCGCCATCCGATGATCCTGCCAGCCCCGGAGGACGGGCTCCGTGCCCTGATCGACGGCTATCTGCGCGCCAGCGGCGTCGAGGTGCGGTTGCTGGCCGAGGTCAATGCCATCTCGCAGCTGATCGCGCTGGTTTCATTGGGCGTGGGCTGCACCATCCTTTCCTACGCCTCGGTGCGGACCGAGGTGATCCGCGGGACGCTGTCCGCCGCGCGGCTGACGCATCCGAACGTGTCGCGGTCGGTCTATACCTGCCGCAGCGCGACCGCGCCGCTGCCGGTCGCGGCGTCCGCCGTATTTGGCCTGCTGATGGATACGGTCAGGACGCTGATTGCCGATGGCCAGTGGAATGCGCGGGTGGGCCAGGGCGAGGCGTGACGCCCGGGCCGTGACGCTCAGGCATTCGGCACGGCCGGCCGTTCCGCCGGATCCGGATGGATCTGCATCACCGCCGCCCGCTTCTCCAGCAAATGCTGCCGGAGGATCGCCGCCAGCCGCTTGCCGTCACGCGCCTCCAGCGCCTTGATCATTTCCTCGTGGTCGTGCACGGCGCGGTCCCACTTGTCGGTCTGGTGGTTGGAGCGGAAGCGCATGGCCATCAGGCGGCGGTTGATCGACAGGTAGGTCTGCCGCAGCGTCTGGTTGCGCGCCGCCTCGTTGATGCGGTCGTGGATTTCCTGGTTGCGGCTGTAGTAGCCGGGCAGGTCGTTCTGCGCGCGGCAGGCCAGCATGGCGTAGTGCAGAGCCTTGATCTCGGCGAGTTCCTGCGGCGTGATGCGCTCGCAGGCCAGTTCCCCGGAGAAGGCCTCCAGCCCGCTCATCAGCTCGAACGTCTCCCACGCCTCCGCCTCGCTCATGCGCGACACGCTCGCGCCCCGGTTCGGCGAAATCTCGATCAGGCCCTCGGCGGCCAGCACCTTGAACGCCTCGCGCAGCGGCGTGCGCGAGATGCCCAGCGTCTCGCACAGTTCGCGCTCGTTCAGCTTCATGCCGGGGGCCAGCACGCCCTCGACGATGAAGTTGCGCAGGTGGTCGACCACCGTGTCGTGCAGACGCTGGCGCACCACCTTCGGCAGGGCAGGCGCCTGGCTCGCAGGCTGCCGCTCGTCGGCATTTTGCATGCAAAGTCCTCGTATCTCGGTTTTGCTCAATTCTACTGCATCCGTGCCGGGGTTTGACTTTCTCCCCTAACAGCCCGGCAACTCCAGACAATCGCGGGGTAAACGCCTACGCATCACACGCAATTTTCCCCTTGGAGCTGCCGCCTTTGCTCTGCTAAAGTATTTTGCATTCAAAATTCATTTTCAAAGCAGACTCCAACAAGGAGGCAGTCCCCCATGATCAAGCTCGATTTCCATCCGTCCGGCCGCCACTTCCTGCAGATCCCGGGGCCGAGCCCCGTGCCCGACCGCATCCTCCGCGCCATGAGCTATCCGACCATCGACCACCGCGGCCCCGAGTTCGGCGCGCTGGGCCGCAAGGTGCTGGCGGACATCCGGAAGATCTTCAAGACGCAGCACCCGGTCGTCATCTATCCGGCGTCCGGTACGGGTGCCTGGGAAGCCGCCCTGGCCAATACCCTGAGCCCGGGCGACGCCGTGCTGATGTTCGAGACCGGGCACTTCGCCACGCTGTGGAAGAAGATGGCCGAGGCGCTCGGCCTGAAGCCGGAATTCATCGGCCTGCCGGGCGTGGAAGGGTGGCGGCATGGCGTGAAGGCCGACATGATCGAGGCGCGCCTGCGGGCCGACACCGGCCACGCCATCAAGGCGGTCTGCGTGGTGCATAACGAGACCTCGACCGGCGTGACGTCCGACATCGCCGCCGTGCGCCGCGCCATCGACGCCGCCGGCCACCCGGCGCTGCTGCTGGTCGACACCATTTCCGGCCTGGCCTCCGCCGACTACCGCCATGACGAATGGGGCGTCGACGTGACCGTCTCGGGCTCGCAGAAGGGCCTGATGCTGCCGCCGGGCATCAGCTTCAACGCGCTGTCGCCCAGGGCCATCGAGGCCAGCAAGTCGGCGAAGCTGCCGCGGGCCTTCTGGGGCTGGACGGAAATCCTGGAAGCCAACAGGAACGGCTACTGGCCGTACACCCCCAATACCAACCTGCTGTACGGTCTGTCGGAGGCGCTCGACATGATCCTGGAAGAGGGCCTGGAGAACGTCTTCGCGCGCCACCAGCGCCTCGCCGAGGCCTGCCGCCGCGCCGTGCGTGCGTGGGGCCTGCAGATCCAGTGTGCCGACCCGGCGGTCTACAGCCCAGTGCTGACGGGCGTGATGATGCCCGAGGGCGTCGACGCCGACGCCGTGCGCAAGATCATCTACGAGCGCTTCAACATGTCGCTCGGCCAGGCCCTCGGCAAGATCAAGGGAACCATGTTCCGCATCGGCCATCTGGGCGACTGCAACGAACTCACGCTGATGGCCACGCTCTCCGGCTGCGAGATGGGCCTGAAGCTGGCCGGCGTGCCGCTGGCCGGCAGCGGCGTGGTGGCGGCGATGGCGTATCTCGCCGACCAGCCCGCATCGCCCGCCCTGCGCGTGGCGGCCTGACGTTGTCGCTGGCCTCCCCGCCAGTCCCGCCAGCCTTTCGCACTCCGTAGCTTCACGCATCAGGACACACCCGGGGGAACCGGCCAGAAGAGCCGGCCCCTGCGCCGTACCCGCGCCCGGCATGTTGCCGGCGCGGATCGCCAGACATTCCGGAGACAACCCCATGAAGCGCTTTCGTGCCACGGGCATCGTGCTAGCGATGCTATGCATCATGTATTTCATCACCTACCTGGACCGCGTCAACGTCAGCACCGCCGCGGCCGGGTTCGGCAAGGAGTTCGGGCTCAGCCGGACCGAGATCGGACTGGTGTTCTCGGCCTTCGCCTATCCCTATCTCGTCTTCCAGGTCATCGGCGGCTGGGTCAGCGACCGCTTCGGCGCGCGCCGCACGCTGCTGGCCTGCGGCCTGCTGTGGGCCGTCGCCACGCTGCTGACCGGCTGGGCCGGCGGCCTCGCCTCGATGCTCGCCGCCCGCGTGCTGCTGGGGCTGGGCGAGGGCGCCACCTTCCCGGCGGCCACCTCGGCCATGTCGCGCTGGGTGCCGAAGGAGAAGCGCGGCTTCGCGCAGGGCATCACGCACGCCTTCTCGCGGGTCGGCAATGCAGCGGCACCCGCCGCGGTGGTGGCGATCATGGCCGCCTGGGGCTGGCGCGAATCGTTCTACCTGTGTGGCGCGATCAGCCTCGTCTGGGTGGCGCTGTGGGCGATGACCTTCACCGAGCATCCGAAGGACCACCCGCGCATCACCCAGGCCGAACTGGACAGCCTGCCGCCGCCCAAGGCCAGGGCGGCGCCGGTGAAGTGGGGCGCGCTGTTCCGCCGCATGGCGCCCGTCACGGTGGTGTACTTCTGCTACGGCTGGACGCTGTGGCTCTTCCTGAGCTGGATCCCGCAGTACTTCCTGCACAGCTACGACCTCGACCTGAAGAAGTCGGCGTTCTTCGCCTCGGGGGTGTTCTTCGCCGGCGTGGTGGGCGACACCCTCGGCGGCATCGTCACCGACAAAATCTACGCCCGCACGGGCAGCCTCAAGCGTGCCCGCTCGTGGATGGTCGCGCTGTGCTTCCTGCTCACCATGCTGTCGCTGCTGCCCCTGCTGTTCACGCACGAGGTCTACGTGTCGATGCTGTGCCTGTCGGCGGGCTTCTTCTTCTCCGAGATGACCATCGGGCCGATGTGGGCGCTGCCGATGGATATCGCGCCCGAGCATTCCGGCACCGCCAGCGGGATGATGAACACCGGCTCGGCGCTGGCCGCCATCCTCTCGCCGGTGGTCGGCGGCATGCTGATCGACCGCTTCAACAACTGGGAGCTGCCCTTTATCGGCAGCATGGTGCTGATGGGCGTCGGCGTGGTGCTGGCGCTGCGCATGCAGCCCGAGCAGCGCTTTGTCGAAGCGCCGGGCGAGGCGGCCCGCGCCGGCGTCTGATTGTCGTCAACCGGCCGGCACGCCCCGCCGGCCGGATACGTTTCTCAAAGGTATTTGCATGATGTCCCCTCAGGAAGAACTCGCCAGCCGCCTGGTCCACGCCGGCCCGGCCGGCCTTAGTTTTGCCGATCTACCCGCCGGGCTCGTCCCCGCCGACGCGCAGGCCGCCTACGCCGTGCAGGCCCACGTGCTCGCGCTGCGCCAAAGCGGCATCGCCGGCTGGAAAGTCGGCAGCAAGACGCCGACCGGTCCGATCCAGGGCGCGCCGCTACCCGCCGACGGCGTCCACGCCAGCCCGGCCACGCTGATGCGCGCCGCCTTCCGCCCGCTCGCGCTCGAACTGGAAATCGCCTTCCGCTTCGGCGAGGACTTCGCCCCGCGCAGCGCGCCCTATGCCGACGAGCAGGTGTTCGCCGCTCTCTCGCACATGGCGGCCACCATCGAGGTCGTGTCCAGCCGCTATCAGGAATGGCCCGGCGTCGACCGTCTCGCGCAACTGGCCGACCTGCAGAACCACGGCGCGCTGGTGGTGGGCGAGGCGGTGCCGTACCGGGCCGGCTACCCGTATCTCGCGCCGTCGCTCAGCTTTACTTTCGATGGCGCCGACATCGCCGCGAGCCCCGCCGCCAATCCGGCCGGCGACCCGCGCCGCCTGCTGCCCTGGGTCGTCAACCATTGCCGCGCGCACGGCATCACGCTGCAGGCCGGCACGTGGATCACCGGCGGCTCCTACACCGGCATGCACTTCCCCGCCACGCCGGGCACCGCGCGCGGCAGCTTCGACGGACTGCCCCCGGTCGCACTGACACTCGCCTGATGCTCGCCTAATGCTCCCCTGACGCCGCCCCCGCCACCACGGATTCGCCATCATGACCGCCGCACCGCTCCCCACCCTCGTCAAGCCCATCCATCTCGTTCCCTCGCACGGCCACGCCGGCTCGGCGCTCTCCATGCGCCTGCGCAAGGCCTTGCGCGGCGACGTGCTGTTCGACCGCGCCAGCCGGGGCCGTTACGCCACCGATGCGTCGATCTACCAGATCATGCCGCTGGGCGTGGTGGTGCCGCGCGACCAGGCCGACCTGCTGGCCGCGCTGGAGATCGCCCGCGAGCAGCGCGTGCCGGTGCTGGCGCGCGGCGGCGGCACGAGCCAGTGCGGGCAGACGGTGGGCGAGGCGCTGGTGATCGACGGCAGCAAATGGCTCAACAAGGTGATCGGCTTCGACAAGGACGCCATGACGGTGACCGTCGAGCCCGGCATCGTGCTCGACCACCTGAACGCGTGGCTCAGGCCGCATGGGCTGTGGTTCCCGGTGGATGTGTCCACCGCCGCGCAATGCACCATCGGCGGCATGGCGGGGAACAACTCCTGCGGCTCGCGTTCGATCGAGTACGGCAACATGGTCCACAACGTGCTCGGCATCGACGCGGTGCTCGCCGACGGCAGCCAGTGCCATTTCGGCTCGCTCGCGGCGCCGCCCACCGATGCGCGCGTGCTCGGCATCCTCGACGGCCTGCGCCGCATCGCTACCCGCGAGCGCGGCGAGATCGTCGAGCGTATCCCGAAGGTGCTGCGCCGCGTGGCCGGCTACAACATCGACCTGTTCGACTGCCAGAACCCGCGCGCCTACACCGACGACGGCCACGCCAACCTCTCGCATGTCCTGGTCGGCTCCGAGGGCACGCTCGCCTTCACGCGGCAGATCACGCTGAAGCTGTCGCGCCTGCCGCAGCACAAGGTGCTGGGCGTGGTGAACTTCCCCACCTTCTACCAGGCGATGGACGCCGCGCAGCATATCGTCCGCCTGAAGCCCGTGGCGGTGGAACTGGTCGACCGCACCATGATCGACCTGTCGATGGAGAACCCGGCCTTCCGCCCCGTTATCCAGAGCGCGCTGACGGGCGACCCGCAGGCCATCCTGCTGGTCGAATTCGCCGGCGACGACCACGCCGCGCTGCTCGCCCGCCTGCGGGACCTCGACCAGTTGATGGGCGACCTCGGCCTGCCCGGCGTCGTGGTCCACATGCCGCAGGCCGCCGCGCAGAAGGCGCTGTGGGAAGTCCGCAAGGCTGGGCTGAACATCATGATGAGCATGAAGGGCGACGGCAAGCCGGTGTCCTTCATCGAGGACTGCGCGGTGCCGCTCGAACATCTCGCGGAGTACACGCGCCGCCTGACCGAGGTCTTCCACAAGCACGAGACCGAGGGCACGTGGTACGCGCACGCGAGCGTCGGCACGCTGCACGTCCGCCCGATCCTCGACATGCGCCGCGACGGCGCGCAACGGATGCGCGAGATTGCCGGGGAAGCGGCCGAACTGGTGCGCAGCTACAAGGGCGCCTACTCCGGCGAGCATGGCGACGGCCTGTGCCGGGGCGAGTGGGTGGCCTGGCAATACGGTCCGCGCCTGAACGCCGCGTTCGCGGAGATCAAGGCGCTGTTCGACCCGGACAACCGCTTCAACCCCGACAAGATCGTCCGTCCGCCGAAGATGGACGACCGCGGCAACTTCCGCTTCGCGCCCGGCTACCAGACGCTGCCGCTCACGCCGGCGCTCGACTGGTCGGCCTGGAACGTCACGCGCGACCCGATGACCGGCGCGGAGACCGCCCCCGGCACCGGCCACGACGCCACCGGCGGCCTCGCGGCGGCCGTCGAGATGTGCAACAACAACGGCCACTGCCGCAAGTTCGACGCCGGCACCATGTGCCCGAGCTACCGCGTGACGAAGGACGAGCAGCACCTCACGCGTGGCCGTGCCAACACGCTGCGGCTGGCGGTGTCGGGCCAGCTTGGCGACGAAGGGCTGGCGAGCCAGGACGTCAAGGATGCGCTCGACCTGTGCGTGTCGTGCAAGGGCTGCAAGCGCGACTGCCCGACCGGCATCGACATGGCGAAGTTCAAGATCGAGGCCCGGCACGCTTGGGCACGCAAGCACGGCATCGGCCTGCGCGAGCGCATGGTGGCCTTCATGCCGCGCTATGCGCCGCTGGCGAGCCGGCTGCGCGGCGTGATGGCGCTGGCCGAGGCGATCCCGGGCGTGTCGGCGGCAGTCAAGCGCGTGCTGCGGCTGGCCCCGCAACGCGACCTGCCGCGCTTCGGCAAGCCGTTCCTCGCGGACGCGCGTTCGCCAGGGCAGGGCGGCAGGGAGGTCCTGCTGTTCGTGGATACCTTTACCAACTACATGGAAGCGGAAAACGCCCGTGCCGCGCGGCAGGTGCTCGAAGCGGCGGGCTACACCGTCCACTTCAACACCCGCCCCGGCGAGCGCCCGCTGTGCTGCGGCCGCACCTTCCTCGCCGCCGGCCTCGTCGACGAGGCGCGGCAGGAAGCCCGCCGCACGCTCGACGCCCTCAAGCCCTTCCTCGATCGCGGCGTGCCGGTGGTGGGGCTGGAGCCGTCGTGCCTGCTGTCGATGCGCGACGAGTTCCTCAGCTATGGCTATGGCGACGAAGCGCGCCGGCTCGCCGCGCAGGCCTTCCTCTTCGAGGAATTCCTCGTCCGCGAGAAGGCGGCGGGGCGGCTCGCACTCGACTTCGTCCCCAGTGAAGGCGGCGAGGCGCTGGTCCATGGCCACTGCCACCAGAAGGCCTTCGACGCCTTCACGCCCGTGCAGACCGTGCTAGGCTGGATCCCCGGCCTGAAGGTGTCGCCGGTGGAGTCGTCGTGCTGCGGCATGGCGGGCAGCTTCGGCTACGAGGCGGAGCACTACGCGGCCTCGGCGGCCATGGCCGAGCTGTCGCTGCTGCCGGCGGTGCGCAAGCGTGCCGAGGGCGCTATCGTCGTGGCCGACGGCACGAGTTGCCGCCACCAGATCCGCGACGGCGCCGACACCGAGGCCGTGCACGTCGCCCGTGTGCTGGCGGCGGCGCTGAAGGACCCATCCAGGAGACCTGCATGACTGAAGCAAAACGGCTCGCGCTGCCGCCGGTGGCGGTGGCGGGGCAGTCCGTGTCGACGGTGAGTACGCCCGCGCTGTTGATCGAACTCGATGCGTTCGAACGCAACCTCTACGAAATGGCGATGCTGGCCACGTCGGCGGGCGTGGCGCTGCGGCCGCATGCCAAGGCGCACAAGTCGCTCGCCGTCGCGCAGCGGCAGGTGGCGGCGGGGGCAGCGGGTATCTGCTGCCAGAAGCTGTCGGAGGCCTACCCGTTCGCGGCGGGCGGGATCGAGAGCATCCATGTCAGCAACCAGTTCGCGGGGGCCGACAAGGCTGCCATGGCCGCCGAACTGGCTGGCCATGTGCGGCTGTCGGTCTGCGTGGACGACGTGCGGCAGGTGCGCGAGATCGGCGAGGCTGCGCGGCAGGCCGGCGTGAGGATCGACGTGTTGCCCGAGGTGGATGTGGGGCAGGGGCGCTGCGGCGTGGGCAATGCCGATGACCTGATGGCGTTGGCCGACGCGATTGCCGCTGAACCTGCCTTGCGCTTCGGCGGATTGCAGGGTTACCACGGTGGCGCGCAGCATGTCAGCGCGTGGGATGACCGGCGCGAGGTGGCGCGGCGGGCGGCGGAAATAACGGCAGGTTACCTGCGGCATCTCGAAGCGAGGGGGCTGCGGTGCGAAGTGGTGACCGGGGGTGGCACTGGCACGGCCGAGTTCGACCTGGAGAGCGGGGTCTATACCGAGATCCAGCCGGGGTCCTATCTGTTCCTCGACGCGCACTACGGTTCGCTGGAATGGCGGGGCAAGGTGCAGTTGCGCCACAGCCTGTTCATCGCGGCCACGGTGATGAGCACGGCGCGGGCTGGCGTAGCGGTATGCGACGTGGGGTTGAAGACCGTGTCGGTCGATTCCGGGCTGCCGCAGGTCTGGGCGCAGCGGGCGCCCGATGGGCTGCGATATCTCGCGGCCAACGACGAGCATGGGGTGATGGAAGCCTTGCAGGGCGACAGCCGGGCGCTGCTCGGCGAGAAGCTCTGGCTTGTGCCGGGGCACTGCGATCCGACGGTCAATCTCTACGATCATTACGTCTGCGTGCGCGGGGAGCAGGTGGAGGGGGTGTGGGCGATTGAGGGGCGGGGATTGAGTCGGTGATGGGTGTGTTGTCGTGACGAGATGCGCTGTGGTTGCCACTCCCCCTGCGGGGGAGCGGCCTACGCCCGAAGGAAATACTCCGTCGGCGTCTTCCCATGCCCAGTGGCAAACCGCTCATGCGGCTTGTCCTCGGTCCGCTGGTTATCCGCCACCATCATCTCGTCCGGCCCGCCAGTGCTGATCACGAGATAGACATGATCAGATCCCGGCGGCGTTGGGTCATTGTCAAAGCACACCCCCACATCCCCGGCCTGCTGGCTACCCACGGCAACGCGCCGCCACCCGCGGTCGGCAATGATCTGCGCCAGCTTGCCAGCCCCCCACGTCAGCGGCACATCGATCCCGGCCTGCCGCATCAGCGCACTGAGATGCACCGCACACCCATTGGTCGGATACCCGGGCAGCGAGGCCTTCCCCGTCTCCCGTGCAGCCTTCAGCCCCGCAGCCGAACTCCCCTGGCGTATCAGTTCCGCGATATGCATGGCATCGGGCGTCGTGCCCGCCGCGCTGGCTGGCGGCGCAGCACCCGGCGACGGGGCCGGATCGGTAAGGAACGCCGAACTGGCAAAGCCGTCGATGGCGCCGTCGCCCTGCAGGTCGACGGCAGTCCAGCCTCCCGACACGCGCAGCGGGTACACCAGCCTCCCGTACGGCAACACGGTGAGGATATCGAACTCCAGCCCCGGCCCCGAACGCAGCCGCAAGCCGTTGCGTGCATTCACTTTCAGTTGCGTGACCGGTGCCGCCCCGGTTGCCGGAGCTGGTGTCACCGGCGCAAGCGGCGCGACCCCGGTCCTGTTGAAGTCCCCCACCGGCTTGCCTTCCCCCACGTCGTTCGGATCGCACGACACGCCGCCGATGTTCGTCGGCATGTTCTGGCTCAGCGTCCAGCGATTCGACCGCAGGAAGGCGGTATAGCCCGACCATCCCGTCGACTGCGCCAGCCACGCGAACTGCGCAAGCCCCGCGTCCAGCACGGCCTTGCAGGTCGCCCCGCTGCCATAGACGCCGACGAGGTAGTCCGGCTCGCCGGTCGCGGTCCGGAAGGTGTCGGCGATGCCCTGGAAATAGGGAAGGATGCGTGAGCGGATCTCGTCCGCCGTCGCGTCGAAATCGACGCCGAAGTAGAGGGCCGATCCGCCCGGCTGGCCGATGGTCGAGGCGCCGTAGGTGCGCGCATACGTCGCGTCGGCGACGCCGGTGTTGCGCTCGAAGTTCGTCGCCTGGTCGCCGAAGCGTCCTTCGTGGACGATGGCCAGGCGCAGGCCCGCTGCCATGAGTTGGCCGGCCTCGGCGCGCGTCAGCCGCTTCGAGGGGTGGATGGTGTCGCGGGAGTAGTAGCGGATCACCGTCTTCACGCCGGCCGCGCCAAGGGCGCTCGCCCGGCTGCCGCATCCACTCGAGACGTCAATGATGCTGCTCATCGCTGGCCTCCGCGCCGCCCCCCTCCGGGTGATCCCCGGACGGTAGGCGAGGGTGCGGCCGGAAGTCTGTGCGGCCGGGCACATTGCCGCGGGCCGGTTCGTCGCGCGGTTTCAGGCCGCAGCCTGCGGCCCGGCCGACTCCCGGATGCAGTGGATGAAGTAGTCCGCCGTCCGCGTCAGGATCGCGCCTTCGCGCAGCATCAGCGTCATGCGTATGTCCGGCGGATTTTCGGGCAGGGCCAGCGCCGTGAGCTGGCTGGCGATGTAGCGCGAGCGCACCGATCCCACCGATAGCTGCACCACCGTGTCGGACTCCAGCAGCAGCGTGACGAACAGCGAGTTCGACGTGCAGCGCGTGAGGCGGCGCGGCGGCGGCAGGCCGTGGCGGGCGAACAGGCCGGCGAGGTAGCGCGGGTAGCCGTCGCCGGCGTCCTGGTGCAGCCACTCGGCGTCCTGCAGGTCGGCGAACGAGGTGGCGTCCGCCAGCGGACTGCCGCTGCGGGCCACGAACGTGGTCGGCACGACGGCCAGTTCCGTGTACTGGATGAAGGGATCGGGGTTCGACTGGGCGACGGCCAGCGCCAGGTCGACCTGGCCGTTGCGCAGGTTCTCCTGCAGCCGGGGCAGGTCGAATTCGAGGAGGTCGACGGCCACCTCGGGCATGGCCCGGCGAAAGCGCGCGTAGGCCTGCGGCAGGACCGCGATGCCCGGCAGCGGCGACACGCCCACGCGCAGGCGTCCCTCACCCACGCCACGCCGCGCCGCGAGTTCCTCCTCGGCCCGCTCGATCTCGCAGACGATCAGCCGCGCGCGTGCCAGCAGCGCCTGCCCGTCGGCGGTCAGCGTCACGCCCCACGAGTTGCGCACCAGCAAGGGCACGCCGGCCTCGGCCTCCAGTTCGCGCATGGCCTTGGTGATGGCCGGCTGGGTCAGGTGCAGGGCACGCGCGGCGGCGTTGATGCTGCCGTGATCGGCAATGGCCACGAGGGCGCGCAGATGGTGGTGCTTCATTGGCTTGCGGGTCTACCCGATCAGGGATATGCCTGAATAACCCCTGGTTATGGTTATCAACTTTCGTGCTTTGTCCCTGTGGCGGGCGATTCCCTACCATGGTCCTTCTGTATCCGTATCAGGATCCGCATCCATGAGGAACCCCCACATGTCGCAAGGCGCTGTCATTATTCCCGAAATCCACGCCAGCCAGGCCGAGTTCGTCGCGCTGCGCCGCGAGATCCACGCGCATCCGGAGCTGGGCTTCGAGGAAGTCCGCACCAGCCGGCTGGTGGCCGACAAGCTGGCCGCATGGGGCTACGAGGTGACGGAAGGCGTGGGCGGCACCGGCGTGGTGGGGCAACTGAAGCTCGGCACGGGCACGCGCCGCATCGGCATTCGCGCCGACATGGACGCGCTGCCCATCGTCGAGGCCACCGGCCTGCCATACGCCAGCACCCACCACGGCAAGATGCACGCGTGCGGGCACGACGGCCACACCGCCATCCTGCTCGCCGCCGCGCACTACTTCGCCACCACGCGCCGCTTCGACGGCACGCTCAACCTGATCTTCCAGCCTGCCGAGGAAGGGCAGGGCGGGGCGCAGCGGATGGTCGCCGAAGGGCTCTTCAAGCGTTTCCCGTGCGACGCGGTCTATGCCCTGCACAACGCCCCCGGCGTGCCGCTCGGGCACTTCGTGGTGAACGAGGGGCCGACCCTGGCGTCGTCCGATACGGTCACCATCACGCTGACCGGCAAGGGCGCGCATGGCGCCATGCCGCAGCATGGGCGCGACCCCATCGTGGCGGCGTCGGCCATCGTCATGGCGCTGCAGACCATCGTCGCGCGCAACGTGGCCGCCACCGACGCCGGCGTGGTCACGGTGGGCTCGCTGCAGGCGGGCACCACGCACAACGTCATTCCCGAAACGGCGAAGATCCTGCTGACCGTGCGCGCGCTCGACCGTGCGGTGCGCGACACCCTCGAGGCCCGCGTGCGCGAGTTGGTCGACCTGCAGGCGCGCAGCTTCGGCGTGAGCGCGGAGATCGACTATCGCCACATCACCAGCGTGGTGGTCAACACGCCCGACGAGACCCGCTTCATCCGTGGCGTGATCGAGGACCTGGTGGGTCCGGACTGCGTGCAGGACCTGAAGAAGGGCACGATGGGAGGCGAGGACTTCTCGTGGATGCTCGACGAGGTGCCGGGCTGCTACGTGATGATCGGCAACGGCGTCGGCTCGCAGGGCGGCTGCATGGTCCACAACCCCGGCTACGACTTCAACGACGAGGCCCTGCCGCTCGGCGCGAGCATGTGGGCGCGGCTGGTCGAGCGCTACCTCGTGGCCGACTGAGAGCCCGGCGTCTTGCTCCCCTCTCCCATTGGGAGAGGGGCCGGGGGTGAGGGGCGGCGCCACATCGAGCGATTTCGTTCGCACAACCGCCTGCCCTCACCCCCAACCCCTCTCCCGCAAGCGGGAGAGGGGAGCCAACTCCAGGAACAATACGGATGGGAAATCGACAGATGGAGCAGCAACTCGACGCCACACTCGCGGGCCAGGCCAGTCCGACCATCATGGCAGCCGGCCAGGCGTCCCGCGCCAGCCGGCGGCGCGCCGTCATCGCCGCCTCGCTCGGCAACGCGCTGGAGCTGTTCGACTTCACGGTGTTCAGCTTCTTCGCGCCGCTCATCGGCAAGCTGTTCTTCCCGGTGCAGGGCGAGTACGGCCCCTTGCTGCTGGCGCTGGCGACGTTCGGGATCGGCTTCGTCATGCGGCCCGTGGGCAGCGTGGTGATCGGCAACTACGCGGACCGCGCCGGACGCAAGCCCGCGCTGACGCTGACCATCGGCCTGATGGCGCTCGGCACGGCCATCATCGGCCTGGCGCCCACCTATGCGCAGATCGGCATGGCGGCGCCGCTCATGGTGGTGTTCGGGCGCCTGCTGCAGGGCTTCTCGGCCGGCGGCGAGATCGGTGCGTCCACCAGCTTCCTGATGGAGTCGGGCACGCGCGCCAACCGCGGTTTCATGGTGAGCTGGCAGATGGCGGGGCAGGGCGCGTCGGCGCTGGCCGGAGCGCTGTGCGGTGCGCTGCTGATCCACGGCCTGCCGCAGGCGTCGCTGGAAAGCTGGGGCTGGCGCGTGCCGTTCCTGCTCGGCCTGCTGATCGGCCCGGTCGGCTTCTACATCCGCCGCCACCTCGACGAGACCCACCAGGACACCGGACGCGAGCAGAGCGCCCTGTCGGAGGCGGTCCAGCGGCATGGCCGCAAGCTGCTGCTCGGCACGGTGCTGATCCTCGGCGGCACGGCGGAGATGTACGTGGTGGTGTTCTTCATGCCGTCCTACCTCGTCAAGACCTTCCACCTGCCGGCCGCCACGTCGCTGCTGACCGGCTGCGCGGCGGGCGCCATCATGCTGCTGCTGTCGCCGCTGGCCGGCGTGCTGGCCGACCGGCTGGGCCGCCGCAAGCCGCTGCTGCTGGTGCTGCGCGTGGTGTCGTTGCTGGTGATGCTGCCGGGGTTCATGCTGGTGCAGCACGCCCCGTCGCTGGGGTCGGCGCTGGTGCTCGTGGTCAGCGTGATGGTGCTCGCCACGCTCGGCGCGCCGGCCGGCTTCCTCTTCATCATGGAAGCCTTCCCGCGCCGCGTGCGCGCCACGGGGCTGGCCATCATCTATGCCTGCGGCGTGACGCTGTTCGGCGGCTTCGCGCAGTTCATCGTGACGTGGATGCTGAGCGTGACGGGCGATCCGCTGTCGCCCGCGTGGTATGTGCTGGGCTGCGGCGCGGCGAGCCTGCTGGCGCTGCTGGCGTTTGCCGAGCAGCGCGTGGCGGACTGACGCCTGCCCTCAGGGGCGCAGCAGGTCGAGGGCGGCCAGGGCCACGGCGCCGCTCAGCGCGGTGGTCGCGGCCGAGTTTCCGAGGAGAAGGATGGCGGCGGAGATCCAGCAGGCCAGCGAAAAACCGATCACGTATTTCATGGTGCGTCGTGTGAGGATTTCGCCGCAGCGGGCCGTGGGCGGGTGGCTGGCGAATGCGGGTCAGTATAAACCCTGATCCTGACGCGTTGAATCCGTGCAAGTCAAAGGGCCGGTGCCGCTATTCGCGCGGGGATGCCTTTCAAATGACATTCGTCGTCCCCGCGCACGCGGGGACCCAGCGTCTTGCAGGCGCCGGAAAAAGTCACTGGGCCCCCGCGTGCGCGGGGGCGACGGAGAGGTCGCTCGCCAGCCACGCCCGCCATCCGCCATACGCCGTGATGTCGCGCGCGCCCGTCACGCCGCCCGCTTCGCAAATGAAGCCGGGGACACTTTCTCCGCTCGCCAGCAGCGTTCGCCCGATCCCTAGCGGCGCGGGAATGTTGGCGACAAAGCTGCCGAACGCCGCTTCGGGCAGTTCCCAGACCTCCACCTCGATGGCGGCCCCGCCTTCGGACTGCCGCACCAGCGCCGGCCGCTGCACGCCGTTGCCGGGCAGCGCGTACAGCCGGTAGGCCGGCGCCGTGTGCGTGCGCGCCACCAGCCGGGCGCCCCGGTCGGCGAGTTGCCAGTGCAACGGCTGGCCGGCGAGGTGCGCGCCGCAGACGGCGACGCGGACCTGGCCGTTGCGGACGGGCACCGGCAGGTCGCCGTCGCTGTCGCCCCGGGTCAGCGGCCAGCCAGTCGCCCCGAGCGTCGCGTCCTGCGCCGGCAAGGCCTGCTGCCAGCGGGCGGCCAGCCGCAGCAGGGGCAGGTCGGCATGCGCCGGCGCGGCGAGCGTCACGCCGAACGGCATGCCGTCGGGCAGCCGCTCGGCGGGGACGGCGATGCCCGCGCAGTCGAGCAGGTTCATGAAGTTGGTGTAATGCCCCAGCAGGCTGTTCTGCGCGATGGGCTCGGCCTCCAGTTCCGCGATGGTGGGATGGCCGGGCACCGTCGGCAGCAGCAGGGCATCGACCTGTTTCCACGTGGCGTCCGCCGTGCGGCGCAGGGCGCGCAGCCGGTACATGGCGGCGAAGGCGTCGGCGGCGAGCGGCGTGGCGCCGCCCAGCGTGATCTGGCGCGTGACGGGGAAGACGGCGTCGGGCTGCGCGTCGATGAAGGCGCGAATGGCCTGGTAGCGTTCGGCCACCCAAGGGCCCTCGTACAGCAGGCGCGCGGCGTCGAGGAAGGGGCCGATGTCGACCTCGAGCAGCGTCGCGCCGATGCGCCGCGCATGGTCGCAGGCGCGGGCGAAGGCGGCGGCGTAGGCCGGGGTGGCAAAGGTCCACTGGTCGCGGCGCGGAATGCCGAGCACCGGGGCCGGCGCGGCGCCGAAGTCGAAGCCGTGCGGCGCGGCTACGCGGGCGTAGGGGTCTTCCGCATCGAAGCCCAGCGCCGCCGCGAAGACGCGCTGCGCGTCGTCGGCGGTCAGCGCGAAGATCGACGGCGTATCGAGCGAGCGGCAGGCCGGCACGACGCCGCTGGTCGACAGCAGCCCGCAGGTCGGCTTCAGTCCGACGAGATGGTTGAACGCCGCCGGCACGCGGCCCGAGCCGGCCGTGTCGGTGCCGAGCGAGAACGAGACCTGTCCGAGTGCCACGGCCACCGCCGAGCCCGAGCTGGAACCGCCCGAGACGTGGTCCGCCGAGAAGGCGTTGCGGCACGCGCCATAGGGCGAGCGGGTGCCGTTAAGGCCGGTGGCGAACTGGTCGAGGTTGGTCTTGCCGACCGGGATCGCGCCGGCGTCGATCAGGCGCTGGACGACGAAGGCCGACTGCGCGGGCAGGTAGGCGTAGTCCGGGCAGGCCGCCGTGGTCGGCACGCCGGCGAGGTCGATGTTGTCCTTGATGGCGAAGGGCACGCCATAGAGCGGCAAACCGTCGGGGCCCCGGGCCATCAGCGCACGGGCGCGGGCGCGCAGGGCGTCGGCGTCGAGGCGGTGGATCCATGCGTGATGCGGGTCGGTCCCGGTCGCCTCGATGATGGCGTCGACCACGTCGAGCGGCGTGCGTTCGCCGCTGCGGTAGGCCGCGTGCAGGCTGGCGATGTCGAGGGGGAACGGTACGGTGTTGGGGCGGGTCATCATGCAGCCTCGCGGGAGAGTTCGGGGTCTTTGCTGTCTTCGTTGCGGTCTTCGGCCTCGGCCGGCTCGATCACGGCAATGCGCACGCCGGCGCCGACCGGATTGCCTTCCTGCGCCACCACGCGCACCACGCGCCCGGCACAGGGCGCCGCCACGGCGAATTCCATCTTCATCGACTCGACGATGGCCACCGTGTCGCCTTCGGCCACGTCCGTGCCTTCGGCGGCGAGGATCTTCCACACGCTGCCCGGCACCGGGCTGCAGATCTCCTGCGTGCCGGGCGGCAGGGCGTCGTCCTGCGCGGCGGCGGGGCCGGCGTCGTCGTCGATGTGCTCGGCATGGCCGAGCAGGCGCCACCGCTCGCGCTCGTCCGCGAAGGCGGCCTGCTGGCGGGCGCGGAACTGGCCGATCTCGGCGGCGTTGGCGTCGAGCATCGAGCGGTACTCGCGCATCCCGAACTCGCCCGCTTCGATGCGCACGGCGTAGCGCCCGGCCGGGAAGTCGCGGCGGATCTGCAGCAGTTCGTCCTCGCCGACCGGGAAGAAGCGGATGCGGTCGAACGGACGCAGCAGCCACGGCTTGCCGGGCTCGAAGGCGGCGGCGCCGGTGGCGGCGTCGCGCCAGCGGTTCCACATCTGCAGCGTGCGGCCCACGAACTGGTAGCCGCCGGGCCCTTCCATGCCGTAGACGCACATGTAGGCGCCGCCGATGCCTACGGCGTTCTCGGGCGTCCACGTGCGCGCGGGGTTGTACTTGGTCGTGACCAGCCGGTGGCGCGGATCGACCGGCGTGGCGACGGGCGCGCCGAGATAGACGTCGCCCAGCCCCATCACGAGGTAGCTGGCGTCGAAGACGATGCGCTGCACGTCGGCGATGGAATCGAGCCCGTTGATGCGGCGGATGAACTCGATATTGCTCGGGCACCAGGGCGCGTCGGGGCGCACGGACTGCATGTACTTGTCGATGGCGAGGCGCGTGGCGCTGTCGTCCCACGACAGGGGCAGCCAGACGGTGCGCGACGGGACCACCAGCGCGTCGGTGTCGCCGAGCGCGGCGTCGGCCTCGCAGATGGCGTCGAGCAGGCGTGCGCGGTCCAGCACGTCGGCATCGAAATGGACCTGCAGCGAGCGGATGCCCGGCGTCAGGTCGACGATGCCCGGCAGGGCGCCCGCCTCCACCTGTGCGACCAGCGCCGCGTGCAGGGCGTGGACGCGCATGCGCAGGGCGATGTCGAGCGCCAGTTCGCCGAGTTCGACCAGCACGTAGCGGTCACCGGCCTGCCGGATGACCAGCGACGGACGCTGCGGCGTGGCGTCGCGAGTCAGGAGGACAGGCGACATGGACAGCGGGTCGACCGCAGGCGTGGGCGAAGCGTTGGGCGCCTGCAGCGTGCGCACCCACGCGGCCTGCACGTCGGCCAGCCGCGCTGCCTCGCCCGCATCGACGCAGCGGAAGCGCACCTTGTCCCCCGCGCGCAACTGCCCCAGCTTCCACCGCTCCGCCGCCACCACCACGGCCGGGCAGACGAAGCCGCCGAGGCTCGGGCCATCGGGGCCGAGGATCACGGGCATGTCGCCGGTGAAGTCGATGGCGCCGATGGCGTAGGCGTTGTCGTGGATGTTGGATGGATGCAGCCCCGCCTCGCCGCCGTCGGGGCGGGCCCATTGCGGACGCGGGCCGATCAGGCGCACGCCGGTGCGGCTGGAGTTGTAGTGGACTTCCCAGTCGGTGCCGAAGACCATCGACACGTCGTCGCCGGTGAAGAAGTCGGGCGCGCCGTGCGGGCCGTACATCACGGCGATATCCCATGCCTCGCCCGGAGCGGGCCGGGGCGGTGGCGAGGCCAGCGGCGAGGTCTCCGGCGCGGCGACGGTCTCGTCGCCCACGTGCAGCATGTCGCCCATGCGCAGCGTGCGCCCGGCATGGCCGCCGAACTGGCCGAGCGTGAAGGTCGAGCGGCTGCCGAGGTAGGCGGGCACGTCGATGCCGCCGCGCACGGCGAGACAGGAACGGCTGCCGGCCGGCGCGGCGCCCAGCTTCAGCACGCCGCCCGCCGGGATGCGGTGCGCGCACCACGGCGCGAGCGGCTTGCCGTCGAGCGTCATCGGCATCGGCGCGCCGCCCAGCGCGATCACGGCGTCGTGGTGGAAGCGCAGCGTCGGGCCGGTCATGGTGCATTCGAGCCCGGCGGCGCCCTCGGCGTTGCCGACCAGCCGGTTGGCGAGGCGGAACGACAGGTCGTCCATCGGCCCGGACGGCGGCACGCCAACCTCCCAGTAGCCGAGGCGGCCCGGCCAGTCCTGCACCGTGGTTTGCAGACCGGCTTCCACAACCTCGAAGGCGTTCGGCGCGTAGTGGAACGCCGCCAGCGAGCGCGTGACGATGCGGCCCGCCTCGAATTCCTCGCTCGCGGCCACCTCGCGCAGGTAGCGCAGGTTGGTCTCGATGCCGGCCAGCCGCGTGGCGGCGAGGGCGTCGCGCAGGCGGCGCACGGCGTCGGCGCGGTCGGTGCCGGTGACGATCAGCTTGGCGAGCATCGGGTCGTAGTGCGGCGGCACGTCGGTGCCCGCGGCGACCCAGGTATCGACGCGGCAGTCGCCCGGGAAGCGCGCCTCGCTCAGCAGGCCGGCGCTCGGCTGGAACTGGCGCGCCGGGTCTTCGGCGTAGAGGCGGACCTGGATCGACGCGCCGCGCGGTGCGGGGGCCTCCAGCGCCAGCGCGTCGCCGCGTGCGAGGCCGACCATCCAGCCGACGAGGTCGATGCCGGTCACCTGCTCGGTGACGCCGTGCTCCACCTGCAGGCGCGTGTTGACTTCGAGGAAGTAGAACGCGCCGGTATCGGCATCGACCACGAACTCGACGGTGCCGGCCGAGCGGTAGCCCACCGCCTCGCCCAGACGTTGAGCGGCGGCGAGCAGCGCGGTGCGCGTGGCGGCGGACAGGCCCGGCGCGGGCGTTTCCTCGATGACCTTCTGGTTGCGCCGCTGCGCCGAGCAGTCGCGTTCGCCGAGCGCGACCACCTTGCCGTGGCCGTCGCCGAAGAGCTGCACCTCGATATGCCGCGCGCGGTCGACGAACTTCTCGAGGAAGAGGCCGGCGTCCTTGAAGTTGGCCGATGCGAGGCGTGCCACCGCCTCGAAGGCCGGCGCCAGTTCGGCTTCGTTGCGGATCAGCCGCATGCCGATGCCGCCGCCGCCCGCCGTGCTCTTGAGCATCACGGGATAGCCGATGCGGGCCGCTTCCGCCTGCGCCGCCGCGAGGTCGGCCAGCAGGCCGCTGCCGGGCAGGAGCGGCACGCCGTGGGCGGCCGCCAGTTCGCGCGCGGTGTGCTTGAGTCCGAAGCTGCGCATCTGCGCGGGCGTGGGGCCGATGAAGGCGATGCCGGCGGCCTCGCAGGCCTCGGCGAAATCGGCGTTCTCGGCGAGGAAACCGTAGCCCGGATGGATCGCCCCGGCGCCGGTCTGGCGCGCGGCGGCGAGGATGCGCTCGCTGTCGAGATAGCTCTGCGCGGCGGGCGCGGGGCCGATGCAGACGGCCATGTCGGCCTGGGCGACGTGGGCGGAGTCGGCGTCGGCCTCGGAATAGACGGCGACGGCGCGCAGGCCCATCGCGCGCAGCGTGCGGATGATGCGGCAGGCGATGGCGCCGCGATTGGCGATCAGGACCGTGTCGAAGCGGCGGCCGATGGTGTCCGTGGGGGCGTGCGATGACATGGGATGGTGGCTCGCGTTGGCGGGTCGTCCCGCCGGATAGGGGTGCGTCCGCGGGTCGTCCCGGGACGGCGCTGGTGCGCGAGTGATTTTTCTCCCCTCTCCCATTCATAGGAGAGGGGTCGGGGGAGAGGGTGGCGCTACGTCGAGCGATATCGGCTGCGTGACAGCCTGCCCTCTCCCCCAGCCCCTCTCCCGCAGGCGGGAGAGGGGAGCAGTCCCGGACTGTTCCTCCCCTCTCCCATTTATGGGAGAGGGGTCGGGGGAGAGGGTGGCGCTACGTCGAGCGATGTCGGCTGCGTGACTGCCTGCCCTCTCCCCTGCCCCTCTCCCGCAGGCGGGAGAGGGGAGCTAACAATCGGTTACGCGACGGTCGGCGCGTCCCAGACAATGAACTCCACCGGCGTCGGGTCATACCCATTGCAGGGGTTGTTGAGTTGCGGACAGTTCGACACCAGCATCCACACATCCATCTCCGCCCGCAGTTCCACATACTTCCCCGGCGCGGAAATGCCATCGGCAAACGTCAGCCCGCCTTCGGCCGTCACCGGCACGTTCATGAAGAAGTTGACGTTGGGCACGAGGTCGCGCTTGCCGAGGCCGACGTCGGCGTGGGCCATGGCGAGCAGGTAGTTGTCGCGGCACGAGTGCATGAACTTCTTCTGCAGCGCGTAGCGGACCGTATTGCTCTCGGCCGCGCAGGCGCCGCCGAGGGTGTCGTGGCGGCCGCAGGTGTCGGCGACGATGGTCAGCATCGGGCGGCCGGTGTTGGACACCAGCACCGAATCCACGCCGAGGTAGATGCCGCCCTGCTGCAGCAGCGTGTCGGTGGCGCTGTAGTGCTCGGCCACGTCGTGGCGGCTGTAGAACAGCACGTCGGCGGCCTGGTTGCCGCACAGGTCGACGATGCGCAGCGTCTGGCCGGCGCGCAGTTCGGCGAGGTACGGTTCGCCGGCCGGCAGGCGGTGGCGCAGCGCGGCGGCGGCGGGGTCGAGGGCGCTTTCGCGCAGCGGGAAGGTGCAAAGCGGGTTGGCGTGCATGATGGCGTCAGCTCAGGGCGAAGGTCTCGGCGTTGTGCAGGGCGCGGGCGCATTCGGGGCGGAAGCGGCGGCAGAAGTCGTCGGCGGGCGCCGGGCCGGAGCGCCAGGCGGCGATGCCGACCTTGCTGGGCGCGTAGCCGGGGCGCGGGTCGAGCGGATGCGGGGCAGTGGACACGGCGACGAACAGGTCCATCTCGCAGCGCAGTTCCACCACCTCGCCGGTGACGTCGCGCGAGGCGTCGAAGGCGAAGCGGCCGTTGTCGTCCACCGTCACCTTGCTGAACAGGTTGACCGGCGCGATCAGGTCGCGTGCGGCCAGCCCGGCCTTGCCGATCTCGATCAGCAGGCCGTCGCGCCCCGAACGGAACATGGCGTTGCGGTGCGAGCCGTAGCGCTGCTCGCCGTAGCGGGCCGCCAGGCGGGTGGTGTCGAGCAGGCCGCCGAAGGGGTCGTGCCAGCCGAGCGAGTCGTGGGTGATCGAGGCCATGGCGCGGCCCATGTCGCTCATCAGCACGTGGCCGCGCGTGAAGTGGGCGGTGTGGAGCGCCTTGCAGGTGTCGGGCATGCTGTAGCGCTCCAGCTTGTCGTGCGCGGCGTAGAGCACGACCGAGCAGTTGGCGCGGGCGTCCAGCGCGGCGAAGCGCAGCGACGTGCCGCGGCTGACGCGCCAGCTCCAGTGGCCGCCGCCGGGAACGATCTCGCTCCATGCCACCTGCGCGGCGGACAGGTCGGGGGCGAAGCGCTTCCAGTGGGCAATGGCGTCGACGGGGATGTCGGCGGGGGGATTGTCGAGGGTGTGGTCCATGTTCCGGTCTTCTCGTCGTCTTGTCGGCTTGTTATTCGGCGACGGCGGCGGCATCGCCGGCATGGGCGATGCGGGCCAGCAGGTCGAGGTCGGTCTGCATGCCGGCCGTCTCGCGGATGCGCGCCAGCACCTGCCCCTTGAGGGCGAGGAACGGCGCCGACAGCTTCATGTCCTGCGTGCGCCGGGCGGGCAGCGGCACGTCGTAGACGGTATCGATGCGGCCGGGGCGCGGCGCCATCAGCACCACGCGCTGGCCGAGGTAGATGGCCTCTTCCACGTCGTGCGTGACGAACACGATGGTGGTGCGTTCCAGCCGGTGCACATGCAGGATCAGGTCGTGCATGACCTCGCGGGTCTGGGCGTCGAGCGCGCCGAAGGGCTCGTCCATCAGCAGCACGTGCGGGCGGCTCATCAGCGCGCGGGCGATGGCCACGCGCTGCTGCATGCCGCCCGATAGCTCCGAGGGAAACGCGTTGGCGACATGGGCGAGGCCCATCAGCCGCAGCAGCGCATCGGCGCGGCCCAGCGCGCTTTCCACTTCGGCGCTGCTGCGTGCCTCGCGGCGGCGGCCCAGTTCGCGGCTGAAGCGGATGTTCTGCGCGACCGTCAGCCACGGGTAGAGGCTGTAGTGCTGGAACACCATCGCGCGCTCGGGGCCGGGGCCGGCGATGGGGCGGCCGTCGCACGACAGCTCGCCCGCGCTCGGCGTTTCCAGCCCGGCGAGCGTGCGCAGCAGCGTGGACTTGCCGCAGCCGGAGGCACCCACCAGCGTGACGAAGGCGTTGTCGGCGATGTCGAGGTCGATGTCCTGCAGCGCGACCGGGGCCGCCTGGCCGCGGCGGCTGGCGTCGAAGGTCTTCCAGAGGCCGCGCACGCGCAGCTTGGGGAGGGCGAAGGTCGTCATGGTCGGGGTGGCGATGAGGTCAGCGGCGCGTGGAGAGATAGGGGAAGGCGCGGCGGTGCAGCCAGCGCATGCCCTGGTCGATGGCGAGCCCGACGAGTCCGATCAGCAGGATGCCGGCGAAGATCTTGTCGGTCTGCAGGAAGCGCTGCGCCTTCAGGATGGCGAAGCCCAGGCCGGACCCGGCGGCGACCAGCTCGGCGACGACGAGGTAGGTCCACGCCCAGCCCATGGTCACGCGCAGCGTGTCGAGCAGGGCCGGCTTGGCCGACGGCACGATCACGAGCTGCACGATCTCGGCGCGCGTGGCGCCCATGGTCTGCGCGGCCTCGATCTGCGCCATCGGCACGCGGCGCACGTCCTCGGCCACCATCAGCACCATCTGGAAGAAGGTGCCGATGAAGATCACGGCGATCTTGGCGCCCTCGTCGATGCCGACCCACACCATCACCAGCGGCACGAAGGCCACGGCGGGCATGTAGCGGATGAAGTCGGTCAGCGGCTCCAGCGTCGCCTGCACGCCTCGGTACGTGCCGATGGCGAGGCCCAGCGGCAGCGCCAGCGCCGCCGACAGCGCCCAGCCGGCCACCACGCGCATGGTGCTGATGCCGATGTCGCCGAGCAGGTCTTCGTCGCGATACCAGTCGGCGATGCGGCCGAGCACCTGCAGCGGTCCCGGCAGGAACACCGGGTCGATGCGGCCGCTGGCGGCCAGCAGCGCCCACGCGACGAGCGGCAGCAGCAGGCCGAAGCCGACGAGGCAGGCGGCGCGGCGCTTCGGGATGGCGGTGCGGATGGCCCACCAGGGCGACGGGGCGGGGCGTGTCGGGGGCATGATCTTGTCTGCCATGTCTTCGGCGGGTGGCGGGCCAACGACTGCCGCCAGCCGTGCGGGGGAGGACGAGGTGACGGGAGACGCGGCGCTCATTGCAGGGCCTCCGCGAGCAGCGAGGGATCGACCGCGTGGGATACGTCGGGCTTGCCGTCGATCAGCTTGTGCTCCTGCAGGAAGCCGGCGATGACCGGGGCGGCGGCCTGCAGCGACACCTTCTGCGTGGCATCGAGCGCGGCCTTGTTGGCGGTGGCATCGAAGAAGCGCGTGCCCGGCAGGAAGACCTTGTATTCGGCGGGCTGCATGCCAACCACGCGCGACATGATCTTCGCGGCTTCGTCGGGCTGCTCGCGCAGGAACTTCTCGGTATCCATCCACGCGCGGATCATGCCGACGAGGTCCTTGCGGTGGGTGCGGATGGCGTTGTCCTGCGCCACCAGCAGGTCGGGCACGAGGCCCGGCATGTCGCGCGAGGTGAAGAGGGCGCGCCCACGGCCGCTGCGCGAGATGCGGTCGACCCACGGGTTCCAGACCACGGCGGCGTCGACGCGGCCCATCATGAAGGCCGCCGCGGCATCGCCGGCCGACAGGTTGACGATCTTCACGTCCGACGGCTTCATGCCCTGGCGCGCGAGGGCAGTGGCGAGCACGAAGTGCGAGATGCTGTACTGCTCCAGCGCCACCGTCTTGCCCCGCAGTCCGGCGATGTCATGGATCGCGGGGCCGGCCATGAGCGCGTCGTTGCCGAAGGAGTTATCGTTGACCAGCACCGCCTTGACCGGCACGCCCTTGGCGATGGGGCCGAGCGTGTCGGACCAGGTCTGGGAGTTGGCGTCGAGCCGGCCCGAGGACAGCGCGGAGATGGAGTCGCTGTAGTTGGCGAACCAGACCAGCTTGACGTCGGCGCCGTGCTTGCGGAAGAACCCCTTCTGCTCGGCCACGTACCACGCGACCCAGCCGGGCCAGTCGGACACGCCGACGCGGATCTCGGCCAGCGCCGGGCGCGGGGCAAGGCTGAAGACGATGGCCGGGATCAGCAGCAGCGAGAGGCTGCGCCACGGCGACAGAAGAGATGCGAGGCGGGAGGTTTGGTTGGCGGGCACTGCAGGCTCCTATCGGTCTTGGACAATGGCGGGAAGCCTCCTCTCACGAAGTGGACCTCCCGGGCTTTTGTCCCGCCGTGGAGCCTGGCGCGCTGGGCGCAAGGCCGGTTGCTCTCGGACCAGACATCGCACGCTCGCGACCGGAACCCTAGCGACCCTTCGGTGAGCGACGCATGGCCGCTTCCCTTGGTTTGTCTAAAGCAATCGGTGTGCCAGCCTGCGGAGCCACAATTTCCCGCCCATTGCCACGCTGCCGGCACCCGGCGGCACCGAGGCGGTGCGGGCCGGGGCCTCGCTTTGGTGCGCGATGGGGCGCAATCGGGCTGCCGGGGCGGTCAGCGTGCCTGCCTGCGCGTCACCAGATAAAGGCCGGCCGCGGCGAGCACCATCCCGGCCCACGCCAGCCCCGGGATCGATTCGCCGAGCACCACGAAGGCGATGACGGCGGTCATCGGCGGCACGAGGAAGAACAGCGCCGAGACGCGCGAGGCCTCGCCGTGCCGGATCATCGCCAGCAGCAGCGAGATGGCCACCAGCGAGTTGCCGATCACGAGATAGGCCAGCGACCCGAACAGGCCCGGCGTCCAATCGACATGCATCGGCTCGAGCCAGAACGCCAGCGGCGCCGTCACCGCGAGTCCCACGGCGTACTGCACGGTATTGGCGAGCACGGGATGGACCTCGGTGCCGAAGCGCTTCTCCCACAGCGTGCCGCCGGTCATGGCCAGCAGCGCGAGCACGGCAAACACCACGGCCGCCGTCGAACTGAAGGCGATGGCGGACTTCGCCGCGATCACGATGGTCGCCCCCGTCACGCCGAGAACGAGGCCGGCCCACTGCACGCGGCCGACGCGCTCGCCGGCCATGACCGGCGCCAGCAGTCCGATGAGGATGGGCTGTTGCGACGTCACCAGCGCCACCGCGCCCGCCGACATGCCGTGCTTGAGGCTCAGGTAGGTGAACGAGAAATACCCGGCCTGGATCAGCAGGCCGACCACCGCGAGATGCAGCCACGGCGCGAGGCCCGGTGGCATCCGCGGCCGTAGCCAGAGGCAGGGTCCAATCAGCAGCGCCATGACGCAGGCGTAGCGCAGGGCGAGGAAGGTGAGGGGATCGGCGTAGCGCAGCCCGAGCTTGAGGAAGACGAAGCCGCTGGACCAGAGCAGCAGGAACAGCGCGGGCGCGGCCCGGAGCCAACGGGGATTCTCGGAAGCGACCGCTGCGCCTTGGGGCATGACTGTGCCGGGAGGTGGGGTGAGGTGGGGGTGAGCGAACGATATCACCCGAATGATACGGCGGCCTGTGCGTGCGCACAGACATTACTCAACCTGAGATCTGGTCTTAGTTAATAGAAATCCCATGCGCGTCCACGCCGGCATCCGATTTCAGTAGACTGTCAGCACGGCCGGAACCTGGTCGCGGGCGCAATGTGACGCCAGACAAACGAAAAGAAAATAAGCCCGCCGTTATCACGGCATGGGCAGAGTAAGCGCGACATAAATCAGGTCGCGCGATTCCCATTTTTTTTAAATCCGGGCGTGATTACCTTGTCTTTCCAGGGATGAGGTGGCCACGGCATTGATCCGGTCGTCCCGCGATTGCGCGCATGGCCTGTCGTCACGCGCGGGGCCTTCATTCCATTCCCCCATTTCGATTCCGGTCGGTGACATCGTGCGCGCCGACGTCCGCAGGCATCGCTTCGGCATCCCGAACACAAGCACAACACTGATGGCAGCCACCTGCGTTGTCGCAAGCCAAGCTGACCACCCGGGAATCGCAGGTGCTTTCCTTGATCGTCGAAGGGCTGAGTACCCAGGAGATTGCCTTCCGGCTCGGCGTGACGCTGTTCACCGTCAGGAAGCACCGTAGCAACATCTCCGCAAAGTTCGGCATTCACACCACCTCCGGCCTTGTCTCCGCGGCGATCCGGCACGCCGACGCCAGCGAGGGCAGGGACGTCGGACGCTCGCGGCTCGACCTGTTGAGCGATCGCGAGAAAGAGGTCTTGCGACGACTCGGGTCCGGATTGACTGCTAAAGAAATCGCCAGGCATCTCGGCATCAGTCCGCGCACGGTCAGCAAGCATATCGAGAATATTCGCCTCAGGACCGGACTCCATTCATTGGCCGATCTGATGATGATTGCCCGCCAGCTTTGATGACTCGCTATCGCATCCGATACGCATTCGGAGTAATTGTTGCCGCCCCTTGCAAGGCCAACACTGGTCTTGCGGTACGTCATTCAAATGCCAGTGCCGCGGAAATTCCAATCGGTTCCCAATCGCCTGCAAGGAGTCAAACCATGAACTGGAATCGTTTCTTCACCGACCTGATACGCAACGGCCGCCCCGCCTACTGGGGAAACTGGACGCTGGCCCCGAATATCAAGCCCGGTGCCGTCGGCTTCGTTTCTCCGGACAGCGGCGATTTCACGCTCGTCAAGGAAGAGACCCCCGGCGTCGTGCTGAGCACACGGACCGTCCCCAACCAGTGGAAGCTGTCTTCCAGCAACGTGCATCGCACCGAATCCAGCGTGAAGCTCGACGGTTCGGCGACCGATCCGGATACCGGCACCAAGATCACGGCCGGCGTGGAAGTGAAGTGGGACTTCGCCTCGGTGGGCTCGATCGCGTCCGAGTTCAGCATTGCGTCGGAGAGCTATCTCAGCGACCTGACGGTGCTCGGCAAGGCCGACACGCTCAAATGGCTGGCCGACCAGGCGCAGGCCGTCAGCATGGGGTCGGGCGGCAAGATGGCGCAGGGGTTCGGCGTGGTGACGAGCGCCATCTATGCGCACAGCGGGCTGAACGTGGGCTCGCAGGACGACAGTTCGTCCTTCTCCCTCGCCGGTTCGGCCGGCGCGGTCCACGACATGCTCGGCGGTGCCAATGGCAAGGGCTCGTTCGTGTCGACGCGCCAGAACAAGAGCGTGGACCAGCATCTGTGGCCCTACCAGGCGGAGCAGCTCGCGCCGTCGCCCATCCCCATCGCCTACACGTTTGCCTCGTTCGACGGGACGCTGCTGATCCCCAACTGGATCACGCGGCTCGGCGCGTTCGAGATCTTCTTCGACAACAAGCCGGGATGCACCTACATCACGCAGATCCAGATCGGCTACGACACGCCGCAAGGCCCGAAGAACGACGAGTTCTCGCTCAGCGGCGGCATTTCGAAGACGGTCGGGAACATCCCGCTCAACGCGACCAACATCCGCGTGAACGTGAAGTTCCAGGGAATGATCAACAGCGACCACTACGCCTTCAGCTGGCCGAACCCGCTGGGGCAATGGCTGACGGGGCGCCGCGTGATCGAGATGACGGGTGTCTGGCCGGGGCAGACCCACGCGAGCGAGCACTAGAGCAAGCACTGGAGCGAGCACCGAGGACCCGGCCATTTTTCAGGCGTCAAGCCATTTGCCACTTCAAAGGAGAACGAACCATGGCGACCCTAGTCAACATTACCGCGAAGACTCCCACTGCCGTGCAGATCTGGGGGTTCCACGACCCGTGCAACGTCAGGGACGTTGCCGCGGCGCTGAACACCATCGCTGCCGGATTGACCGGCGATGGCAACACGATCCACATCATGTCGGGCACGCACGGCTACTGCAGCGGGGCGGTCGGCGCCGTCGCGACGCGCGACCAGCGGTTCGCGCAGGAGGACCGGGGTCTTGCGTCGCCCAAAACGCGGGACAACAAGCCGGTCGCGCTCGCCGTGCATGACTTCAATACCGGCAACCTGCCGGGACCGGATCATGTGACCGCCGCATTGTCGAAGCTGAACGGCGATATGCGCGCGCTTGTGGCGAGCACGCCGGGGACCAACACGTTCCTGCTGGCGTACTGCTGCAGCGCCGGGACGCGGTAGCGGGTCAGGTGTGTCTCAACGGCGTCCGCGCGGTTTGCCGCGGACGCCTTTTTTCACGCCCCCCGCGCGAGGCGCTTCCCCGGCCGCCGGGGCGCTGGCCGGCACGATCTGCTCCAGCCAGGACAGCGCATCGACGTACGACAGGAACTGTTCGAGATACCCCGGCGACTGCTGGCGCATCAGCGACAGCGCACGATGGACGAGATGGCTGGAGTTGAGCGGGCCGGCGTTCTCGGGCACGTGCTCGAGCGACTGCCGTACCTGCCGGACCGCACTGACGCGGGTCCATGTGTCCCGGAAGTAGTCGATGAACGCCGGCTCGGCGGCGGCGGGCACCCGGCTCGCGAGGGCGTCGACCAGGCTGGCGAGAGGACTCGCACGGGTGCCCGCCGCCGGCGCCGTGCCGGCACGGCATGCGGCACGTTCGACGACCTCTCCGTAGGCATCCACCAGCCCGCGCAACCGGTCATCCAGCAGCCGTCGCGCTTCCCCGTCGTGGCCGCCCGCCCGCTCCGCCAGCGCCTCCATGAAGCGGAAGCGGACCGGGTCCAGCCGGTCCGCGCCTTGCTCGCGCCAGGCGTCGAGCACGGTCAGGGGATCGCGCATCGGCTCGCTACCCATGGGGCTTCGCCGTTCCCATCGACACCCGCGGGACCGGGGCGATTTCCACGCGCCGGTTCCGGGCCCGGCCCTCGTTGTCGGTGTTCGGGGCGACCGGTTGCGCGGCGCCGAATGCCGCCGAGAAGACCGAGGCGGGCGGGATGCCGGCGTCGATCAGCGCGCGCGTCACGGTGAGGGCGCGCTGCGCGGACAGTTCCCAGTTGTCGGCGAACTTGCGGTTGTCTCCCCGCACCTGCTGGTCGTCGGTGAAGCCGCTGACCATCAGGATCTCGTCGCGGGCGCCGAGGTAGGCGGAGAGCGGCTTCGCCAGGCTCCGCAACAGCTCCCGCCCCTCGGGCTGCAACTGGTCGGAGTTGATGGCGAACAGCACGTTGCCGCTGATGCCGATGCGCCCGTTCACGAGCGTCACCCGGCCGGCCGCGAGCGGCCCCGCCAGTGCCTGCTCCAGCGTCTGGCGGCGCTGCATCTCTTCCTGCCGCTGCCGCGCCTCGTCCGCGAGCCGGGCCGACAGTTCGAGCTGCACGCCGATCACGCCGAGCAGGATAAGGACGAAGGCCCCGAGCAGCACCGACATGAGGTCGCCGAAGACGGCCCAGGTCGGCACCGACGGTTCGACGTCGGCTTCGATCTCTTCCCTCATGCCGCCGCCGCTCCGAGTGCCGGCCGGCCGGCGAACTGCTGGAGGTCCTCGAGCACCTGCTTCTGCGACCGCATGCTGAGGTCGACGACTTCGCGGGCCTGCGCCACGTAGTAGGCTAGCTGCTCGTCGCTGCGCGCCATGGACTTGTCCAGCGCGGCCTCGATGCGCTGGAGGTGCTCCGCCAGCTTGTCGTTCGACGCGCTGAACAGCTGCACCGCCGTGCCGAAGGCTTCGCCGAGACTTGCCACTTCCACCGCGCTCGCCGTGACCTGCCCGGCGACGCCCGAGAGCTTGCCGGTCTCGGCGGCGACGTGGTCGGTGAAGCGGGTGCCCACGCGCTCGAGCAGGTCGGCGCTCGCGGTGACCAGCGTGTCGACAGCCGTGCGCTGCTCGGCGGCGGTGTGGTTGACCGCGTCGAGGAGGGTGGCGAGGGAGGCCAGCAGGCGGCTGCGTTCGTCGAGCAGCGCGTTGTCGCGGGCCATGTCGTCGGAGAGCTTGCGGCGCAGGTCGGCGATGACTTCGGCGGCAGCCTTGGGGGCTTCCGCGGCGGTTTCCGCGAGGCGGGCGACCTCGGCGATCGTGTGGCTCGACTGGGCTTCGGTGCGGGCGGCGAGGTCGGCGGCGGTCCGCGTGATCGTGTCGCACAACGCCTGTTGTTGCTGGGCGGCGGAGGCGCCGGCCTGTTCCCATTCGTGGCGCAGCGCCGCCGCCATGGCATCGAGATGCGCCGTCCAGGCCTTCAGCCGTGCCTCGTCATGCGCGGCCGACTCGGCCTGCGTGGCTGCCGCGGCTTGCACGAGCCGGTCGATCCCCGCCATCGTGCCATCGGCATGTGCGTGCAGGCGGGCGGCGAGGTCGCCGGCAGTCCGTGCCATCGTTTCGCACAATGCCTGTTGCTGCCCGGCGGCGGAGGCGCCGGCCTGTTGCCATTCCTGGCGCAGCGCCGCTGCCATGGCATCGAGATGCGCCGTCCAGGCTTTCAGCCGTGCCTCGTCATGCGAGGCCGATTCCGCCTGCGTGGCTGCCGCGGCTTGCACGAGCCGGTCGATCCCCGCCATCGTGCCGTCTGCATGGGCATGCAGGCGGGCGGCGAGGTCGCCGGCAGTCCGTGCCATCGTTTCGCACAATGCCTGTTGCTGCCCGGCGGCGGATGCGCCGGCCTGTTCCCATTCCTGGCGCAGCGCCGCCGCCATGGCATCGAGATGCGCCGTCCAGGCCTTCAGCCGTGCCTCGTCATGCGAGGCCGAGTCCGCCTGCATGGCCGCCGCGGCCTGTACGAGCCGGTCGACGGCGGACGTCGTGCCCTCGGCATGCGCGTGGAGGCGGGCGGTGATGTCGGCGGCGGCTTGCGCCATCGTTGCGCTGCCCTGTTGCTGGTGGCGTGTCGTGGCGGCGCTCACCTGTTCCCATTCCTTGCGCAGCGTCGCCGCCGTGCCGTCGAGGGCGTCCCTCCAGGCGGCCAGCCGTTGCGTGTCCTGCGCGGCAAGCTGCGACTGCAGCGCGGCATGCGATTGCGCCACCCTGTCGACGAGGGACGCCGCCTGCTCTGCGAGGGCGCCGACGGCGCTCGCCAGTGCCTGCTGGTTCCCGGTCGCCCGCTGCTCGCTGACCTGCTCGTGGCGGGAGAGCGCGGCTTCCCACGCGCTGGCGGTATTGGCCGATGCGGTGTCCAGTCGGGCGGCAATCTGCTCGACCAGTCCGGCCGAGCGCTGTGCGAAGGCGTCGGTGAAGCCATCGAGGCTGGTGCCGAGGTCGCGGGCCAGTGCCTCGTTCGTGCGCCGCTGTTCGGCCAGCGTTTGGTTGCAGTGATCCGCCACGGCGGCGGTCACCGTCTCGAAGCGGGACGACAGCGCGCCGAGGTGCTGCTGCACCGCCCCGGCGACGGTGTCGCGCAGGCCGGTCGCCTCGTGGGCGAGGCCGGCCATGGTGGCTTCCACCATCGGCTGGATCGTGGCGCCGGCGGCGCGGGTGCTCTCGACGATGCCGTCCTTGAGCGACTGCTCGACGGAGGCGGCGAGGCGGGTGTAGACCTGCTCGGTCCTGCCATGGAAGGCTTCCTGGCTCGCGGCGAGGCGCTCGGCCTGTGCCTGGCCCTGGCGCTCCATGGCCGTCATCATGGCCTGCAGCCGGTCCACCAGCGCGGGCATCGCTTCGGCCTGCCGCGCCAGCAGGTCGAAGACGGCGTCACGCTGATGGTTGCGCGAGAAGACGCGCAGGCTCGTGGCGGCCTCGCCGTCGAGCCGATGCACGGCCAGCAGCCGCTCGCGCCGGCTCAGCGCGGACAGCAGACCCAGCATGGCCGAGGTGGCAACACCCGCGACCGAGGTGCCGAAGGCAAAGCCGAGACCCTTGACCGGCGCGGCCAGCGAGGCGCGCATGGCCTGCAGGTCGCTCGCGCTTTCCAGTGCGATGCCGGTGCCGCGCAGCGTCGCCACCATGCCGAGGAAGGTCCCGAGCATGCCCAGCAGGACGAGCAGGCCGACCAGATAGGGCGTCAGCGCGGGGCCGGGCAGGGCGACACGCTCGCCCTCGATGCGTTGCCGCACGGCATGGCGCAGGGCGGCCGGCACCTGGCCGAGCCAGTCGCCAAGGCTGGCCGGCGTCCCGGACAGGCCGGCGACCGCCTGCGCGAGACCGGCGGTGGCCTGGCGGTAGCGATGCAGTTCGAACGCGCCGCCGAGATAGAAGCCGCCGATCAGCAAGGTCACGGCCAGCGCTGCGGCGTTCACGCCGACATAGCCGGCGCCGATCCAGCACAGGACGGCCAGACCCGCCAGGAAGGCAGCCAGATGGGTGAGGTTTCTCGTTCTCGACATTGGGGATAAGCGGGGATAAGCGGGGGTAAGCGGAATAAGCGGTTCAGTTGCCGCGCAGGGCGGCGAGCAAGGCGTCGATGGGCTGGAAGCGCAGGTCCAGTTCGGCGAGCAGGACGGCCTGCATGTCGCTCTGGAATGCGCGAAGCCACGGGTCCGGCCTGGCGGCTGGCGATGCCTCGGCCGGCGTGGCTTCCCCGGCCTGCCGCAAGCGCCCGAAGTGGGCCTCGAGCAACACCGGCACGCCGGCGAGGAGCGTCTGTTCGCGCGCGCCGAGCACCCGTTCCATGACGGCATCGACCTGCGCGAGTCCGTTCATGCCGGGCGCGCGGGCGGCCAGCGCCGTCCGGAGCCGGTGCCGCAGGCCAGCGATTTCCCGTTCCATCGTCTGTTGCAGGAACAGGTAGTGCTGGCGGCAGGCAGCGAAGTCGACCGCCGCGGGCGCGGGAGGCACCGGCGCGCGTCCCGGCCCGGGCCGCCTGCTTTCGGTGGAGCGGTCCCCGGTAATGGCCGCCGCCAGGCTGGCCCGGACATGGGCGCACGCCCGCTCCTCGGCACCGACAGCGGGTTGTGCGCGAAGAGGCGCCTCCCACGGCTGGGGATTGAGCGCCGCGGACAAGGCGATGGCGTCGGTCCATCCAAGCCACTGGCTCAGCCGGCCCGAGAGCGATTCTCCCGATTCCGGGGCATCGACGTCGGCCAGGCGCGCCAGCAGGCGGGACAGCTGCGGGCCGCTGAAACGTGTGCGGCGTGGCGCTTGCATCATGTCACCCGAGTGGGAAAAAAGCGGGAGTTTACACTCCCGCCGGGCCCTGGACCCTTTCGGTTCCTCCCGACCCCTCCCGACCCCTCGCGGGGCATGCCCGGCCCGTCGTCTGCCCGTCCGCATTGCCTGTCCCGCCCTGATGCAGGCGAGGCGGCCCGGGTCACCACCCCGGGGGAGTGGGTGCAACGCTACAACGGGTGGGCACCTGCTCGGGGATTTCCGGCATGGACCGGGCGGGCGGGGCGGTCCACGATGGCGGACAAACCAGAAGACCGCCGTGCCTGCCCCCATCGTGTCTGCCACCGCCTACTGCCGCATCGCCCGCTTCGAGGACCCGGACGACCACGCCCGCCAACTGCCCGGCGTGGACCAGCAATACCGCCAGATCGGGCCGGGCCGCTTCGCCGGCACGCTCGGACAGTTCGATTGCGGGGAAGGCGTCTTCGTCTACCGCGAGCAGATGAACGTGCCCTTGCTGCAGGAGGGGCGGATCCTTGCCGGGTCGCGCACCCTCGGCATCGCACTCGACGTGGACCGCGTGTCGACCTTTCAGGGGCAACCCACGGGGGATGCCATCGCCAACCTGTCCGGCGGACAGGGCTTCGAGTCGCACAACCGGGGCGTGAGCGACTACGCGGGCGTCGCCATGCGCGACGACGTCTTCGCCGAATACGCCGAGTACCTGGGCGGCGAGCGGGCCCTCGACTGGACGCGCTTCGCGCTGGTGCCGGTCGGCGGCATGGCGCTGCGACGGACCGCGCGGCAGCTGCGGGAGTGCCTGGAGGCCGCCGGGTCCAACCCCGACGCGCTGCGCCATGCCAACGCTCGCAAGATGCTGCGCGAGGAGGTGATGGGGCAGGTCCTGTGCATGCTGGTCGATGCCGAAGCGCCGCGCCGCACGGATATCACGCGGCTCACCTACGCCGACGTCGTCAACCGCAGCCGCGAGCATGTGATGGCCAACCGCGAGGAGGCTGTCAGCGTGCTCGACCTGTGCCGCCTGCTGCGCATCAGCCGCCGCACCCTGCAAACCAGCTTCCTTGCCGTGAGCGGTGTGGCGCCGACCACCTACCTGCGCGCGGTGCGCCTGGCCGCCGTGCGCAGGCTGCTGCGCGAGACCCCCGCCGCCGAGCTCGGCATCGCCGACGCCGCCGCGCATTGGGGCTTCCTGCACGCCAGCAAGTTCACCGCCGATTTCCGCCGCATGTTCGGCCACGCGCCTTCGCAGGTGGTGCGGCCCTGAGGCCCCGCCCGTCCTGTGTGACGGGCCACTGCAACCGGGGCGTCTTGTTACACGCCTTTGCCGAAACCCGCTACAGCGAGCGGAACTTCCCTCCCTAGACTCGTCCCATCGTCCTCAGGAGGGAAAGTGCAAATGGATCACCGTTATCGCTGCAGCCGTCGCCTGAACCGGGCCACGGCCCTTTCGCTGGCCGCCAGCCTGATGCTTGCCGGCGCTGTCGCTTATTCCGGCGCCAATGCCGCCAATGCCGTCGACGGCGAGTCCGGCAACCTCACTCCCGCCGGCGCCGAGCGCGCGGGCAACAAGGCCGGCACCATCCCCGCCTGGGAGGGCAAGGACACCCCGGCCGCCGGCTGGACCATCGACAAGCCGCGCGGCGCCTTCTGGTCGCACAAGGACGAGAAGCCCCTGTACTCCATCGATGCCGCCAACGTCGACAAGTACGCCGCCCAACTCACGCCCGGACAGATTGCCTTCATCAAGGCCACCAAGGGCTACCGCATGGACGTCTACCCGACCCACCGCAACTGCGGCGCGCCCGACTGGGTCAACGCCAACACGCGCCGCAACGCCACCGAGGCGAAGATGGCCGCCGACGGCGTGACCGTGGAGAACGCCGTGCTGCCCGGCGTGCCGTTCCCCGCGCCGAAGACCGGCGCCGAGGCGATGTGGAACTACCAGGCCCGCTACCGCGGCATGGGCGTGACCTTCCCGAGCTTCTACACCGTGCTGTCGCCGCGTGCCGGCAGCGATGAATGGGTGGACGCCAACGAGGAAATGAGCATCTACATCCCGTGGGGCAAGAAGGGCGCCACCACGCTGCCGCAGGTCAACCACGTACTGTCGGCCCTGTACTTCCAGTACAAGTCCCCGGCCGCGCTGGCCGGGCAGGGCGCGGTGGGCGTGGCCAGCTTCAGCAGCGCCTCGCCCGAAGTCTCGTACTACTTCCCGGGCCAGCGCCGCGTGCGCCGCATGCCGACCTACTCCTACGACGCGCCGCAGATCGGCATGGAGAACCAGTACACGGTGGACCAGGCCTTCATGTTCGCCGGCAACCTGGACCGCTTCGACTGGAAGCTGGTCGGCAAGAAGGAGATGTACGTGCCGGCCAACGCCTTCGGCATGTACGACTTCACCGCCGGCCTGCGCGACGTCTTCCAGCCGACTCACATCAGCAACACCGCGCGCCGCTACGAGCTGCACCGCGTGTGGATGGTGGAGGCTACCGTCAAGGCCGGCGCGCGCCATACCGCGCCGAAGAAGACTTTCTATTTCGACGAGGACAGCTGGCTCGCGCTGGTGTCGGAAGACTACGACGCGCAGGGCAAGCTGTGGAAGCTGCGCGAGGGCTTCCCGATCCCGGTATGGGAGACCGGCTCGTGCGACCTCGAGACCTTTGCCCAGTACGACGTGGTCAGCGGCCGCTACCTGGCCGACATGGTGACCTCGGGCACCGGCAAGGGCATTCGCTGGGTCACCGACTCCAGCGACTCGCGCTTCAGGCTCGACTACTACACGCCGGAAAGCTTGCGCGCGCGCAGCGAACGCTAGGGTTCGACAAGGCGGCCCATATCCGATAGAGCGAACCGGCCGCGCCGGCCATGTCCGGCGCGGGACGGCACTCGTCTGCAGGTTTCATCAATAAGAAGACCAGGGGGAAGCTGTGGGAGCAAGCAACAGGGAGAAGGGCAGGAGGGCATTGGGCCGGCGGGCCTGCATCGCCATGGCCGCGGCGCTGTGCGCCGGTGGCGTGCAGGCGGTCGAGATCAAGGGTGACACGGTCTACGGGTCGTTCGACTCGCAGATCACCCTGGGGCTGGCCATGCGCGCGCATGGCATCGACTGCCAGCGGGTCGGCGACCCCAACACATCGGGCTGCGATGGTTCGGTCAACACGGCGCAGTTCGCCAACGCCGACAACGGCAACCTGAACTACAAGAAGGGCGACCTCTTCGCCGGCTACGTCAAGGGCACGCACGAGCTGCTGCTGAACCTGCCGGAAGACATCAAGTTCATGGCGCGCGGCACCTGGCTGGCGGACTACGCGGCGAGCAACACGCAGCGTTCCGAGCTGACCAAGGATGCCTTCAACCAGGTGGCGCGCGACGCCCGCCTGCTCGACCTGTGGGTCAGCAAGGGCTTCGACATCGGCGAGGAGAAGGCGCGCGTCCGGCTGGGCAACCAGGTGGTCAACTGGGGCGAGAGCATCTTCGGGCTCGGCGGCATCAACTCCACCAACGCGCTCGACATCCAGAAGCTGCTCGTGCCGGGTACGCAGATCAAGGAAGCCGTGCTGCCGGCGCCGATGCTGAGCTTCGCCAGCGGCCTGGGCCACGGCTTCAACATGGAGGCCTACTACCAGTTCCAGTGGAACGGCAGCCGCCTGCCGCCGGTAGGCTCCTACTTCAGCACCGTGGACAACCTCGGGCGGGGCATGGAGCCGTTCAACGTCAGCACGACCAACCCGAACTTCCAGGGCACCGACGCTACCACCATCGCCGGCACCCGCAGCCAGGGCAGCATCCAGCAGGTGCAGCAGGGCATCAACCAGGGTCTGTTCGCCGGGCCGCCGTTCAACACCTTCGGCGTGCCCTTCGACAAGAACGGCTCGCCGCGCAGCCAGGGCCAGTACGGGCTGTCGCTGCACTACAAGCCGTCCGGCACGCAGCTCGACCTCGGCGCCTACGTGATGAACTATCACGACAAGCTGCCGACGCTGACCCTGCGCGCCGACGATACGCTGCACGTCGGCTACCTGGAAGACCGCAAGCTGTATGGCGTCAGCGCCAACTTCCCGGTGGGCGAGTGGGCGGTGGGCTGGGAGCTGTCGTACCGGCCGCACGATGCGGTTGCCCTGAGCGCCTGCTATGGCCCCAACGGACCGCTCGACAACATCAGCAACGGGATCAGCGGCGTGGACTGCCAGCAGTGGATCGACCGCAAACGGTTCCAGATGCACCTGACCGGCCTGCTGGCCATCACGCCCAGCAGCAGCGCGGGCGTGGTGCTGCGCGGCCTGGGTGCCGACGCCGGCGCGTTCACCCACGAACTGGTGGCGATCTACTTCCCGGGCGTGAATTCCAACTCGCGCTACTTCCGCACCGTGAACGGACAGGAGGTGATGCAGGCCCCGTCGGCCGGCCTGTTGGCGTGGGCGGACAACTCCACCAACGGCACGCTGGGCTACCCGGTCAGCGCCGCCAAGGGTACGTCGATGTCGATGGGCTACACCGCCGACTTCAACGTGACCTATGACGGCACCCTGATCCCGGGCTGGCAGGTCACGCCGGGCGCCACGTTCTCGTGGTCCTTCATGGGCTACACGCCGACCGGCATGGCCAATTACCTGCAGGGCGCCAAGTCGGCCAACCTGTACGTGCTGTTCAACCAGAACCCGGCCAAGTGGCAGGCGGGCATCAACTACACGGTGTACTGGGGCGGCAGTGTGCTGACCCAGCCGCTGGGCGACCGCAGCTTCGTCGGGGCCTTCGTCACGCGCAACTTCTGATGCGCATGCAGTGAAAGCCGGCGGGCACGCCTTGCCAGGCGGTGCCCGCCGCTGTGTTTTTCCTCGCCTGGCAACGTGACTGGCAACACAAGGACTGGATTGCGATGAACGGAATCGTCAAACGACTCGAAGCCTTCCTCTTCGGGCACCGTGCCGCCGTGCTGGTGGCGATCGGCATCTTCACCGCGGTGATGGCGTTCTTCGCCCTGCAGCTGCGCATGGAAGCCGGCTTCGAAAAGCAGATGCCGGTGGGGCATGAGTATGTCCGCACCTTCCAGCAATACCGCGACGACCTCTTCGGCGCCAACCGCATCACCGTGGTGGTGCGCCCGCGCAGCGGCACGGTCTGGACCAAGCCCGCGCTGAAGCGCCTGTACGACGTGACGCAGGCCGTGCTGTTCCTGCCCAATATCGACCGCCTCGGCGTGCAGTCGCTGTGGACGCCCAACAGCTTCGTCAACGAGATCACCGAGGAGGGCTTCCGCGCCGACCCGCTGATCGACGGCACCATCATGCCGGACGCCCTCGATGACGCGGTGATCGCCCGCATCCGCCGCGCCGCCAGCGACGGCGGCTTCGTCGGCACGCTGGTCTCGCGCGACCAGACCAGCGCCATGATCACCGCCGAGCTGGAGGAGTACGACCGCGCCGGCAACAAGCTCGACTACGTCGCCTACAACCGCCTGCTGGAAAAGGAACTGCGCGGGAAGTTCGAGGACAGGGACTTCGAGATCCAGATCATCGGCTTCGCCAAGCAGGTGGGCGAGATCGCCGACGGCGCCTCCAGCGTGCTGGTGTTCTGCGCCATCGCGCTGCTGCTGACTGCGCTGGCGGTCTGGTGGTACTGCCATTCGGTGCGCTTCACCCTGCTGCCCATCGCCTGTTCGCTGACCTCGCTGGTGTGGCAGTTCGGCACGCTGCGGCTGCTCGGCTTCGGGCTCGACCCGCTGGCGGTGCTGGTGCCGTTCCTCGTGTTCGCCATCGGCGTGTCCCACGGCGTGCAGCAGATCAACTTCATCACGCGCGAGCTGGCGCACGGCAAGAGCGCGATGGCCGCCGCCCGCGCCAGCTTCACCGGGCTGCTGGTGCCGGGCACGCTGGCGCTGGTGACGGCCTTCGTGTCCTTCGTCACGCTGGTGATCGTGCCGATCCCGATGGTGCGCGAGCTGGCCATCGCGGCATCGATCGGCGTGGGCTACAAGATCATCACCAACCTCGTGATGCTGCCGCTGGTGGCGTCGTGGTTCAACGTTTCGCGCGACTACGCCGAGCGCGCGCTGGCCCGCCATGCGCGTCGCTCGCGCTGGCTGCGCACGCTGGCGGGCGTGGCCCGTCCGCGCAATGCCGTGCTGGTGACGCTGGCAACGCTGGTGCTGCTCGGCGTAGCGGTGGTGGAAGGGCGCGACCGCGTGATCGGCACCGTGACCCCCGGCGCGCCGGAACTGCGCCCCACCGCGCGCTTCAACCTCGACGCCAGCGCCATCGCCGCCAACTACGACGTCGGCCTCGACTGGCTGACCGTGGTGTTCGAGGCCGCGCCCGAGTCGTGCGACAACGTCGCCATCGGCGCCTACCAGGACGACTTCGCCTGGGCCATGCGCGACGTGCCGGGCGTGCTTTCCATCAGCAGCTTCTCCAGCCTGATGCGCACCTACAACGCCGGCTACAACGAAGGCAACCCGAAGATGGCCGCGATGCCCACCGACGCCGGCAACTACGCGGCGCTCGCGGCGGAGATCGGCCGCATGCGCGGCTACATGAAGAAGGACTGCAGCATGACCGCCGTCCACCTGTTCCTGGCCGACCACAAGGCCACCACCATCAACGGCGTGATCCGCGCCGCCGAGGCCTTCCGCCACGCCAACCCGCGCCCCGACGTGAAGATCCGCCTCGCCTCCGGCAACGCCGGCGTGCTGGCCGCCATCAACGACGAAGTCGAGCGCAGCGAGCAGCCGATGATGCTGTACGTCTACGCCACCATCCTGCTGCTGGTGCTGCTGGCCTACCGCGACCCGCGCGCGATGGTCGCCTGCTGCCTGCCGCTGACGGTGGCCACCTTCGTCGGCTACTGGTTCATGAAGCGGCTGGAGATCGGCCTGACGGTGGCGACGCTGCCGGTCATGGTGCTGGCCGTGGGCATCGGCGTGGACTACGCCTTCTATATCTACAACCGCCTGCACGCCCACATGGCCGAGGGCCTGCCGATCGTGGAAGCGATGGAGCAGTCGCTGATGGAAGTCGGCATGGCGACCATCTTCACCGCCATCACGCTGGCCATCGGCGTGGCGACGTGGGCCTTCTCCGAACTGAAGTTCCAGGCCGACATGGGCAAGCTGCTGGCCTTCATGTTCCTGGTCAACCTCGTGATGGCGATGACCGCGCTGCCGGCGCTGGCCGTGGTGCTGGAACGGCTGCTGCCGCGCCGCACGCCGGTGCAGGCCTCCAAACTGATGTCGCACTGAGGAGCGAGCATGCGCAAGACCTTTTCCCTTCTGCTGACCGCGCTGGCGCTCGCTGCCGGCGCTGCCCACGGTGCCACCGCAACGCTGCAGGAAACGCCTGCGCTGCGCACGCCATCGGCGACGCACGCGATGCTGCTCGGCGCCGCGCGCGCCGGCGACCGCATCGTGGCGGTGGGCGATCACGGCGTGGTGCTGCTGTCCGACGACAACGGCAGGCAGTTCCGCCAGGCGCAGCAGGTGCCGACGCGGGCGCTGCTGACCGCCGTGCATTTCGTCGACGCGCGCAACGGCTGGGCCGTCGGCCATCACGGCGTGGTCCTCCACACGGCCGACGGCGGCGAGACCTGGGCGCTGCAGCGCAGCGATACCGGCGTGGACCAGCCGCTTTTCTCGGTCCTCTTTCGCGACAAGCAGCACGGCTTTGCTGTGGGCCTGTGGTCGCTGCTGCTGGTCACCGAGGATGGCGGCCACACCTGGCGCAAGCAGGACGTACCGGCCCCGCCCGGTGGCGACAAGAGCGACCGCAACTTCTTCCGGCTTTTCGCGGGGGCGGACGGCACGCTGCTGATCGCGGCGGAGCAGGGGCTGGTGCTGCGCTCGACGGACCAGGGCGCGCACTGGAGTTACCAGCAGACGGGCTACAAGGGCAGCTTCTGGAGCGGCGCGAGCCTGCGCGACGGGACGCTGATGGTGGCGGGGATGCGGGGCACGGTGTATCGGAGTGCGGACGGCGGGGTGACGTGGAGCAAGGTGGAGAGTGGCACCGCGAGCTCGGTCACTGACCTGGTTTCAACGGCGAGCGGCGTGGCCGGCGTGGGCCAGGACGGCGCCACGATTCAAGGGGGCGCAGACGGCCACCTGCATGCCCACACCCGCGCCGACCGGGCGGAGCTGACGGCTGTGGTGCAGGCGGCGGATGGGAGGCTGGTGAGCTTTTCCAGTCATGGAGTGGTCGCGCCCGAATAGTCCCCGGGCGGCTGCCATGTGTTCTCCCTCTCCCCGCATGGGGAGAGGGGTGGTTTAGCAAGGCACCACGCCAGCCACGAAGCGCTCTCCCTCTCCCCCGGCCCCTCTCCCGCAGGCGGGAGAGGGGAGCAAACCGGGCCTGCCTCGCACGTCCCTGCTTTCCCTCCCGCCATGTAACGCCCCCCACCTCCGCGCCTTGCCGATTCGGGCTACAGCCCCCCGCACCCCCGGCCATATAGTCATCCCAACCACCACCACCCAGCAAGACACCCCATGCGAACAACCATGCGTGCCGGCCTGACAGGCATCTCCCTGGCGATCCTGGCGACTATTGCCACGGCCCAGGCGGCCACTCCGGCCACCCCGGTGCCGCCGCCGCTGGCGCCCGAAGTCCTGCGCGTCGAACCCATGCCGCAGCGTACCGACCACTGGATCTACGCCGTCAATCTCGCGGGCGTGCTCGAAACCCGCATCGGCATCTTCGACGTCGACCGGAAGAAGACGATCGGCCAGATCGGCGCCGGCATGCTGCCGGGACTGGCGCAGTCGGCGGACCATCGCTACACCTACATCGCCACCAGCTACTACTCGCGCGGCAGCACCGGCGAGCGCATCGACGTGCTGGAGATCACCGACAACAGCACGCTGCGCAAGGACGGCGAGGTCATCCTGCCGACCAAGCATGCGCAGCAATTGCCGTCGGCCTACAACACCACGGTGTCCGAGGATGGCGGCTTCCTCTTCGTCACCAACGCCACGCCCGCCACGTCGATGACGATCATCGACCTGAAGGCCCGCAAGGTCGCCAGCGAGATCGATACCGCCGCCTGCATCCTGGCCTATCCGTCCGGCCCGCGCCGCTTCACCTCGCTGTGCGAGAGCGGCAGGGCGCTGACGGTCACGCTCGACGCGGATGGCAAGGAAGTGCGGCGCGACCAGTCCGAGCGCTTCATCGACGTGGAAAACGACCCCGTCTACACGCACGCCCAGCGCTGGGGCAAGGACTACCTGTTCCTGACCTTCGGCGGCAAGGTGACGCCGGCCGACTTCAGCGTCACGCCGGCACGCTTCGGCACGCCGTGGCCGCTGGTGTCGGCGGAGGATGCCGCCGCGGGCTGGCGTCCGGGCGGCTACCAGCCCTTCGCGGTGCATCAGGCCAGCGGCAGGCTCTACGTCGGCATGCACAAGGGCAAGGAAGGCTCGCACAAGGACGGCGCCGCCGAGATCTGGGTGTACGACCTGAACACGCACCAGCGGCTGGCACGCTGGCCGCTGGCGGAAGCCAAGCTGCTGCCGGTGCTGGCGATGATGGTCACACAGGACGCCAACCCCGTGCTGGTGGGCAGCACCGGCATCGGCCTGCAGACCTTCGATGCGCGCACCGGCAAGCTGGGCTTCGCCGACCGCACGCTCGGCCACGCCATCCTCCAGCTCTCCCCGTACTGAGGCCGCCATGCTGATCGATCCCGTGATCCTGCGCACCGGCCAGGCCGCCGCCGCGATCCTGTTCGGCACCGCCGCCGTCTCCAAGCTGCTCGACATGCGGCGCTTCGGCCAGGCGGTGGCGTCCTACGGCCTGTTGCCGACGCTGCTGTTGACGCCCGCCGCCTGGCTGCTGGCGCTGGCCGAGGCCGCCGTGGCCATGAGCCTGCCGTTCGATGCCGTGCGCCAGCCGGCCGCGCTGGCGGGGCTGGGACTGCTGTCGCTGTTCTTCGCCGCCATCGCCATCAGCCTGGCGCGTGGCCATCGCGACATCGACTGCGGCTGCTGGGCGTTCGGCGCCTCCGGGCGAGATGCCGATGCACGCACCGGCCTGTCCGGTTGGCACCTCGGCCGCGTCGCCCTGCTCGGCGCGCTGCTGCTGCCGGCCCTGTTCGACGCTTCCGCCCGCGCCGTGGTGTGGGTCGACTACTTCACCGTGCTGGGCACTCTCGCCATTGCCGCCGGTGCCTTCTTTGCCATCGATGCGCTGCTGGCCAACCAGGCCGCCGCACAGAAACTGAGGTCCTGAAACATGCAACAAGCCCTGATCGTTTCCCAAGTCCTGCTGTGGGGCGTCGTCGTCGCCCTCGGCCTGGTGTGCCTGGCACTCGTGCGCCAGATCGGCGTGCTGTACGAACGCATCATGCCGGTCGGCGCGCTGATGGTCGACAAGGGGCCGGCGGTCGGCACCGTGGGCCCCAGCTTCGAGCTGCAGGACCTCAAGGCGCAGCATGTGAAGATCGGCGGCGTCAGCGCCGATGCGCGCAACACCTTCCTGTTCTTCGTCTCGCCGACCTGCCCGGTGTGCAAGAAGCTGCTCGCGCTGCTGCCGTCGCTGCAGCAGAAGGAGGGCCACCAGTACCGCTTCGTGCTCGCCAGCGACGGCGACCGGGCCGAGCATGAGGCCTTCTACCGCAAGGCCGGACTCGACGCCTTCCCCTACGTCCTGTCGCAGGAACTGGGCATGGCCTACCACATCGGCCGCCTGCCCTACGCCGTGGTGCTCGACGCCGAGGGCAAGATCCGCTCGAAGGGCCTGGTCAACAACCGCGAGCACCTCGAGAGCCTGCTCGAAGCCAACGAACTCGGCGTGGCCTCGATCCAGGACTACGTGGCGGCGAAGCACGATCACGACCACGCACACGATCACGACCACGCGCACGCTTAAGGAGCCGCAAATGAAATGGATGGATTCGCTCTTCGAGCGTTCGGCGCGCAATGTGGCCATGCACAATGGCCGGCGCAGCGCCCTGGGCCGGATCGGCCGGCTGATGGTCGGCGCGGCGGCGGTGCCACTGCTGCCGGTGGACCGCATGGCCCGCGCCGCCACTCCGGCCTCGGCCGCCGCCGCGCTGCCGGCCGGCATCAATGACGAAACGAGTTGCGACTACTGGAAGTACTGCGCCATCGACGGCAACCTGTGTTCCTGCTGCGGCGGCAGCACCAGCAGCTGCCCGCCCGGCTCGACGCCGTCGCCCATCACGTGGATCGGCACCTGCCTGAATCCGCAGGACGGCCGCAACTACATCGTTTCCTACAACGACTGCTGCGGCGCCACCGAGTGCGGCCATTGCATGTGCAACCGCAACGAGCGCGAGCGGCCGGTGTACAAGATGTCGCTCAACAACGAGATCAACTGGTGCATGGCGAACAAGCCGTCCACTTACGTCTGCTCGGTCTCGTACATCCTCGGCGTGCAGGAGCAATGATGAAACGGCTGGCTTGTGCTGCCGCGCTGCTGCTTGCCGCCCTGCCAGCGGCGGCGCAGAACCTCGAAAGCGGCAAGGCATTGTTCGACAGCCACTGCGCGGTCTGCCACCAGCCGGGCGGCGTCGGTATCGACGGCCTCGCGCCGCCGCTGACCGCCAACCCCGGCCGCTACGCCAGCACCGAAGCGGGCCGGCGCGTGCTGGCGAACGTGGGACTGTTCGGCATGTATGGCGAGATCGAGTCGGGCGGCAAGCGTTTCAACGGTAATATGCCGAGCTTCCGCGCGGCGCTCAGCGACGCCCAACTGGCCGACGTGCTGAACTACCTCGTCTTCCAGCTTTCGGACGGCACGCACGGCGGACGGGCGCAGCCCTACAGCGCCGGCGAACTCGCCGCGCTGCGCACGCAGACGCTGAACGGCAACGAGGTGCGCCGCCAGCGCATGACGGTACTGGGGGAGGGCACGAAGTGAAGCGCGCCATGGGCCTGTCGATCGTGGTCGCGGCGCTTGCCGCCAGCGCGGCGGCGCAGGCCGCCGACAGCCAGGCCTGGGAGGCGACCGCCTACCGCAACTACACGCTCAACTGCATGGGCTGCCACGGCCCGCATGGCGAGAGCGTCGACGGCAAGATCCCCCCGCTGCGCGAGTCGCTCGGGCTGTTCCTGCACACGCCGGCCGGGCGGCAGTTCATCGTCAGGGTGCCGGGGGCGTCCAACTCGGCGCTGAGCGACGAGGAACTGGCGCAGGTGACCAACCTGCTGCTGCTGCGCTACAACCGCGCGCAGTTGCCGTCGGACTTCCAGCCCTATACGGCAGCCGAGGTCGCCGCCTTGCGCCGGCCGGCCTTCAGCGATGTCAGGACGGTGCGGCACGAAGTGGTCAGGGAGTTGCGTGCGCGCGGGCTGCCGGCCAGCTATGACTACTGAGCCTTATCCGCGGCCGGGAGCCACCCCAGAAGGGTAGTACGGTGGCCCGCCCGTGCGTCTAAGATGACCCGACATGGATTTCCGGGGTGACAGGCATGCAGGGATGGACTCGATGATGCTGTGGCTTGCCGGCGCACTGATCGTGCTCGCGGGCGCGGCCATTGGCGCGTGCTCCATCGGTGGCGTGCTGGTGGTGCCCGCGCTGTCGCGCTTCGCGGGCCTGCCGTTGGCCGAGGCGGTGGCCGCTTCGAGCCTGGCCTTCGCCGTCACCGGCCTTGCCGGCCGGCGCAGCGTGCGCGAGGCCGGCATCGACAGCCGCACGCTCTGGCCGCTGTACGGCGCAGCCTTGCTGGCTGCGCTGGCGGGCGCCGCGCTGGTCCATGTCTTCGATCCTGACGTGACGCGCAACTGGGTGGCGCTGCTGGCGGTGGCGTCGGGCGTCTATGGGCTGATCCCGCTATCCGCCGGCGCCGGGCGGCCCATGCCCGGCACGCCCACCCTCTGCGTGCTCGGCCTCGTGGTCGGCTTCGGCTCCGCCTTGTCGGGGACCGGCGGCCCGGTGCTGCTGCTGCCGCTGCTGATGCTGCTGCGCGTGCCGGTGACGCGCGCGGTCGCCGTCTCCCAATCCGTGCAGCTTCCCATCGCCCTTGCCGCCAGCACCGGCCACGCGCTGAACGGGCACCTGCCGTGGGCGCCCGGCCTCGCCATCGGCGTGGTCATGCTGGGCAGCGCGACGGCCGGGCGCCGGCTTGCAAGCTATTGCTCTCCGGCGGTGCTGCGCCTGGGCATCTCGCTCGGCCTGGTGGCGCTGGGCTTCTGGTATGTGATGACATGAACCATCCTGCTGACCTGAGCGCCGCCGAATTGTCGGCGCGCTACGCAAGAAAAGACCTCTCGCCGCTCGAGACGGTGGACGCCGTGCTGGCCCGGATCGAGGCCCTCGACCCCATCTGCAACGCCTTCCGTCATGTCGACGCGGAAGGCGCCCGCGAGCAGGCCCGCCAGTCGGAAGCCCGCTGGTCGCGCGGCGAGCCGCTCGGCACGCTGGACGGCGTGCCGGTCGCCCTCAAGGACCTGCTGCACGTTGCGGGCATGCCCACGCGCATGGGCAGCCTCGCCACCCAGGAGAGCCCCGCGCCGTACGATTGCCCGGCCGCCGCCCGCCTGCGCGAGCAGGGCGCCGTGCTGCTCGGCAAGACCAACACCTCGGAGTACGGCGCCCGGGCCGTGACGGAAAGCGCGCTCGCCGGCATCACGCGCAACCCCTGGAACGCGGACCACACCCCGCTCGGCAGCAGCGGCGGCGCCGCGGTGGCCGCGGCACTGGGCTTCGGCCCCCTGCAGGTGGCGACCGATGGCGGCGGCTCCACCCGGGCGCCGGCGGCGGCGTGCGGCGTGTTCGGCTTCAAGCCGAGCTACGGGCGCGTGCCGTGCTATCCGCCGGCGCATTCGGGAACGTTGTTCCATGTCGGCCCGATGGCCCGCACCGTGACCGACGCCGCGCTGCTGCTCAACGTCATCAGCGGCCCCGACGTGCGCGACTGGTACGCCCTGCCCGACGAACGGCGCGACTGGCTTGCCGGACTCGACGATGGCGTGGCCGGCCTGCGTATCGCCTATAGCCGCACCCTCGGTTACGTGCGGGTCGACCCGGAAGTCGCGGCACTCGTGGAGCGCGCCGTGGCCCGCTTTGCCGAACTGGGCGCCATCGTCGAAGAGGCCGACCCGGGCTTCGAGGACCCGCGCGCCATCATGCAGGTGCTCTGGCAGGCCGGCGTTGCCCGGCTGGTCGAGCAGATCCCCGAAGCGCGGCGCACGCTGCTGGATCCGGCGTTGCTGGCCACCGCCGAACAGGGCAAGGCTCTCGGCGCCGGCGCCTACCTGGAAGCCATGGACCGCCGCATGGCGCTGGGCATGCATCAGCGTCGATTCCACACGCGCTACGACCTGCTGCTGACACCGACCCTGGCCGAGCCGGCGCCGAAAGTGGGCAGCGGCGGCGCGGCGCTGTTCTGCATGCCGTTCAATCTCACGCAGCAGCCGGCGGCCAGCGTGCCGTGCGGCTTCACCGCCGGCGGCCTGCCGGTCGGCCTGCAGATCGTCGGGCCGCAGCATCGGGACGACCTCGTGCTGCGCGCGGCGCGGGCATTCGAATCGGCGGCAGGCTGGCCCAATCCGTCCGCAAGCGCGTACTGATGCGTGAAGGCATCAACACTGGAGGAGAAACGATGGCAGATTCCGATGTAAAGGCAGTGCTCAAGGCATTCTCGGTGGCCTTCGCGGCCGGCGATCTCGACGGGATGGTTGCCTGCCTCGGCGACGATTTCGTCTGGACGCTCCCGACTGGCGAAGCCGATCCGCGCGGCCATGTGGTGCGCGGCAAGGAAGCCGCCCGGGATTATCTTCGCCAGCGATTCTTCGAGGACAAGGCCAACGCCCCGGTGTTCTCGGACAGCACGGTCGAGTTCAGCGGCGACCTGGCCATCGTGCGCTACCGCGTGCGCGCACCGGGCGTCGACGCGGACGGGCTGGAGGTCTACCGCGTGACGGACGGCAAGATCCGCTCGAAGGAGGCCTACTGGAAGCATGTCTCCTGGCCGGACGCATAGTCCGGCATTCGTCTCTGGCTTTCATGCCTTGGCGGACTTGCCGGCACACGCAATCAGCAGGGCCATGTCCTTCACCTCGATGCGGCCGTAGCGCAATGCCACGGCGCCGAGGCGGGCGAGGGTGCCCAGTTCCTTGCTGAGCGTGGGCCGGCTGATGCCGAGCATCATCGCCAGCGTGTCCTGCGAGGTGGTGATGCTGTCGCGCTCGCTGTTCGCCAGCGTCACGTCGCCGTGCGCCAGCAGGACCAGCCGCCGCGCCACCCGCTGTCCGGTGCTCGGCAGGGTGGAGTCGGCCATCAGGCCGTAGGCGAGGCGCAGGCGTTCCGATTCGAGACGGGCGATCGACCGGGCGAAGGCGGGTCGCTCCATCAGGGCATCGAAATGCGCGGCCGTGACCACGAGCACGGTCGAATCGGCGATGGCGACGACGTTGTGCGCCACCGTCCGGCGCGTCAGCAGCGCCACCTCGCCGAGCCAGTTGCCGGCTTCCATCAGCGTCAGGACGGCTTCGTTGCCGTCGGGATGGAAGACGGACAGCTTGACCAGTCCCTCGGCAATGCCGAAGAAGGCGCTGCTCGCCGAGCCGTACGCGTCGCCCTGATGGAAGAGGAATTCGCCTTTCGCCAGTTGCCGGGGCTGCGCCCAGGCGAGCAGTTGCTGCGCGTCGGCCTCCGGCAGGCTCCTGAACCAGGTGTTTCCCGTGAACGCTTCCATGTCTGACAGGCCTTGGCTTTGCTATGGATTTTCGTCGGGTGCGGATCGTACGGCGAGCGCTGCCGGTTCGGGTAGCGAAATCCGCACATGCGCGGCGATGCCACATCGCGTACATCTACGCTATTCAATCCGGTCCGTGTCGGCAACAATATCCGGCGTCGTCCGCGCCAACCGTGCGTTCTCCTGTCCACACGCTTTCGCCCGAATCCACAGATGACCAGATCGCTCCTTGCCTCGCTGGCGGCACCGTTGAGCCGCACACCCGACGAACGCTGTCCGTCCAGGCTCCTGCTCGGCATGGAGTGGCGCGCCGCGCTGGAATGGGTTTGCGTGCCCTGGGCGATGCCGTGGCTGCTGGGCGCGGTCCCGCGCGGTGACGGCCATACGGTGATGCTGCTGCCCGGCCTGCTGGCGGGCGACCGCTCGGCGGCCTCCCTGCAGCGCTTCCTGCGCAGCCGCGGCTACACGGTCCAGGGCTGGGAGCAGGGGGCCAATGTGGGGCCGCGCGAGGGCCTGATGGAACGATTGCAGGACAAGCTCGCGGACCTGCACGAGACGTCGGGCCGCAAGGTCAGCCTGATCGGCCACAGCCTGGGCGGCATCTTTGCGCGCGAACTCGCCCGCGCCGAACCCGGGCGGGTCCGGCAGGTGATCACGCTGGGCAGTCCGCTGTACGGGCAGCCGGAGGCGAGCACCAATGCCTGGGCGCTCTATTGCGCGGTCAATCGCGATCCGGCGTCCCACGTGCACGCGCGTGGCGACGAGGCGCCGCCGGTGCCGACCACGTCGATCTACAGCCGCTACGACGGCGTGGTGGGGTGGGGATGCAGCGTGGAGCGGCAGGGACCGTTCACCGACAACATCGAGATCAACAGCGCGAGCCACCTCGGCCTGGCCGTCAATCCTCTCGTCTGGTATGCCGTCGGCGACCGTCTCGCGCAGCGCGAGGAGGGCTGGTCGCACTTCGCGCCGCGGGCGCTGAACAAGTACCTGTTCCCGTCCCGCGCGCCCCGGCGCGACTAGTCCACCGGCAGGCAGCCGGATGACGCGGAGGCCGGGCGCAGGAAGCGCAGGATCGCCGGCACGATTTCCGCGACGCGCGTGACGAGGAAGAGGTGGCCGTCGTCGATCACATGCAGCGTGGCCCCGGGGATGCGGGCGGCCATGAAGCGCGCGTTGACCAGCGGCACGATGGGATCGTCGCTGCCGTGCAGGATCAGGGTCGGCTGGCGCAGCCTGTGCAGCCACGGCAGGCTGCTCCAGCCCGCGCCGGCCAGCAACTGGAAGACGTAGCCGCGGCCGCGCGGCGGCTGCATGTGCCGGCCGTGCTGGCGCAGCAGCTCCGGATTCTGCCGGCAGGCGCCGCCGTAGAGTTCCGCACCGACTTTCTCGAGATAGGCCGGGTCGGTGTAGCGGCGGGGCCGGATCATCTTCGAGAGCACCGACAGCTTGCCGGGCACCATGATCGCGCCCGGCGAGGTGGCCGCCAGGATCAGCCGGCGGCAGCGCTGCGGGTACAGGTGCGCGAATTCCTGCGCCAGCGCACCGCCCCACGACACGCCGAGCACATCGACTTCCCCGTCATGGCCCAGCCGCGACAGCAGCCTGGCGGCCAGTGCCGCGAGCATGAAGAAGCGGTACGGGATGAGGGGGGCGGGCGAGCCGCCGACGCCGGGGATGTCGAAGACGATGACCTCGACATCGTCGAGCGCCTCGGCGAAGGGCATGACGAGCTCGAGGTTGGCGCCGATGCCGTTGAAGATGAGCAGGGGCGGACCTGCGGTGCTGCCGGGGCGGATGCCGACGCGCAGCGTCTGGCCGTCGACGTCCACGGTCCGTATCTGCATGCCGTGCCTTGCTTCGGTGCTCGCGTCGGTGCTCGCGTCGGTGCTCGATTCGGTGCTCGGTTCAGTGACTACCATCGACTCGTCCCTGGTTGACTGCCCGGATTGAAGTTACTTGCAGTATCTGTGCCCACATGGATCACGGCTGGCTGACATACGTACCCGGTGCCGGGGCGCCGGCGGGGTAGCGTGCGTTGCCGAGTGCCGCGGGCGCCTTCCGCTTCGCGCCCGAGCGACTGGCCAGCCACGCCGCCCAGTCGCTCCACCACGATCCCTGCGTCTGCGCCGCGCCGGCGAGCCAGTCTTCCGGCGTCCCGGCCAGTTCCGTGCCGGAGAAGTATTTTGCCTTCGGGTTGCCCGGCGGATTGATCAGGCTCTGGATATGCCCGCTCGAACTCAGCACGAAGCGCGTCTTGCCGCCGAAGCGCCTTGCGGAATCGAACACGCCCTTCCACGGCGTGATGTGGTCGGTCACGCCGGCCACCACGTACTTGTCGCATGTGACATCGGCCAGGTCGATCGGGGTGCCGAGCACAGTGAGGGCGCGCGGCTTCACCAGCAGGTTGTCGGCGAACATGTCGATCAGCTGGCCATGCAGCGCCGCGGGCAGCCGGGTGGTATCGTTGTTCCAGAACAGGATGTCGAAGACCGGCGGCGGATTGCCCAGCAGGTAGTTGTTCACCCAGTAGTTCCAGACCAGGTCATTGGGGCGCATCCACGCGAACACGCGGCCCATTTCCTCGCCCTTGAGCACGCCCTGCGCGCGGCTGGCCTGCTTGGCGGCGGCCACGGTC
>Ga0160472_100172_pt1 | contig 87545 bp, 77 predicted proteins | sample HID1973M_E11MG_FD_108267 | JGI IMG/M metagenome (GOLD analysis project Ga0160472, IMG submission 108267) | Enriched mosquito-associated microbial communities from UW Madison campus, WI, USA - HID1973M_E11 MG | ecosystem: Host-associated > Arthropoda: Insects > Digestive system > Unclassified ... | reverse complement strand
GCAGGTCGCCATAATCGAACGGACCGCGACCACGGCGATGCCCGCCGCGGCTTTTGTGTTTCATGTCGGGGTGGTGGTGGTGAGGATGTTGTTTCATGCCGTCAAGATAATTCAGATATATCGTAAATCAAGATATATCTGAATAACGTCAACAAAATCTGCTTCGTGTTGGCACAGAAGCAGGTATTTCCTAGATCCTTCTGCCACCCAACTTCGATGCCAACGTCGGCCCAGCCGGGCTGGAGCCCAAGCGAACGTAACAGCTAGATCTTGTGGGATGCGCGATCTCCGGGGAAACAATTGCCCAGGACCTCGAGGTAATCCGCTGCCAAGAACAGCACCACGCTCCCGTGCTCTTCCACAATGCCGGCGAGATAGTTTCGGCGGCCCCATGCATGTAGAGATCGTGCATAACGCGAATGGCGCTCTGGCCACGATCTTTGCGGATCGAGACTGCCCAGAAACCGGGCCGCGCTCGTGTTCGTTTGCCGCAGCGTGAGATCCACTCCCAGCCGCAGACGCAAGATCCCGGTTACTGTCGCAGCGGGGTCAACCTGGGCATAATCCCTCGCCTCGAGCGGGTCCTGCGTCACCCAGAGCGCCCGTAAGTTGTCCAGAGCCGGCAACCCCCTGCGGTAGCCATGATAGAAGAGTAACCCGGCGGGAAATTCCCGATATCTGGCGCTGGGTCCGCAGTGAGCCTCGAACCAATTCCACTCTGGATCATTCGGACCCTGTTCCATTGTCGGCGCTAGAGGCAGGTCACTGGGGCGGGCGCCGTTGCGATCTCGCAGAGGGCGTCGCACAGCCGGTCGATATCGGCGCGGGTGTTGTAGATCCCGAAGCTTGCCCGGCACAAAGCCCGCACCCCCAGAGAGGTCATCAGCGGTTGCGAGCAGAAGGATCCCGCACGCACCGCGATGCCGCTGCGATCGAGCATTGCCGCGAGGCGCTGCGGTTGGCCCGCCTGATCCAGACGGAACGAGAACAGCGGTCCCTTGGCGGCGGCGGTCCCGTATAGCTTCAGCCCGGGCACCTCGGCCAGTTGCGCGCGGGCATGGGCGGTCAGGTCGCGTTCATGCGCGCGGATCCGGTCCATGCCGATCCCGCCCAGATAGCGCAGCGCCGCGCCCAGACCGATCTGCGCCACGATCGCGGGTGTCCCGGCCTCGAAACGCAAAGGCGGGGCGGCATAGGTCACGGCCTCGCGCGTGACCTCGCGGATCATGTCGCCGCCGCCGCGAAAGGGGCGCATCTCGGCCAGCCGCTCGCGCCGCGCCCAAAGCGCGCCCGAGCCGGTGGGGCCATAAAGCTTGTGCCCGGCCAGCGCGTAGAAATCGCAGCCGAGGGCCTCGACATCGACCGCGGCATGGACCCCGCCCTGCGCGCCGTCGACCAGAACCGGAGCCCCGCGCGCCCGTGCCCCGGCGCAGATCGCGGCGATATCGCTTTCGACCCCCAGCACATTCGACATCTGCGTGACCGCGACCAGCCGGGTGCGCGGGCCGATGGCGTCGATCACCGCCTGCGGATCCAGCCAGCCATCCGGCGCGAAATCGACCCATTTCAGCACCACGCCCTGACGCTCGCGCAGGAAATGCCAGGGCAGGATATTCGCGTGATGCTCGGCCGCCGACAGGACGATCTCGTCCCCGGCCGCAAGTCGCGGCGCTGCCCATGCATAGGAGACCAGATTGATCGCCTCGGTGGCGCCCGAGGTGAAGACCACCTCGTCCTCGCCATCCGCGTTCAGGAAATCCGCGACGATGCCGCGCACGGATTCATACCGTTCGGTCATCACGGCCGAGAGGTGATGAAGGCCGCGATGGACGTTCGCGTAATCCTCGGCATAGGCCGACATGACCGCATCCAGCACCGCCTGCGGCTTCTGCGCCGATGAGGCGCTGTCGAGATAGCAGAGCGGTTGGCCGTTGACCTCGCGCGCGAGGATCGGGAAGTCGCCGCGCAGGTCCAGCGATTGGCTCATCGTCATTCTCCGTCAGTTCGACCCGAGCTTGCCGGTCGCGCGCCCTGGGCGGCAACCGGGCATAACCAGAGCGGATGGCAAGATAAGCAACCAGCACTCGGTGAACGGGCGGCGTGGATGCTAAGGCCATAACCGAACAGGAGGACGATCCCTTGCCGCATCCCGACCCAAGGACGATGAGCGACGCGCAGGTCTTCGACGCGGGCGATCTTGGCTGCGGCGAGTTGGTGGTGCTGCTGCGGATCCGGCTGCGCAAGCAGCCCGGCGCGATGTTTCGCGTCATCGCCCGCGATCCCGGCGCGGCCGAGGATCTGCCCGCATGGTGCCGCATGACGCGATGCGAGCTGATCGGCCACGACCCTTCGACCCATTCCTTCTGGATCCGCTCCCGCGCGGACTGGTCCTGAGGCAACCCGCCGCGTGACGGCATGAAGCAAGGAAAGATTATGCCCGGAAAATTCGTCGTTTCGATCAGCTGCGCCAGGGACAATACCGACAAGGCCACCGTGGGCTTCGTGGTCGCCAATGCCGCCGCGGCCTCGGACAAGGAGGTCGTGGTGTTCCTGTCGATCGAGGGCACGCGCCTGTCGCAGAAAGGCTATGCCGACGGCATCCACGAGGAAGGCTTCGCGCCGCTGGGCGATCTGATGGCCAGCTTCGCCGAGGCCGGGGGCGAGATCTATGTCTGCTCGCCCTGCTTCAAGAAGCGCGGGTTGGACGAGGACGGCCTGGTCGCGGGCGCCAAGGTCGTCGGCGGCGCCAAGCTGGTCGAGTTCATGTCCGAGGCCGTGCCCTCGATCTGCTACTGAGGCCCGGCCATGATCCCCCTTCGCCGGATGGCGCTGGCCGGTCTGGCCGGCGTCCTGATCTATTGCGCGCTGTCCTTCGCGCTGTTCCAGATGCCGCAGACGCTGGAGGCCGCGCAGGATTGCGGCTTCCTGCCGGGCGAGTTCTCGGGCGGCGGCCTCGCCATGGAGCGCGGGCAGGCCTTCCTCACGCGATTCCTGCGCATGCAGGAATATTTCACCGCCCTCACCATGGGCCTTACGCTGGCCTTCGTCACCTTCGCCCTGCATGTCCGCCGGGGCGGGGCCATCGCGGCCGGCAGCGGGTTGCTGGCCGTCTCGGCGCTTTGCGTCTCGTGCCTTGCGCCGGTCCTGTCGGTGGTCGGCCTCGGCGTTGCGGGCAGTCTGCTGGCCGGTATCCCCAAGGGTCTGATCGCGCTCAACACCCTGCTTCTGACCGGATGGGGCGTGCTTTACCTCAGCCGCAAGGGCGCCACCTGTTCAATCCCCGCCAGGAAAGTCATGCCATGAAGAAGATCCTTGTCGCGCTGGCCTGCGCCAGTGCATTGACCGCGCCGGTTCTGGCGGCGGATTACGCGACTATCCTGACCCCGGCCCAGCCCGGCCTGCCGCTGGCGCATCCCGTCACGCAAGCCGACCTGCCGCAGCCCCCCTTCACCACGCCCGATGACGGTCAGGTGAACCCGGCCTATGTTCCGGGGCTGCCCGGCTTGCCGCAGGGCTACAAGCTCAGCGACGATTTCGGCCGCGCGCCGCTGAAATATGATGGCGTTTTCATCCGGCAAAGCCGGGTCGAAGGCGGCGAGGTGGTGATCCCGCCGGGCGGGCTGATCTATCTCGAGGACACATGGGGCGGCGAGGTCGCGCTTCGCGGCGAGCAGATCCCGCTGCTGGGCCGCAAGCCGGTCTATGTCGATTACGACATGTCGATCGTGGTCAAGGAAAACGTCACCCTCCCCGCCGGAAAAAGCGTGGCGGTCGGCGGCACGGTCTATACCAATTCCGCGACCGTCGGGCACGAGACCCTCGCCAACCACACGCTGCAGACCCGCAGCATCGGCGGCACCGACTGGGACTGGGCCTTTGGCGGGCCGGTGATCTCGCCCTCGGAAACCGGCTGGTATGGGATGCGCTTCGCCGAGCTTTACAATCAGGGACAGGCAAGGTCGGCCACGCGCGAGGCGATCGAGTTCGACTGGCTCTCGGGCGTGCGCATGGACCGGCTTTTGCTGGCCGATCAGACGGTGTTCGCGGGCCTCGCCCAGCCGGGCGAAAGCTGGCAGGTCGGCCAGCGCAGCCTGAGCGTCAAGGCGGTGGACGAGGCGGCCGGGACGGTCACACTGGAACTGCGCGACGGCGACCGGATCACCGAGCGCACGCTTGGCCCCGTGGATCAAAAGCGCCTGATCGAGGACACCGCCGCCCGCAAGGCGCTGGTCTTCGAGGATGGCGACATGGTCGCGATCCTGTCGCCCTGGCCCGAGGCGTTCAAGGACGGCAAGGCCAGCCTCAAGGTCTATGGCGGGGCCTTCAGCCTCGGCTATGGCGCGGATTACGCGGCGGACCCGGATTTCACCGTCTGGCCGGTCGCCTGCCCGACCGGGCATAATTTCGGCTTCATGCTGGCGAACAAGCGGGAAATCCGCATTCCCGTCGGCGGCAAGGCCAATGGCCCCGAGGGTTATTTCAGCGTCGCCGTCAGCGGGATCGAGGGCGGCGCCGTCACCGGCTGGCATGTCGAGGACGCAAAGGGCAACCGTTCGGCCGATCTTGGCGGGCCGGAGGTGGCGAATATCGATCTGGTGCTGGGTCAGGGCCGCGTCGCCGGTCAGGCGATCCTGAAGCAGCAGGGCCGGGGGATGCTGGCGCGCAGCTATGACGCGCTGGTCCGGGCCGAGACCGCCGCTTTGCCTGCGGGTGCCGAGGCCCCCGCCCCCGCGCCGCAGCCCGTCGCCACGGCGCAGATCGTTCCTGCCCCTGCCGGAACATCCTCCGCGCTTTACTTCGCCATCGCCATCGGGCTGGCCGCCGCCGCGGCCCTCGGCTTCGAGATCGGGCGCCGCAAGGGCTGAGCGACCGGGGGGCGGCATCGCCCCCCGCATCCATTGGAGGTCACGATGGACACCCCCGAACTTCTGCACGACCACGCAGCCGATACCGCCTTTGACGGCGGAGACCTCGATTGCGGCAATGGCCTGCTGCTGCTGATCCGCAAGCATATCGACCCCCTGCCGCGCGGCGGCCTGCTGGAAATCCGCTCGACCGAGATTTCGGTGGACGAGGATCTGCCCGCTTGGTGCCGGATGACCGGGAACGAATTCGTCTCGATGCGCAGACAGGGGCGGCAGCGCTCGTTCCTGATCTGCAAGGGCAGGCTGGAGGAGCGCGCGGCCGAGGCGCGCCCCACCCTAGCCGTCGCCGCCGCCCCCCTGCCGCCCCGCGTGACCCGCCCCGCCCCGCCGGTGCCGCCGCTCGCGGTCATGGGCATGGGCTCATGGCCCCGCCCGCGCTGGATGATCGAGGCCATGCATGCCCATGTCGAGGGCCGGCTGAGCGAGGCGGCCTTCCACGAAACCGCCGATGACGCGGTGCGGCTCGCCGTCGCGGCGCAGGAGCGGGCCGGGGCGGATGTGATCACGGATGGCGAGCAGCGCCGCGACAGCTATGCCAGCTTCGTCGCAACCCGGCTGGACAATTGCCAGTTGATCCCGCTGACGGACCTGCTGCCTCTGGTGGATCACCCCGAGGAATTCGAGGCCGAGCTGCGCGCCCTCGACATTCCGGCCGGCGATGTCCGCCACCCGGCAGTCTTCGGTCCGCTGCGCCGCAGCCGCCCGATCGCCGCGCATGAGGTGGATTTCCTGCGCGCCCAGACCATCAAACCGGTCAAGGTCGCCCTGCCCGGCCCCTATCTGCTGGCCCGGACGATGTGGATGGAATGCATCTCGGACCGGGCCTATGACAGCCGCGAGGCGATTGCCGAGGACATCGTGCGCGTCCTGCGCGAGGAGCTGGCCGAGCTGATTGCCGCCGGCGCCTCGCTGGTCCAGTTCGACGAGCCGGTGCTGTCGGATGTGGTCTTCTCGGGTGCCAAAAGCAAACGGTCCTTCATGTGCGGCGCGCTCTCGGAGACGCTGTCGCCCGAACATGAGCTGGCCTTTGCCCGCGACCTGCTCAACGCGGTCTTCGACGGCTTCGACCGCGACCACATCGCGCTGCATGTCTGTCGCGGCAACTGGACCCCGGACGAAAGCGTCGCGCTGAGCGGCAGCTATGCGCCGCTGGTCCAGACCTTGGCGCAGGTCCGCACCGGCGCCTATCTGCTGGAGATGGCGACCCCGCGCGCCGGTGCGATGGAGGTGCTGTCCGCCCTGCCCCAGGATGCCCGTATCGGCGTCGGCGTGGTGAACCAGAAGCTGCATAGCCCGGATGCCCCCGGCGCGATCGAGGCCCGCATCGAACAGGCCATCGGGCTTTTCGGGCGCGACCGGGTGCTGCTGCATCCCGATTGCGGTTTTGCGACCTTCGCCGACAATCCGATCTGCTGCGGCGATCTGGCGGGCGAGAAGATCGCCGCAATGGCAAAGGCCGCGGCGCGGTTCCGCTGAACCGGCCGCGGCCCCTTTTGCCGGAAGGGGGAGGGAAGGTCAGCCCGCCGCGCGCTGCATCATTTCGAGGCGCTCGCTCGCCCCGGCAAGGGCGGTCGCGCGGAATGCGCCGACCTCTTCCAGCAATCTGTCCTTGGCCCGGTCGAGCAGCGCCTCGGGGGCAAGGCCCGGCTCGATCATCCAGAGCTGGGCCGGTTCACCGTCGATCCGGGCGCGAACCTCGCCATCGGCATCGCCATAGTCCAGCCAGACCTGCCAGCGGAACGCCCCGACCCAGCCGGTGATCGAGCCGATGGGCTTGCTGACATGGACAATGACATTGTCCCGCGCGAGGTCGCGGACGATCCCCGCCTGCCCCGCCAGCGCGGTCTCGAACCGGTCCCGCTTCTTCAATTCCTCGATCATCTGCTGCGTGCCCTGCATCTTCATCCTCGTTCTGCGATTTGCCGCAGCATGCGGGAGGCCGCCGCGTCTGGCAAACCACCATCACAATTTCGCATCGATCCAAAACCAAGCCGCAAGCGCGAAAAGCTTCGCGGGCGCAGGCGTGTGCATAACAGGTTTCGAGCCCTTCCTAACGGCAAGCGACGCGGCAACGCGGACCGGCGGGCGTATATCTGCGCCCGAGACTCCCGTCCTGAGAGAGGCACGACCTTGCTTGCGATACATGCCGCGATCCCCTCGGTTCACGAGGTCCTTGCCACGCCGGAGGGGACAGATTGCGCCGCCGAATTCGGACATGCCGAGACCGTCGGCCGCATCCGGGCCATGCTGGAGGATTACCGCCGCGCGCTGGCCTCCGGGGATGCGCCGCCCGAGGACCGCGCCGATTGCGCCCGGCGGATCGCCGGTGAAGCGTCGGTGCGTCTGGCGGCGCTGAACCGCAGCGCTATGCCCTCGGTCATCAACATGACCGGAACGGTCCTGCATACCAATCTGGGCCGTGCCAGCTATGCGCCCGAGGCAGCCGAGGCGGCAGGCCGGGCGATGGCCGGCCCGCTGGCGCTGGAATATGACCTTGAGAGCGGGCGAAGGGGCCATCGCGACGACGCGGTGCAGACGCTGGTGGCCGAGATCACCGGCGCCGAGGCCGCCTGCATCGTCAACAACAACGCCTCGGCGATCCTGCTGGTGCTGGCGGCGCTGGCCGCGGGGCGCGAGAGCATCGTCTCGCGTGGGGAGCTGATCGAGATCGGCGGCTCGTTCCGGATGCCGCAGATCATGGAATGCGCGGGCACGAAATTGCGCGAGGTCGGGACCACCAACCGCACCCATCCGCGCGACTACGAGGAGGCGATCGGCCCCGACACCGCGTTGCTGCTGAAGGTGCATCCGTCGAATTATCAGGTCATGGGTTTCACCCGCCAGACCCGCTGCGCCGAGCTTCTGCCCCTTGCGCGCAAGCACGGGCTGGCGCTGGTGGACGACCTCGGCTCGGGCACGCTGGTTGATCTGTCGCGTTGGGGCCTGCCGCGCGAGCGCAGCGTGCAGGATGCCCTTGGCGAAGGCGCGGATCTGGTGACCTTCTCGGGCGACAAGCTGCTGGGCGGCCCGCAGGCGGGCTTCATCGCCGGGCGGCGGGATCTGGTCGCGCTCTGCTCTGCCCATCCGCTGAAACGCGCCCTGCGCCTCGACAAGGTCCGCCTTGCCGCGCTGGAGGCGACCTTGCGGCTTTACCGCGATCCCGACCGGCTGGCCGAGCGGCTGCCGACCCTGCGCCACCTGACGCGAAAGGTGTCGGAAATGCAGGATCTGGCCGCCGCGATCCTGCCGGCGCTGGCCGCCGCCCTGCCCGCGCCGCACGCGCCCGAAATCGCACCCTCGCAGGCGCAGATCGGCTCGGGCGCGATGCCGCTCGACACGCTGCCAAGCCTTGCCCTGCGTATCCCCGCGCCCTGAGCCAGCGCCGAGCGGATCGCCCGCGCGCTGCGCCGCTTGCCGGTGCCGGTGATCGGACGGATCGGACAGGAGGCGGTGTGGCTCGATCTGCGCTGCATCGACGACCCCCGGCCTCTGATCGACCAGCTTCCCCTGCTGGGTGCGCTTCTGACGAACTGAATAACGAAAAGGAAACCTCACAGATGACCGAACGCCATTCGAAGCTGATCATCCTCGGCTCCGGCCCCGCCGGGAATACCGCCGCCATCTATGCGGCGCGCGCCAATCTCAATCCCATGCTGATCGCCGGGATGAGCCATGGCGGCCAGTTGATGAGCACGACCGAGGTGGACAATTGGCCCGCTGACGCCGAGGGCGTGCAGGGCCCCGACCTGATGACTCGCTTCCAGCGCCATGCCGAGCGGTTCGAGACCGAGATCGTCCATGACCATATCCATACCGCCCTGCTCGATGCCCGGCCGATCCGGCTGGAGGGCGACAACGGCAGCTATACCTGCGACGCGCTGATCATCGCCACCGGCGCCTCGGCAAAATATCTCGGCCTGCCCTCCGAGCAGGAGATGATGGGGCGCGGCGTCTCGGCCTGCGCGACCTGCGACGGCTTCTTCTACAAGGGCAAACCGGTGGCCGTGGTGGGCGGCGGCAATACCGCCGTCGAGGAGGCCCTCTATCTCGCGAACATCGCCAGCCACGTCACCCTGATCCACCGCCGCGACAAGCTGCGCTCGGAAAAGATCATGCAGGACAAGCTGATGGAGAAGGTGGCGGCCGGGAAAATCACCCTGCGCTGGCACAGCGAGGTCGATGAGGTGCTGGGCGACGCGATGGGCGTGACGCATCTGCGCCTGCGCGACCGCCGCTGCGGCAGCACCGACGAGATCGCCGTGGACGGCGTCTTCATCGCCATCGGCCACCACCCGAATACCGACCTGTTCACCGACCAGATCCGCATGGAGAACGGCTATATCGTCACCCATGGCGGACGGCAGGGCATGGCGACCCAGACCTCGCTGCCCGGTATCTTCGCGGCGGGCGACGTGCAGGACCAGATCTATCGTCAGGCCGTCACCAGCGCCGCCAGCGGATGCCAGGCGGCGCTGGATGCCGAGCGTTACCTCGACGGGCTGTGACCCCGTTTCGCGCGGCCTAGACCTCGGGGCCGCGCGGAATTTCCGGCGCGCGCGCGGAAAGGCCCGGCACGCGGGCAAGCTCATAGCTGATCCGGGGCTTGCCGTCCCCGGACCGGTCCAGCGCCCGCAGCCTGTCGCTGATCCCGGCCTCGGCCACGGTGCGGCGCTGGTGCAGGCGCTGCATGTCGATCCAGGTCGGGGCCTTGAACCGCTCGAACCACAGATCCGGCTGGGCCATGTCGCGCGACAGCATCCAGTCGCGCGCCCCCGCCCGCATCCGCCCCTTGCGCCGCCGGGCCATCAGGGCGAGGAACTCGGCCTCATCCGCGGGGGGAATGCGGAAGGCGACCGTGGCGATGACCGGGCCGCTTTTCGCCAGCACGTCCAGCGAGGTTTCGGGCGCGCGCCATGGCGCATGGACCTCGACCCCGGCGGGGGCGAAATCGCGGATCCGCAGCAGCAGCCCCAGCGCCGCGCCCAGAAACAGCACCGCCGCCGAGATCCGCAGCGAAACCGCGATCGAATGATGGGTGGCGATCCAGCCCCAGAGCCAGCTTCCCGCCGCGTTCCCGGCAAAGCAGGCGGTCTGGTAAAGGGCATGGCAGCGCCCGACCACCCAGCGCGGCGAGGACATCTGAACCGTGGTGTTGAACGCGGCCAGCGTCACCAGCCAGCTTGCCCCGGCCAGCGCCGCCGCCGCCATGGCCGGCGCGATCCGATGGCTGGACGCGATGGCAAGGACGGCGAGGGCGAAAAGCGCGAACCCGCCCCGGACCTGATTTTCGGTATCGAAGCGCCGCCCGAGGCGGGCGTTCAGCATCGCGCCCCCCACGCCTCCGGCGCCGAAGGCCCCCAGCATCAGGCCATAGACGCGCGGCCCGCCCCCCAGCAGGTCGCGCGCGACCAGCGGCATCAGCGCCATCAGCGAGATCGCCGCCAGGTTGAAGACCGCCGCCCGCAGCTGCACCCGCATCAGGTTGGGCGAAAGCAGCATGTAGCGGATCCCGGCCGCGATCGCGCCGGGCAGGCTTTCGGGCGGCATGTCGCCGCCCTGCCGGGTCTTTGGCCAGCGCCGCGCGACAAGGATCACTCCGAGGTTCGAGAGCGCGTTGACCGAAAAGGCCGCGAAGGCCCCAAAGGACGCGACCAGCAGCCCACCCAGCGCCGGGCCGACCGTGCGCGCGATGTTGAAGCCGAGGCTGGTCAGCGAGATCGCATCGGGCAGCATCTCGCGCGGGACGATCTCGGTCGCCATGGTCTGCCAGCCGGGATTGTTGAGCGCCTTGCCCGCCCCCACCAGAAAGGTGAAGGCCAGCAGACTGGCCGGGCTCAGCAGGCCAAGCCAGGCGAACAGCGCCAGAAGGGTCGAGACCATCAGCAGGAAGCCCTGCGAGCAGAGGACGATGCTGCGCCGCCCCAGCGCGTCGGCGATGGCGCCGGCGGGCAGGGCGAACAGCATGACCGGCAGCGCGACCGAACTTTGCACCAGCGCGATCTGCTCGGGCGTGCCGCCGATCGAGGCCATCAGCCATGAGGCGCCGACCATCTGGATCAGCCAGCCGAAATTGCCCGAAAGCCCGGTCAGCCAATAGGCCAGAAACCCCCGGTTCCGCAAAGGCCCGAAGGTCGATCTGGTTGCCGGTTCAGCCAATCGCTTCGACCACCCGACGGGCATCGGCCCCGGCATCCGACAGGAGCCCACCAAAGCCGCTGCGGACCGAACCCGCCGCCCAGATTCCGGGCAGGCTCGCCCTGCCCGCCGGATCGGTCACAATGGCGCCGCGCGCGTCGCGCTCAACCTCGGCGGGCAGGAACTCGACGATCGGCTCTTGTCCGACAAAGACGAAAAGCGCCCGGCAAGGCAGACGCTGCCCGCCGCTGAGGCGGATGCCGGTCAGGCCGTTCGCGTCATGCTCGATCGCCCCAACCTCGGCCCCTTCGATGAGGGTGATTGCGGCATCATTCCGCGCCCGCGCGACGAAATCCGGCCGCGCCCTAGGCGTCGCGCCGCGCATCACCAGCGTCACCCGCGCCCCGAAGACCGAAAGCGTCAGCGCCTCCTGAAAGGCCGAGTCGCCGCCGCCGACCACCACGGTATCCTGACCGGCCAGCATCGGCCCGTCGCAATCGGCGCATTCCGAGACGCCCATGCCCAGCAACTCCATCTCGCCATCAAGGCCCAGACGACGGGGCCGGGTGCCGCTGGCGATGACGACGTTCCGCGCCGCGACCTGCCCGCCGCCGCTGGAAATCCGCCAGCCGTCGCCGGTCTGCGTGAGGCCGGTCACCTCGCTGTTTACCGTCTCGATCCCCAGATCCATGTTCTCCATCGCGAGGCCCGAGATCAGGTCGGACCCCTCGGCGGACCCGCCCTCGGGAGCGGGATCGAGATGGTTGACATTCATCACAAAACCACCCGCGAACATCTGCTCGAAGGTGATGGTGGACAGTCCCTTCTGCTGCGCAAGGTGGGCGACCATCAATCCCGCATAGCCCTGCCCGATTACCGCGATGTCATAGTTTTTCATCAAACCCTCCTCGACCGGAATGAAGCTTCCGCTTTCGGGGGAATGCATACACCCGCGCTGCCGGAGGCCACGCATCCTGCGTCATGAACCAAGCCACAGATTTTGTTATGCTTGCCGCGATGGTTCGCCGCGCGGCGTGGTAAATTCGGATGAAGAACGCAAAAATTCTTGAGCATTTTGGTATGTGACGTGAACCGACCGGTTTATGCCCCCATCCGTTCTGGTGATGCCATATGGACAATCCCGGCCGGATTCCGATATCGCGGCCGACGGAAGAGAGACATTCCCGGTGGAGTGCCCGGATTTCAAATCCGGAGGGAGACGCCTTGCGCCTCCGGTGGGTTCGACTCCCGCCTCTTCCGCCAGTTTTCTTTGGGATCAGGTAACAAAAATTGCGCGGAGGTAGGGCGGCAACGCGGCACGCTCCCCGACAGGTTTCGTTGACACGGAGAGGTAGGAGTGCGTATGGTTGCACCATGCAACTGGATGCCGGGTCACTTCCATGTCGCCAACTTCGCAAACCGTCGATTCCATTCGTGCTTCGTCCCGCCGGCTCGTGCGCGAACTGGGGTTCACCGGCGGGGACTTTGCGGGCACGGACCTGCCGCCTTCGTCGGTCCACGCGCTGATCGAGATCGAACAGGGTGGGATGACGGCCCGCGATCTGGGCACGCTGCTGCATCTTGAAAAATCGAGCGTCAGCCGGATGCTTCGCAAGCTGATCGAGGCCGGTGACGTGGTGGCGGAACCGGGCGGGGGCGATGGCCGTGTGAAGCTGCTCTCACTGAGTCCGGCGGGCAAGGATCGAGTTTCCGGCATCCACGAGTTTGCGCGCGCGCAGGTCGCTGCGGCACTCACGCATCTGGATGCCGAGCAAGGTCGGACCGTGCTGGAGGGGCTGCGTCTTTACGGCGAGGCGCTGGCCGGAAAACCGACCGCCCCGCCGGTCGAGATCAGGGCCGGTTACGAGCCGGGCATCCTTGGACGCGTGACCCTGATGCACGCGCTCTATTACGCACGAAATTCGGGCTTCGGTCAGGCGTTCGAGTCTGTCGTCGCCGATGGTCTGGCCGAGTTCGGCAACCGGCTGGCCAAGCCCCGGAACGAAATCTGGGCGGCGACGAAAGGCGGGGATATCGTCGGTTCCGTCGCTGTCGATGGTGAGGACATGGGGCCGGGCATCGCACATCTCAGATGGTTCATCGTCGATGACACGGCGCGGGGCGGCGGAGTCGGCAAAAGACTTCTCGATGCGGCATTGGCTTTTGCCGACGGACATGGCTTCGCAGAAACGCATCTCTGGACTTTCTCCGGGCTGAACGCAGCGCGGCATCTTTATGAAACGCGCGGCTTCACGCTGGCCGAAGAACGCCCCGGCTCCCAATGGGGAAGCGAGGTGCTGGAACAGCGTTTCGTCAGAGCATTGCCAGCCGTCCGTCCCTGCTGACCCATCCTCAGCAGGCCACAACCCCCACCCCGTCGCGGATCCTTAGCGTCGTGCCATAGGGCGCGGAATAGCTGCGCAGGTCCTCGAGGATGCGCTCGGCGACCCCCGACTCGGGGACCAGCGGGATGCCCATCTGCGAGAGGGGCCGCGCGCCGCCGCCCAGATCGGCGGGATAAAGCCGGATCTCGCGGAGGGTGCCGCCGTCGAAATCCGCCTCGGCCAGCACGGCCTCGTGGCAGGCGGGGTGCTCCAGTTCCGATTTGCGGTCCCAGTTGGCCAGCACGTCATAGCCCGGCCCAAGCTGGAGGCCGCATTGGAAGATGAAGTTCGACAGCCCGTAAAGGATCGGCCTGCCGCGATAGACCTCGACCCCGGCCAAGGCGTGGACGCCGTGGCTGATGAACATGTCCGCACCCGCATCGATCGCGGCATGGGCCAGATCGACCAGAAAATCGGGCGCGTAATGTTCGACCGGCTCCTTCAGTCCGCGAATGGTACCGAAGGCCCCGGTCGGGTCAAAGCGCGTGGCCTGATGCGAATGGATGGTCACGATCAGGAAATCCGAGCAGATCTTGCCATTGCGGATGCTGTCGATCAGCGCCTCGCGATCCGGCCCGGACATCCGGTAGTGGATGGCGCCCGGATCCTCGCCCGCCTGATACCACTGGTCATAGAAACGCAGCCGCGCCGGATGGTCGGCCGAGGCCGGAAGCCATGCGCCGGGCCGGGGGCCGTGGCTGGCCGTGGCGATGTCGCGCATCTGCTCGAGATGCTCGGGCGCGACGATGTTATAGGCGGTTAGGTGCAGCGGGTTGATGCCCGGCAATCCCCCCAGCGCGCCGGTCCGGGCGGTCGCCTCGGTCCTTGCATAGGTCGGGCCGAAATGCCCGGTATCGGCGAGGGAATAGACGCTGATCAAACCGACCCGGCCCTTGGGCGTCTCACGGAAACGGGCCTTGCGGGCCTCCTGCAGGTTCGCGCCGGTGCCGGCATGGGTGATGCCCAGCCGGTCCAGCGCCCGATCGGTCGAGATCATGCCGGGCGCGCCGCAATCGAAGCTGTGGTTGTTCGCCCGGCTCATCATAGTGATGCCCATGTCGCGGATCGCCTCGCCCAGGGCGAAGGGCGCGGCGGTTCCGGCCAGCGCGTGATCGGTCCCCGTCATGTCGACAAGGCTCGATTCCATATTGGCAAAGCCCACATCCGCGGCCCGGATACGCGCGCCGAAGAAGGCGAAGCGCGGGTCCTCGCGCCGCAGCGGCTGGGGCGAGATCAGATCCCCCACCGCCGCAACCCGGAATGGCGCCAGCAGCTTTGCCCCGGTTTCCCGCGCCAGATAGCGGCGCGTGACCCAAGGGGGCGCTGCGGTCATTCCGCCCCGCGATGGAAGACGCTGACATGTTCGGGTTCGATGGTCACGCGGATCGGGGTGCCAGCCGGCTGCATCGTGCCCTTCATCGACCGCATCGCCAGCGTCTGGCCATCCAGCCGGGCGATATGCTCGACATGGGTGCCAAGGAAGATGCTGCGCTCGATCATGCCGTCATACTGGTTCGCGCGCGCCCCCGTCGCGGTGTCGAGGCGGGTATGTTCGGGCCGGAACATCGCATAGACCCGGTCCCCCGGCTTCAGGCCCCGATCGGTCGCCACGCCTTCGAGGATGCCCAGCGAGGTCTCGACCAGCGCGTGGTCGCCGCGCAACTCGGCGACCGTGCCGTGGATCTCGTTCGAGCAGCCGACGAAATCCGCGACATAGCGCGTGCGGGGGCGGCGAAAGATCTCCTCGGGGTCGCCGATCTGGGCGGCGCGCCCGACCTCCATCACCGCGATGCGGTTGGCCAGCGCCGCGGCCTCGATCTGGTCATGGGTGACATAGACGGCGGTGAAATCGAACTGCGCCTGCATGTCGATCAACTCGTCCCTGAGACGCTCGCGCACCTTGGCGTCGAGGTTCGACAGCGGCTCGTCAAAGAGGATCAGCCCGTCATTCACCACCAGCGCGCGCGCCAGCGCCACGCGCTGCTGCTGGCCACCCGAAAGCTGGCCGGGATAGCTGCCCGCGAGCTTACCGAGGCCGGTGACCTCAAGCACCTTGTCGACGCGGGCGCGCACCTCCTCCTTGCCGGTGCGCGAGATCACCAGCGGAAAGGCGATATTCTCGTGCACGGTCTTGTGCGGCCAGAGCGCGTAGGACTGGAACACCATCGACAAGTTGCGCTTCTCGGGCGGCAGCGCGATCTGGCTGGTCGAGGAAAAGACCTGTCGCCCATGGACCGCGATCTCGCCCGAGGTCGGGTGCTCAAGCCCGGCGATGCAGCGCAAAAGCGTGGTCTTGCCGCAGCCCGACGGCCCGAGCAGCACCAGAACCTCGCCCCGGCGCACGTCGAGCGAGACATCGCCAAGCGCCGTGACCTCGCCATGCCGGGTGGGAAAGACCTTGGTCAGGTTGCGCACGCTGACCATGGTATCGGCGGCGAGTTCGGGCTGGATGCTCTGGCTGGACATCATCAATTGAAGCTCCTGTTGGCTGAGCCGGCGCGCCGGTTCGTTGTCCTGTTCCGTTCACGGCAGGCCCGGTCCGGGTTCTGGATCGGATGCCCGATGATATTCAATAGATCACCCGCGCCTGTTCGAGCCGGGCGATTTCGTCGGCCTCCATGTCCAGAAGCCTGCGGAAGACGTGATCGTTGTCGCCGCCCAGCAAGGGCGCGGTGCGGCGGATCCGGGCCGGCGTCTCGGACAGGTGGTATTGCGGAGTGATCGCCTTGCGCGGGCCGAGGACCGGATGGTCGAAGACCTGAACGGCGCCGCGATCGAGGATATGGGGGTCGTTGAACAATTCCTCGGCCCGGAAGGAGGGCATCGCCGGGACGCCCTCGGCCTGCAGGACATGCATCGCCTCGTAATCGCCAAGCCCCTTGGTCCAGTCCGAAATCAGCGCGTCGAGCCGGTCCTGATGCGAGAGCCGCGCCTCGTTCGTCGCGAAGCATTCCTCACCCGCCCAGTCCGGCTGGCCCATGGCCCGGACCAGCCCCTGCCACTCCGCCTCGTTCCCGACCGAGATCGAGATCCAGTCGTCCTGACCGGCACAGCGATAGACATTATGCGGCGCCATGCGGGCGTCGCGATTGCCATGCCGCTTGGGCGAGCGGCGGTTCATCGCGTAATCCATCATCTGGTCCCCGATCATCGAGTTGATGACCTCGCAGGAGGAGCTGTCGATATATTGCCCCTTGCCGGTCTGCTGGCGGAATTTCAGCGCCATCAGGGCGGCAAAGACCGCGGCCGTGCCGGCGCGGGCATCGCCGCCGGAATTGGTCATCGTGTTCGGCTTCTTCTCGGCATAGCCGGTCAGGTGCGAGACGCCGCCGACGCTGGTGAAGCAGGGGTTATAGGCGGCATAGCGCCGCAGCGGGCCGGTCGCGCCGAAGCCCGACAGCGACAGCATGATCAGGTCGGGCCGGATCTTGACCAGCTCGTCGTAATCCAGCCCCAGCTTGGCCATGACGCCGGGGCGCATGTTCTCGAGGACGACGTCCGCCTTGGCGACAAGCCGCCGGGCCAGCGCCCTGCCCTCATCGGTGGTCAGGTTGATGGTGCAGCTGAGCTTGCCCATGTTGCATTCGAGGAAGTTCGAATTGGCCTCCAGATTGGCATGTTCGCCATCGCCGCGATGGGCACGCTGCTCGTCGGGGCGGGCGCGGGTCTCGACCTTGATGACCTCGGCCCCCAGCGAGGCAAGCTGCATGGTGCAGTAAGGTCCGGCAAGGACATGGCCGAAATCGACGACCCGGATGCCTTTCAATGCGTCCTGCATGGTTTCACTCCCTCAGATGACGCCTTCGGCGGACAGGTGTTTCAGCCGGTCGGACCCATAGCCGATCCCGTCCAGCACCTCGCGGGTATGCTGGCCCAGCAGCGGGGCCGGGCGCCTGGCGGGAAGATTGGCATTGGAGAGGCGCGTCGGCTGGTCGACATATTCCAGCGGTCCCGCGATCGGGTGGTCGATGGTCACGAAATGCCCGCGCGAGCGGAACTGCTCGGATCGGAAAACGCCCTCGGCGGTCAGGATCGGCGCGGCGGCCGAGCCCTCGCGCTGGATGCTGTGGAAGAGTTCGTCCTGCGTCACGGTCCGCGCCCAGTCGTTCAGGCGCTTGCGCAATTCGGCATAGTTGTCCGAGCGTCCCTTCTGGGTGTCGAAGGGTGGCTGCATGCCCCATTCCGGCTGGCCCATCGCGCGCCACAGCCCCTCCCATTGCTGCTGCGAGGAGAGGATGACCACGGCGAATTCGCCATCCTTGCATTCGACGAGGCTTTCCAGCAGCCGCCCCTTGCCGGTGCGGTTCGGGCTGACGCCCTCATCCTCGAAGCGCCGCAGTTGCGAGCGTTCCAGCGCCATCATCGCATGCTGGATCGAGACATCGACATGCTGCCCCGTGCCGCCATTGTCGCGCCAGAACAGCGCCGCCAGCGTGGCGGTCGCAGCGGCCATGCCGCCATCGTAAAGCCCCAGATATCCCGGCCCCTGACAGGGCGGCACGTCAAGGTTGATCGCCCACATCGGCAGAAGATAGCCTTGCCCGCTGGCGTGATAGAGGTTCAGGTGCCGCGCCTTGAAGCCGCTATAGGGCCCGGTCTGGCCGAAAGGCGTGATCGAGGTCACGACCAGACCGGGATTGAGCGCCTTCAGATCCTCATAGCCCAGCCCCAGCCTTGCCAGTTCGCCCGGCATCCGGTCCTCGATCAGAACATCGGCGTCCCGCAGCAGGTCGCAGAGGATGGCGCGGCCTTCGTCGGTGTCGATGTCCAGCGTGACCGAGCGCTTGCCGGTATTGAGATAGAGGAAGGTGCCGGAGGCCTCGATATCGGGCAGATCGTCCTTGTAGGGTCCGATATGCCGGGCGTCGTCACCATGGCCCGGCCGCTCGATCTTGATCACATCCGCGCCGAAATCGGCGAGGAGCTTGCCGCAATAGGGCCCGGCGACGAAATCGCAAAGCTCCACCACCTTCAGGTTCAGTCCGGTCCCCGCCATCGCGTCAATCCGCCTTCGAGACCAGCTTGACCAGCACGCTGGCCTGCGTATGCACGTCGCCGTCCTGGTTCTCGGCCCGCACCGCCAGTTCGACGAGGCGGCGGCCCTGATCGTCGATGAACTTGCGCTTGACCTCACCCTTCACCCAGGTCGCGTCGCCGAAGAAGTTGAAGCGGCGGTCCTGGCTGTCCATCGAGACGACGAAGCCGTCATCGCCCATCCAGTCGGTGACGATATGGACCAGCATCATCTCGTTATGGATGCCACCGGCATTGGCGAGGGGCGAGCCGAAGATCTGCGCCGCCCGGTCCGAATAGTGCCAGTCGCGGCGGAAACGATGCTCTCCGGTCAGCGGGTCGATCGGATGGGTCTGCAGATGTCCGCGCATCGCCGCCCATTTGATCGCGAAGGCATAGACATAGCAGCTGACCACCGTGCGGGCCGAGCTGTCGCAGACATCGTAGATGCCCTTGGCCAGCGGCGGCAGCGCCTCGCCTTCGACCACGTCCTCCCAATAGCGGATCTTGCCGCCCCGGCGCTTGACGCCCGCAAGCTGGGCGTCGAAATCGTCGTGGATGTCCTTCAGCTCTGCCTCGGAATAGTGGCGGTAGTCCTTGCCGGCATATTTGGCGCCGACCTTCGACTCCTTGCCACCCGCCTTGGCCTTGCGCTTGCTGGGCGGGGTCGCGAGGTAGATGTTGCGCCCGGTCGCGACGGCAATGGTCTGGTCGCGCTGGTTCACGAAATAGCGCGGGACGCTTTCGATGAACATGCGATAGGGCTTGCCCTCGACCTTCTTCTCCTCGAATCCGCCGTATTTGTCATAGCAGTGGAACTCGTCCCCCGGACGGAAGGGCGCGAAATATTCGTGCTTGTTCCCGGCGGCGAGGCGCGCGACGCCCGGCACCCGCAGCCGGCCCCCGAAGGACGAGCCGAAGGAGATGCAGCTTTCATAAAGCGGCGGCGCGATGATCCCGCCCCAGCGCGTGTTCTGCGCATAGGTGCGGTTGCGCCAGATCGGGTTCGGATCGCCGATCGCATCGGCGAAATGGCGGATCAGATCCTCGGTCACGAGGGCATTGAGGATGCCGCGCTCATATTCGTTATCCATGATGTCATGGATCGGAACCGGCAGTTTCAGCTCTCCCCGGCCGGCGTTGAACTCAGCAATCTTGCGGTCCAGCCGCTCGTTCCAGTCCTGATCGGACAGGTGGTCCCAGTCGTTGCCACCAAGGTCGTCGGCCATGTCAGATCCTCCTGAAGCGGGCAATGGATTCGGATTTTAGCCCTACAATCTTGTCGGACAATCTAGTGGACAGCATATGCCGGGTCAACTAATTTGAATGGACCCGGTGTTATCATGGCCACGAATCCTGTTAGGTCGCGGCAAGGCTTGCCGCAGCGGGCCTGCTTCCCCTATTCCTCGCCGGACAGGTCATTCGAAAGCACGGGAAGGGCGCAGATGGACAGCAAGACACCCGCCACGGGACAGGCTGCGGTGACGGCCGCGATCCGCCGCGCCATCCTTGCCAATGACCTCGCCCCCGGCCAGCGGCTGGTCGAGGCCGATCTGTGCGAAACCTATTCCTGCAGTCGCAGCACGGTGCGCGCCGCCATCGCGCAACTCGCCAGCGAGGGCCTGATCGAGACCGTGCCCAACCGCAGCGCGCGGGTCCGGATCATCGGCCTGACCGAGGCGCTGGAGATCGTCGATGTCCGGCTGGCGCTGGAGATGCTTTGCATCGAGCGGGCGATTCCCCAGCTGACCAGCGAAGCCGCGGCCGAGCTTCAGGCGCTTCAGGCCCTGCTGCGCGAGCGCGCGGCGGCCAATGACGTTCCGGGCTTCGCCGAGATCACCCGGCGGATCTTCCTGTGCTATATCGGCCTTGCCGATCACGGTGTCGCCCGCGAGATGCTGGAGCGTTTGCGCGACCGCCTCTCGCGCCATCGCCTGCGCCTGACCTATCGCGCCGGTCGGCCGCAAGTCGCGCTGCCCTATTGGCTGGACCTGACGGATGCGATCTGCCGCAGGGATCTGGCCTCCGCGCAGGACGCCTTGCGCCGCCATGTCGCCAATATCAAGGCCGCCATGATCGCCATCGCCGAGGAAGAGGGCGGCGGAAATCCTCGCGGTTTGTGATTCCCCGCAAAACCCGTCTTGATCGCCCGGCAATATTGTGCACAATATAGCGCATCATATTGAGGAGTAAGTTCACATGGCCATGGGCGACATCGATCTTGGGAAAGAGGTCAGGCATTTCAACCGGCTGCGCGCGGAAATCGTGGTCGAGAACCTGAAGAAGAAATACATGGACGGGCATTTCGTCGAGACGAAGGAGGAAGCGATCGCGCTGCTTCTCAGCCTGATTCCGGCCGGGGCGAAACTGGGCCGGGGCGATTCGGTGACGCTGAACCAGCTTGGCGTCTTCGAGGCCCTGATGGAGCGCGGCGAGAACGAGTTCATCAACCCCGTCCGCACCGACAAGCAGGGCTACAACCCCCCGCGCGAGGAACGCCGCGCCATGCAGCGCCAGACGCTTCTGTCGGATATCTACCTTGCCGGGACCAATGCCATCACCATGGAAGGCACGATCGTCAACACCGACGGGTCCGGGAACCGCGTCGCCGCGATGTGCTTCGGCCCCAAGAAGGTGATCCTGATCGCCGGCTGCAACAAGATCGTCGCCAATGTCGACGCGGCCCTTGCCCGCATCCGCGATTTCGCCGGGCCGGTGAACATGTGGCGCCACAAGCTCAAGCACAGCCATGACGACGGACTGGGCTGGGGCGTCCTGCGCTATACCGCGATCATCGACGGCAACCAGCCGGTCGAGCAGGGCAAGATCACCGTCATCCTCGTCAACGAGGATCTGGGCATGTAAGACGGGTGTGCCGGACTGAACCCGGCTGAAACTCCGCGAACCGATGAAAGACACCCCGCCCCTGCCCGCCGCCAGACTGACCGAGGCGATCCGGTCCCGCATCCTCGACGGGGACTTCGCCCCCGGTCAGCGGCTGGTCGAGGCCGATCTTTGCGCCGCGTTCGACACCGGCCGCCGTCAGGTCCGCGAGGCCCTGGCGGCGCTGACGCATGAGGCGCTGGTCGAGCAGATCGCCAACAAGGGCGCGCGCGTCCGCACCGTCGATCCCGAGGAGGCGCTGCACCTCTCGGAGGCGCGCTTCATTCTGGAGCGCGCCTGTCTGGAACATGCCTGCGCGCATGTCACCGAGGGCGAGATCGCGGCCTTGCGCGGCCTCGGGCGCGACATCGACGCCGCCATCCTGAATGGCGATCCTGTCACCTATGCCGCGCTTTCGGCGGGGCTTTTCCGGCTTTATGTCGATCTTGCCGCCCAGCCAATTCTGGCCGAACTGCTGGAGGGGCTGGAGGCGCGGAACGGCAGGTATCGCAACCGGATCGGCCTGATGCCGGGCTGGCTCAAGACCTCGGGTCCGCTGCGCCTCGAGATGATCGAGGCGCTTTGCGCCCGCGACGCGACCCGCGCTGTCGCGGCGCTGACGCTGCACCATGAAAAATGGAAAGCCGCGCTGGCGCGGCTTTCCGATCCTGCCTGAGCGAAGGTTTCAGCGCGATCTGCGCAGGTTGAAGTTGTTCAGCGACAAGACCAGCGCCATCATGCAGGTCGCGATGGCCCAGATCACCAGCGCGAATGCGGTCATCAGCGGGAAGCTCCCGTTCTCCCACAGGTCGAGCAGCACCGCGCCCACGACCCCGTTGGAGGTGCCCGACAGGATCGCCGAGGCCGTGACCTCGCCCAGCATGTGGATGAAAACCAGCACCCAGCCCGCCGCCAGCCCGTGCAGCGTCAGCGGCAGCAGGATCTTGCGCATCGTGGTGCCCTCGGAAGCGCGGAACACCCGCGCGCTTTCCGACAATTCGCGCGAGACGAGGATCGCCGCCGACCGCGCCGCCGTCGTGGCATAGGGGATCTCCATCAGCAGATAGGCCAGCAGCAGGATCCAGATCGTGCCGTAGATGTCGAAGGGCCATTGCGCGAAGGCGAGGATGAAGGCCACGCCCACCAGCGTATGCGGGAAGGTGGCGGGCAGCGTGGTCACGAAGTCCACGATCCGGCGGTATCCCAGCCGCTGCAACCATGTCTTGCCCTGAAGGCGCGCGGCGCTTTCGGCGAAATGGTTGGCATAGAGCATCAGGAAGCCCGCGATCAGCATGATCAGGCTTGCCCCCACCGTCGCGAGGATCAGCGAATTCGCCAGCGCCCGCGTCGTCGCCGGGTTCACCGTCAGCACCGTCCTGTAATTGTTGAACGACAGGTAATCGAACGAGAAGTTCAGCGACCAGAACGGCTGGAGCGACACGATCATCAGCGCGATCAGCGGCAGGATCAGCGAGATCATGATATAGCCAAGGAAGATCCCCTTGGTGATCCAGCCGATCTTGCCCAGACGCGTCGGTGAGTGGCGCACGCCCTTGCCCCCGATCGTGGCCTGACGTCCATGCGGCAGCCATTTCCACTGGATCATCCTGAGCGAGAAGACGACGCAGAGCATCCCGAAGGCCAGGATCAGCGCCGCGCGCTCGTTTGCCGGGTAATCGGTGAAATAGCGGAAGATGCGGACCGAGACCACCTCGATCCCGGCCGAGGTGCCTAGGATCACCGGCACCGCGAAAATCGCGATCCCGTTGATGATCGACAGGATCCACGCCTCGAAGATCGAGGGGCGGATCGCCGGCAGGGTCACGCTGAGCCAGGTCCGCAACGGACCCGCGCCCGAGATCCGTGCCGCCTCCTCGATCGAGGGATCGAGACTGCGCAGCGCCGAGGAGGTGATCAGATAGATCGCCGGGACCAGATGCACTGACAGCGCAAAGATCATCCCCTGCATCGAATAGATGTCGAAAGGCCCCGTCCCGCCCTGGACCGGCTGCCCCATCAGATAACGCAGCGCGACGTTGACGAAGCCGATCCGCGGGTCGAACAGCACGACCCACCCCAGCACCCCCGTCACCGAGGGCAGCATCAGGGGCGCCACGGGCATGAAATTCCCCACGCCCTTCAGCCCGCCATCGGTGCGCTCCGAGATCACCGCGAGGAAGGTCGAGAAGACCAGCGCGATGATGCTTGAGATCGAGACGAGGACGAAGGTGTTCCACAGAACACCCCCGATCCCCTCGCCAAGCCCGCCCCCCGCCAGATGCCCGCCGCCACCGAAGGCAAGCTGCAACAGGCGGAAGGTCGGATAGATCATCAGGAAGGCGATGCCGATGATGAGCAGGTTCGCGACCGTGGCCATCGGTCGCGAAAACCATCTGGCAGGCCGCTGAGTGTATTGAGCCGAAACATTGCTGGTCTGCACGGCATTTCCTCCTTCGTGCAGGTCAGGCGCCGAGCCCGAGCAATTCTATGATCTTCTTCTGATTGGCCTCGGCCGAGGCCAGGTCGGGCATGACGAAACCCGGCTGAAGCGGCGCGGTGCCGGGCGTGTTGACCGGCGAGACGGTCTCGGTGTTCAGGATCTTCTGGCCCGCTTCGCTCATCATGAAGCCGACGAAGAGGCGGGCCGCATTCGGGTTCGGCGCCTTGGCGGAAACCGCCGCGGGCGACACGACCCCGGTATAGCTCTCGCCCTCGGGCAGGACCGCCGCGATCGGGGCGCCCTGCTGGATCATCGATTGCGCCTGCGACACCGAGCAGGGATAGAAGATCTTCGCCGCGCCCGCCGCGACCTGCTGGACCGATGCCGGTCCGCTGGAGCCGAGTTGCAGCTTCTGCTTGCCGAGTTCCCTCAGGAAATCCTCGCCGCGCTCGCGCAGCAGCAGGTCATAGGCCCCGAAGGCCACCAGCCCGACGCTGCGCAGATCGACGGTAACGATCTGCCCGGCGAATTCCGGGCGCAGCATGTCCTCCCATTTCTTCGGGAGTTCCTGCACGAGGCTGGTATTCGTCGCCATCGTATGCGGGTTGATCGAGATCACCGTGGAATGGGCGGTCCTGAACTCGGCCGGCCATTCCGCAAGGCCCGGCACCTGCGCCGGGTCCAGATCGGCGATCCAGCCCTTCTGCTGGAAGGCGTCGATCAGGATCTGGTCGCCCGCGACCAGCACGTCGGCGATCGTCTGCCCCGCCTCAGCCTCGGCGGTATAGCGCGAGGCGATTTTGCTGGAATTCAGGCGCTGATATTCAAGCTGGATGCCGTATTCCTTGCGGAACGCCTCGCCAAGCGCGATGACCAGAGGCTCGGCCGAGCCGGTATAGAGGACAACCTTGCCCTCTTTCTGCGCGGCCGCGACCAGATCGTCGCTGCCCTGCGCCCAGGCCGCCGCGCGCAGCGACATCCCCGCCACCATCGTGCCGATCGCCGCCATGCCCGCCGACGCGAGCAGACCGCGCCGGGTCATTCCATTCGCTGTCTTGTCCATTGCTTCCTCCCTTGGCCCGCCGAGGCGAGCCGAACCATGTGAACCACCGGGGTGAGACTTCGCAACCTTGCCCCGACGCCTGCGAACCGTCCCCGCCCTCCTCGAGGCGGAGACGGCATGCTCACTTGCGGCCCGCTTTCGCGGCGGCGACCAGATCGCTCCAGTTGTCGGGCAGATCGACCTTCCGCGTCACCGGGAAGCCGATATAGCCGTTGCCCGAGCCGATCATCGTGTGATCGCGATCGGGATCGCCCGCGACGACGATCAGGAAGTCCTCGGGCTTCGAGACCATCTGGATGTCACGCTCGGTATCCATCGAGGTGCCCAGTTGCTCGGGCCAGCACTTCTCGTTGATGCCGCGATAGAAGCGGTTCAGGATCATACCCGACAGGCGGCTGACCCGTAGCTTCGCGTTCTCGTAGAAGTGCTGTCGCACGCGGGTCTTGGTCCAGCCCTGATCGGTCAGAACCTTCAGGATCGCCGGGGTGATGACGACCAGCGGGCGTGTCACCATGCCGCGGAAGAAGAACTGGATGAACATGTTGTTGTCGGCCATGCGGGCCTCGATGTTCTTCAGGATCTGTTCCGCGTTCGGATCGCCGACCTCGATGGCTTGCGTCATCTCGGTGCAGGCGGTGATGGTCACGAGGTTCTCGCCAAAGCCGTATCCCTCATCCTCGCCATGCGTGGTCCAGCCCATCTTGTGGGTCAGGTCCTCGCTTTCGGCCAGCACGATCCGGAAGTTACCGCCGAAGCAGCCCTTGTCCGTGCCATGCGGGATGAAGCCGCAGACATTGCGCAGGTACATCCGCCAGAACCGCCCGACGCTGGTATTGGCCTGGAAGCCCGGCCGCAGCGCCGCCTGTCCGAAGTTGAAGCCCAACTCCTTCAGGATCACGCCGTTGACGATGATCTGCGTCTCGGTCGCGGGGGTATGGCCCAGATGTTCATGGCCGAAGGCCGGGTCCATCATCGCCTCGACGATGGCGACCAGCACTGGCATGTATTCCGGCCGGCAGCCGGACATGACGCCGTTGACCGCCACGCTCCAGACCGTCGCCTCGCGGCTCGCCGGCATGGCCTTGCCCAGAACCTCGTCGCGGTGGCGCGGGGTATGGCGCAGGAAGTCCTCGATCCTGTCGAGGGTAGGGGGAACGACCGGCAGGCCCTCGCTCCAGCCGTTTTCGAGGAAGTGCTCCTGCACCGCATCGAAACCGCCACTGAAGACGATGTCGGACTTCTCCGGCTCGGCGATATAGCCATCCTCGGGCGGCTGCACCGTCAGGCCCTTGACGACCTGTTCCAGCATCGGACCGGCGACCGTCTTTTCAAGCTGGTCATCGGGAACGAAATTGACGTGACCCGGATGGATCGTGTGAGGCAGGTTGGCCATCCCAAGGCCTTTGGCAGTCATCTTGCCCTGATTCACGAAACCGGAGCAGAGCATGGTGACTGTCGGGTATCCCAGTTCTTCAACCAGGGCGCTGGCACGCGTCACGGCGGCCGTACAGGAGCCTCAGCATCCGACGCCGACGATCACCGCGTCGACGTTATGTTCCTTGAGTTTCTCGGGCAGCGCCTCAAGCACCGCATGTTCGTTCGCGCCGTGGATCTCGCCGAACTCGCGCCAGCTGACGAACTTGATCCCGGGATAGAGCTTGGTCATCTCCCGTTCCCAGATGTCGAACATGATGTCGCCCTTGAACACCCAGTCCCAGAGCTGGGCGACGGTCTTGCCTTCCAGGCTGTCCAGCCTTCGGGCCAGACGATGCCCCTTGTGCATCTGGCGCCCGCTTGGCCAGACCACATCATAGGTTTCAGTCATGAAGTCCTCTTGCAGATGTCTTCCGGCGACAATCCCCTCCGCAGACGGAATCCCGGCCGAATCCTCCATGCCGGCATCCTGCACCCGAATGCGCCCGCAACGAAGCAAGCATCACCAATCGAGAGCCTTCCATCATCCGCGTCTCTGCAAGAAATCATCGCGAATGCCCGCTTTCCCGTGGCCGCGATCCTTGCGTGCCCGGAAGGCATCCTAACGGGAATGGCGGGACCGGACGGATAATGACGAAGGCAGAAAGCAGATGTTCCTGATCGCCACAGCGGGTCATATCGACCATGGAAAGACCGCGCTGGTCCATGCGCTGACGGGGGTCGAGACCGACCGGCTGGCCCAGGAAAAGGCGCGCGGCATCTCGATCGACCTCGGCTTCGCCTATTGGACGGACCACCCCGACCGGATCATCGGCTTCGTCGACGTGCCGGGGCATGAGCGTTTCGTCGCGACCATGCTGGCCGGGGCGGGCGCGGTGGATTTCGCACTGATCGTCGTGGCGGCCGATGACGGAATCATGCCCCAGACGCGCGAACATCTGGATATCCTCGACCTGCTGGGGGTCAGGCGGGGTGTGGTGGCGCTGACCAAGGCCGATCTGGTCGATGCCGAACGGTTGGCGAGCCTTGGCGCGGAAATCTCAGCCCTGCTCGCCGGGACACCGCTGGCGGGCAGCCCGGTCCATGCGGTCAGCGCAAGGGACGGCATGGGCATCGACCAGCTGGCCCGCGAGTTGCGGCGCGGCGCGGACGAGACGCGCGCGGATCGGCGGACAGGTCTCGGGTTTCGCCTTGCCATCGACAAGGCATTTTCGATTCCCGGCGCGGGCACCGTGGTTTCGGGCGCGATCCGCGAGGGTGAGGTCGCGGTCGGGGATGAGCTGGTCCTCGCGCCATCGGGCCTCGCGGTCAGGGTGCGCGGATTGCAGGACGCCGGGCGCAGCGTCGGGCGCGCGGTCGCAGGGGACCGCTGCGCGCTGAACCTGCGCGGGCTGGCGCTGGATCAGGTCCATCGCGGCGACTGGCTGCTGGCGCCCGGCCATTGCCGACCCTCGCAGCGGCTCGCGGTCGATCTGCGCGCGCTGCCGGGCGGCAAGGGCATTCTCCATGACAGCCAGCTTCACCTGCATCTGGGGACGGCGGACATGCCCTGCCGGGTCGTGCTCTCCCGGCAGAAGCGCATCGAGGCGGGGGAAAGCGCGGTCGCGCATCTGGTCCCGGCCCGCCCGGTCTCGGCCATCGCGGGCGAGGCCTTCGTGCTGCGCGATGCGGCGGCGCGGCAGACGGTTGGCGGCGGGCAGATCGTCGATCCCCTTGCCCCCCGCCGCTCGCGCCGCGACACGCGGCCCGACCTGCTGTGGCAAGCCCTGCGCGATCCCGACCCCGAGCGGGGGTTTCACGCCCTCCTCGCCCATCAGGGGGTCGAGGTCGATGCCCGCGCCTACGGCCTGCGCCGCAACCTGACCGCCGAGCGGGTCGAGGCCATGCTGTCCCGCACCGGCATCCTGCGCTGCGGTCCGGCCGGCCAGATCGCGCTGTCCGCCGAAACCGCCGCCATCGCCGGGCAGGCGATGCTTGAGGGGGTGACGCGCTTCCATGCCGCCCATCCCGACCTTGCCGGACGGCCGCTGGCGGCGGCGCTGGCCGACCTGCCCTTTTCCCTGACGCGCGATGCGCGGCGCGGCATCCTGCGCGAGCTGAAGGACAGCGGGGCCCTTGCCCTGCGCGGCGGCTTCGTCCATCGCCCCGGACATCTGCCGCAGCGCCCGAAATCATCCGCCGAGCAGTGGCAGCGCCTCCTCGCCGCGGCGGAACTTTTCGGCGACGCCTCCTTCGGGCCGCGCGATCTGGCCGATGCGATCCGCCTGCCCGAGGACGCGGTGACGGATCAGCTTTTCGAGCATCGCGGCCAGATGCGGCTTTGGCGGATCTCGCCCACCCGTTTCATGCAGGATTGCGCACTGCGCGGCATCGCGGCCGAGGCTCTGGCCCTGACCCCGGCCCGGAAATCCGGCTTCGACGTCGCAAGCCTGCGCGACTGCACGGGGCTGGGTCGCAACCTGCTGATCGAGGTGCTGGAGTTCTTCGACCGCACCGGCATCACCCAGCGCCGCGGCGACCGCCGCCGGGTGGTTCCCGACCTTGACGCCGCCTTCCAGCGCGCCGCCCATGCCGAGGCGACCCTGCCCCGCCGCAGCTTCATCAAGCCGTCGCGCCCGGCCCGGCGTCAGCCCCGCTGAGCCAGCGCCGCCTGTGCCCGCAGCGCATCGACCAGCACCATCGCCACGGGCGAGAGCATCGCCCCTTCGCGCAGCATCAGCGAAACCTGCCGTTCCATGTCCGAGAACCCGGCATCGAGCGCGACCAGCGCGCCGGTTTCAAGCTCGACCTCCATCTGCCGGGCCGAGACGAGGGCCAGTGCATCGCTGCCCGCCAGAAGCTGGCGGACCACGGCCAGATCGGCGGATTCGATGCTGGCCTCGGGCGGGGTGACGCCGGCGCGGCGGAACTGCGCCTCGAACAGCGCCCGGCTGGGCGAACTGCGCCACGGCAGGATCCATTGCCGCCGGGCCAACTCCGCCAGACCCGGCATGGGGGACCTGGTCAGCGGATGCCCGGCCCGCGTCACCACGATCAGCCGGTCGGTGAACAGCGGCTCGACCGCGAGGCCGGTCAGGTCCGTTTCCCTGCGCGGCACGCCCAGCATGGCGTCGACCTCGCCCGAGCGCAGCCCGTCGATCAACTGCTCGAAGGGGCTGTCGATGGTGGTGACGCGAATGCCGTGATGGCGCGAGATCGCGTCGGCGATCGCCATCGGAAAGACCTTGGTTCGCCCAAGGGGCAAGGTGCCGATCACCACCATGCCGGCAAACTCGCCCGAAACCGTGGTCACGTCCTGCTCCATGTGCCGGATCTCGGCAAAGACGCGCTTGGCGCGGATCGCGACCCGCCCCGCCGTCTCGGTCGGAATCACGCCCTGCAACCCGCGATGGAACAGCGAGGCCCCGAGCGCCGCCTCGATCCGGCCCAGCGACATGCTGGCCCCGGATTGGGTAATGCCCAGCCGGTCCGCCGCCGCCGAGATCTTGCGCGTCTCGACCAGATGGACCAGCAGGCGCAACTTGCGATTGTTGAACAACAGGTGTTCCATCGCGCTTGGCGAGGCAGATGACTTGCGCGGCTTCAGCTTCGCCAGATCCGCCGCCGCCTCGGCCAGCTCGTCGCGGATGCGGCGCGCGCGGACCAGCACCAGCTTGCCGTAATCGTTCAGCTGGATCCCCCGCGCGCCCCGGTCGAACAGCGGCACGCCGATGCTTTTTTCCAGCTCGGCCACCGCGCGGGACACCGCCGAGGGCGCCTTGTAGAGGATGCGGGTCGCCCGCGCGATGCTCTGCTCCTCGGCCACGCAGAGGAAGACGCGGATCGCGTGAAGCTGCGCGCCCTCTCCCCCGGCGCTTTCCGTCTCATCCGTCACGCTTCCACCTCCGGCAACCCATTGACGATAACACATGACGACAGGGGCATAACCAGTTTCGCCCCCCGCGTCGGGGCGAATGGGTATAGGGAAAGCCGGTAAACTGCCAGCCCAAAGGAGATGAGGCATGACCGGGAACGACGCCGTCCTGCTGACCCAGCATAACGATATCGCGGTGCTAACCCTCAATCGTCCCGACAGCCGCAACGCCATCGACGACGCCATGCGCGAGGCGCTGCTCGAGCGTCTGGACGCGGTCGAACAGGATCCCGGCCTGCGGGCGCTGGTCATCACCGGGGCGGGAAAATGCTTCAGCGCCGGGGGCGATATCGCCGCCATGCGGGCCCGGCTGGACGCCCCGGCGGGAGAGATCGCCTTCAACGGCTTTCAGCGCCAGATCCGCACGCATCAAGCGATCTCGCGCCTGCACGGCTTCCAGAAGCCGGTGATCGCGGCGGTGAACGGCCCGGCGGTCGGCCTTGGCGCGGACCTCGCGCTCGCCTGCGATTTCGTCCTGTCCTCCGAGAGCGCGTTCTTCGCGATCAGCTACATGCTGCGCGGGCTGATCCCGGATGGCGGCAGCCTTTATCTGCTGCCGCGCCGGGTCGGCCTCGCCAAGGCCAAGGACCTGATCTATTCCGGTCGCCGGGTCGGGACCGAGGAGGCGCTGCGCATCGGCCTTGCCGACCGCGCCGCCGCGCCCGAGGCCTTGATGCAGACCGCGCTCGACTGGGCGCATGACCTCAGCCGCGGCTCGCTGACCGCGATGGCGCTTGGCAAGACTCTGCTCGACCGCAGCTTCGAAACCGGGCTCGAGGATATATTCGAACTGGGCGGGCGCAGTCAGGCGATCTGCTACAGCTCGGCCGAGCATCGCGCCGCCGTCGAAGAATTCCTGACGAAAGCCTGACCCGCCCATGACCAGCCCGACCCGGATCGCGCTACCGGTGCAGACCGAGCTTCGCGGCCCGGCCTTTGTGATTACAATCGACAATCCCCCGGTCAATGCGCTTGGCCGCGCCGTCCGCGCGGCGCTGAGCGATGCGATCGAGGCCGCCCGCGTCGCCATCGCGAAAGGCCAGGCCGACCGCGTCGTGCTGACCGGCGCGGGCCGCAATTTCATCGCCGGAGCAGATGCGAGGGAGTTCGACGGCCCCGCCCTTCAGCCGCATCTGTCCGACATCATCGCAAGACTGGCAGAGCTTCCGGCCATCGCCGCGATCAACGGTCCCGCGCTTGGCGGCGGGTTCGAGGTCGCGCTGGCCTGCCGCTTCCGCACTGGCGCGCCCAAGGCGCTGGTCGGCCTGCCCGAGGTCACGCTGGGCGTGGTTCCGGGCGCGGGCGGAACGCAGCGCCTGCCGCGCCTGATCGGGCTGGCCGCCGCCCCGCCCCTCGTCTCGACCGGCCAGACGCTGCGTGGGAGCGAGGCGGTGGAAATCGGCATGATCGACGAATGCGCCGAGGATCCGCTTGCCGCCGCGCTGGCGCTAGACCCGCAGCGGCTCTCCCGCCCACCGCTCGATGAATGGGCGGCCCCCGACCCGGCCCCCGAAGCCCTAGCCGCCGCGTGCCGCCATGCCGAAACCCGCCTGCGGGGTCAGCTGGCGTCGCTGCGCGCGATCGACCTGATGGAGGCGGCATCGACCCGCCCCCTCGCCGAGGCGATGGCGGAGGAGCGCGCCGCGTTTCTTGAGCTTCGCGCCGGTCCGCAGGCGCGCGCGCTGCGCCATGTGTTTTTCGCCGAGCGATCCGCAGGCACCCCGGTTGACATTGCCACGCTGCCCGCCGCGCCCATCACCTCCGCCCTCGTCGCCGGTGGCGGGACGATGGGCGCCGCGATTGCCTATGCGCTGCACGAGGCGGGCCTTGCCATCACCCTGCTGGAAAGCGACCAAGCCGCCGAAAACCGCGCCAAGGCCAATCTGTGCAGGTTTTTCGACGAGGCCGTGGCGCGCGGCAAGCTGGCCGGAGAGGAGGCGAAGCGACAATTCCTGACGATCCGCTTCCTTCACGGCGCCGCCCCCCTTCCCGTCGTGGATGTGGCCATCGAGGCGATCTATGAGGACATGGCGGCGAAACGGAGCCTTTTCGCACGCCTCGCGGACCAGCTTGCCCCGACAACCCTGCTGGCGACCAATACCTCCTATCTGGATGTGGACGAGATTTTCGCCGGCATTGCGCATCCCGAACGCTGCCTCGGCCTGCATTTCTTCGCCCCCGCGCATCTGATGCGGCTGGTCGAGGTGATCCGCGCCAAGGCGACCGCGCCCGCGACGCTCGCGGCCGGGTTCGCGTTGACCAGACGGCTTGGCAAGATCGCGGTCGATGCCGGGGTCTGCGACGGTTTTATCGGCAACCGCATCCTGACCCGCTATCGTCAGGCAGCCGATGCGGAACTGCTGCGTGGCGCGGATCCGGCGGGGGTCGATGCGGCCATGCAGGGCTATGGCATGGCGATGGGCCCCTATGCCGCGCAGGACCTGTCGGGCCTCGACATTGCCCATGCCAACCGCCAGCGCAAACGCGATGCCGGGTTGCCCCTTTCCGCGCGGGAAAGCGGGATCGGCGACCGCCTCGTCGCGCTTGGCCGGCTGGGGCGCAAGACCGGCAAGGGCTGGTTCGACCATGCGGGCGGCAGCCCCGCCCCCTCGGCCGAGGTCGCGGCGGTCATCCGCCAGCAGGCGGCCGCATCGGGGATGGCGCAGACTCCTTCCGAGCCGCAGCGGTTCGCCCGCCATCTGGTTCTGTCGATGATCGCCGAGGGCTGCGACATCCTGACCGAGGGGATTGCCCGGAGTCCGGCGGATATCGACGTGCTGATCCACGGCTACGGCTTTCCGCGCTGGCGTGGCGGGCCGATGCGTCAGGCCGATGAATGGGGCCTTGCCGAGGTGCTGGACGACCTGCGCCGGCTGGCCGCCGACGATCCGGTGATGTGGAACCCGCCCCCGCTGCTGGAGCGGCTGGTGGCGGAGGGCCGAGACTTCGCCGATCCGGACAGGACCGGATTGTGACGGCGCAATTCCTCTATGTCGGTGCGCGGCGCAAGGGGCCGTCCTCGTGGTCGCCCACGCCCGAGGGGGAATACGGCATCACAATCTGCCGCTTCGATCCCGACAGCGGAGCGATCACGCCCTTTGACCGCGTCGCGACCGGGCTTTCGGTCGGGCATCTGGTCCATGACGCGCGGCGCGGCGTGCTTTATGCCCTGCACGAGGCGATGACCCTGCCCGACCGCAAGCGCGGCGGCGGCGGGATGGTCGTAGCCTTCCGCATCGATCCCGAAAACGGGGCGCTGACCGAGATCTCGCGCAGCCCCAGCTTCGGCGCGCTGCCCTGCCACGCGACGCTCGACGCCTCGGGCGCGCATCTGTTGGTCGTTCATCACACCGGGCATACCCCCATCACGCGGACGCAGCACAAGCCGGATGGCGGATATCAGATCGTGCTGGATTATGACGAGGCCGCCACGGTGCTGTTCCCGCTTGCCCCCGAGGGCCGCATCCTGCCGCCCTCCGACGTCCTGCCCCATCAGGGACAAGGTGCGCTGCCCGACCAGACACATTCGCAACTGCATTGCATCCAGCCCCTGCCGGGATCGCCCTTCTTCGTCGTCTGCGACAAGGGCGGTGACCGCATCGCCCTTGTCGAACTGGAGGGCGGCAGACTGCGCCACCTGCGCGAGATCGCGGCCCCGCCCGCCAGCTCGCCCCGGACCTGCGTGCTGCATCCCTCGCTGCCGGTCTTCTATGTCAACTTCGAGACGGCGCCGCTCCTCCACGCCTATCGCTGGACGCCCCGGGGCGAGGCCGAGCTGATCGCCGCCATTCAGGTGCTTTCCCCCGGTTCGCCGGGCAGGGTGATGCCCTCGGACATGGCGATCAGCGCCGATGGCAGGCGGCTGCATATGCTGCTGCGGGGGCCAGAAGCGGTGGCGAGTTTCGCCCTCGACCGGACCGGCAGACCGAGCCTCTTGCGCACCATGCCAATGGGCGTCCGAAATCCGCGCACATTGACGCTCTCACCAGATGGCCGGCGGCTTCTGGTCGCCGCCGTGCTGAGCGAGGAGGTGAAGGTCTGGCCGATTGCCGATGACGGATTGCCCGAGGGTCCGGGGCTGGCGACATCCCTGCCCCATGCCGGATGCTTGCAGCTTGTCACGGCGCGGATCCCGCAAAAAATAAGTCGATTGACCCCTTCGTCGTGATGCTCGCCTTTTCCTTAGACGAATAGCTCCGCACCTGCGGGGTCAATCCAACCCATGTCACATTCAACCCGGAGGTGCATGCTCAAACTTGCGCTGATCGCGGCGGCCACGCCTCTTGTGGCTTCGATCCTGCGCTCGGCCTTTGCCGGTCCGGCTTTCGATCCCCGACCGACCGAGGGGCGCAGATTTGAACTGCGCGCCAAGTTTGGCGCAGGGCGGACCCGCCGAGATCCGACTTCGAGGCGCGTGGACCGACCGTGAGGAAATTGCAGCATCATTGCAGCATCTATGCGTGACCCATTCCCGCGACATGGATATGCCCTGCGGTGAACAGGGTTATATCCGCGTGACATTGGCTGGCATCGGTCGGGCGGGAAATGTGCCAAACGTCGCAAGCTATAGGTGCCGATCGGCGCTCCCACCAATGCGTCAAAAGTAGAGACCGCAGCGTTCGCGACAATCAGAGGCAGGCGACGAGATTGCCAGCGACAGTCAACATGACAAACTCCGCTTCGCCCTGACGTAAATTCTCATCCAGATTGTCGCGCCCTGCACGAGGTCGTTCTGATCCCATGCGTGACTTTGCCAGTTCCTGGCCACCATGCCATGATTCCGCGCTATCCTCCATGCGCCGTGATCCGCGCCAGATAATCGATCATCGCCCTGACGCGTGCTGGAAGATGGCGCCCCGCCGGGAAGATGACGGAGACGGCGTGACCCTCGACCTGATAAGGCTCAAGGACCGGGCACAGCCTGCCTGCCTGCAGATCGTGGCGAAGCGCCCACCACGAGGAGTGAACGACGCCGAGACCCATGACCGCGGCCTCGCGCAGGGCGTCGCCGTTGTAGACCGCCAGATTTCCCGACACCCTGATGCGCTGCCGGCTGGCGGATTCGCTTTTGAACGTCCAGTCCAGACCGAAACGGCCGTGGATGCAGTTGTGATGCATCAGGTCTTCCGGCTTTTGGGGAATGCCGTGCCGTTCCAGATATTCGGGCGAGGCAGCGGTGATCATCGGGCCTCGGGTAAGCTGCCGCCGCATGATGCTTGAATCGCCAAGCTCACCCGTATGCACGCCCAGATCGAAGCCCTGCTCTATCAGGTCGACGGGCCGGTCGCTGAAATGCACCTGCAGGTTAACGTCCGGATAAAGCTCATAGAATTCGGCCAGCGCAGGCACCAGCGTCAGCCGTCCGAACAGGTTCGGCACGACCATGCGGACGGTGCCCTGGACCGATTTGCTGACCACCCGCATCATGCTTTCGGTCTCGTTGATGTCCTGCAGGATCCGCTTGGCCCGCTCGAACAATTCCTGCCCGGATTCGGTCAGGACCAGTTGCCGGGTCGTGCGATTGAAAAGACGCACGCGCAACTCGTCCTCCAGTCGGCTGATGGTTTTCGTGACCGTGGATGCAGAGGTTCCAAGCTTCTTGGCTGCGGCGGTGAAACTGCCCTGTTCGCAGACCGTGACGAACGAGTGGAAGGCGGCGAATTTGTTCATGGCGCTCCAACTTTTCGGAATATTCTTCACAGGTAATGTTCTAACTAGTGCAATTTTGTCCTGCAACACTCCTCGCTATACCGAAAAAAGAAGTTCAGGCGGAGTGACGCATGCAGGATATTTTCGTTCAGACATCCCAGGGGCGGATCCATCTGCTGACGGCCGGCGCAGGAACTCCGCTGCTGCTTTTGCACAGCAATGGCGGCTCGGCCTATGAATACGAGCATGTGATCGACGCGCTTGCCGAACGCTTCCAGGTCTATGCCTGGGACATGCCCGGACAGGGCGACAGCGATCCGCTGACGCGGCATATGACCGTGAGGGAATATGCCGATGTGGTCATCGAGACCATGGACGCCCTGGGCATCGGCAAGGCCATTGTCTCCGGCGCCTCGATCGGAGGGGCGATCTGCGTGGCCCTCGGCGCCCATCACCCGCAGCGGTTCGAGCGGATCTTCGTGGTGGAATGTCCCTTCCGCTCGCCCGAGGAATGGAAGGGCAACTGGCACAATACCGAGGCGAATTACGCGCCCGTCACCCAGTCCCGGGAAAAGGTCGCGCCCCGGTTGCGCGACGCGACCCCCGAACTGATGCAGCGCTGGAACATCGACCGCGCCAAGGCGGGGTCCAAGACCTGTCTCAGCGTGATGTGGGCGCTTCGCGAATATGACATCGCCGCCGATCTGGAACGGTTTCCCGCCGGGCAGGTGCTGGTCTTTGGCGACCGCAGCCCCACCGTCGGAAAGACCGGGAAATTCAACGCCGTGCTCACGGATGCACGGACGCATATCATCGAAAACTGCGGGCATTTCCCGATGATCGACGATCCCGAGAGGTTCGTGGACATCATCGCGAAAGAATGCCTGCAGGCCGCTGCTCAGGAGAAATGACATGAGACTCGGTTACTTCGCCATGCCGATGCACCCGATGCACCGGCCCTGGGCGGAAACCCTCGACGAGGACCGCAACGCCGTCATTCTGGCCGATGAACTGGGCTTCTATGACGCCTTCATCGGCGAGCATCTGACCGACCGGGTCGAGAACATCACCTCGAGCATCCTGTTTCAGGCCTCGCTGATCCACTCGACCACGAATATCAAGCTGGCGACGGGGACGACCAACCTCTCCTACATGCACCCGACGCTGATCGCGTCGAACGCGGCGATGTTCGACCATATGTCGAGGGGACGGTTCATCTTCGGGATCAGCCCCGGCAACCTGCGCTCGGATGCCGAGGCGCTCGGCCAGCTCGATCAGGATCGCGGCAAGATGTTCGCCGAGGCGATCGACGTGATCCTCGAGATCTGGAACCGTGAGGCGCCCTATCGCATCGACCTGCCCGACAACCGCTTCAAGGTCACGACCGAGCAGACGGCATGGCCGGAAATGGGCATCGGCCATCTGGGCAAGCCCTATCAGCTTCCCCGGCCCGAGATCGTCGGAACGGTAGTCGCCCCCTTCTCGCCGGGCGTCGTCCTGATGGGCAAGCGTGACTTCCATCCGCTTTCCGCGAACTTCCTTCAGTCGAAATGGGCCAAGACGCATTGGGACAATTACGCGCAGGGCAAGGAGTCGGTCGGCGCGGTCGCCGATCCCTCGGACTGGCGCGTGGCGCGCACGGTCTTTGTCGCCGATGACGAGGCAACCGCGCAGCGCTATGGCGGCGCGGACCTGCGCAGCCCTTACCGCTTCTATTACAACCAGATGCTGACCAAGTTCACCAAGATCGGCCGCCTGCCGCTGTTCAAGGAAGCGCGCGAGCAGCCGGACGAGGAAATCACCCTCGACTATGTGCTCGACAAGCTTGTCATCCGCGGCACCGTGGATAGCGTGGTCGACCAGATCCTGGCGCTGCGCGAGCAGATCGGCGATTTCGGCGAACTCGTCTATGCCGGCATGGACTGGGTCGAGCCCGCTTTGGCCAGGCGCTCGATGCAACTGATGGCCGAGGAGGTCATGCCGCGTGTCAATGCCGCCATCGCCCGCGCCGAAACCGGCGTCGGCGCGACCTCGGCGGCCATGCACGCGCGCTGAACAAGACAATGAAGGATAAGGCATGAACGGCGCGGAAAGTCTGGTCAGAACTCTGGTGGGATCGGGGGTCGATGTCTGTTTCGCCAATCCCGGCACGTCCGAGATGCATTTCGTTTCGGCGCTGGACCGCACCGAGGGCATGCGCTCGGTGCTGGTGCTGTTCGAAGGCAGCGCCACCGGGGCGGCGGACGGCTATTTCCGGATGACCGGGCGACCGGCATCGACGCTGCTTCATCTCGGGCCGGGCCTCGCGAACGGGTTGTCGAACATCCACAACGCCCGCAAGGCGGCGTCGGGAATGGTCAATGTCATCGGCGAGCACGCGACATGGCATCTGGAGTTCGATGCACCCCTCGCCTCGGATATCGAGGGGCTGGCGCGGCCGCTTTCGGATTGGGTCCATACCTCGCGCGGGGCGGATGCCATCGGCGGGGATGCCGCGCGCGCCATCGAGGTGGCGCGTCGCTCGGGTATCGCATCGCTGATCCTGCCGGGGGATACCGCCTGGAACGAAGGCGGGCGCGTGGCGAGCCTTTCCGCGGCCGACCAGCAGGACGCCGTGGATTTCGACGCGGTCGAGGCCGCGGCGCGCGCCCTGCGTTCCGGTCAGAAATCCATGCTGCTGATCGGCGGACAGTCGATGCGGGGCGAGGCGCTGGAACTGGCGGGCCGCATCGCGGGGCGCACGGGCGCCACGCTCGCGACCCAGTTCTTCAGCGCCCGGACCGAGCGTGGCGCGGGTCGCGTCACGGCTTTGCGCATCCCCTATAATGTCGATGCCGCCCTGAAGGCGCTGGCCGAGTTCCGGCAGATCGTCACGGTCGAGACGCGCGAGCCTGTCTCGTTCTTTGCCTATCCCGACAAGCCCAGCCAGATGAAGCATCCCGATACGCAGGTGACCGAGCTTTCGCCGCGCGGTCTGAACGGGCTGGCGGCGCTGCGCGCTCTGGCCGATGCGGTCGGCGCCCTGCCCCGCCACGCGCAGGTTCAGGAGCGTGTCGAGGACGGGCTGCCCTCGGGCGCATTGAACCCCGTCAGCATCGCCCGCATCCTGGGCGCGCTCATCCCGGAAAATGCCATCGTGGTCGACGAATCCGTCACCACCGGGCGCGAGAGTTTCGCCCTGACCGCAGGCGCACGCCCACATGACTGGTTGCAGAACATGGGCGGATCGATCGGCTTCGGGATACCGGTCGCGACCGGCGCGGCGATTGCCTGCCCCGACCGGCGGGTCATCAGCCTCTCCGGCGACGGCTGCGCGATGTATATGCCGCAGACCCTGTGGACGCAGGCGCGCGAGGGGCTGGACATCACGGCGATCATCTTCGCCAACCGCGCCTATCAGATCCTGCGGCAGGAATTTGCCGGCGTGGGCGCGGGCGAGCCGGGCGAGAAGGCGCGCGCCATGCTCTCGATCGACAATCCGACGCTGGATTTCGTGGGCATGTCGAAAAGCATGGGCGTTCCCGCCGAAAGCGTCACCGATTGCGAGGGGCTGATCGCCGCCTTGCAGCGCCGGTTGATCGAACCCGGACCGAACCTGATCGAAGTCATCCTGTAATTTCGGAATTTCAGGAACGAATGATTTGATCATTGAAGATATTATCGCTCTGCCCCTTGCGGTGCCATTCTGGTCAGGAAGCCACCCTCTCGAAACGGAGAAAGACGATGGCCCAAGTCACCGACCCGGCCCAGTTCCGCCAGACCATGTCCTGCTTCGCGACCGGGGTCGCGATCCTGACCACCGCCCATGACGGCCGGCGCTTCGGGATGACCATCAACTCGTTGACCTCGGTTTCCCTCGATCCGGCGCAGATTCTGGTCTGCATCAATCACGGCAGCCCGACCGGCGAGGCGATCAAGAACAGCGGCAATTTCGCCGTCAGCCTGCTGGCCCATGACCAGACGGCTGCCGCCAGAAGCTTTGTCGGGCGCGATGCCGCGCGGTTCAACGCGACGTCCTGCACGGATGATGCCTCGGGCGTTCCGTTGGTCGACGGCGCGCTGGCCACGGTCATCTGCCGGCTGGGCAATGTCGTGAGCAGCGGCGACCACGAGATCCTGATCGGCGAGGTGACCACCTGCCTGCGCGGCGACGGCGATCCGCTGGTGTTCTTCGCGGGCCAGTTCGGCGGTTTTCGGGCCGGTGCGCCGCATGGCGATATGCAAAGGGGAGTTGCATGACGGAAGATGGAAAAGGATCGGCGCCTGTCGCGCTGGTGACGGGCGCATCCTACGGAATCGGCGCGGCGGCGGCGCTGCGGCTGGCGCGGGATGGTTATGACCTCGCGCTTATCGACCTCGAGACAGCGATGCTGGAGGAAACCGCCGCCCAGATCCGGGCGCTCGGCCGCCAGGTTCTGACCACGGCGCTGGATCTGCGCGACGATGCCAGCATCGCGACGGGCATCGACGCGGCGCTGGCCCGGTTCGGACGGATCGACCTGCTGGTCAACAATGCCGGTATCCCCTTCCGCAAGCCGGCGCTGGAGGTCGGGCGCGAGGAGTTCAACCGGGTGATGGATGTCAACCTCGCCGGCACCTTCGTGATGTCGCGCGAATTCGCGGCCCGGCTCATCGCGGCGGGGCGGCCCGGCGCCATCATCTCGATCGCTTCGACCCACGGCCTGCACGGCGTTCCCGAAAGCTCGACCTACGGCATCGCGAAGGCGGGCGTCGGGCATATGACGCGGATGCTGGCGATCGAATGGGCGGGCCACGGCATCCGGGTCAGCGCGGTTGCGCCCGGCTCGACGGTGACGCCGACGCGCAAGGGCCTCTCCGATCCGGCCAAACGCGATGCGTTGATGGCGCGCTTCCCGCTGGGCCGTTTCGGCGAACCCGAGGATGTGGCGGATGCCGTCTCCTACCTGGCCGGCGCGGGCTTCGTCACCGGCCATGTGCTGGTCGTGGACGGCGGATTGACCGCGAAATGACGGACAAGGGAACGAACATGACCGCCACCCCCTCGCGCTACCGCTTCCTGCTGATCCAGGGTTTCCGGCTTCCGGCGGACAGCCCCTATCTGCATCGCAAGCTCGACGGTCCGAAGGAGCAGACCGTGATGGACTATCCCATCCTCGCCCCGATGCTGGAGGGGGTCGACTGGGAGGTGCATGGCGGCGCGCTGACCACCTATGGCAACTGGCCGGTCGAGAACCGGCAGGAGTTCATGCATTCCGGTCTGGCGCGCCTGCCCATCGTTCGCGATGCCTGCGAGAGCGGAAAATACAACGCCATCGTCCTTCTGGGCGGGGGCGAGCCGGGCTTTCACGAAGCCTGCGAGATCGCCCGGCCCTATGGCATCCCGGTCTCGTCTTGCGCATGGTCGCAGATGCATGTCGCGACGATGCTGGGCAGCAGGTTCGGGGTCATCGACCTCGCCGAAAGCCACAGCAGCTATTACGCCAACCTGATCCTGCAGCACCGGATGGACCGGCGCTGCGCCTCGATCCGGATGATCGACTTCCCCCATGACCGCCCCGGCTGCGCCTCGGGCCGCCCCTTGCATGAAGAACGCGCCAAGGCTCGCGCCGGAGAGCGTTCAGAGGCCGTCGAGGAAGCGGTCGAGCAGGCCGTCGCCGCCATCGAGGAAGACGGGGCGGAGGTCATCTTCATGAGCTGCTCGGGCCTCTTCTGGCTGCAACCCTTCATCCAGTCGCGGCTGGACGAGATGGGCTGGGAGGTGCCGGTGCTGCATGGCTACAAATGCGCGATCTCGATGGCAAAGGCCATGGTCGACATGGGGGTGACGGCAAGCGGGCTGAAATATCCCGGCGACCGGCCCGGACGCCGCCGCCGCAAGAAGCTGGTCTGACATGCGAGGCCTCGACCGGTTCTATATCGGCGGCGAATGGGTTCTGCCCGAGCCCGGCGCAGCGTTGGCGGATGTCGTCGATCCCGCGACCGAGCGCAGGGTCGCACAGGTCGCCCTCGGCTCGGCCGCCGACGTTGACAAGGCAGTCGCCGCGGCCCGCGCCGCCTTCCCGGCATTTTCGGCCCTGCCCATCCCCGAGCGGGCGGCGCTGATCGGTCGGGTGCGCGACGGCTGCCTTGCGCGCGCGGATGACCTCGCCGCCGCCATATCGCAGGAAATGGGCGCACCGCTGCCCTTCGCGCGCGAGGTGCATGTTCCCGGCGGCATCTCCCATCTGGAGGAAATCCTGCGCGTGCTGGACCGCTTCGAATGGCAGCGGATGCAGGGAACAACGCTGATCACCAAGGAAGCCATCGGCGTGGTCGGAATGATCACGCCATGGAACTGGCCCCTGAACCAGACACTGTGCAAGATCGCCCCCGCCCTCGCCGCGGGCTGCACCATGATCCTGAAGCCGAGCGAGCTTGCCCCGCTGAGCGCGGCCCTTCTGGCCGAGATCATGGACGAGGCGGGCGTGCCCGCCGGGGTCTTCAACCTCGTCAATGGCGACGGTCCCGGCGTCGGCGCGGCGATTGCGACCCATCCGGGCGTCGACATGGTGTCCTTCACCGGCTCGACCCGCGCGGGCGTGCTGGTCCAGAAGGCCGCCGCCGACACGGTGAAGCGCGTGACGCTGGAACTGGGCGGCAAGAGCGCGAATATCCTGCTGCCCGATGTCGATCTGCGCGATGCCGTGGCCAAGGGGGTCGCGCGCTGCATGGCCAATGGCGGCCAGTCCTGCAATGCCCCGACCCGCCTTCTGGTGCCGCGCGACCGGCTGGACGAGGTGCGGGCGCTTGCCCGCGAGGCGACCGCGGGGATTGCCGTCGGCGACCCCTCGCGCCCCGGCGCGATCGGTCCCTTGGCCAATCGGGCGCAGTTCCTGAAGGTGCAGGACATGATCTCCGCCGCCATCGCCGAGGGGGCGGAGGTGGTCACGGGGGGCACCGGCCGGCCGTCCGGCCTCGATCACGGTTTCTATGCGCGCCCGACGATTCTGATCGCCCGCCCGGATATGGCCATCGCGCGCGAGGAGGTCTTTGGCCCGGTCCTGACCCTTCTGGCATATGAGGATGTCGAGGACGCGATCCGCATCGCCAATGACACGAACTATGGCCTTGCCGGATATGTGGCGGGCCGCGACGGCGAGGAGGCGCGCCGCGTGGCCGGGCAAATCCGCGCCGGGACCGTCCATGTCAACTACCCTGCCCGCGATCCGGGCGCGCCCTTCGGCGGCTTCAAGCAATCCGGCCTCGGCCGGGAATGGGGCGAGTTCGGGCTGGAGGATTTCCTCGAGATCAAGGGCATCGTCGGATACGGTGCGCCATGAAGTCGTCCTCGCCCGCTGCGGCACGGTTCGGATCGCTTCAGGTGCTGCGGCATCGCGACTATGCCGTCTTCGTGGGCGGCGGGCTGATGGCGCTGACCGGCCAATGGATGCAGCGCGTGGCGCTGGCATGGCTGGTCTGGGAACTGACCCGCTCGACCCTGTGGCTGGGCTTCCTTTCAGCGGCGGACCTGCTTCCCGCCACTCTGATCGGCCTTGTCGGGGGCGCCATCGCCGACCGGGTCAACCGCTACCGGCTGGTGCGCGGGTGCTACGGCGCCACGATTGTCGCCGCGCTGGTCTTCGGCGGGCTTGAACTGGCGGGGCAGCTCGGGCCGAGGGCGATATTGGTGCTGGTCCTTCTTCAGGGCATCTCAATCGCGCTGAGCCACCCTGCCCGTCTGGCGCTCCTGCAAAGCCTCGTCCCGCGCGAGGATTCGGGGCGGGCGGTCGCGGTCGGCGCGGTGACGGTCAACATGGCCCGGCTGATCGGCCCGGCAATGGGCGGATGGCTGATCTATTACTTCGGCATCAGCGCGGTCTTCTTCCTCTGCGCCGCGATGCAACTGGTTTTCCTGGCCTGTTTCCTGATCGTCCCCGACCCGCAAGAGCGGCGCGTCCCGCGCCCCTCCGACTCGATCCTGTCCGAGATCCGGGACGGCGTGGTCTATCTGTGGCGGATCCCGGTCATGCCCGAGGTGCTTGTCTTCCTGCTCATGTCGGGGATCTTCCTGCGCTCAATGGTCGAGCTGGTGCCCGCCTTTGCCGCGCGCGGGTTCGATGTATCCTCGATCGGGGTCGCCGTCATGTCCTCGACGATGGCGGCGGGGGCGGTGCTGTCCGGGCTGACGGTGAACCCCGGCGCGGACCCCTCCTGGCTGGTCCCCAAGATCAAGCTTTGCTGGGTGATCGCCTCGCTGGCGGTCTGCGTCCTTGCCTTCAGCACGGCGGCGGTGCCGGCGGTCTGCGCGATGGCGGTGCTTGGCTGCTTCATGACGCGCGGCATGATCATGACGCAGACCTATATCCAGATGACGGTCTCGGACCGGATGCGCGGTCGTGCGGTCAGCATCTTCGCGCTGCTCTCACGCGGCAGCCCGCTGTTCGGCGCGCTCGCGGTCGGCGCCGCCGCGGACCGTCTGGGTCTTACGCTTCCCGTGATGACAAGCGGCGCGGTGATGCTGGTCTTTTCCGGGCTGGCGCTGCTTCGGCAGGGGCGCTAACGCGCCCCCACCCCGTCCGGGATCGCCTCGGCGAGGCCCCAGGGCGCGGCCATCGCGGCCAGCCGGCCCGAGGTGATCAGCCCCTCCAGCCAGGTATCGAGAAACCGCGCCGCGGCCGGTCTGCCGGTCGTGGTGCCGATCGCCTGGCGGATCTCGACGAATGGCGGCTCAAGCACCCGCAATCCTTCGGGTTGGGCCGAGGCCATCTCCTCCAGCCGTTGCCTGATCCCGGCGAGGCTGTCGGCCTCGCCCCGTTCGAACGCGGCCCGCGCTGCGGCTCCGTCATCGTAGACACGGATCTGACCCGCCTCCGCCACGCGCATCAGGCCCAGCGAATAGGCGCTGCCCCGCGCCGTCGCGATGGGCAAGCCTTGCGCGATCACCTCCGACGCAGAGCGGGCGGGGGCGTCGGAGCGGACGAGGAAGCATCCCTCCAGCGCCACATAGGGGCGGGTGAAAGCCAGCCGCGCCGCGCGGACCGGATCATTCGCGAGAAAGCAGATGTCCCAGACGTCGCCGCCCGCCGACTCGAACACGTCGGCGGCCTTGTCGTAGCCGGTGAACGCGACCTCGACCCCAAGGTCGGCGGCAAGCTTATGCGCCATCTCGACCGTCAGTCCGGTTGGCGGCTCGCCCGGCCGCGCCAGCAGGTGGTTGCCGAAGTTCAGGGCGACGCGAAGCCGCCCTGTCGGTGTCAGTGCCTCAGTGGCCTCTGTCATGGTTCATCCTAGATCGAGGGAACATAGCCGCGCAGCGCGGGAAACAGCGTGCCGAGCAGCGTGGCAGGCCAGTAGACATGGATCAACTGGTCAAAGACGATATAGACGAACAGCGTCACGGTGGCCGCATAAAGCAGCGTAAGCCGCCACGGTTCGCGCCCCTGCGTGCGCAGGTAGATGATGATGAAGATCGGAATCGTCGGGATCAGCCCGACCATCGCCATCAGCGCCATGAACAGGACGAACCAGCCGAAGAATTGCAGACCCCGCGCCATCACCGTCCGCGTCGAAAGACCGTTCGTGTCCGAGGCGAGGTCCATGTAGATCCCCCGCGCGGCGCGCCCGACGCCTCCGGCTGCGACGCGCCCGCGCATGGTGATGCAATGAACGAAGCTTATCCCCGCGGCGGCAAGCAGCACGGTTCCGACCATCTCGGGACCGGCGCGCGCGGCCAGCGGCCAGAACGAGGCCTCATACATCATGAAGCCGGCAACCGCGATCAGGACGACATAGAACATGTCCGTGGCGTGGAAATGCGGTCGCCCGGAGGGGATCATCCCCCTCAGGCCCGAATGCCGGATTTCGTAGAACAGCGGCTGGACCAGCATCAAAGCGGCAATGCCCAGAATGACGATCACGCCCGGCCGCATCATCCAGTCGGCGCCATAGCGCATGATCGAGATCGCGAGATAGCGTTCTAGCAGCGCCCCCAGCACCAGCCCCAGCACCAGCGGTGGCCGTGGCCAGCCAAGCCGCTTCATCGTCCAGCCGACGAGGCCCGCGACCAGCAGCACCAGCATGTCGCCCCAGTCGCGCGAGGCCTGGAAGGCGCCGATATAGACGATGACGAGGATCGCGGGCAGCAGCAGCGTATGGCGCAGCGTCGCGATCCGCGCCAGCGACGCGCTCATCGAGATGCAGATGAGCGTGGCGATGACATTGGCGAGAACGAGGCTCCAGACCATCGAATAGGTGATGTCGAGGTTTCGCGTCAGCATGTCGGGGCCGGGAATGATGCCATGCACCATCATCGCCCCCATGAAGATCGCCATCGCCGCGCTGACCGGGATGCCGAAGACCAGCGTGGTGCCCAGCGTGCCGCTGTTATCGGCATTCGCCGCCGCCTCGGGGGCGATGACGCCGCGAATATCACCCTTGGTGAAGGTCTCCGAGGCCCCCTTCTCGGTCTTCATCGCATGGCCATAGACGATCCATTCAATGGCCGCGATGCCGGGGATCGCCCCCAGCACCACCGCGATGGAGCTGGAGCGCACGATCAGGAACCAGTTGCGGAAGGCATCGAGAATGCCCTGCCGCCGGCCCTCGCGTGGGTCGAACTGGATGATGTCCTCGGGTTTCTTGCGGGCGATGGCGAGGTCGCAAAGCTCCGGCAGGGCAAAAAGGCCCAGCATCACCGGGATCATCGGCACGCCGTCCCACAGATAGACCCATTCGCCGGTCCAGCGGCGCTGCGCGGTCTGCGCGTCGATCCCGATCATCGAGATCATGATGCCGAGGCAGGCGATGGAAACGCCCCGGAGCGGCGCGGACCCGGACAGCGAGGCCACCATCGCCAGCGCAAGCGCCGTGATCGCCAGCAGCTCGGGCGTCCCGATCGCCAGCACGAAGGGCCGGACCACCGGAATCGTGAAGGCGAGGATGAGCGCGCCGACAAGCCCGCCGAGCAGGGATGAGGTATAGCCCGCCGCCAATGCGCGCGCCGCCTGCCCCTTCTTGGCCAGGGCATGGCCGTCGAGACACAGGGCCTGCGCGCTTTGCGTGCCGGGCACGCCCAGCAGCACGGCGGGCAGCGAATCCGAGGTGGTGGTGACGGCCTGCATCCCCAGCAGCATCCCCATCGCCGCGACCGGATCCATCGTATAGGTGAAGGGCACGAGGATCGCGAAACCCGTAAGCCCGCCGATACCCGGCACGAGGCCGATGGCCAGCCCGATCACCACGCCAAGGACCAGAAACATCAGCCGGTCCGGCATGAACACCATCGACATGGCGTGAAACGCCGCGTCGATTACACTGAAATCAACCGCTTCCATCTTTCCCCTCCCATGGGGTGAACATGGCGCAAGAAGCCTTGTTTCATTCCGGGCGACGGAGCCTTGCCCCCGCCCACGCATCGGGTCGGAGAGAGCTAGTCCATGGCGCCGACTTCCAGTTGATAGCCGCCATCGCCGCAGGCGGAGACATGGCCGATGCCGGGCATTCCCCAATGATAGCCGGTGCAAGGGATGCGTTCGGCCGCCAGCCGGGCAAGCATGCTTCGGCGCGTCGCCTCGGCAAGTTGCGGGTCGTCATCCGCCGCGAGGTGCCAGCCCGGATGGCGCATGTTGAAGCTGGGGATATTGGTCACGTCGCCCAGCACCATGACCTGATCGTTGCCGGAACCCAGCAAGAGGCTGCTGTGCCCCGCCGAATGGCCGGGGCTCGCCACGGCGCGGATGCCCGGCAGGACCTCGTCCCCGTCGGCATAGGGCACAAGGTTCGGCCAGCCCGCCATGGTCGCCCGAACCCGCCGCGCCAGCGCCAGCCGCGACTCCGGCATCCGCGTCTCGTTTGCGGGGTCGGACCAGAAGTCATGCTCGGCGGCGGGCACGTGGATCGGCAGGTCGGGATAGACCTGCTCCAGCGATTTCGTCATCAGCCCGTGGATGTGGTCGGGGTGATAATGGGTGATGACGATGGCCGAGAGGTCGGCGGGCGCTATCCCCGCCGCCTGCATGTTCCGGCGCAGCCAACCGGCCTGCGGGCCGGCATGTTCGCCAAAGCCCGCATCGAACATCACCAGCCGCCCGCCGATCCGGGCGATCGTGACGGTATAGCTGTTCGGGATGGCGTCGCGCGCGAAGCCTCCCGCCTCCAGAGCATCCTGCACCTCGCCCAACGCGACATTGCGAAAGAAATCCGCGCTGATCGGGCGGGCGGCGCTGCCTTCGAACACCGTGCAGATCTCGATCTCGCCGAATTTCGCCCGGTGGAATGGCGCGCCCGAAGGGTTCAGGGGCGTCATCGGTTCGGTCCGGCTCATGACGACCCCTGCCCTGCGGCGGAGACCTGCAGCAGATCCCCATGCGCGGTCATCTCGGCCTCGGCCCCGAACAGCAGGCCCTCCATCACCGCAGGCAAGGTGCGGGGGATGTCGCCGACCGGCAGGCCATGGGTCGGCGCGATGACGCGGACGCCAAGCCTGTCCACCATGCGCTGGAACTCGCGAATATAGAGGTTCATGTCGACGAACTTGGTCCAGAAGAGCGCCCGCTCGGCATAGACGGCCGAGACATCCTTCAGGTCCAGGTTCTCGCATTCCTCGGCCATCAACCCGCAATGCCCTTCGGTATGGAAATGGCTGTAGGCCAGCCCGTCCCCCGGAAAGAGGACCTTGTGGGCGGGATCGAACAGCCAGAGGGTCGAGCGCAGGTCGCGGATCACCGAATCCAGCGTGACGAGGCGGCGGCCGCCCAGGTCGATCTCCTCCCCCACGGTCATGTGGTGCAACCGCCCGGCATGTTCCGGGAAAGCCAGGTGATAGTCGCTGACATCGCCATGCAGCACCATCTCGGGGAAGCGGTCCAGCAGGCGGCCGAGGCTGCCGGCATGGGGCGTCTCCTGATGGGTCAGGAACAGGTGCTTCAGGGGCGGGCGGCGGCCATCGCCCAGCACCGCGTCGATATGGCGCGACAGAACGGGATAGTCCTTGGGCGCGCCGGTCTCGATCAGGCAGGACGCATCCTCGCCGCAGACGATGAAGGCGGCGTTGTAGCCATGATAGACCTTGCCGCGGACGCGCTGGATCTGGCAATCGCCGATCCAGAAGACGCCGGGCGCGATCTCGCGCGGAAGGCTGCTCATCGACGGATTCCTTCAGACATAGTGATCCTCGTTATGGGCGACATAGCGGGGGGGCGTCCGGCGGCGGTCCAGCTTGCGCAGCACCTCGTCGAGCATGCGGTAGTGCCGCTCGACGATCTCCGCGCCTTTCAGGATGAAGCCATAGCCCGGCGCGATGGTCTCGATCGGGTAGCTTTCGAAGATGCCCGCCAGCTCGCGGCGCAGCTCGTCCGTCCGCGCGCCCTCCAGCCACCAATAGCGCGTGCTGAGCATGAAGCGGCGCACGTCCTCCTCGGTCGTGGTGTCGGTCCGCGCGGTCAGCGTCCAGTCATCGCGGGGCGTCGCGGACCAGCTATGGGCGAACATGTCCGACGAGAAGAGGGCGCGCGACAGCGGGTCATAGATCCAGCGCGTGTTGATCAGGCGCAGCGGCGACTGGTTGAACTTGATCCGCCTGCCCTGCTGGCCAAGGTTGATCCATTCGTTCCCGGTGATCAGCTCGACCGGCATCAAGGCGCGGTTCGCCTCTGCCTCGGCGGCGTTGCGGGATTCGAAATCCAGCGACCCGGCCGCGCTCTGGATCGTCGCGTAGAGCTTGCGGATGCCGAAGCGGCGCGCGATCGGAACCGCGTTGCCGACCGAGAGATAGTCGTTGAGCCGCATCACGGTCATCGACAGCGCGGTGCCCGGATCAAGCAGCCCGCCGATCTGCGCGATCATCGCATCGCGGTGAACCCCGAAACCGGTATCCAGAAGCAGCGCCTCGTCCGGCTCCTTCAGCAGGTAGCAGTTGCAGGGCGCATAGCCGCGGGCGCTGATCGGGTAATGGCCGACGCGGCCGTCCAGCGCGATGACATTGTGCAGCGCATAGGCCTTGCCCTCGGCCAGGGTGGTGACCGGCCCCGGCTCCGACGCGAAGTCAGTGTCGCTTTGCATGGCGATCCTTTCGGAATGGCGGCTGTCGGGTCGCGATGGACCCGACAGCGCGGCCGTTCATTTGGGTGGGTTGATCAGCGCCCTGACCTTGGCCAGCGTCGCCGCGTCGGTGGCGTAAAGCCGGTCCACGATCCTTGCGACCTCCTCGCCGGTGATCGGCTTCGGTTGCGATCCCTGCGCCTTGGCGGCGGCCAGATATTCGGGATCGGTCGCCGCCGCCATGAACGCCTTGCGCAAGGCGGCAAGGCGATCCGCGGGAATGTCCGGCGGGGCGGCGAAGGGAAGGCCCGCCTCCATCGGCAACATCATGAACTCGCTCAAGGCCTTGAGCTCGGGATCTTCCGTCAGTTCGAGGATGTTGGGCACCTCGGGGAAATCCTCGCTGCGCTGCATGGCGGTGGTCAGGACCATCGCGGCCCGCCCATCCGCAAGCCACGGCTTTTCCGGCGCGAATGCCATCAGGAAATCGAGGGAGACCAGGCGCCCGTCCACCTCGCCGCGTTCAAGGGCAAGGCTCATCGCGGGCGAGCCGTCATAGCCCTGCACGATCTCGAACCTGGTGCCGTAATACTGATTCATCATCGCCGGGATCACCCGGTTCTCGTTCGCAAACGAGGTGGCGCTGATCTTCAGCGGCTTCTTGAACAGGTCCTCATGGCTCTTGATCCCGGCATTCGGCCCGACGAGGACGCCATAGCTTTCCCTGTTCAGGCTGCCGACCCAGCTGACCTTCGACGGGTCAAACTCCATCTCGACATCCGAGACCAGAGGAAAATAGAGATTGTTGCGTTGCAGCAGCGCGATCACGCTGCCATCGGGCGGGGTATTCGTCTGCAACCGGATGGCGGCGGTCATGCCGCTGGCGCCGGGATTGTTGGTGACGACGATCCGGGGATTGCCTTCCAGGTGCTTTTGCAGGAAGGGCGCGAACTGGCGCACCCAGTTATCGGACCCTCCGCCCGCCGCGGCGCTGACCACGATGGTCAGGGGCGTGCGGGCATAGAATTCCTCGACGGTTTGCGCCGTCGCCGTCCAGGCGGGGCCAAGCCAGGTGGTGACAGCGGCCAGAATCAGGGCCTTCGAAAATCTCATGGGATTGCTCCGGGTTGCGGTGACGCGAGGCCCGTCCGAGGGGTAGCCGACGGACGGGCCGGCTGGTCAGCTCGGCGGGTTCACCAGCGCCCGGGCGCTGTTCAGAACGGTATCGGACGCGCCATAGAGCTGCTCGACGATCTTCGCCACATCCGGCCCCGATATGGGCGTCGGCGTATTCGCGATCTTCTCCATCTGGGCGACATATTCGGGATCACCCGCCGCGTCGACAAAGGCCTTCTGCAGCGCCTCAAGCCGTTCCGCAGGCACGTCCGGAGGCGCGGCGAAGGGACGCCCCGCCTCCATCGGCAGCAGCACGAATTCGGTCAGGGCCTTGATCTCGGGGTCCTTGGTGAAGTCCAGCAGGTTCGGTGCATCCGGGATCTGCGAGCTGGGATTCACGGCGGTCTGCATCAGGACCTTGATCCGGCCCTCCTTGAACCAGGGGGCTTCGTTGCCATAGCCCAGAAGGTTGTCGACCGGCAGCATCCGGGCCTCTATCTCGCCCCGCTCGAGCGCGAGGGTCATGGCGTCCGCGCCCTCATAGCCGGTGATGATCTCGAACTTGGTGCCGTAATACTGGTTCATCAGGGCCGGGATCACCCGGTTCTCGTTCGCATAGGAAGTGGCCCCGGTCGGCACCGCGACCTTGAACAGGTCATCGGCCGTCTTGGCCTCGGAATCCGACATCACGGCGACGGTGTAGATTTCCTTGTTGAGGCTGCCCAGCCAGTTCACCTCGCGCGGGTCGAACTCGACCGAGACCTGTGAAACCAGCGGCAGGTAGAGGTTGTTGCGTTGCAGCATGGCGATGACCGTGCCGTCGCGTGGCGCCGAGTTCTGCAACTGGATCGCCGCGGTCATTCCGCTTGCCCCCGGCAGGTTCTGCACGATGATCCGGGGATGACCGGGAATGTGCTTTTCCAGCATGGGCACGAACTGGCGAGCATAGAAATCCGCCCCGCCCCCTGCCGCCGCACCGACGATCAGGGTGATGTCGTGCCGGTCGTAAAATTCCTCGGCGGTCTCGGCGGCCGCCATCGTCGCGAAGGAAGCTTGCGTGGCGAGCACGCCGGCAAGCAATCCGGCCTTCCAGGAATAGTGCATGTCTTTCCTCCCTTTGCCTTTTGGCGGGATGCGGGCCGGGCTCCTCTTCCCGGTTGGCCGCATCAGGACTTCGGTCCTCTCTTGGCGCGGGGTCGCGACGGGGCGACTCTGGCGCTGTCCGGTCAGTCTAGACCGGTCTTTCCTGCCTCCGGCGTTCCAAATGGTCGAAGCACTTCTGAACTTTTTGCACAAATGGCGGCAGGGCCGATGCCTAGCCGGTGATCCGGCCGATCGGGGGGTAGAAGAGCAGGATCAGGCCCGCAAAGACGATGATCAGCCCTCCGAAACAGATCATGACCGGACCGGGGCCAAAATGCTGGGACAGCGTGGCCGCGGTCGCGCCGCCAAGCGGGACCAGCGCGCGGTTCAGCAGCATGATCGACATGACCCGGCCGCGCAACTGATCGGGCAGGCGCAGTTGCAGCAAGGTGTTGTTCGTGGCCGAATAGGTGACCTGCGCCATCCCCGCCACCGCAAGGATCAAGGGCGCGATCAGGAACGACGTGTTGTAGCCGAAGGCCAGCAGCGCCGCGCCGAAGGCAAGCAGCCAGCGCATCATCGTGACGCCCCGGATCAGGCGGCGCGACCGGGCGGCCATCGCGAAGGCGCCAAGGACCGAGCCGACCGCCACGCAGGAGGTGAGCAGGCCCAGCCCCTCGGGACCGACGAAAAACACCTCCTGCACGAAGACGACCAGCAGCGTCACGAAGGACTGCCCGAAGAAGGTGGGGACCATGGCGATCAGCAGAAGCGTCATGACCGTCCTGTCCTGCCGGATATAGGCGAAACCTTCCAGAATGCTGCGCCAGATGTTGCGGCGCGGCGCGGCGGCGGGATCGACGACCGCCGGAGGAAAGCGCATGGCCACCAGCGTCGCCAGAACGAAGACGAAGCTGACCGCGTTGATCAGGAAACAGGCAAGCGTGCCGAGCGTGCTGATGATGAGACCGGCGAGCGCCGGGCCGACGATCTTGGTCATGTTCATGGTCAGCGAGTTCAGCGCGACCGCATTCGCCATGTCCTCGCGCGGGACAAGCTCGCCGATCATCGAATGGCGGGTCGGCATGTTGAAGGCGACGACCGCGCCCCGACCCGCCGCCACCAGCAGCACGGCCCAGATGTTCGAAGATCCCGTGGCGACGATCCCCGCCAGCAGCAGCGCCAGCACCATGGCGCAGCTTTGCGTGACCAGCATCATCGCCCGCCGCTCGGTCCGGTCGGCGAAGGCGCCGCCGAGCAGCGTGAAAAGAACCATCGGGATGCCCCGGCACAGGTTGACGAGGGCGAGGTAATAGGCCGATCCGGTCATGTCATAGACCAGCCAGTTCAACGCCAGCTGGTCGATGCGGTCTCCGGTATTTGAAAGCAGCGTCCCGATCCACAGCAGGCGGTAGTTGCGGTGTTTCAGTGCGGCAAACGCGGCTTTCAGCATGATGAGGCAGATTTCTCCGGGCGGTGCTCAGTTCGAACTTGTATAAAGGTGGCAGGCGACGCAATGGCCGGACGCGGCCTCGCGCAGGGGCGGCGGAACTTCGGCGCAGACCGGCATGGCATGGGCGCAGCGCGTGCGGAAGGGACAACCCGACGGCGGGTCGAGCGGGCTTGGAACCTCGCCGGTCAGGATGATCTCGCTTGTCGGGATATCCGGGTGCGAGGGCAGCGCCGCCGAATAGAGCGCCTGCGTATAGGGATGCAGCGGATGCAGCGAAAGCTCGTCGCTATCCGCGATCTCGACCAGCTTGCCAAGATACATGACGCCGATCCGGTTGCTCATGTGGCGCACGACCGCAAGGTCATGGGCGATCAGCAGATAGGCCACGCCCCGGCTCTGCTGCAATTCCTTCAGCAGGTTCATGATCTGCGCCCGGATCGATACGTCCAGCGCCGAGACCGGCTCGTCCAGCACGATCATCTCGGGCTCCAGCGCCAGCGCGCGCGCGATCGCGATCCGCTGGCGCTGGCCGCCGCTGAATTCATGCGGATAGTTCGCGGGGACCGAGGGGTCGCTCAGTCCGACGTCGTTCAGAACCTTTCTGACCCGCCCCTTCAGGTCCGCGCCACGGACCCGCGTGTTGACGCGAACCGGCTCGCCCACGATGTCGCCGATCCGCATCCGCGGGCTGAGCGAACTGTAGGGGTCCTGAAAGACGGCCTGGACCGCGCGGCGATAGGCCCGGCGGTCATCGGCGGTGAATTGGGTCACGTCCTTGCCGCGAAAACTGATCGCGCCGTCCGACAGGGCCTCAAGCAGCAGGATCAGCTTAGAGGTCGTGCTCTTGCCGCAGCCGGATTCGCCCACCAGCCCCAGCGTCTCGCCCTCGGCGATCGAGAACGAGAGGCCGTCCACCGCCTTCAGCACGCCCCTTTGCGGCGCGACCAGACCTCCACGACTGACGGGGAAATGCTTCCTGATCTCACGGGCCTCAAGGATAACGTCAGACATGGGCCTTTTCCTCCGTTCGCCAGCAGCGCGCCATATGCCCTTGGGCAATGTCGACCTGCGGCGGGTAAGCCTCCCGGCACCGGGCGTTGGCGAGGCCGCAGCGCGCGGTGAATGCGCAGCCCTTGGGAAGGTTCATCAGCGAGGGCGGCTGCCCCCCGATCGCATAGAGCTTCTCGGCCCGCTCCTCGAGCTTCGGCAGCGACCTGAGCAGCGCCACCGTGTAGGGATGCTGCGGGTTGTTGAAGAGGTCGCGCACCGGCGCGATCTCGACGATGCGACCGGCATACATCACGGCGACCCGGTCGCACATCCGCGCCACGACGCCAAGGTCATGGGTGATGAAGATGATGGCGACCCCGGTTTCCTGCTGGATCTCCTTCAGGAGGCGCAGGTATTGCGACTGGATCGTCACGTCGAGCGCGGTGGTCGGCTCGTCCGCGATCAAGACCTGCGGCTGACAGGCGAGACCTATCGCGCCGACGACGCGCTGGCGCATGCCACCGCTCATCTGGTGGGGATAGTCGGACATGCGCGCTTCGGGCGCCGGAATGCGGACGAGGCGCAGAAGCTCCCTGACCTTGTCGCGCAAACCGCGCCCCGCCAGTTTCTGATGGATGGTCAGCGGTTCCGCCACCTGATTGCCGATGCGAAATACCGGGTTCAGCGAGGTCATCGGATCCTGCAGCAACATCGAGATCCGGCTGCCGCGATAGGCCCGCATCTCGCGTTCGGACTTGGCCAGCAGATCCTCGCCGTCGAAGATCACGCTGCCGCCGACGATGCGCCCGGCCGGTCGCGGCAGCAGCCGCAGCAGGGAAAGGCCCATCATCGTCTTGCCCGAGCCGGATTCACCCACGATCCCCAGCGTCTCGCCGGGATGCAGATCGAAGCTGACCCCGTCCACCGCCTTGACCGCGCCCCGCCGCAGCATCAGATGGGCGCGAAGATCCTTAACCTCGAGAATGGGTCTGGTCATGGTCACACCTGCCGCATCTTGGGATCGAGGACGTCGCGTAGCCAGTCGCCCAGCATGTTGAAGGCAAGGACCACCAGCACGATCGCCATGCCGGGAAAGAAGGCGAGCCACCATGCCGTGGTCAGGTATGCCTTGCCGCCCGAGACCATCTGCCCCCAGGCCGGGGCCGGAGCCGGAACGCCCGCGCCAAGAAAGCTGAGCGAAGCCTCGGCCAGGATCACGCTGCCGACCTGAAGCGTGCTGAGCACGATCAGCGTATTGATGATGTTCGGGAACAGATGCACCGCCATGATCCGTAGGGGCGAACAGCCCGCGACTTTCGCTTGCGCGACGAAATCGCGGTTCTTTAGCGACAGCACCTCGCCCCGGATCACCCGCGAGGTTCCGGCCCAGTCAAGCAGGCTGATGGCGAGGACCACGTTCCAGAGGCCAGCCCCCAGCGCGACGACCAGCACGATGGCGAAGAGGATGCCCGGAAAGGCCAGCGTGGCATCGGCAAGGCGCATCAGCGCCGCATCCACCCAGCCGCCAAAATAGCCGGCCGTGATCCCGACCACGACGCCGATGGTCTTGGCCACAAGGATGACCGCCACCGCGACGGTCAGCGAGACGCGCGCGCCATACATGATCCGGGTCAGCATGTCGCGCCCCAGCAGGTCGGTGCCGAGGGGGTGGGCGAGCTGCCCGCCCTCGACCCAGAACGGCGGCAGCAGGCGCAGCGTAAGGTTGGGCTGCGTCGGCGAATAGGGCGTCAGGAAATTCGCGAAGATGGCCGCAAGGACGAAAAGGCCGATGATGAGCAGCGGGATGATGGGCGCCCCCGCAAGCAGGGCAAAGGTCCGCCTGCCCCGGCCCGGTGGCCGGTAGGGGATGGAACGGTCGTCGACGGATTGTGACATTCTGGGTCTCCTTGCGCATTCGCATGCGCCGGCTGCGAGGCAGCGTGGCCTAGTCGTAGCGGATACGGGGATCGATGTAGGCGTAGAGGATATCGACCAGCAGGTTGAAGGTGATGGTGATCGCGCTGACCACCAGCACGCAGGCCTGCACCAGCGGGAAGTCTCGCGTGCTGATGCCCTCGTAGAGCAGCCGCCCGATGCCGGGCCATGCGAAGACCACCTCGGCGATCATGGCACCGGTGATGATGTTTCCGAAATGCATCCCCACCATCGTCGTGACCGGGATCAGTGCATTGCGGAAGGCGTGCTTGAAGATGACCGAGGATTCCGAAGCGCCCTTCACCCTGGCCAGCTTGACGAATTCGCTGTCCATCACCTCTAGCATGCTGGAGCGCAGCATCCGGGACTGCGCGGCGATGGTGGTCCAGGCCATCGCGCCCACCGGCAGGACATAGTTCTGCCAGCTTCCCATGCCCGAAACCGGCAGCCATCGGAGGTGGACCGCGAAGAACCACATCAGCAGGATCCCGAGCCAGAAGGTCGGCAAGGCCTGCCCGACCGCGGTGACGGTGCGCAGCACCACGTCGAAACGCGTTCCCTTGATCACCGCGCCAAGGATCCCGATCGGGATCATGATGAGCGTGGTGAAGATCACCGAGACGACGCCCAGTTTCGCGGAATTCGGCAGGCGCTCGGCGATCAGGTCCATCACCGGCTGCCCGGTGACGAAAGCCCGGCCGAAATCGCCCTGAAGCACGCCGCCCAGCCAGGCGAGGTATTGCATCCAGATCGGGCTGTCGAGCTTCAGGCTTTGCTCGCAAAGGGCGAAATCCGCCTCGCGCGCCTCGGGCGGCAGCATCACGTCGCAGGGGCTGCCGGTCAGCCGGCTGGTAAAGAAGATGGCGATCGACAGCAGGAACAACGCGATCAGCGCCTGAAAAACCCGCCGGATGATGAAACGGTGCATTCTCCTGACTCCTCCCTCCAGGTCATGCCGCGCGGCGGGATGCGCCGCGCATGGGCCTCACCCGTCAGAGGTGGCGGGCATACCAGTCGAGGCTTTCCTGCATGATGCTGGCAAAGACTTCGGGATTGTTCGCGGGATAGACCTCGCCATGGCCCGAGCCGGGGATGACCATCAGCTTCTTCGGCTCGCCCGCCTTGGCATACATGCTGCGCGCCTCGTCCACCGGGACGATGGCATCGCGCTCGGCATTCACGAACAGGATGGCACGGGGCGAGATCTGGTGCACCACCGATTCCGGCCTGAACGACATCAGGTTGTCGGTGTTCTCGAGCGGGTAGCCTTCCTTGTTGTAGGTCTCCTTGTCCTTGGACTTCTTGCGCAGCTCCTCGTGTTCCGGGCCGAGATATTCGTTGCCGCGATAGGCCCGGCGCTTGGATTCCCCGGTCAGGACGCGGCGAATGCGGTCCTCCTTGATCTGGTCCTGAAGTTCGAGGAATTCGTAATAGGGCATGCGAAGCCTGAAGCGCCGTTCGCCATCGCCCATGCCGCCGACCTCGACCGCGCATTTCACGCGCTCGTCCACGCCTGCGGTGTAGACGGCATAGGCGCCACCGATGGAAAGCCCGATCAGGCCGATGCGCTCGGGATCGACTTCGGGGCGCTGCTGGGCATAGGTGATCGCATCCTCGATGTCGCGGAAGCGGTTCTGCCAGATGCTGCGGCCGCGTATCCCCTCGCTCTCGCCGAAGCCCCGGTGGTGAAAGGTCAGGAAGCAGTAGCCCGCCTCGCTCAGTTCGCCGCCGATGATCTTCAGCGCATTGGCCGTGCTCGTGCCCGACCCGCCATGGATGCCGATGATGCAGGGCAGGCGCTCGCCTTCCTTGCGACTGTCGGGCGCGCGAAACGTGCCGACGATCTTCAGGCAATCGCTGTAGAAGTGGATCTTTTCTTCCATATTCAGTCTCCAGACTGGTTTTGTGTTCCGGCGATCGGCCGGGAAATCAGGGGCGGGTCACCAGCCCGCGATAGTTGTTGCCGGTCTTGGCCCGGCCGAGATCCCATTCCGGCACCTTCGCGCTGGTGGCGACCGCAAGATCCAGTTCCGCGATGACGGTGCTGAACCAGTTGTCATAGATGTTCTGGTAGATATCCGAGACCCGCGCCTGGACGACCTTGTCGTCGGTGGTTTCCAGCGCCTCGCGGAACATCGCGGCCAGTTCGGGATAATCCTCGGCCTTGATATTGGCCCCGGAGTCATAGTCGGAATCGAAGCGCGCGGCCAATTCGTGCAGGATGCTCTTGCAGGATTCCGCGGCGCTGTTGTCCATGACGACCACATGGTTCCCGACATCGCCGTTCCGCTTCTGCGAGCGGTAGGCCTCATAGGTGGTGTTGCGGATGACCGGATTGAGGCCGATGGCCTGCCAGTAGCCCACGACCACCTCGACCACCTGCGCAAGCTCGGGGACGCCCGCGCGGTTCATGTTCGGGACGGTGAAGGTATAGCCCGACAGCCCGGCCTCCTGGATCAGGCGCGCCGCCTCCTCGGGATCGTAGCCGCGCGGCTCCAGCGCGGGGATCTGTGCGCAGGTGTCGACGATGCTGCCCGGATAGCTGACGGCGAGGCGACCCATGCCGCCGAAGATGCCGTCAAGGATGGCCTGCTTGTCGATCGCCAGATCCAGCGCCTGACGGAACCGCTTGTCCTTCAGGGCCGGGCTGGTCCATTGCATCTCTCCGCGGATGTTCAGCAGCGTGTCGCCGGGCTTGGTCAGCACCTTGAAGCCCTCTCCCTGCAGATCCTTGACGCGAAAGCGGCTGATCTCGGTGATGTCGCCTTCGCCGGTTTCCAGCTTGGCGACGCGGGTGGCTTCCTCGGGGACGATCTGGAAGGTCATGTATTGAAAGCGGGGGACGCCGATCTGCCAATGGCTCGGCAAGGCCTCCAGCTTGATGAAGGATCCCGCGCTTTGCGAGTGCCATTTATAGGGGCCGCTGCCGACGGGATGCTTGGCGAATTCGTCCGGCCCGACCTTCTCGTAGTAATCCCTGGGGATCACCATGGCGAGCGAGCCGGTGAAATAGCGGTCGAGATAGATCGACGGCTTGTTCAGATGCACGACCACCGTGTAATCGTCGGGGGTATCGATGCCCTTGATCGTCTCGCGGATATAGTCGGCGTAGCCGCTGCGCGAATCCGGCTCGGCCGTCTGCCAGATGCTGAAGGCGACGTCCTTTGCGGTCAGGTCGTCGCCGTTATGGAACTTGACCCCCTGACGAATGTGAAACGTCCACGTCAGCTCATCCGTCATTTCCCATTTCTCGGCCAGCCCTCGGGCGGGATCGAAGCTGCCGTCGGGCGCGACCCCGATCAGCGCGTCATAGAGCAGCTGCGTGTAGTCATTGGCCTGCCCGAGAGCCAGACGCGGCACCGGGATCTCGCTTCCGAAACCGGCGCCGAGGGTGATGATCTCGCCTTCCGGGGCGGCTTGCTGGGCAAGCGTGTCCCCCGGCAGGGCCGTGGCTGCAAAGACCGCCATTGCAGTCATGCCGAGCAGAGATTTCAGATTCATGGCAGACTTTCCTCCTCCAACCACATGTCCTTGCCCGTCGGTCCTCTTCCCCTCCGGCGGTCGGCAAGGCCCAGTCTTGGGGCAAAAATCATGTCGCTCAACATAAGGTTTCGCCCGATTACTATTGATTTTTTGTCCTCAATCCGCTCGCGATCCCGTGAGCTTTCGCATGACCCCTATCCCTGCCGGGTCAGGTCATAGAACATGTGCTCCTCGCTCAACTGGCCCGGAGACCAGTCCGGCGTCCGGGGCGTGGCGGCGATGATCTCGCTTATTTCGCAGATCGGCACGAAGTAATACTGGTCGTAGATCCGCTGATAGACCCGCCCGAGCAATTCGTTGATCCGGGCCTGATCGAGGCTCATGGATGCCTCGTCCAGCATGGCGTCAAGCTCGGCATCCCGGATGATGGTCCTGCCCGATGAAGAATGCAGGTAAAGCTTCATCGCGTCGAGAATGTCGTAGGCGCTGGGATCGGTGACCCCGTCCGTGCCCATCACGTTCCCCTCGACCTTGCCCGCGCGCCAATCCGCCTGAAACGAGGTGAAGTCGGTATTGTAGATGACCGGTTTCAGACCCACCGCCTGCCAATAGCCGACGACCGCCTCGACCAGCACCGGGAATTCGGGCGCCAGCGGGCGCTGATAGCTCGGGACGCGAAACTCATATCCCTCGAAACCCGCTTCGCGGATCAACCGCTCGGCCTCGGCCGGATCATAGCCATAGGGGGCAAGTTCGGGCACGGCCCCCGTCACCCTGATGACGCTGCCCGGCCAGGTCGTCGTGGGCGTCGCCTGACCGTCGAACACAGTCGCCATGATCGCCGCCTTGTCGATCGCGAGGTTCAGCGCCTTCCGAAAGCGGATGTCGGAGAATGCGGGCGAGGTCCATTGCATGTTCGGCCGGAAATTCATGATCGCGGCATTGGTCTTGCGGATGGTCTTCAGCCCCGCCCCCTCGATCTGGGCAACCTTGTCGCGCCCGACGGTGGTGATGTCGGCCGCCCCGGTCGTCAGCATCGCGATCGAGGTCGCCTCCTCCGGGATCATCAGCAGCTTCAGCCGCCCGAAGCGCGGCTTGCCGTCACGCCAATGATGGTCGGTCGCCTCCAGCCGGATTTCCGATCCGACCACGACGGATGAAAAGCGATAGGGACCGCTGCCGATCGGACGGTCGGTGAAGGCATCGTCGCCGACCGTCTCGTAATAGGCCTTCGGCAGGATGATGCCCGACCGGTTGGAATAGAACGCGGCCAGATCGAGGAAAGGCCGGTTGCAGCGCACGACCAGCGTGTAGGGATCGACCAGTTCGATCCCGGCCAGCAGTTCCTGCATCTCGGCCGCCCGGGACGAGCGGGAATTCGGCCCGATCGCCGCCTCCATGCTGAATTTCGCATCCTCGGCGGTGACGTCGCTGCCATCGTGGAACGTGACGCCGCGCCTGATGTGGAAGGTCCAGGTCTTGCCGTCGGGCGACATGTCCCAATCCTCGGCGATCCCCCTCTCCTTCGACAGGTTGCCGTCGGGATCTGGCGCGACCAGCCGGTCATAGATCAGCGGAAGATATTCCATCGAGCCGCCGCTTTCCCGCAGCGGATTGGGAACCAGAAAGCCAAGCCGCCTGAGCGCGATGACGAGGCCCTCCCCCTCCGGCTCGGCCGCCAGCAACGCGCCGCCGGTGATATCCGCCGCGGCGGCAAGGCCCAGACTTGCGGCGGAAAGCCTGAGGAATGTCCTTTTCCCCATGCCGCCGCCCTGCCCGTTCGTCTTCTGCAAGATCCTTTCCATATGCGCGCTCCTCCCAGCAATGCATATCGGGACGGCTCCGGTCAGACCGGCGCCCAAGGTCGTCTCGGCAGGGCATGCGACGGGCATGGCCGCCGCATGCCGCCGGCCGTCTAGCTGATCGGGTCGGGGATCACCGGCAGCAGCAGATGCGAGGGATAGGTCTGCCCGCGATAGACCTTGTGAACGGTCGTCTTGCTGGAGCAGACATGGTAGGGCTGGCTCTGGTTCGCGCTGATGCCGTTCCCGCCCGAAGGCACGTCCATGGACGAGATCTCGACCACGATCCGGTGATCCTTCCGGAACAGGGTCGAGGTCGGCATGATCTCGACATCATATTTCAGCACCTCGCCGGGCATCACCTTCTGGTGCTTGCTGCGGGTCAGGGGATGGAAGGGCTGTCCGGTGCGGGACCGCTCCTCATCGACATAGCGATGAGAGGCCTTGAGCCAACCGCGGGTGATCTCCTGCTCGAACAGGTTCGGCCAGTCGGGATGGGTCTTCTTGGTGCGCTCGACCGCGATGTCGGGACCAAGATCCTTGATCGAGATGATCCAGTTCGTGTCGTCCTGATCGATCTCGGCCCAGAAATGGAACGAGATCGGGCCGGTGACTTCCATATCCTCAGGCAGCGGATCACTGACATAGCGCAGTTTCTGCACCTTGCTGGTCAGGTTCAGCGGCATCTGCAGGAAGGCGTCGGGCTGCTCGATCCCGTCATTGCTGCCGGGGATGAACTCGTTCCAGCGCAGCTTCTCCCAGCTGTCCAGATAGAGCCTGGTCCACTTCGTCTCCTTCAGGGGCCATTGGTCAGCATAGCGATACTTGTTCGCGCCATTGACGAAAAGCTTGATCGGCGGCTCGTCCATGATCCCGGTGTCGATGCCCTTCAGCCAGTAATCGAACCATCGCAGCAGCTCCTCGTTCATGCCGATCCACGGGCGCCGGTCGCGGGCCAGCGGGGTCATCACCATCTTCATGTTCGGGTTGTCGGTGATATAGCGCCAGTAGTTGAACATGCCCTGAAGGTGGGTCTTGTAGGTGTAGCCATACCAGCCGGTGCCGGTATACATCGGCACCTTGATGTCCTTCAGTTCGTCCAGCTTCCTTGCGTAATCCTCGGATTCGTAACGGTTCACCATCGCGCCATAGAAGCGCTTGTTGTGCTGGCCCTTGCGCTCGATGATGTTGTAGATATGGGCATACATCTGGAAATCCGGATCGGCCATCGCCTCTTCCCAGAGTTCCTCCTCCGCCGCCGTCAGCTCGGTCTCCTTATAGGCCTTGCCGGTGACATGGGACACGATCGACTGGTAATGCTCGCAATGCAGGACCCCGCCCGGATAGACTTGGTTCTTGAGCATATGGCCGGGGCTGTAGGGAAAGATCGCCTTCAGATGCGGCGACGGGTTCTTCGCGGCCAGCATCTGCTGGCGGCCATAGGACGACATGCCGGTCATGCCGACATTGCCGTCGCACCAGGGCTGGGCAGCCATCCATTCGACAAGGTCATAGGCGTCCATCTTGCCGTCGCGCGCCGGGTCGCCATCGTCGGAATTACCGACCCCGCGGATATTGCCGATGACATGGACATATCCCCGGCTCGCCCAGAACCGCGAGTCGCCCGCCCGTGCGCCGGGCGGGGCAATCGCGGAATCGCCGGGCTGGTTGCGGCAGGATTCCCAGATCCGCGGGCTTTGCATAGCCTTGTTATGCGTGCCGAGGCTGAGAAGCGCCGGGAATTTCCCGTCCGCATCGGGGCGATAGATGTCGATGGCGAGGCGGGTGCCGTCGCGCATCGGAACCATCACGTCGATGCCGCCCGTGACCATGGAATATTGCGGTTGCAAACGCTCTTGAATCGTCAATTCGTGACCTCCTGATTGTGGTGACGCCGGAAGCGGATATCCGAGGGCGCATGCGGCCGTGCGAATACGGCGGCATGGAGGCGCGGCGGGTGATCCAGAATGAATAGGCGCCCTTCCACGACTCCGGTCGGGAAAGGCATGGGACGCAGGCCGACATCCAGACCTGCATCAGGTATCTCGCGGAAACGGTGCCGTCCCTCTTCCGGCGCGTGGCGCGGGGACAGCGTTCTTTCTCCTCCTCCAGCGCAGATTATCAAAGGAATCCCAGCGATTAAGGAGGGAATAGAGCATTACATTTATGAAAAATATTCCGAAATACGTGCAGAAATGCGGAAACCGACGCGCGAAAGGATCCGAGCTTCGCCCTTGCGGCAGGCCCGGATCCGAAGCAGTGACGTTGGCGGTCGGAGGTGGGGGTTATTCCCCGATCGCCTCGCGGATCCTCGGATCGATCAGATCGTCGGGCGTCATTCTGACGCGCAGCATGTCCAGCTCGTTCATGTAGCGGATCAACAGTTCCAGCGAGGCGCGGTTGGCCTCGAACCCCATGGGGCGCGGGTCGTCGGCCAAAGGCTCCGGCTCTGCAAGGCTCTTGTTTGCCCTCAGCAGCGCATAGAACTCGGCAATCGCGTCCAGATGGTGGCGGACCATCGTTTCAGGGACGGCGATCACATGGTTGATGGCAAAGCATCCGTGCCGCTTGTGCCATGCCTGCCCCTCCGGATCGTCGGAGAACAGGGGCACGGTGCCGTCACCATCGGCCTTCAGGCCAAGGGCAACGTCGATGTCGCCGGCCTTCAGCATCTCGGCCATCTTCCGGCCCTCGGGCGCCTGCTTCGCGGGGTCGGGCGCTTCGGGGACATGGCCATCCTCGAACTTGATCCATTCGACGCCGTCGAAATCCGCGTCATAGTCGCATTTCAGGATTCCGCGCTGCCAGGTCACCGTGGTCTGGGCAAAGGACCGCACGCCGATCCGCTTGCCGCGCAGATCGCCCGGACCCGCCAGTTTCAACCGGGCATTGACCGATGCCACGGGCTGCTGCAATCGCCCGATCATCACCGCGGGCAGCAGGTGCAGCGGGCGGCCATAGGACTTGGCGAGAATAAGCGTGGTGATCGCCATTTCGCAGATGTCGAAGGCCTGACGATCGACCATCGGCTTGAAGGCGTGATGCGTCTCCTTGAAATCGGTGAATTCCAGCTCGTCGGATTTCAGCCGCAATTCGCCCGACTTGATCGCGGCGACGGCCGCATGGGGGCCAAGAACCGTCTTGAAGGTTGCCATGTTCCGCTCTCCCTTCAGATTGCGAGATTGGGATAGATGCGCAAGGCGTTCTCGCCCATGATCCTGTCGACGTCGTCAGCGGGAAGAAACGCAAAGGCCGCTTCGCATTCGTCGGCAATCTCGGCCAGCGTCCCGTGCGAGGCGGGAAAATTCGACCCCCAGACGATGCGTTCGGTGCCAAAGGCCTCGACCATGCGCGGCACGAAGGTTTCGGGCGTGGACTTGCCCTTGCGCGCGCGCTCCAGAACGGCGGGGCTGAATTTCGCGATCAGGTTCGGGTATTTCCCGGCCATGTCGAAGATCGGCGTGGCCTCGGCAAAGGGCGGACCGTCCGAAACATCCGCCCGCCCGACATGGTCCAGCACGATGGTCACGCCGGGGAAGCGGTCCATCATCTCGCCCAGCATCGCCATCCCGGCTGGATTGGCCTGAACGCAGATCGGCAGGCCGATTGCCTGCGCGTGTTCCCAGACCGGATAGGTCCGCGGGTCGTTCAGCCAGCTTGCCTGACCGGGCATCGTCGTGCCGGTGGTGAAAAGCCGGATGCCCGAGCAGCCGCGATTGAGGATGTCCTTCAGCACGTCAAGCGCGTGGGGCGCGAGCAGGTCGATCGAGCAGACCGCCGTCAGCCGGTCGGGCCAGGCGGCCACGGAATCCAGCACCAGACTGTTGTCGTGCCCATAGGTGGTCGAGGAATGGACCACCGCGGCTTTCGCGACGCCGGCGGCGTCCATGGCGGTGATCAGTTCCTCGACCGTGTTGGAATGCGCATCAGCCGACCATTCCGACCGCTTTCCGCCAAGCGGCGCGGGCGGATAGCGCCGGATGTCGGGCGAGATCAGATGGGGGTGGGTATCGACCCGAAGCGTGGACATGGTTTCTCCTCCTCGATGCGCGGTGTCAGGCTTCCGGGTCGGCGAAAAGCTCCGCCACCGTCATGCGGCGCGGCGAGAGCTTCTGATCATGGGCCGCCCTTTCGAGGGCCTCGATGCTGCGGATGTTGGCGGCGATGCCATAGGGCAGCGGATCATCCCCGACGATGCGGGACAGCTTGCGGTATTTCTGTTCGAACGCGGTGTCGGCGGCGCCCGAACGATAGTCCTGCAACCACTCGGCCTTGGCGCGGGTGAACGCGTCGTTCAGCGACTGCGCGACCCAAGGGTGACGCGCCAGCACCTCGTCCTTGACGACGATCATGCCATGCATCGGATAGATGCCGGTGCGGCGGAAATAGTCCGCCTCGACCGCCTGCGTATCGGAAAAGAGCTTCGGGTAATCGGTCGCGACCTCCTGCCAGCCGCCGGTTGGCGACCCGACGCGCCCGACCCCGGCGTTTCCGGCAAATCCCGCTACCAACTCACCGGAGGCCATCATCCCGTTCAGCGTCTTTCCCTCGGGGGTATGGATGACATTCGCGGGCAGCGTCAGTTCGGTCACATGCTCCTCGTCATCGACGACCCATGTGACCTTGCTGCTGTCCAGCCCATAGTCCTCGACCAGCGCCGAGCGCAGCCAGACCCCGGTGGTGACGGAATAGGCCCGCACGCCGACCTTGTGCCCCTCCAGATCCTTCGGGCCGGCGATCCCGGCATCAGGCCGAACCAGCAGCGTGCCGTGGTTGAACTGCCGCATCAGGAAGATCGGCAAGCCCACGAAGGGCGCGCCATAGCCGCGCGCGACGATATAGGTCGTGGGCGCGATCTCGCAGACGTCGAACTCGACCTCGCGCACCATGCGCCGATAGGCCCCGATCTGGGGCTTCACGGTGATGAAATTCGGCTCGACCCCCTTGATGCCTATCTCGCCGCTCAGAATTTTCCGTGTGTGGGGATAGTCTCCGATACAGATGTCCAGCCTGACATTCTCCGCCATCGGATGTCCTCCATAGTTTGTGAAACGCCCTCGTTGCTTCACAAATACGACGAACCGAGCGGATTATTTCGGAATATTCGTCACATATCTCATGCTGAATTGCCGGCTTAATCCGCGCGCGACCTTCCCCTAGCGTCGATGCCGGATCAGTCCGCCGGCGGCCTCGACCGACGGCATGGGGCCGCGCCTGCGGCCAGCGAGAAAGGGAGACGAATGGACGATATCAGCATTGGTCACGGCGCCGTTGGCGAGAGGGTCAGAGGCGTGAACATCTTCGGAACCAGCTTCGACTACGCAAAGCGGCTCGAGAAGCTGCGCAAGGTGATGGAGGAGAAGCAGCTCGACGCCTTCATCGTCCACAACTGGACGAACCAGTATTATTACGGCGGCCATTACCAGCACATGCCCTGGTATCCGCTGTCCCACACCCATATCACCGAGGCGCCGCTTCTGCTGTTCAAGGACAGCGACCCGGTCTTCATGGCCGCCTTCATCACCATGAACGCGATCCGCGAGGGGTCGTGGATCACGGACGTGCGGGTCAACGATACCGGCTACGCCTCCAGCCCCGCCGACGGCGTCGCCAAGGTGCTGGCCGAGCGCGGGCTTTCCTCGGGCCGCATCGGCTATGAGGAGACGACCTGCACCTCGAAAACCTTCAAGAGCCTGTCGGCCGCCCTGCCCGACGCGACGCTGGTGCCGGCGGGCGACCTGCTTTTCATCGCGCGTTCGGTCAAGGAACCGGCCGAGATCGAGTTGATCCGCAAGGCGGTGACGATCGGCGAATCCGCGATCCAGGTCGCGATCGAGACCGCCCGGCCCGGCGTGTCCGAGATGGACGTGCAATTCGCCATGGAAATCGAGATGAAGCGCCTCGGCGCCATCCGCGAGGTCGAGACGATGTGCCAGGCGGGCATCAGGACCGCGAATTACCGCGCCTTCGCCTCGGAATGGAAGAAGATCGAAGACGGCGAGCTTGTGACCATCGACCTTGGCGCGCTCTATCTCGGCTACGGCTTCGACATTGCCCGCACCTGGTGCGTCGGCACCCCCGCCGAGGAATATGTGAAGATGGCGCAGGACTGCTACCGGACGCATGACGAGTTCATGTCCTACCTCAAGCCGGGCATGTCCTTCGCCGAGATCTTCGACCATATCCGCGCCTACATGATCGAGCTTGGCTATCCCGCCAACAAGGCGAAGTTCCCCTGCCAGCAATTCGCGATCCACGGGGTCGGGCTTGGCCCCTTCCACGACTTCCCGCACCCGACCCATCGCGAAACCATCATCGAGCCGGGGATGGTGCTGTCCTTCCAGCCCTCGGTGCGGACCGACAGCTATTCCTTCCGCTTCGAGAACAACATCCTCGTCACCGAAACCGGGTTGGAGCTGCTCAGCACGACGCCCTACAAGCTGATCTGACCCCTTCCCTGCGGACTGGTGGCGCGCGCTTCTCCTTGCGGGACGCGCGCCTCTTCTTGTCGGCACCGCACCGGCGGTCAGTGCCGAAAGCCTATGGCCTGCGACGGCTTTCTGATTTGCGACGAAAGCCCGCAGCGGCGACTAATGATCAGGAATTGCCGGGTCCGGCGGCGGCGCGGCACAACGCGGCGGCGGACCCGCGCTTTGCGCATATCCCGCCTGACCGGTGGGAAACACAGCATTTGGGAGGAGCCATGCAGGCGAGGAAAATCAAGCTGGAGGTGCGGAATGTCCAGAAGACGTTCCGAATCCGCGGCGAGAATGGCGAGGGCGAGGCATTCCTGCGCGTCCTCGGCGGCATCAACTTCAACGTGTTCGAGAACGAGATCGTGTCGCTGATCGGCGAGAGCGGCTGCGGCAAGACCACGCTTCTGCGGATCGTCCAGGGCCTCATCCGCCGCGATGCGGGTGATATCCGGGTGGACGGCAAGGACGTCACCGCGCCGGGACGCGACCGCGGCTTCGTCTTCCAGCAATCGACCATGCTGCCCTGGCGCACGGCACGCCAGAATGTCGAATTCGGGCTGGAGATGGCCGGGACGCCCCGCTCGGTCCGCAGGGAGACCGCGCAGAATCTGCTTGCTCTGGTGGGGCTGACCCATGCGCAGGAGCTTTATCCGCATGAGTTGTCGGGCGGCATGCAGCAGCGGGTCAATCTGGCCCGCGCCATGGCGATCGATCCCTCGATCCTGCTGATGGACGAGCCGTTCAGCGCGCTTGACGCCCAGACGCGCGAGGTGCTGCAAAAGGAGTTGCTGCGCATTCAGGCCGAGGCGAACAAGACCATCCTTTTCGTCACCCATGACCTCGACGAGGCGATCTATCTCAGCAACCGCGTCGTGGTGCTGGGCGCGAAGCCGGGCCGGGTCAAGACCATCATCGAGATCCCCTTCGGCGCCAATCGTCCCGACCTGCCGGAGTTGCGCGGCAACCCCGAGTTCCAGCGCATCCGCGCCCAGATGTGGGACCTGATCCGCAACAAGGCCGAAGATGCCCCGCTCGCCGCGGCGGTCTGACCGTGAAAGGAACTTCCGTGACCAGCAACGACATGGCCGCCACCACCGCGATGGCGCCCGCCCCCGACACCCCGCCCGCGGTCGAGATCGAGGAACTCGGGCCCGCGCCGAAATCCTACCGGCTCTGGTATATCCGGCTCGCCTCCATCGCCTTCGTCATGCTGCTTTGGGAATATGGCGGGCGGCAGGTCAATCCGCTTTTCATGTCCTATCCCAGCGCCATCCTGCGCGCCGCCATCGGCCTGATGCAGACCGGCGAATTGCAGCGCGCGCTGATGGAGTCGATGGTCACGCTGCTGATCGGCTTCGTGGTCGCGTCGATCTTCGGCATTGTCGTCGGGCTGCTGATCGGGCGCTACCGCTCGGTCGAGGCGGCGACCGACTGGATCGTGAACGCGCTTTATGCAACCCCTCTCGTCGCGATCGTGCCGCTGGTGACGCTGTGGTTCGGGCTGGGTTTCGAGGCGAAGCTTTTCATCGTGTTCCAGATCTCGCTGTTCCCGGTCCTGATCAACACCGCCGCCGGGGTCCGCAACGTGCCCTCCTCGCTGATCGAGCTTGCCAACTCCTTCTGCGCGAACGAGCGGCAGATCTTCACCAAGATCATCCTGCCCTCGGCCCTGCCCTACATGATGACCGGGCTGCGCCTCGGGATCGGGCGGGCGCTGATCGGCATGGTCGTGGCCGAGTTCTTCACCGCGATCACCGGCCTTGGCGCGATGATCGTCAAATATGGCAACCAGTATGACACGGCGCGCATGTTCGTCCCGATCATCGTGCTGATGCTGCTGGGGATCTTGCTGACCATCGGGGTGCGCTATGTCGAGGACCGGATCGCGCCCTGGAAAAAGACCCGCTCGGACTGACCTTGTCGAACAGAAACCAAACGGCCGCGCAGATTGCGCGGCCGTTTTCGTTTGCGGTCCTGCCGGGTGTCAGCCGATCAGCGCCTTGGCCTCGGTCGCCAGGGTGAAATCGGTCAGCACATCCAGCGGAACCTGCTTTTGCTGGATTCCCAGTTCGAGGTTCAGTGCCTGAAGATAGTCGATGCTGTCCTGCTTCAGCATCAGGTCGAAGGGCTTGGCTTTGTTGAGGAAGTTCCATTGCGTCTTCGCCTCGGCCTCGCCGCCGCCCGAAGCCGCGGCCCAGGCATCGACGAACTCCGCCTCGGAGCCGTCGCTTTGCAGGAAGTCATAGAGCCGCCCGAATGCCGCAAGCGTCTTCACCAGCTTCTCGCGGTCGGATTCGATCGTGCGGGTCGCGGTGAAGGCCGCCTGATAGGGATATTGCGGGATCTCGGTCCAGTAGTCGGCGACGACATGGACGCCGTACTTCTCCTGCTGGTCATAGACATCGACAAGGCTCGGCCCCGCATCCACCGTGCCCGCCGCCACCGCGCGAAAGACCTGCGCGCTGGAGCCGACATTGACGAAGCGCACCTTGTTCCAGTCAACGCCGTTCTTGCGCAGCATCGCGACGGTCATGTTGTGCAAAAGCGCGCCCGGCGCGCCGGTGCCGATCGTGCGCCCCTCGAGGTCCTTCAGCGTCTTGACCTCCTCGTTGGCCGAGAACAGCGCCTGCGGGATCAGCACGCAGCATCCGCCGATGACCTTGAGGCTGGCCCCCTTCTCGATCGCGGTCAGGACCTGCCCGAAGCCCGCGCCGGGGCACAGGTCCACGTCACCGGACATGATCGCGCTGACAAGCTTGGTTCCGTCGGTCACGACGACGAAGTCGGGCTCAAGCCCCAGCTCCTTCAGGTAGCCCTTGCGCTTCATCAACTCGATCTGCGTCATCGCGACATTGCCGCCCGGCATGCCGATGGTGACCTTCCGCAGCTCCTGCGCATGCAGGGGGCCGGGGCCGAGCACCATGGCCGCGCCAAGTGCGCCACCTGTCGCAAGCAGGCTTCGGCGCGTCATTCTGGATTTCGATTGCATGTTTTCCTCCTCTGGATTTTCCTGCCTCAGCCCAACGGGGCGTCGGCAAGGTCATGTCGCCGCAAGAACTTCAGCGCAGCTTCGTTGAAGGCCTCGGGCTGTTCGATATTGATGGCGTGGCCGCCGCGCAGATCCGCCACCTCGCAGATCGGCAGGAGCCGGGTCGCCAGATCGCGCACCGGCTGAAAGCGGCTTTCGAGCCTGCCGTTGATCAGCAGCGTCGGCACCGCGGTTCGGCCGAATTGCGCGCGCACCGAAAGATCGGGCAGGCAATGGCGGGTCAGCGCGATCACACTGGGGATGTCCACCCCGTCCGCATCGGCCGAAAGGCGGTCGCGCAGTTCCGGCGGAAAGCGCCGGCCGTGGCTGGGGTGAAAGCTCTCCTGCCGCAGCGCGTCGACGCCCTGCGCCGCAAGGCGCTGGCAGCGCGCCTCGTCGGCAGCCAGCAGCGCCGCATCGGGCGGATCCGCCAGCGCGCGATTGCCATTGGTCCAGATCTGCGACAGCACGGCGCGGGGATGGCGCAGCGCATAGCGCAGGGTCAGCCCCGCGCCGAAACTGAGCCCGCAGAGGTGCCAGCGCGCGATCTGCAACCTCTGCCGCGCCTCCTCCAGCGCGGCGACCAGCGCGTCGGGATGCAGGCGCGCAGGCTCGGTGCAGCCCGGCGCCTCGCCATGGCCGGGCAGTTCGGCGAAGACCAGCCGGAAATGGTCGCGCAACGCTTCGATGTTCAGTTGCCAGCCATGGCGGCTGGACAGCAGGCCGTGCATCAGCAGCAGCGGCGTCTTGCCGGGCATGTCGGCCCGAATCCCAAGTGGCAGTCCCTTTACCCTGATCATCGCATGGCGCCCGTCAAAACAATCGATCGGCCCGCATCACCGAGGACGCGGGCCGAAGCAAGGGATCAGGGCGCAAGCTCGCGCACAAGCGGGTGGAACAGGTCATCGACCTCGACCCGTTCGGTCAGCATGTGCTGTTGGGTCGCGTATCGGATCGCGGCCTCCAGCGCCCGCCGGTTGGCCTCGATGCCGACGGGCCAGGGATCGATCTCGCCCGGCGGGGTGGCGGCATTGCGGCTCTCGACCAGCATCCGCCAGACCTCGCGCACCACGTCGGGCCTCTGCTCGCACAGCGCGTTCGGCACGATGACATAGTGGTTCGGGGGCACGAAACCCTCGCGCGCATACCATTCAAGCGCGGCGTCATGGGGGTTTTCGATCAGCGTGCGCACGCGCGGATCCTTGGGCATGTTCATGCCGAGGATCGCGGCATCGACCTCGCCGTCAAGCAGCATGTTCACCGGATCCTTTGCCGGATCGCCCCAGATGACCGAGGGCGGATCGGTATATTCCTCCAGATGCGGCTGGTCGAAGCAGAGCCATTTCACGCTGTCGGGATCGACGCCGTATTCGTTCTGGAGGATGCCGCGAATCCAGAGGCCCGTGGTCTGGGTATAGGACCGCACACCGACCACCTTGCCCGGCAGGTCGGCCGGGGTCATGCCGGGATGCACGTCGGTATTGTAGCCGATGCAGTGATGCTGGAAGCGTCCCAGCAGCACGATCGGCAGCAGGGTGAAGGGCTTGCCGAACTGATGCGCCTGCAGGAAGGTCGCGGTTGCCATCTCGCTGATGTCGTAGCGGCCCTTGCGCAGCATGTCCTTGAACCCGGCATGGGCGTTCTTCAGCCCGGCGAAGTCAAAGCTGATCAGGTCCGAGGGAACCCTGCCCTCCATCAGCGCCCGCGTCGGTTCGTAAAGGGTGATATTGGCCGAGAGTGTCACCGGGCCTTCGACGGGGAAGTTCTTTTCCATCAGGCTCATGCGTTGGCCGCCTTGTCGAGGGTTGCCGCCACAAGCTGCGGATAAAGCCGTTCCGCCGTCCCGGCCCAGATTTCGGCCCGGTCCGCCTCGGACAGGGCGGCGAAGCAGCGATGCCCCTGCGCGACCAGTTCCTTCAGCGAACCGTTATTGGCCGGGAAGTTCGACCCCCAGGCCAGCCGGTCCGCGCCATATTCGGCGACCAGCTTGGCAAAGAAGCTTTCGGGCGTCGCGGGCGATTTCTCCGACAGGTCGAAGGTCCGGGGCGTGACCTTGAGGAACAGGTTTTCGAACCGCGCCAGCTTCCAGAGCGGCGCGGCCTTGGCATAGGGCGCGCCATCCGTCAGGTCCGGCCGGCCCAGGTGGTCGAGGATGACGCTGACCTCGGGGAAGCGTTCGAGGATCTCCTCGACCACCGGCAACCCGATCGAGGTGGTCTGGATGGCGACGGTCATGTCGATCTCGGCCATATGCTCCCAGACGGCATAGGTCTCGGGGGCGATCATCCAGCGCCCGTCGGTCTGGACGGTCGAGCCGGCGCCGAAAAGGCGCAGCCCCGCCATGCCACGGCGGCGCCATTTCTCGATCGTCGCGACCGCATCCGGGGCGGCGATGTCGACCGAATAGACCCCGACGAAACGCTCGGGGTCGCGGCAGACGCTGTCGGCGGCATAGGAATTGTCATAGCCATAGGTGGTCGAGGAATGCACCATCGCCGCCTGTGACACCCCGGCCGCCTCCATCTCCTCGACATATTGCTCGAAGGTGAAGGGCCGCTCGGCCGACCAGTCCGACCGGATCCCGCCCAGAGGGTTATAGGGATAGGCCTTCGTGTCGGGCGAGATGATATGGGGGTGAATGTCGATGATCTTCTGGGTCATGTTGGCTTTGTCCTGAAGGATTGCCGATGAGGTGGGGCGGAGATGCCTCCGCCGGTTTCCGCGGCCCGGCGCGGCGCCTCCTCCTCTGGCGCGGCGCAGGGCCTGTCCCCGCGGTCGAAGGCATGTTCGACCGGGTTGATCTGTCTGCGATTGGCTTCATGCCTTTCAGGTTAGGCCTGCCCGGCATTCCCGAGAATAAGGGCAAGCTCAATTCCGATGGTCGCAGGTTGATTTCCAATATGGCCTCCGGGCTTAGCCGGGAACCGCCTGCAACGCGGTCTCCCTGATCTGGCTCAGCGAAGCGGCAGGCGTCAGGGCCTCGGGATCGATCATGATCTCGACCACTGCAGGCCCGTCATGGGCATCGGCACGGGCGAAGGCCGCCGCGAAATCCGCCGTGCGCCCGACCCGTTCGGCATGGGCGCCATAGGATTGCGCCAGCGCGGTGAAATCGGGATTGCCCAGCGACAGGTCGGTGCCGGAGACACGCGCGGGGTAATGCCGCTCCTGATGCATTCGGATCGTGCCCAGCATCCCGTTGTTCAGGATCAGGATGCGGATCTTCAGCCCATGCGCGGCGGCGGTGGCGAGTTCCGTGCAGGTCATCTGGAAATCACCATCGCCCGCGATGCAGATCACCGTGGCATCGGGGCGCGCGAATTTCGCCGCCAGCGCCGCCGGGATGCCATAGCCCATCGAGCCGCAGATCGGCGCCACCTGCGTTCCAAACCGGCGATAGCGGTGGAAGCGGTGCAGCCAGACGGTGAAGTTGCCCGCGCCATTGGTATAGATCGTATCCTCGGGCAGGTTTCCGTCCAGCCAGGCCATGATTTCGCTCATCTGGATCGCGCCGGGGCTGGTCCGGGGTGCGGTCCAGGCCTCGAAATTCGCGCGCGCGGCCTTCAGCCAGTCGCCCCATTCGCCGCCAACCGGACCATCTGCGGCAAGGGCCAGCGCGAAGCTGGCGGGATCGCTGACGATGCCCAGTTCGGGTTGATAGACATGGCCGATCTCGTCCGCGCCGGGATAGACATGGACCAGCCGTTGCCGGGGACAGGGGATGTCCATGATGGTATAGCCATTCGTCCCGATCTCGCCCAGCCGCGCCCCGATCACAAGGATCAGGTCCGCACCCGTCACCGTCTCGACCAGCTTCGGGTTGGGGCCAAGGCCGATCTCTCCGACATAGCTGGGGCTGTCATTGTCGAGGAGGTCCTGCCGCCGGAACGAGGCGGTGACGGGCAGTCCGCTTTCCTCGGCAAAGCGGCGGATCGCCGCGACCGCCTCGGGCGTCCAGCCGGAGCCGCCGAGCATCACCACCGGGCGGCGGGCCTCCCCGAGCATTTCCCGCACGCGCGACACGACATCGGGCGCGGGCGCATTGGCAAACCGCATCGCCGGGCGGCCGTCGGGGACTGCGGCGGTTTCGGTCAGGACATCCTCCGGCAGCGGAATGACCACCGGACCGGGGCGGCCGGACAGGGCAAGCTGGCAGGCGCGGGTGACGAGCTCAGCGGTCCGCGCGGCGTCCTCGAGTTGCAGCACCGCCTTGGCCTGCGTCCCGAAGGTGCAGCGATAATCGACCTCCTGAAACCCTTCGCGGGTCATCACGTCGCGCGGGTTCTGGCCGATGAACATGATCATCGGCGTACTGTCCTGAAAGGCTACATGCAGCCCCGAGGAGGCATTGGTCGCACCCGGCCCGCGCGAGCAGAAGAGGATGCCGGGCCGGCCGGTCAGCTTGCCGTAAGCCTCGGCCATCATGGCAGCCCCGCCCTCGTGGCGGCATGTCACCAGCTCGATTTCCGGGCTGTCATGCAGCGCGTCCAGAACGGCGAGGAAACTCTCGCCCGGCACGCAGAAGACGCGGTCGACGCCTTGCAGCACAAGCTGGTCGACGAGGATCTGGGCGGCAGTGCGCGATCCCATCATGCCGCTTTTCCCATCGCCTTCAGCCGGGCGTCGAGACGCGGATAGACGCGGCGCGCATTGCCCTCGAAGATCGCCTGCCGGTCCCCGTACGAAAGCTCCAGCGCCTCGACATAGCGGCGGGTGTCGTCGAAGGCGTGACCGGTCTCCGGGTCGATCGAACGCACCGCGCCCACCATCTCGGAACCGAAAAGGACGTTCTTGACCGGGATCACCTCGGTCAAGAGGTCGATGCCGGGCTGGTGATAGACGCAGGTATCGAAGAAGACGTTGTTCATCAGCGCCTCGGCCAGCGGCGGGCGGCCAAGATCATTGGCAAGCCCGCGATAGCGGCCCCAGTGATAGGGAACCGCGCCGCCGCCGTGCGGGATCACCATGCGCAGCGTCGGGAAATCCTTGAACAGGTCCGACAGCAGAAGCTGCATGAAGACCGAAGTGTCGCCATTCAGGTAATGCGCCCCGGTGCCGTGGAAGTTCGGATTGCACGAACCCGAGACGTGGATCATGGCGGGCACGTCCAGCTCGACCAGTTTTTCGTAAAGCGGATACCACCATTTGTCGGTCATCGGCGGGTCGGTCCAGTAGCCGTCGGTCGGATCGGGGTTGAGGTTGCAGCCGACGAAGCCCAGCTCAAGGACGCAGCGCTCCAGTTCCTCGATGCAGCCGCGCGGATCGATGCCCGGACTTTGCGGAAGCTGGCAGACCGGCACGAACCGCTCCGGGTAAAGCTCGGTGACGCGGTGGATCAGGTCGTTGCTGGTCCGCGACCAATGCTTGCTCATCGCCTCGTTGCCGTGATGGTGCCCCATCAGCCCGGCAATGGGCGAGAACAGCGCCATGTCGATGCCGCGTTCCTTCTGCAACCGGATCTGGTTCTTCTCCAGCCCCTCGCGCAATTCGTCATCCGAAACCACCGGCGCGGGCGAGAAGTCCGAGGTCTTGCCGGACTTGAAATCGGCGATCTGGGCATTGCGATAGTCGCGGAAACTTGCCGGGACGGTGGTGAAATGACCGTGGCAGTCGATGATCATGGCGGCAGCACCTCTTGAAAGGGAAGTTCGCGGAACGTCTTGGTTCCTTGCCAATTGCCTAGCCGCTGCGGACTTCGCGCCGCCAATCGGAATTCGTGCCGTGCATATATGAAACCGGCCGGGTCGGGGCACGCGGCCGCAATCCTATGGGCGGGGCGCGATCTCCTATTAAGCGACTTCAGCGAGGCGGGATTAGAAGAAGGTCGGCCCCGTTTGCGACGGGGAAAACAGTTTCCGATCAGAGAGGAATCCGCATGTCCACGCCCACCCTCAAGGTGGCCTTGCGCACCTATCCCTATACCGAGGCGCTGAAATCCGGCGCGGTCGCCGTGTCCGGCGCAAGGCTGGAGTTCGAGGAGGTGAAGCCCCATATCGCCGCCTTCCGCCGGATGGTGCGCGACCTTGCCTTCGATGCCTGCGAAATCGCGCCGACGACCTATATCATCGCCCGCGCCTATGGCGTGCCGATCATCGCGCTGCCGGTCTTCTTCGTGCGCCGTTTCCATCACGAGGGCCTCGTGGTGCGCCCGGATGCCGGCATCGAAAGCCCGAAGGATTTGGAGGGCAAGAATTTCGGGGTCCGCGCCTATTCCGTGACCACCGGGGTCTGGAAGCGCGGTCTGCTGCAGAACGAATACGGCGTCGACATCGACAAGGTGAACTGGTGGGTCGATGACGAGGAGCATGTCGCGGCGCTGAAGCTGCCCACGAATGTCCGCCATGTCGCCGAAGGGTCCTCGCTGGTCGCGATGATGGCCGAGGGCAGGCTGGATGCGGCCTGCACCGGGGATGCCGGGATCGGACGCGCCGGCAAGCCCGGCGAGGGCTGGAACGAAAGTGGCCCCGCCCTGCCCGACGACCTGCGCGAGCTTTTCCCCAACGCCGCCCAGCTCGACCGCGAGGTCTATGCCCGGAACGGCGTCTATCCGATCCACGGCACGCTTGCGATCAAGGAGGAGGTGCTGAAGGCCAATCCCGACCTCGCCCGTTCGCTCTATGATGCCTTCGTCGAGGCCAAGGCCCCCTATCTCGAGGCGCTGCACGCGGGCACCGCGACCGGCAAGCAGGCCGAGAAGGACCGCAAGCTGATGCAGGTCGTCGGCGACGATCCGGTTCCCTACGGGCTTGAGGCCAACCGCGCCTCGATCGAGGCGCTGATCCGCTATGGCCATCAGCAAGGCCTGATCCCCCGGCTCTATGAGGCCGAAGACATGTTCCTGCCGTTCTGAGGAGAGAGAGATATGGACAAGATCGGACGCCTGAATGGCATCATCGCGGCGCTGGAAGAAGGCCGCAAGCCCACCATGGCCTTTGCCCGGGCCGAGCGCGAGGAAGCGATCCAGTTGGGACTGTCGCAACTCGACGGCGTGCTGTTCGAGATGGAGCACACGCCCTATTCGCCTTCCGAACTGCGCGACGCGCTGCAATTCATGCTGAACCGGCGACGCATGATCGACGGCGCCAGCCTGCGGCCCGATGTGACGCCCTTTGTCCGCATTCCCGCGAACGGGGCCGAGATGAACACATGGATGGCCAAGCAGGTGCTGGACCAGGGCGTCTATGGCGTGGTGTTTCCCCATATCGCCACCGCCGAACAGGCGCGCAACGCCGTCGCCGCATGCCGCTATGCCCGGCCCAAGGACGCCCCGAACTATGAGCCGAAGGGGCTGCGCGGTGACGCGCCCAACACGGCCGCGCGCTACTGGGGGTTGAGCGTTCCGGAATATTACGCGCGCGCGGATGTCTGGCCGCTGGTCCCCGAAGGCGAGATCATGGTCATCGTGATGATCGAGAGCGTCGAGGCGGTCGAGAACCTCGCCGAGATCCTCGCGGTTCCGGGCATCGGCGCCATCATGATCGGCGAGGGCGACCTGAGCCAGCAGCTCGGCTATCCCCGCCAATACGAGCATCCGGTCGTCGCCGAGGCCAAGCGCGGCATCCTTGCCGCCGCCAAGGCCGCGGGAATGCGCGTGGCGCATCCGCATGTCACCTCGGGCAATGTGGCCGAGGTCATCGCCGAGGGCTACGACATCCTCTTTGCCGGCCCGTCGCGCAGCTATGCGACGCTGGAAAAGGCGAAATCGCTGATGTGAGAAAAGGCCCGGAGCGTCAGCTCCGGGCCCTTGCCTTCCGGCTGGCCATCGTCAGGAGGCCAGCCGGATCTCCGGGTCCGAATCCGACCCTCCGGCGTGGCTGGTCTTTCCGGTCGCCTCGCGCAGGCAGTCCAGAAACACGTTATGCGCCACCGTCGGCAACCAGTCGCTGCGCGTCGTCACGCCCTTCAGCAGCACATTGTCGAGGAACTTGCAGGGCAGGACCTTCAGGACGCCCAACTCGACATCGTTCTGCAACTCCGACCGGGTCATCAGGGTCACCGTGTCCGAGTTCAGCAGCAAGGACCGGATCATGGTCAGGGACGAGGTTTCGAGGTGAAAGCGCGGGCGCACCGGCTCATCGTCGAAAATCTGCTCGATCCGGATCCGGCGCGGCGTGCCCCGCTGCGGGACCACCCATTCATAGCCGGCCAGATCGGCGGGGGTGATGTCGTCAAGCTGCGTCAGCGCATGCCCGACCCGCGCCACCAGACAGTAATTGTCGGTGAAAAGCACCTCCTCGCTGACATCGTCGGCCCATTCTGGACGGCGCAGCATCCCGAAGATCATGTCGATCCGGCTGTTCGACAGGTCGCTCAGAAGCTTGTGATATTCGCCGGTGACGAGGCGCACCTTCGCCGAGGGATAGGCGGACATGAAGCGCCGCGTCGCCACCGCCAGATCATGCGAGCCCGCCATCGGCAGCGAGCCGATCACCAGTTCCAGGCTTTCCGTTCCCGCAGCCAGCAGCACCTCGCCCCTTGCCAATTCCAGTTCGCGCACGGCGCGGCGGAATTCGCGGGCGAGGTAGTTCCCGGTCCGGTTCGGAATCGGCCCCTGCGCCGTCCGGTCGAAAAGCTGCTTGCCAAGCGAGCGTTCGAATGTCCGGGCCGAACGGAACAGCGAGGCCGGCGACAGGCCGAGCGAGTTCGCGATCTCGCTCACCCGTCCCTGTTCGCAGGTCACGATCAGCGCGCGGAGCTGGGTTCCCGTCATGATCCGCTCGATGCGCGGGGGGAGGCGGTCTGTGGGGCCATCGGGCCGGCCGAGCACCTGTGTCAGCGCCGTGTCCAGCGTGTCGAAGAAGCGGTCGATGCGCAGCAGATACTGTCGGCCGATGGCCGTGGGATAGGTGCCGGTCGCGCAACGCTCGAAGATGGGCACGCCGATCTCGGCCTCGATATTGGCGACGGCCTGCGTCACCGCGGGCTGCGAGGTGCTCAACTCGCGCGAAGCGCAGCTCACCCCGCCCAGCTTGCCGATGACCTGCACCATGCGCAGGTGGCGCAAATTCGGAACGTCCGCGAGTTGGAACATGGCTTCCTCCCTTGTTCTGGGCGCCCGTCTTCCGCGTCGCGGGAACACGGGCTGCGGCCCCTCCATCTGGCGGCGCCGCATGTTCTCTCCGCAGACGAGGCTAACGGCCGCTTGCGGCGACGGCCAATAGAAACTGCCCGCAGGCCATAGGATTTCCGCATGGACGGATGGTGTTCGGGACGGATAAGGACGAAATTCCCAGGAAACCATAGACCAAGCCATCATTTCCCTGCTTTGAGACATTGCCATGCACAGCACCCGACAGCTGCCGATCACGCTGCGCATCCTGACCGGGACGCAATTCGGGGTCTTCTGCCTCGGGAACGGATTGTCGCTGGTCGGAACCTGGATGCAGCGCATCGCCTGCGGCTGGCTGGTCTGGGAATGGACGCAGTCATCCTTCTGGCTGGGTGTGCTGGCGGCGGGGGATCTGCTGCCCGTCATGCTGATCGGCCCCTTCGCCGGGGTCGCGGCAGACCGCTGGGACCGGCTGCGCCAGAACGTCAGGGCGCAGGCGGTCTCGGCGCTGCTGGCGGTGCTGATGGCGGTGCTGCTGGCCATCGGGCATCTGGGACTTGTCGAGGTGATCCTGCTGACGACGCTGCAGGGCACCATCTCGGCGGCGATCCAGCCCGCGCGACTGGCGATGATCCGGCAGATGGTCGGCCGCGAAGATCTGGGCGCGGCGGTTGCCCTGAACTCGGTCACCGTGAACCTCGCCCGCCTGATCGGCCCGGCGCTGGCGGGGATGATGATGGTCGGGCTGGATATCATCTGGGTCTTCGTCGCCAACGCATTCCTGACGACGATCTATGTCGTGATCCTTGGCCGCCTGTCGCTGGCCTCGCCGCAGAAATCTGCCGAATCCCAGCCATTTCTGCGCCAGATGGCCGATGGCTTCGCCTATGTCATCGCCACCCCGGCGCTCTGGCTGATCCTGACGGTGATGCTTCTGGGCGGAACGATCGTGCGCTCGATGATCGAACTGATGCCGGCGATCGCGGTGCGGACCTATCCCGGCAATGCGATGGGACTGGCGCTGCTGACCGGCTCGGCGGCGTTCGGCGCCATCATCTCGGGCCTGACGATCGGCCGGCGCGCGCCGGTGCGGCTGCTCTATGACGTCATGCTGCTATGGGGGCTGGGCGCCGTCGCCGCCGTCCTGCTGACACGGACGACGACCCCGGTGCTTGCGGCGGCTGCGGCGATGCTGCTGGGTGCGGCCACAACACGAGGACTGATCTCGACCCAGACCTTCGTGCAGGTCACCACGCCGCCGCATCTGCATGGCCGCGTGCTGAGCCTACACGGCCTGATCGCGCGGGGCAGCCCCGCCCTCGGCGCGCTGATCATCGGCTTTTTCGCCGACCGGATCGGCATAGGCGCCGCGACGCTGATCGCGGCGGCCCTTCTGGGCGTCTGCTTCATCTTGCTCGCGCCCCTTGTCCGGGGCGCGGCAGGCTCGGTTGCCGAAGCCGATTGAGGGCATGGCACTGAAGGCTCAGGCCCTCGGCGCCAATGCATGCAGGTTCATCGCCAGCGAGACCGAGGTGAAATAGCCGATGGTCACCAGCAGCTCGGCAATCCGCTCGCGCCCCAGTTCGGCCTCGTAGCGCTCGAAGGCCTCGTCCCCGACCACCTCCCCCGCCAGAAGCTGCCTGACCGCATCCGCGACGGTGGCCAGCCGGCCGGTCAGCCCGTCGGGCCGGCGCTTCTCGATGATTGCGAGGACGGCATCCTCGGGCAGGCCCGCCTTCAGCGCGTGCTTGCGGTGGTTCGCGATGACATAGGGGGCGTTCCAATGCACGGCGGTGGATAGGATCGCCACCTCGCTCTCGGCCTCGGTCAGGGCCGGGGCGGCGTCGATATGGGTGCCGATGATCTCCATCCCATCGGCAAGGCGCGGGCTGTGCAGCCAGATGTTGAAGGGCGTCGGAATCCGGCCCCGGCCAGCCCCCAGCCGGTCGATGACCCGCTGCTGATCCGGGCTCGCCTGATCGGGGTTGATCCGCGCAAGTCGATCTTCGACCATGATCTTCTCCTGATGATATCTGGATGTTCGGGGATCGGAAGTTCCGCCCCCCGCAAAGGAAGATGGCGGACCGGAGGGACCGCCATCGGATGTTCTCGCAACGCGCGACCCTACATCGAGGGGCCTACATCGAGGGGATCGTCGCCCTCAGGATCGGGAACCAGTCCCCCATCAGGCTGGTCGGCCAGGGCACATGGATGATCCGGTGGAACACCACATAGAGGAGTAGCGTCACCGAAGCCGCTAGGATCGCGCAGAGCCGCCATGGCTCGCGGCCCTCGACCCGCATGAAGGCGATGATGACCAGCGGCACCGTGGGCAAGAGCCCGATCAGCGCCATCGACAACAGGAACAGCACGAACCAGCCATAGAAACGCGCGGCCCTTGTCAGGATGACCCGGGTGGGCAGGTCCTCGCTGCCGTCGTCGCCGATATCCATGTGGACACCGCCCGCTTCGGCTGCCCTGACCTCCCTGAAGAAGGTCTTGTGGATCAGGCTCAGCCCGCCTGCGATCACCATTGTCGAGGCAACGACGGTCGGCCCGATCCGGGCGTTGAAGATCCATTCGCTCGAGGTGATCAGGACATAGACGCCGCTCGCGATGAACAGGGCATAGGCCAGATCGTCGAGGCCAAGATAGGGTCGGTCCCTGAGCGCGATGGTCGACCGGTTCCTCTTGCGCAGCAGGCGCAGCACCGGGCTGAACATGATCATCGCGGCGCAGGCCAGAAGCACGATGACACCGGGACGCAGCGCCCAATCCATGCCGTAGCGGATGAACGAGATCGACATGTAGCGTTCGATCAGCGCACCGAGGACGAGGCCAAGGATCAGCGGCGGACGCGGCCATTTCAGGCGCTTCATGCTCCACCCGATCAGGCCGAAGATCAGCAGCACATACATGTCGCCCCAGCTGCGCGAGCCCTGGAAGGCGCCGACATAGACGATGGACATGATGACCGGCAAAACCAGCGTGAATCGCAGGGTCGAGATCTTGGCGAATTGCCCGCTGAGCAGGAAGCAGGTGCCCGCCCCGAAGATATTGGCCAGCGCGATGGACCAGACCATCGAATAGGTCAGGTCGAGGTTCTTGGTCAGCATGTCGGGGCCGGGAGTGAAGCCATGCACCATCAGCGCCCCAAGCAGGATCGCCTGCGCCGCGCCCCCCGGCACACCGAAGGCCAGCATCGGGACAAGGCTGCCACCATCGCGGGCGTTGTTCGCCGATTCAGGCGCGATGACGCCGCGCACGTCGCCCTTGGTGAAGGTCTCCTTCGCGCCCTTCTCGGTCTGGAGGGCATGGCCATAGGCGATCCAGTCCACGACCGAGCCGGTCATCCCCGGAATCGCGCCAAGGACGGCGCCGAGGCTGCTGCAGCGCAGGACCAGAAACCAGTTCCGCCCGACATCCTTGATGCCTTGCAGCATGCCCTGACGCGGGCTGAACTTCATGTCCTGCGCGATCGAGGTCCGCTGAATGGCAAGGTCGCAAAGCTCGGGCAATGCGAACAGGCCCAGCAGGATCGGCAGCATCGGCAGCCCGTCCTGCAGATAGAGCAGCCCGCCCGTCCAGCGCATCTGGCCGGTCTGCGTGTCGGTGCCGACCATGCCGACCAGAATGCCGAAGCAGGCGACGACCAGACCCTTCAGCGGCGATTTCCCCGACAGCGTCGCAACCATCGCGATCCCGAGTATGGTCATCGCCAGCAGCTCCGGCGTAGCGATGGAAAGGACAAAGGGGCGGACCACCGGCAGCGAGACCGCGAGGATGACCGCCCCGATCAGGCCGCCCATCATGTTGGCAAGATAGCTCGCGCTCAGCGCGCGCCCGGCCTCGCCCCGCTTGGTCATGGGCAGACCGTCCAGCACGGTCGCCTGCGCCGCGGCACCGAAGAGGACGGCGGGAATGGTGTCCGAGGTCGTGGTGACCGCCGCCATGCCAAGCAGCATGGCGAAGGCCGAATAGGGATCCATCGTATAGGTGAAGGGCACGAGGATCGCGAAGCCCGTCAGGCCCCCCACCCCCGGAAGCAGGCCGATTGCCAGCCCGACGAAGACCCCGAGCCACAGGAACATGATGCGTTCGGGCTGCATGATGAGGCCGAGCGCATCCGCGGCGGCGGTGAAGACGACTGAGTCGCTGAAGAATTCCATGCTACCGTCCTGCCTCCGCGATCAGGTCGCTGCCGGTCATCGCCCCACCCCCTCGCTGGCAGCGGACCGGGTCGCCTCGGCGCCCTTGCCTGCCAGCATCGGATAGAGAACCTTCGCCGTGCCGCCCCAGATCCATGCGCGATCCTCCTCGCCCAGCGAGGCCAGACAGGCGTTGCCCTGGGCGATCAGATCCTTGAGCGATCCGGCCGAGGCCGGGTAGTTCGAGCCGAAGGCAAGGTGGTCCGCGCCGAAGGTCGCGACCAGATGCGGGAAGAACGCCTCGGCCCCGCCCGGCGCGGCCTGGGCCAGATCGAAGGTCTTGGGCGTGATCTTCAGATAGACATTGTCGAAGCGGGCAAGCTCGAACAGCTCCGAACAGGCGGCATAGGGCGGCCCGTCCTGAAGGACCGGACGTGCGCAATGGTCCAGCGCGATGCGAACGCCGGGGAAGCGCGCGGCAAGCTCTGCCACCATCCCCAGCCCCGCGGGCGTCGTCTGGATCACCATGCTCAGTCCCGCTTCGGCGCAGCGTTCCCAGACCGGGAAGGTCGCCGGATCGACCAGCCAGCTGCCGTCGGTCTGGTGCGTCGCGCCCCCGGTGAACAGCCTGATCCCGCCCATTCCACGGCCCATCCAGTAATCGAAGGTCGCAAGCGCGTCCGGGGCCAGCAGGTCAAAGGAAAACACGCCAGTGAAGCGATCGGGCTGCGAGGCCACGGAATCCGCGACATAGGAATTGTCATGCCCGTAGGTGGTCGAGGAATGGACGATCGCGGCCCTAGCGATGCCCGCCTCGTCCATCGCGGCCATCAGTTGCGCGAAATCCGCCGGACGCGAGGCCGACCATTTCGAGCGGTGCCCCGCCTGCGGCGCAATGGGATATCTCGCGGTATCGGTCGAGATGATGTGCGGATGGATGTCGATGATGTCGTAGGTCATGTCGGTCTTACCCTCTGGAACAGGATGGACGGCACAGCAAGCGCCCTCCCCGCCCCGAACCGGGGAAGGGTGCGCATCGAACGGCGGCTGCGGCTTCTTCGGTTAGAGCTGGCTCAGGGCTTTAGGATCTTGCGCACTGCCGCGAGGTCGGCCTCGGGCGTCGCAAAAAGCGTCGTGACGATCTGCGCGACCTCATCGCCCGATATCGGGTCGACCGCATAGTTCTGGTCGGTCATCGCCTTGATGAACGCCGGATCCTTGACCGTCTCGTCAAAGGCGGCGCGAAGCGCGTCCAGACGGTCCTGCGGCACCTCCTTGGGCGCGGCCAGCGGCCGGCCCGCTTGGAAGGGCAGGATGAAGAAATCGAGGATCGACTTCGCCTCGGGATCCTTGACGTATTGGCTGAGATTGGGGATGTCGCCGAAACCCTCCGGGCTTTCCCACCCGAGGTTCAGGACCACCTTCATCGAACCATCGGCAAGCATGCGCTCGGGCTCGCCATAGGTCAGCCCGTCCAGCGTCGAGGCCCAGCCATCGACCTCGCCCCGCTCCATGGCCAGATAGACCTCGCCCCGGTCGGTATAGCCCGGAACGACGGTCAGCTTGGTCCCGAGATACTGGTTCAGGACCGCGGGCAGCGTCCGGTTCTCGTTCGAAAATCCGGTCGCGCCGATCACCAGCTCCTTCTGGAACAGATCGTCGGCATTGGTGATGCCCGAGCGCGTCATCGCGACCATGCTGTAATAGGTCTTGTCGACACTGCCGATCCAGGCGACCTCGCGCGGATCGAAGGCATTCTGCGCCGGATCGACCAGCGGCACATAAAGGTTATTGCGTTGCAGGAACCCGATGACCGTGCCGTCCTTCGGCTGCTTGGATTGCAGCGAGGCGGCCGCCACCATACCGCCAGCGCCGACCACGTTCATCACCACGGCCTCCGGCTGGCCGGGGACATGCTTCACATAGGCCTGCGCGAACTGGCGCGCGACAAAGTCGGTCAGACTGCCCGACTGGGCGCTGACAAGGATGGTCAGCGTCTTGCCCTTGTAGAATTCTTCGGCGGATTGTGCATAAGCCGGGGCCGTGATCATCGCGGCCGTGGCAACGGCAAGTCCCGACAGCACGAGCCTGCGAGTGGTTTCCATTCCTTTTCCTCCCTTTCATTTTGCACGAGCCGAAACGCATCGCCCCGCCTCCGCCGATGCGGGTTCATTGCCCCTTCCTCGGGCCGGCATCCGCGCGTTCAGGCATTCCCGGACCATCCGGGCAAATGTCTGGATATGCCCAACCCTAGCCGCTTTCCGATATTCCGAGAATAGATCGACATCGAAATCCAATGGCCCGAGCCGAGAATCGATGCAGACGGTTATTTTAACTATTCGTAATAAAATATTAATAATAATAATATTTTATGTATTATATTATCTGGAACCCTTCGGGACTCCGGCTGATGCAGATGTGAACCCGGACCAATTTTCAATGCCTGCGGCCCTGTTTTGGATTGGCGCCGGATCGGCGGCGGCGTGCAGAACCTCATTGCCGCAACCTCAAGAGAGAATAATCCGATGGCAAAGCGGCCGGACCGCCGCAGTTTCCTCCGGGGTGCCGGCATGTTCGGTCTCGCCTTGGCGACAAGCAGCCTCGGCGCGCCGCATATCGCCCGCGCATCCACAACGCGGATTGCCATTCTCAGCAATCCGGGACTGTAGAACGCGACCCTGAACCTGTTGATGAAGGAACAGGGTTTCCTGAAGAAATACGCCGCCGACGCCACCATGGTCCTGGCCGAGGGCGCGTCCCGCCCCTTCGACGCGATTGTGGGCGGTGGGGGCGATATCTGCATGGTTTCGGGCTGATCTCAACCCATGGGTCTATGGCGCGCGGCAGGTGATCCTGGCGACCGGAACCCGCTCGCGTCCGCTCGGCGTGCCGGCAGAGGCGCTGCTGACGGCCGCGGCGTCTCGCGCTGCGCCGATTGCGACGGGCCGCAGATGATCGGGCAGGATGTCGTCGTCGTAGGCGGCGGCGATGCGGCCCTGCAAGAGGCGGCGATCCTCGGCCGGATCGCCCGTTCAGCGTGGGTGGTGATGCGGGGGGGGGGGGGGGGGGAACCGCGCGTCCGGCCCGATCGGGTCGGGGCGGCCCGGGGGACCGGCCGGTGCCCCCGGATCCCGGCACCGCGGGT
>Ga0160472_100171_pt1 | contig 87822 bp, 89 predicted proteins | sample HID1973M_E11MG_FD_108267 | JGI IMG/M metagenome (GOLD analysis project Ga0160472, IMG submission 108267) | Enriched mosquito-associated microbial communities from UW Madison campus, WI, USA - HID1973M_E11 MG | ecosystem: Host-associated > Arthropoda: Insects > Digestive system > Unclassified ... | reverse complement strand
CCGCCTCGCTGCGGAACTCCTCCGTGTACTGCCTGCTGCTACTCATAGATACCTCGGTCATTGCCATGAAGTATGGCCCCTAGGTGTCTACAAAAACCTGGCCGGTCCACTGCCGATAAGGTTTCATACGAGATCGTCCCCTTCCGCTCAAGCTACTCGCCGGGTCCGCAGGTAATTGCAGGCCAGGCAAAGTACGAAGGCGCGACGGAAGCGACATTCTCCGTGGCTTTCGACGGCGGCACCTCTTGCAGCCGGGATCCGGTAACCCACCTCTGCAGGGAGTAAGTCTATGATGGCGAGGTGGAGACCTCGCCATCATCTTCCGCACCATGATCAAAGAACTTCTCTGCGCTTCGCTCGCCTGTATAGCGATCACTGGCTGCTCAACCATCCCTGAAGTTCCGGCGGGTGTCTCCGCTGAAGGCGTGAACTATATATCCGCCTCAAGGTGGCTTGGCGTAGTGCATGCGAGCACGTTTATGTATTTGCCTGGCGAGCAGTCGGCAGAGACGGATGAGAGGACCTTCACTTGCAAGAATGGAGGCGCAGAGGTGACCATTATTTCTCGCGGTACAATGCGTCGTCCGATGAGCTCATACTGCCAGCAGGTGCTAAGTTCTAGGGATTTTGTGGCTCGAATCTATCCGAAGCATCCTGTGGCAATCGAGCTCCACCTAGTCCCAGCTGGTACAGCGTTCAGTGAGCGACGAGGCTCGCTTAGGCTGTCGGTTCCTCGCTTGTCGCTGGTTTCGCCAGAGTTTGAGGACGAGGCGCGTACGCGAGCTAACATCACTGATCTTGTGTCTCACGAGGTATTCCACCTGGCTGGCGCATTGGCGGGTGACGCGGCGGCTGGTGACGAAGAGACGGCGTACTGGGTAGGGCTTTGTTCTCAGTTCTCAGTGTTGGGAAGATTGGATTATTCCAGCTTGCCTGGTGCGGCTCTGGATACGTCCAACCAGGCTATGAATGATTCGTCTGCTGCTGCCTTCAAAGTGCGCGGGCAGATTGCAGGCTTGTTCACGTCTCAAGCGATAGATGCCACTTCGCCAGCAGGAGGAAAGCTCGCCGACATGTGTCGGGAGCGAGTTCCCTTCGCCCGGAATCCAAAGTAGGCCTGGCTGTTAGCGTGTTAAGTGCTCGATTAGAAGAGCCTGGACGTGCTCTCGCTCTACTGGGGTACGCGCTTGGCGATAAGCACTTGTGTCCAGAGGCGTCACTTCCTATTTACTTGGCAGACACCGCCAAGGGGGCGATGGAGACAAATGGCCAGCGCCTGAAATGGCAGAGCGCGAAAAGCGTGGGATTCCCCGCGCTGGGACCTTACAGCGGCAAACTGTGGGAAAGTGTGCACGAACGATGCCTTCCAAAGCTTCCTGCGAGTAAGCTGAAACCAATCAAAATTCGACATCTGTGGTTTACAGGCTGATGTATTGAACGTATTGGAAGTGGACCCACGTCCTCGCAACACTGGTGAACGTTCCCAGTTGCGCTCGCGTCCAGGCCCGCCGGTATATCTGCTCGGCCCGATGGGACTTGGAACTTGGGATCTACTCCGTTCCCGCTGCGTCGATGAAGCCGCCCTTGATCTCGATCAGGGCCTCTGGTGCCTGGATTTCCCAGCCGGCCAGAAACTTTTTTGCTGGGCGTCATGCGTCATCGGAGAAGAGAACAACGTCGTCTCCAAAGACACGTCGATTAGCTCCTTGTTGGGAGCCCGATATGTGTTTGGGAGCGTCCGGAGACTGAGGTCGCTAGGAAGCGGGCTTCTGGGCTCGAGCTCAGCGATCTGGCACGTCTTCAGGCCGCAGATGCGTATATCGCTTCAGGGTCGCCCAGGACTCATGAAGGGTGAATTGCGCAACCTCCTGAATACTGTAGCCTTTTTCGAATAGGCGGGAGGTTGCTTCATGGCGAAGGTCATGAAAGCGGAGATCTGGAATACCCAGCACATGCACTGCGCGAGTGAAGGCCGCCCCAATCGACTTCGGGTTGTAAGGGAAGATCAGTGAGTTGCGGGTCGAGCCGTTCTGGCGATCGATGATCTCCCACGCCGAGGGCGGTAGCTTGAAGAACTTGTGGTTTCCCACTTTAAGCCGCGGGTGCTTTACGTCACGGAGGAGGGCCGTCCCTCGCTCACGATTCAGATCCCCCCATTGCAGTCGCGTAATCTCTTCCTGGCGCCGAGCCGTAGCTAAGGCGAACCTCATGATGTCCACCATGGGGATGTCCGCTCGGCCATCGCGCTCAGTGAAGTACGCGATCAGGCTCCGTTCCTCCGCTTCTGTGAGGCGCCTTTGTCGCTGACGAGACTTCGCAGTGATCCGCTCTCCCCGAAGAAAGCTCGCCGCCTCATCCAGCGCATGCAGCGGGGTAGGTAGCCCCAGGACAGCCGTAGCGGTCTTGAACACCGTACGGAGCCAGATCAGGTCGTTGGCCGCCGTGGCGGGGCCGGCCCCCTCGGCACGCCGGCTCTCTATGTAGTTGATGAAGTCCTGGCGAGTCAGGCTATCGGCCCGGCGATCTTTTAAACTGGCCATCTTGAGTCTGGCCAGGTCTGCCTTTTTGGTCCGACCCCATTCCTGCCCCTGGCGCTCCCGAAGCTCGTACCAGCCGACCAGCTCCCCCCAGGTCATCCGTTTGCCCAAGGGTTCGCCGCGGGCGCGCTGGACCTGCAGATCGGCCTCCCGTCGGGTGATCCATTCCTTGGCCAGGGCCTTGGTGCTGAAGGTTTCTGACTCGCTGTGGACGAGCTGGCCCTCGCGCTTGAGCCGGATCTGGGCTGTGTATCCTGTAGACCCGTCCTTGCGGCGTCGGCTGGTGATCGTTCCCATGAGTGCTACGGACTCCTTTCTGTAGCACCGAATGTAGCACTAGCCCCGCAAAAACGCCAAAAAACGCGCTAGAATTACCGACAATGGAAACCCGAGAAAGTCCCGCAGAACAGGCAAGTAGTGCTGAAAATCAGCGCTACGCCGCCTCGCTGCGCCTGTCTGTCGCCCCGATGATGGACTGGACGGATCGCCATTGCCGGTATTTCCACCGGCTGCTGGCGCCGTCTGCGCGGCTGTATACCGAGATGGTGCACGCCAACGCGGTGATCCATGGCGATCGCGAACGCCTGCTGGGTTTTGATGCGGCCGAGCAGCCGCTGGCCCTGCAGCTGGGTGGCAGTGAGCCGGCGCTGCTGGCGCAGGCCGCGCGCATCGCCGGGGAGTGGGGCTATGCCGAGGTCAATCTCAACTGCGGCTGCCCGTCCGATCGCGTGCAGGCCGGCCGCTTCGGCGCCTGCCTGATGCGCGAACCGACGCTGGTGGCCGATTGCGTGGCGGCCATGGCCGCGGCGACCGACATCCCGGTTACGGTGAAATGCCGCCTGGGCGTGGACGAGGACAACGACTACGACGCCTTCGCCAGCTTCGTCGACCAGGTGGTCGCCGCCGGCAGCGCGATGGTCGTGGTGCATGCCCGCAATGCCTGGCTGCAGGGCCTGTCGCCGAAGGAGAACCGCGAGATCCCGCCGCTGCGCTACGACTGGGCCTATCGGCTCAAGCAGGAACGGCCGGCGCTGCCGGTAGTACTCAACGGGGGCATCGCCTCGGTGGACGCCGCGGTGGCGCACCTGGCGCAGGTCGACGGCGTGATGCTCGGCCGCACCGCCTATCACGATCCCTACGTGCTGCACCTGGTCGAGGCCGCCCTGGCAGGCACCGCGCCGCGCCCGCGCGCCGAGCTGCTGCGCGCACTGCGCCCCTATGCCGAGGCGCGCATGGCCCAAGGCCTGGCGCTCAAGCACCTCACCCGGCACCTGCTCGGCCTGTTCCTCGGCCAGCCGGGCGGGCGCGCATTCAGGCAGATCCTCAGCGAAGGCGCGCACAAGCCCGGCGCGGATTGGTCGCTGGTCGAGCAGGCGCTGGAAGTCACCGAAACCCAGGCGCGGCGCGTCGCCGCCTGAGCGCCGCTGTCCCCCGGAGGACAGGTGGTTGCAAGATGTAAGGGAAGCGTTATCCTCGGTCGTTCATTTGCATGAACGGAGCGGTTGGTCGGTCAGGAAAGTTCAGACCGGATTCACCCCGAAAAATCAAGAATTTGCCTCGTTTTCCAAGGGTGCGCAGCGGTGTCGCGGACCTGGGCTTTCACGATTTTTGAATGACCTCCCGTAATCCGCTTAGGATCCTGGCCGTGACGCTTTCCGCATTCCGCTTCCCGACCCTTGCAGTGGCCGCCGCGCTGGCGCTGGCCGCGCTGCCGGGCATGGCGGCGGCGCAGCAGGACCATGGCCCGCCCGAGGCGCGCGAAGCGTTTCCCCGCAATGGACGCAGTGGCAACAACAATGCCGATGGCCGTTCCCTGTCGGATGCGATCCGCCGTGTCCAGCGTACGACGGGCGGGCAGATCCTGGGCGCCGAGCAGGTGCCGTTCGACGGGCGCAACATCAATCGCGTCAAGTACATGGATGATCGCGGCCGCGTCCGTTACATGGACGACCCGGTGCCGGACCGTGCGCCCCCGCGCGCCCCGCGCCCGGTCGAGCCGGCGACGCCACCACGCGGCGATAACCCGTGACTGGCGATAGTGGCTTAACCACTTCAGTTTTCCCCTGGCCGCCGGCCAGCCAAACGTAACTAGGGAGAGTTCATGCGTATCCTTCTGGTCGAAGACGAAGCCCCCCTGCGCGAAACCCTTGCCGCGCGCCTGAAGCGCGAAGGCTTCGCGGTCGATGCTGCGCAAGACGGCGAGGAAGGCCTGTACATGGGCCGCGAAGTGCCGTTCGATGTCGGCATCATCGACCTTGGCCTGCCGAAGATGTCCGGCATGGAGCTGATCAAGGCGCTGCGCGACGAGGGCAAGAAGTTCCCGGTGCTGATCCTGACCGCGCGTTCGAGCTGGCAGGACAAGGTCGAGGGCCTCAAGCAGGGCGCCGACGACTACCTGGTCAAGCCGTTCCACGTCGAGGAGCTGCTGGCGCGCGTCAACGCGCTGCTGCGCCGTGCCGCCGGCTGGAGCAAGCCGACGCTGGAATGCGGCCCGGTGGCGCTGGACCTGGCCGCGCAGACCGTGAGCGTCAACGGCAGCAACGTCGACCTCACCAGCTACGAATACAAGGTGCTCGAATACCTGATGATGCATGCCGGCGAACTGGTCTCCAAGGCCGACCTCACCGAGCACATCTACCAACAGGATTTCGACCGCGACTCCAACGTGCTCGAAGTCTTCATCGGTCGCCTGCGCAAGAAGCTGGACCCGGACGGCGAACTGAAGCCGATCGAGACCGTGCGCGGGCGCGGCTACCGCTTCGCGATTCCGCGTACCGAGGGCTGATCCCTCGCCACCCGGGAAAGAAAGCCGCGTGTCCGTCCGTCTTCGGTGGTTCAAGCGTTGGCGGCCGCGGTCGCTGCAGGCCCGGCAGCTGTTGGCGGCCAGCGTCAGCCTGGTCGCCTTCCTGGCGCTGGCCGGCTATGCGCTGGACGCGGCCTTCGCCGACACGGCGATGGACAACCTGCGCAGCCGCCTGAAGAACTACGCCACCGCCTACAACGGCAGCATCGACTTCCTCCGCGACGGTTCGCTGTACATCCGCGAACAGTCGCCCGACGCGCGCTTCGACGTGCCCGGCGGCGGCCTCTACGCCGAAGTCATCCGGCCCGACGAACGCTGGTCCTCGATGTCGGCCGAAGGCCCGGTGCTGCCGGTGTCCGGGCGCATGCTCGGGCCGCGCGAGGAAGAGTTCACCGACCAGCCGCTGGAGATGGTGCAGATCGACGGCACCCGCGGCCAGGTCTACCGCTACGGCCAGGGCGTCATCTATGAGCCCGAACCCGGCCACGAGATCCCCTACACCATCTACGTGATGGAGGATGCCCGCTCGCTGGGCGCGCAGCTGCGCGTGTTCCGCGGCGCGGTGTGGTTCTACCTCGGCATCACCGGCATCTTCCTGTTGCTGCTGCAGACCTTCATCCTGCAGTGGAGCCTGCGCCCGCTACGGCGCGTGGTGAACGAGCTCACCAAGGTGCAGCGCGGCGAAGCCCAGCGCATGACCGAGCATCATCCGCGTGAGCTCGAGCCGCTCACTGACAGCATCAACGCCTTCATCGAGAGCGAGCGCGAGAACCTGGACCGGCAGCGCAACACCCTGGCCGACCTGGCGCACAGCCTGAAGACCCCGCTGGCGGTGCTGCGTACCCAGCTCGACAGTGGCGCCGCCGACGTCGACCTGCGCGAGGAGATGGACGTCCAGCTGAGGCGCATGAACAACCTGGTGTCCTACCAGCTGGCGCGTGCGGCTTCCAGCGGCCACAAGCTGTTCGCCGCGCCGGTGCCGATCGAATCCAACGCCGAGGAGATCGTCCGCGGGCTGGAGAAGGTGTATGCCACCAAGGGCGTGCTGTGCGAGTTCGAGATCGACCCGAACGCACGCTTCTACGGCGAGCCGGGCGACCTGCAGGAACTGCTCGGCAACCTGCTGGAGAACGCCTTCAAGTGGGCGCGCGGACGCGTGCTGCTGACTGCCCGCCCGACCGCTGGCGCCGGCAGCAGCAAGCGTGCCGGCCTGTTGCTGGCGGTGGACGACGATGGCCCAGGCATCGCGCCGGACGACGTCGCCAAGATCCTCCAGCGCGGCGTGCGTGGCGACGAGCGCGTCCAGGGCCATGGCATCGGCCTGTCGATCGTGCAGGACCTGGTGAAGGGCTATCGCGGCGAGATGCAGGTCAGCCGTTCGCAGGAACTGGGCGGCGCCCGCTTCGAAGTGACGCTGCCGCCGGGGCTGTAGGCGCGGGCGTCGGACGCCTGCGTCCTTACGACCTTCCCTCGAACGGCGAAGGTCCGTAGTAGCGGCGCAGGTGCGCGGCCACCTCCGGCATCGCTTCGGCGAGCACGCCGGGTGCGGAGAAGTGGTACTCGCTCACCACCGCGAAAAATTCCTCCGGTGCCTCGGCGGCATAGGCGTCGATGCGGGTGCGGCGGCCGGCGTCCACGCGCTGGCAGAAGGCATCGTACTGGCGCTGGAAATCCGCCGCCCACCGGCGCTGCCATTCGTGCGGCAGGCGCGGGGTGCCGTCGAGCGCGCCATCGAGCGAATCGAGCTTGTGGGCCATCTCGTGGACGACCACGTTGTAGCCGGCGCACGGATCTTCCAGGTCTGCCTGCACGTCGGCCCACGACAGGATCAGCGGCCCCTGGTCCCAGGCTTCGCCGATCAGCTCGTCCTCCCATTCGTGCAGCACGCCGGCGGCATCGACATGGCTGCGATGCACGCGGAAGGCATCCGGGTAGAGGATCACCTGCGACCACCCGCGCCAGCCGCCGGCACCGACTTCCAGCAGCGGCAGGCAGCACATCGCCGCCAGCAGCACGCCGTGCCAGGGCTGCAGCACCAGGCCACCCACCGGCGAGAGGGTCTTTTCCTGCAGGAAGCGCGCGGCCAGCGCGCGTAGGCGCCCCTCGCGCACCTCGTCGAGCGCATCGATCCATGGGCAGTGCGCGCGCGCCTGCGCCCAGAGGGCATCGTCAATCGTGGGTGGTGGCCGGCGCAGCCAGCCCAGCAAACGCTGGATCAGCGGAACATGCCGGGCAGGAAGCTGTGCCATTTCGGCATGCGCCCGCGTGGCGGCAGCAGGTCGGTGTCATCGCCGCCGCCGCCGGCCGTGCCGGTGGCGCGATGGCCGGGCGAGTGCGAAGGCGTGGCCGGCACCACCGGATCCGGTGCCGGACCGTGGGCCGCCGAGCCGGGCGTGATGCAGGTGCCATGGTCGGCTTCGGCCACGCCACTGGAGGCCCAGGCCACGGCAGGGCTCAGCAGCAGCAACAGACAGGCAAGTCGGCGCATCGTCCACATCCCGGCAAGGGGGCAAGTTTTCGATTCTAACGCGGTTTTCACGCCGGCTGGCAAGCCCCGGGTGGGCGCTCCCGGCCGCTTGTCGCATAATCTCGCGGTTTACCCCCGGGTCTGGTGTCGGAGAGGCTGTGGACGACCGCGCATTGTTGGCCAAACTGGCCGGTGGCCGCCTGTCTGGCGATGCCCTGGCGCGCGATTTCGGCCTGACCCGTGCCGCGGTCTGGAAACGCATCCAGAACCTGCGCGCGGCCGGCATCGACATCCAGGGCCGGGCCGGCGAGGGCTACGGGCTGGGCTATCCGGTCGAGCTGCTTGAGCGCGAGCGGATCCTGAATGCGCTGCCCACCGGGATTGCCGCCGGCGTCGCGGCGCTGGACGTGGCCTGGACCCTGGAATCCACCAATACCGAACTGCTGACCCGGCCGACCCCGGCGTGCGGTGTCGACGTGCTGCTGGCCGAGCGCCAGACCGGTGGCCGCGGCCGCCGCGGCCGCCAATGGGCTTCACCGCTGGCCGCGCACGTCTACCTGTCGCTGGCACGCGGCTTCGATGGCGGCCTGGCCCGCCTGGCCGGGCTCAGCCTGGCGATCGGCGTGGCCGCCGCCGAAGCGCTGCGCGCGGCCGGTTTCCAGGACGTGGGACTGAAATGGCCGAACGACCTGCTGGTCGACGACCGCAAGATCGGCGGGCTGCTGGTCGAAGGCGGCGGCGAGGTCGGCGGCCCGGCGCGGGCGGTGATCGGCCTGGGCATCAACGTGCACATGCCCGACGCCTTCGCCGCCGGCATCGGCCAGCCCTGGACCGACCTGGACTCGCTCGCCGGCCACCCGGTATCGCGCAACCAGATCGTCGCCACGCTGCTGGCGCACCTGCTGCCGGCGCTGGACCAGTTCGACGCGCATGGCCTGGCGCCGTTCCTGCCTCGCTATGCCGCGCTCGACCTGCTGGCCGGGCGTCGCGTGCGGGTGGAAGAGGCTGGCCAGCTGCACGAGGGCCGGGCGCTCGGCCTGGCGGCCGATGGCGCCCTCAAGGTCGCGCTCGATGCCGACGCCGGCGAGCGCTGCTTCCATGCCGGCGAAGTCAGCGTGAGGCCGGCATGAGCCAGTGGTTGTTCGACCTGGGCAATTCCCGGTTCAAGTTCGCGCCGTTGCGCGAGGACGGCCGGGTCGGTGACGTGCAGGCCTGGGCGCACGGGGTGGAATCGATGTCGGCTGCGACGGCCGCGGCGTTTCCGCAGGGCGACGTGGCCTGGGTCGCCAGCGTCGCCTCGGCCAGCCTCACCGAAGCGGTGATCACCCGGCTGCGCGAACGCTTCGGCCAGGTCCGCATCGCCCGCACCCGCGCCGAATGTGCCGGCGTGCGCGTGGGCTACGCCCAGCCACAGCGTTTTGGCGTGGATCGCTTCCTCGCCCTGCTGGGTGCGCGCGGCGCCGGCAACGTGCTGGTCGCCGGCGTTGGCACGGCGTTGACCATCGACCTGATGGATGCCGACGGCCAGCATCGCGGCGGCCGCATCTGCGCCTCGCCGACCACCATGCGCGAAGCATTGCACCAGCGGGCCGTGCAGCTGCCGCCCAACGGCGGCGAGTACGCCGAGTTCGCCAACGACACCGCCGACGCGCTGGCCTCCGGCTGCGACGGGGCCGCGGTCGCGCTGATCGAGCGCAGCCTGCAGCAGGCCATCGCGCTGCTTGGCCCGGTCAACCTGCTGCTGCACGGCGGCGGTGCGCCACCGCTGCTGCCGCTGCTGCCTGGCGCCGCGCACCACCCCTCGCTGGTGCTCGACGGGCTGGCGGCATGGGCCGCACACGCACCGCTCGCGGACGACTGAACCCGCATACGCGACGAGCGGCAGCAGCCAGCGCCGCGCCGATGGTTAGAATCACGCCATGTACGTCCGCGCCCTGATCGTCGTGCTCGCCATCCTCAACGCCGGTGTCGCCCTGTGGTGGGCGGTGCGTCCGGCCGCGAGCCCGTCGCCGCCCCCGGTGCTTGCCGCCGGCGTGGCCTCGCTGCAGCTGCTACCGACCGCGCCTGCGGCGGCAGGGATCGCGCCCGCAGCAGCGCCTGCGGCGACCTCGTCCACCGGCATCCCGGCCAAGCCCGTGGCGGGCGGCGCCCCTGTTCCCGCGCCCATGCCCTCGACGGCCCAGGCAGCGGCGGTGGCTGATCGCTGCGTGAGCTTCGGGCCCTGGCCCGACCAGGCCACCGCCGAAGCCGCCCGGGGTGGCGCGGGGACGTTGCTGCAGGCGCCGCGCCTGCGCGAGGCGGCCGAGGCCAGCAGTTTCCGGGTCATGCTTGCCGGCGTGGGTGACAGGGCGGCGGCGCAGGCGGCGGTCGCGAAGATCAAGTCGGCCGGGCTCAGCGACTATTACATCGTCGGCAATGCCGACAAGTACGACATCGCGCTCGGACAGTACCGCAACCGCCAGGGTGCGGAGCGGCGCCAGTCCGAACTCGCCACGGCAGGCATCCAGGCGACGATCCTGCCCAGCGGGGGTACCGGCGCGTCGCGCTGGTGGATCGACGCGCGTACCCGTGCCGACGATACCGCGCTGCGCGCGCTGCATGCGCCCGGCCAGCGGACGCTGGATTGCGCGGCGCTGCGCTAGAATGCCGGCCGGCCCCCCGGGCGCCGGCGTGACACCCTTGCCGCTTTAGCTCAGTCGGTAGAGCAACTGTCTTGTAAACAGTAGGTCATCCGTTCGATTCGGATAAGCGGCACCACTTCGATTCTCCGTGCCCGGCAGCGGTTCCTGCTGCTTTGCGGGATGGCCTGTCGGCCGGTCCGATCTAGACTCATGGTTTCGCATGCAACCAGGAGTCGCTGGATGAGCAAGGCCTACCCCCCCGTTTCCCTGATCGGCGTGCCGACCGACATCGGCGCCGGCCACCGTGGCGCGCGGATGGGGCCGGAGGCGCTGCGCATCGCGGGCCTGGGCGAAGCACTGGTGGCGCGCGGCGTGGACGTGCGCGACGTCGGCAACCTCGACGGCCCGCGCAACCCGTGGACCGCACCGGTGGCCGGCTACCGCCACCTGCAGGAAGTGGTGGCCTGGAACCATGCGCTGATGGAGGCGACCTACGCCGAGCTGGCCGCGGGCCGGCTGCCGATCATGCTCGGCGGCGACCACTGCCTGGCGGTGGGCTCGATCACCGCGGTCGCGCGCTGGTGCCGCGAACGTGGCCGCAAGCTGCGGGTGCTGTGGCTGGATGCGCATTCGGACTTCAACACCAGCGACGTCACGCCCTCGGGCAACGTGCACGGCATGCCGGTGGCCTGCCTGTGCGGGCTGGGGCCGGTGGAGCTGACCACGCTGGGGGGCAGCACGCCGGCGATGCGGCCTGACCAGATCCGCCAGATCGGCATCCGCTCGGTCGATCCGGACGAGAAGCGGCTGATCAAGCAGCACCACGTGGATGTCTACGACATGCGCTACATCGACGAGAACGGCATGAAGCGTGCGGTCGAAGCAGCGCTCGAGGGCCTGGACGATGACACCCACCTGCACGTCAGCTTCGACGTCGATTTCCTCGATCCCAGCATCGCTCCCGGCGTGGGCACCACGGTGCCGGGCGGGCCCAACTACCGCGAGGCCCAGCTGGTGATGGAGATGATCGCCGACACCGGCCGGCTGGGATCGCTGGACATCGTCGAGCTCAACCCCGTGCTCGACAACCACAACCTCACCGCCGAGCTGGCGGTGGACCTGGTCGAGAGCCTGTTCGGCAAATCCACGCTGATGCGCGACTGAATCGTTTCCTGAACGGCGACGGGCATGCGTTTTGACGAAACCATCCGCGTTCACATCCGCTCGACGGTCCGAAAGTCAGATTCTCCCGCAAGCGGTCTGCCGCCTCGATGCGGCGCCGCGCTGATTTGGAGCAGGACATGAAGCGACTGTTGACCCTGGCGATGCTTGCGCTGTTCTCCACCGGACTACTGGCCGGCTGCAACACCGTGGCCGGTGCCGGCAAGGATGTGCAGAAGGCAGGCGAGAAGGTGGAAGACAAGGCCAAGGATTGCAGCGACGGCCGTTGCTGAGCGTCCGGCGGATCCGCAACCCCCATCACATCGCGCGCATGCTGCGCGCATCCCGACGAAGGAGCGAGACGATGAAGCGACTGATGACTGTGTTGGCCCTGGGCCTTTTCTCCGTGGCTTTCCTGGGCGGCTGCAATACCGTGGCCGGGGCCGGCAAGGACGTACAGAAGGCCGGCGAGAAAGTGGAAGACGCGGCGAAGAAGTGACCGCGGCGACGACTGCGGAAGAAGCGGGCTTCGGCCCGCTTTTTTTTTTGCGCGCGCGCGAGTGCGCATCTTCCTGACCGAATGGTTCACGCCGATGACGAATCCCTTGACGCCTGTTGACCCACAGCCAACGCCACGATGGCGAGGCTGGTCGCACGCGGCCAATACCGGTCGCTGCCACCGCAACGAGAACCGGAGCAAGCCATGAACAAAGACATCATTGCCGGCAAGTGGACCCAGCTGAAGGGACAGATGCAGGCCAAGTGGGGCGACCTGACCGACGACGACTTCGATGTCGCCGAAGGCAATGCGCAGTACCTGTCGGGCAAGCTGCAGGAGCGCTATGGCTGGGATCGCGACCGCGCCGAGAAAGAGGTCAAGGCGTTCGACGATGCCCTCCGCAAGGAATACAAGGATTACTGAGCGCGAGACCTTCGCGTGCGGTATGAGGAAGGCGGGCCGCGCGAGCGGCCCGTCGTCTTTCCGGGGGGGCGGTGCCCCGGCCGTCGCCGGGCCGCGCCCGGCCCGCCGGGGCTGCAGCGGTTAAACTGGGCGGGTTTTCGACCCTGTCCCCGGCACTGCAATGACCCACCGCGTCCTCACCGGCATCACCACCTCCGGCACGCCCCATCTGGGCAACTACGTCGGCGCCGTCCGCCCGGCGATCGTCGCCAGCCGGGCCGCCGAGGCGGAGAGCTTCTACTTCCTGGCCGACCTGCACAGCCTGATCAAGGCGCAGGACCCGCGCCGTACCCAGCGTTCGACGCTGGAGATCGCCGCGACCTGGCTGGCCTGCGGCCTGGACCCGGACAAGGTCTGGTTCTATCGCCAGAGCGATATCCCCGAGATCAGCGAACTCAACTGGTTCCTGACCTGCATCGCCGGCAAGGGCATCCTCAACCGTGCCCATGCCTACAAGGCCGCGGTGGACAAGAACGTCGCCGATGGCGAGGACGTCGATGCCGGGGTCACCGCCGGACTGTTCATGTATCCGGTGCTGATGGCCGCCGACATCCTGATCTTCAACGCCAACCAGGTGCCGGTCGGCCGCGATCAGGTCCAGCACATCGAGATGGCGCGCGATTTCGCCCAGCGCTTCAACCATGTCTACGACAGCGAGTATTTCGTGCTGCCGGAGGCTCTGGTGGACGAACAGGTCGCCACGCTGCCCGGCCTGGACGGGCGCAAGATGAGCAAGAGCTACGGCAACACCATTCCGCTGTTCGTCCCGCGCGAGGAGTTGAAGAAGCTGGTGTTCTCCATCCTCACCGACTCGCGTGCGCCCGGCGAGCCGAAGCAGACCGAAGGCTCGGCGCTGTTCCAGCTCTACCAGGCCTTTGCCACGCCCGGGGAAACGGCCGCTTTCGCCACGGCCTTCGCCGAGGGCATCTCCTGGGGCGATGCCAAGCAGCAGCTGTTCGAGCGCATCGATGCCGAGATCGCGCCGCTGCGCGAGCGCTACGAGACGCTGATCGCCGATCCGGCGGCAATCGAGTTGATCCTGCGCCGCGGTGCCGAGCGCCTGCGCGAACGCTATGCGCGTCCGTTCCTGGCCACCCTGCGCCATGCGGTGGGCCTGCGTGACCTGTCCAGCCAGGACGTGGCGGCCGGCAAGGCGAAAAGGACCAGGGCGGCGCTGCCGGTGTTCAAGCAGTACCGCGAGGCCGATGGTCGCTTCTACTTCAAGCTGCTCGACGGCGAGGGCGCGCTGCTGGTGCAGAGCGGGGCATTCGACTCGCCGAAGGATGCCGGCCAGACCATCGCCGTGCTCAAGCAGGCCGCCGCCGCGGACGCGCTGGAATCGCCGCTGTTCCAGCTGGAGGCCGGCGCCGAGGAAGTGCTGGACGCACTGCACTCGCTGCGCGAAGCATCCTGAGCGCGGCCACCGTCCCGGCAGGTGGCCGGGACGGCTAAGACCAAAGCCCAATCCGCATGGCCGCCACGCCTGCCTAGAATGTCGGCATGAGCCCCGCGCCCGGCATCCACACGATCGACACCGGCTTCCAGCGCCCGCGCTTCGACGCCGCCTACCTCGTCGTCGAACAGGGCCGTGGCGCCTTCATCGACTGCGGGACGGCCCTTGCCGTGCCGGCGATGCTGGCGGGCCTGGCCCGCGCCGGCCTGGCGCCATGGGACGTGGACTGGCTGATCCTCACCCACGTCCACCTCGACCATGCCGGTGGCGCCGGTGCGCTGCTGCGGCACCTGCCCAACGCACGCGTGCTGGTGCATCCGCGCGGCGCGCCGCACATGATCGACCCGGCCCGGCTGGTCGCCGGTGCCACCGAGGTCTATGGCGCCGAGGAGATCGCCCGCAGTTATGGCGAGATCGTGCCGGTGCCGGCCGAACGCGTGGTCATGGCCGAAGATGGCGGACGGATCGAACTGGCCGGGCGCGAGCTGCTGACCCTGGATACCCCCGGCCACGCCCGCCACCACCTGTGCATATGGGACGCGCGCTGCCGCGGCTGGTTCACCGGGGACACCTTCGGCCTGTCCTATCGCGAGCTGGATTCGGCGCAGGGCCCCTTCATCCTGCCGACGTCCTCGCCGGTGCAGTTCGAGCCGGAGGCGATGCGCCGGTCCATCGAGCGCATGCTCGCCTACCAGCCCGAGGCGATGTACCTGACCCACTATGGGCGCGTCGGTTCGCCGCAGCGCCTGGGCGCGGCCCTGCTCGAGCAGATCGACGCCATGGCCGCGCTGGCACGCAGCTGCGACGGCCGGCCGGACCGCCACCGCTGCCTCGTCGCGGCGCTGACCGAGCTTTACCTTGAGCGCGCGCATGCGCACGGCGTGCCACTGGACGACGAAGCGGTGACGCAGGTGATCGCCATGGACATCGAGCTCAACGCGCAGGGACTGGCGAGCTGGCTCGACCGCGCGCGTCGCTGAGGACGGCGACGCGGTCTCGGCATGGCGTGCGACGCATTACACTGTGCGTCCCCCTCGATGAAGAAGCCTGCCGTGAATCCGATGCGCATCCTGCTGCTGTCCGCCTGCCTGTTCGTCGGGGGCGTTGCCCAGGCGGCGAATGACGCGGCGGCGCAGCTGATCGACGGCGACGCACTGTCGCGCCACGTGCAGGTGCTGGCTTCGGATGAATTCGAGGGCCGCGCGCCGGCCAGTGCCGGCGAGCAGCGCACCGTCGCGTACCTGAGCGAGCAGTTCCGGGCCGCCGGCCTGCAGCCCGGCGGCGAGGATGGCGGCTGGACGCAGTCGGTGCCGCTGGTGCGCGCGCAGGTCGACGGGCCCGTACTGGCCAGCCTGCGCCAGGCCGGCCAGGTGCGCCCGCTGCGCAACGGCGAGGATGTCACCCTGCAGAGCCTGCGCCCGGGCAACGAGGTGAGCGTGGATGCCGCGCCGCTGGTGTTCGTGGGTTACGGCATCCATGCGCCGGAACGCGATTGGGACGACTACAAGGACGTGGACCTGCACGGCAAGGTCGCCGTCGTGCTGATCAACGATGCCGACTTCGAGAGCCCGCAGCCGGGCGCGTTCGATGGCCGGGCGGTGACCTACTACGGTCGCTGGACCTACAAGTTCGAGGAAGCCGCGCGGCGTGGCGCGGCCGGCGTGCTGATCGTCCATGAGACCGCGCCAGCGGCCTATGGCTGGAATACCGTGCGCAGCTCCGGGCTGTCGCCGTTGTTCGACATCGAGCGCGACGATGCCCAGGCGCGGGCGATGCATACGCCGCTGCGCGGCTGGTTGCAGCGTGAGCAGGCGGTGGCGATCTTCCGCGACGCCGGCCTGGACTTCGACGCGCTCAAGCGCAAGGCGATGCGCGCGGACTTCGCGCCGGTTGCGCTGGGCGACGCGCGGCTGAGCGTGCATTTCAAGGTCAAGCGCGATCGCGTGGTCACCCATAACGTGGTCGCGCGCCTGGCCGGCAGCCGCCATCCGGACGAGACGGTGATCTTCTCCGCGCACTGGGACGCCTTCGGCATCGGCGAGCCCGACAAGGACGGCGATCGCATCCGCCATGGCGCGGTGGACAACGCCACCGGCGTGGCCAGCGTGCTGGAACTGGCGCGAGCCTTCGCCACCGGCCCGCGCCCGGAGCGCAGCCTGCTGTTCATCGCCCTGACCGCCGAGGAGAAGGGCCTGCTGGGCGCCAGCTACTACGCCGCGCATCCGCTGGCGCCGCTGGATCGCACCGTCGCCGTGCTCAACATGGAGATGTTCAGCCCGGATGGCCCGACCCGCGACATCGCCTCGTGGGGCCTGGGCCGGGTATCGCTGGAAGAGGACCTCAAGCGCGCGGCGCAGGCGCGGGGTCGCAGCTACAGCCCGGATCCGAACCTGGAAGCGGGCTTCTTCTACCGTGCCGACCATTTCGCGTTCGCCCGCATGGGCGTGCCGGCCATCACCATCGGCCCGGGCCTGGATCGCCTGGAGGGCGGCGTGACGGCGGGCAAGGCGCTGCGCGATGCCTATTTCCGCGACTGCTACCACCAGGCCTGCGACCGCTGGACCCCGCAGTGGGACGCAAGCGGCCACGCCGCCGATACCCAGCTGGTGCATGACCTGGGCCTGCGCCTGGCGAACAGCCGCGAGTGGCCGACCTGGGGCGAGGGCAGCGAGTTCAAGGCGGCGCGCGACGGGAGTGCGGCTTCGCGGCGGTAGGCGGATTTGGCGCAGCTTCTGGTTTCGCGCGGGAAGCGGGGCGCCTCGCTGGCGCGGGCTGTGTTGGGGTTTGTTGAGGGCGCGCCTTGTTTAGCGGATGGTTTGGCTCTGACTTACGTTTGGGTGCGCCGCCCCGACGGGCATGGGCGCGTCGGTTTCGGCAGACGTCCGTGTCGTGACGAAACCGAACGTGGGCCCTCCATGGCCCACTCGCGCCCATACCCGCCGGGACGTCACCCGGCGCCTTGGTTTCCCCATTCTTCAAAAGCGCGCCGGGAGGGGGGAAGAGAAGAGCGACGTCCCTGACGTCCAGCGATCGGCCAGGCCCGGCCTTCGTTCGCCGCTATCGATGCACCAGTCGAAGTCCGTTGGTCTGAGCCGGCCGGGGGGCGGGTCGGCGCCCACACCGTAAGTCAGGGCCAAACCATCCGCCCACCAAGGCGCGCCCTCAATAAACCCCAATACAGCCCGCGAAAGCGGGCGCCCCGCTTCCCACGCAAACGCGAAGAAGCGAGAGACAACACCCCTCCAGCGGCCACCCCACCCGCTGTTGCATCCGCGAACGCAGTCGTTCCATGGCGCAGGCTGACCGGCGCGGGAAAAGGTCTAAAATCAGCCCTCCATCCGGCTTCGCCTCTTCCCCATGTCTTCGTCCAATGGCGCCGACGCGCATGCTGCGCGCGGTGGTTTCGTCGTCCTCGCCCTGCTGCTGGTCTACGTGGTCTGGGGATCGACGTATCTCGGCATCCGCCTCGCCCTGGAAGGCGGTGCGCTGCCGCTGACCATGGTCTCCGGCGGACGTTTCATCATTGCCGGCACGCTGATGTATGCCGTCCTGCGCTGGCGCGGCGTGGCTGCGCCTACCCGTGCGCAGTGGCCGAACGTGGCAATGATGGGCGCCACCCTGCTGCTGCTCGGCAACGGCATGGTGGTGCTGGCCGAGCGGGACGTCTCTTCCGGCCTGGCCGCTACCGCGGTCGCCTCGGTGCCGCTGTGGATGGCGCTGTTCTCGGCGATGCGCGGCCAGCACGCCACCCGCGGCGAATGGCTGGGCATCATCATCGGTTTCCTTGGCGTGGTCTGGCTCAACGCCGGCAGCAGCCTGACCGCCACCCCGACCGGGCTGGTGCTCTTGCTGATCGCGCCGATCGGCTGGGCGTTCGGTTCGATCTGGTCGCGCGGCCGCGACCTGCCATCGCCGTTCATGACCGCGGCCGGGCAGATGATCTGCGGCGGCGTGCTGATCTTCACCACCGGCCTGCTGATCGGCGAGCGCCCGCACCAGCTGCCCAGTACCCAGGGCCTGCTCGCGGTGGCCTACCTGTGCGTGTTCGGCTCGATCGTCGCCTTCACCGCCTATGTCTGGTTGCTGCACCACGTGCGCCCCGCGCTGGCCGGCAGCTATGCCTACGTGAACCCGGTGATCGCCGTGGCGCTGGGCGCCTGGCTGGGCCACGAGCGTTTCGGCGCAGGCGACCTCGGCGCGATGGCGGTGATCCTTGCCGGCGTGGTCGTGGTGACCCTCGCCCGCGCGCGCAAGTGACACCGCCATGAGCGACCACGACACCCGCCAGCGCCGCCAGGGCGTGGCCATCACCGCCGCCGCCTTCTTCATCTGGGGCCTGTTCCCGCTCTACTGGCACCTGCTCAACGCGGTGCCGTCGATGCTGATCATCGCCCACCGCATCATCTGGAGCACCCTGCTGGTGGTCGGCTGGCTGCTGCTGTCCTCGCGGCTGGACTGGCTGCGGCGCATCGCCGCGCAGCCGGGCGCGCTGCGCATGCTCGGCCTGAGCGGGTTGTCGATCGGCTTCAACTGGGGGCTGTACATCTGGGCCGTCAATGCCGGCCACGTGATCGAGAGCAGCCTGGGCTACTACATCAACCCGCTGGTCAGCGTGCTGCTGGGCGTGGTGATCCTCAAGGAACGACTGCGGCCGACGCAGTGGCTGGCAGTGGGCTGCGCCGGTCTCGGCGTGGCCTGGTTGACCTGGTCGGCTGGCACGGTGCCGTGGATCGCGCTGGGCCTGGCGCTGTCGTTCGGCCTGTACGGCCTGCTGCGCAAGATCGTCGCCGTCGACGCGGTGGCCGGCCTGGGCGTGGAGAGCCTTTACCTGTTCCTGCCGGCGCTCGGCTTCGCGCTGTGGAGCGAGCATGGCCATGGCGGTGGCTTCCTGCAGGGCTGGACCCTGCGCGATGACCTGCTGCTGGTCTGCGGCGGCGTGGTCACCGCGGTGCCGCTGATCGCCTTCGCCTCCGGTGTGCGCCGCATCCCGCTGTCGCTGGTCGGCATCCTGCAGTACATCACCCCGACCATGCAGCTGATGTTCGGCGTGTGGTTCTTCCATGAGCGCTTCGACGCCGCAAGGGTGGCCGGCTTCATCGCGATCTGGATCGGCCTGCTGCTGTTCCTGGGCGAAAGCCTGTGGCGATCGCGGCGGGCCACGCCGGCCCCCTGAGCCGGCGACGCCACCCACACGCGCGGCGGGTTAGGCTGTGGTCGTCCCGGTTGACGACCCACGGCGCGAAACTCTTCCATGGCGGCCGCACGGCATTGCATCGAAGCGAGTCTGGCGCACGTCCAGGCGCGGCGCCCCGCGACCCTGGCCGTCGTGGTCGCCGCCGAAGGCTCCACCTACGTCAAACCCGGCGCGATGGCGCTGTTCAACGCCGATGGCCGCCGCCTGGGGTGGCTCAGCGGGGGCTGCCTGGAGGCCGAGATCGCCCGCCGCGCCGATGAAACGCTGCGCGACGGCTTCGGCATCCTGATGGACATCGACACCCGTGGCGACGAGGACCTGCTGTCCGGTTCGGCGGTGGGCTGCCGCGGTCGCCTCCACCTCGCGCTGCTGCCGCTGTCACTGCTGCCGGGCTGGGACGCGCTGGCGCTGGCCTGGCTGGAACGGCGCGGACCGCTGCGGCTGCTGCTCGACCCGGCCGGCACGCTGGCCGCCAGCGTGGCCGACCTGCAGCAGGCATGGCCGCTGTCGATGGCTTCGGCGCATCCGCTGCAAGCGCCGTTGCATGTCCGCATCCAGCCGCCACCGACGGTGGTGCTGTTCGGTGCCGGGCCTGAAAGCGAGGTGCTGCTGCCCTGGCTGCGCGAACTGGGCTGGTGGACCGTACTGGTGGAAAAGCGCCCGCGCTGGGCCGGGCAGGGCGTACTGGCCGACCACCACGTGCAGGCCACCCCGGCACAGGCCGTGGCGGCCGGCCTGGCTGCCGACGCCGTGCTGGTCATGCACCACCACTTCGAACTCGATCGCGAAACCCTCGACGCCCTCGCCACGCACCCTTCACCCTTCATCGGCCTGCTCGGGCCGCGACGGCGGCAGCAGGACCTGTTCCAGCTGCTGCGCGCGGAACAGCGCGAAGCGTTGATGCCCAGGCTGCATTCGCCGGTCGGCCTGCGCCTGGGGGGCGAGGGGCCGCAGGCGATCGCGTTGAGCATCGCCGCGCAATTGCAGCGCTGGCACGGCGAAGGCGAGGAATGAGCGTGCCGTCGCACGCGGTGGTGGTGCTGGCAGCCGGGGGCAGCGGGCGGCTCGGTTATCCCAAGCAGCTGCTGCGGCGTGATGGCGAGACCCTGCTGCGGCGTGCGGTCCGCCTGGGCCACGGGACGGGCGCGGCGCGCGTGCTGGTGGCGCTGGGCGCCGAGGCGGCGCGCATGCGGGCGGAACTGCACGGGCTTGGCGCGGAGATCGTGCTGGTGGAAGACTGGGCGTCGGGCCTGGGGGCCAGCCTGGGCGCATTGCAGCAGTTGCTGTCGCCAGGCCCGCCGGTCACCGTGCTGGTGCTCGGCTGCGACCAGCCGGCCCTGTCGCCCGAACACCTGGCCCGCCTGCTCGCCGCCGCGGCCCAAGCGCCGGCCGGCACGGCATTCAGTACCTACTCGGGCGTGCATGGCCTGCCGGCCGCGGTGGCGTGGCCGCTCTGGAGCGCCGCCCGCTTCAATGGCGACGAAGGCCTGCGCACGTTGGCGCGCGGCCCCGCCGCGGATGGTTTCGCCAAGGTGCGCGCGCCGGACCTGGCGCTGGACCTGGATACCGCGGCCGATGTCGCTGCCGCGATCAGCCTTGGCTGGCTGGATGGCTCGGGTCCGGGCTGAGCGAGGCGCGCACGCCTTCGCCGAGCGGGAGGCCCGAAGGCGTCGGACACTGCGCCTGCGGGCCGGGATTGGCCGCGAACCAGTCGCTCACCACCGGTGCCAGCGCGTCCAGTCGCATCGGCAGGCTGAGGTGGTCCTCGCCCTCCACTTCCAGGTAATGCGCGCGCGGCGAGGCGGCGGCGAGCGCGCGGCCGTGCGCGACCGGGATGTGGCGGTCGGCATCGCCGTGCACCAGCAGCACGCAGGCACGCGTATCGGCCAGCATGGGAGCGACATCGAGCTTGTCCAGGTCCAGGCCGAGCTGCCGGTCGGCGACGGCGATGACCTGGTCGAGGTCCTGGCCGCCATAGCGCCACCGCATGAAGCCGCCGACCGCGCGCGCCTGCCAGCCCTGCCCGGAAGTGGTGAGCATGTGCGGGACCATGTCGCGAATCCCGCGCCCGGCGTTGGCGAACGATTCCATCGCGACCACCCCAGCGACCTGGTCGCCGAGCTTGTCGGCGGTGAACAGCGCGGTTGCCGCGCCGTAGGACACGCCGAACAGGTAGAGCGGGCCGCTGATCTCGCCGCGCGCGCGCAGTTCCCCGATCACCCTGACCACATCATCCGACTCGCGCGTGCCGTAACCGGACAGGCCGGCGCCGGAATGGCCGTGGTTGCGCAGGTCCAGGGCAATGGTGCGATAGCCGGCCTGGGCCAGCGACAGTGACCACGGCAGCAGCGAATTGCCGTCCATCATCCAACCGTGCAGCAGGATCACCGTGCCGCGCGGCGTGGCGCGCGGCCGCGCCGCCACCGTCGGATCGAAGTTCAGTTCGAAGGCGGCATGGTTCAGGCCCGCCGCATCGCGCTGGCGCGAGAAGTGGTAACGGAAGTGGTAGTCGCCCGGTTCGAAGGCGCGCCAGAAGATCGGCACGTCGTCGCGGCCGGGCAAGGTGCCGCTGCTGCTGGGCAGCCGTTGCAGCATTGCCTGAGAATCCAGTTGCGCGAGCAGCGGCGAAGCGCCGCCGGGCGCGACCAGGCGGGAGCTGAGCGAAGTAGAGGAACAACCGCTGCCGACCAGCCAGGCGCCAAGCAACGCCAGCAGGCCGGCCGCGAGGAACGGGCGCGACATGGTGCGGGCTTCCAGGGACAGCGAAAGACCGCAGCCTACCCCCGCCGAGCCCTTCCTTCTACCGCCGCACCATGACAGTCGCATGACCGTTGCCCACCGTTCGGGCAGCAGGCCTGTCGCAAGGCCGCCTGCAGGGCCTGCCCGGCAGGCCCTGCAGGCCCCGGCCGGGCCCGTGGCTACACCTCGCGCAGCGCCACCGTGATCGGCAGCCGGGCCGCGCGCAGCGCCGGGAACAGGCCGCCGACCAGGCCGATGCCCAGCGCCCACTTCAAGCCGGTCCACAGCAGTTCGGGCGTGACGCGGAACTGGAACACCACCTGGCTGAAGTTGTTGCCCAGGGTCGAGACGCTGTGGCCGTTGAAGATCGCCCAGGCGACGAGGCCGCCGAGCACGCCGCCAACCAGCGCCAGCAGCATGGTCTCCAGCATCACCGCGGTCACCACCGGCAGGCCGCGGAAGCCGATCGCCCGCATCGTGGCGATCTCGCGCGCGCGCGTGGCCACCGCCGCGTACATGGTGTTGAGCGCGCCGAAGACCGCGCCGAAGGCCATGATCGTGCCGATGAACTTGCCCAGCACTTCCAGCAGCTTGTTCAAGCCGCCACCCTGCTTGCCGTAGTACTCGCGGGTGGTGGAGACATCCAGCTTCAGGCGCGGGTCGGCCGCCATCGCGTCCTTGAACTGCTTGTAGCCGGCGGTGCCGTCGGTGCGCACGCTGATCGACTGGTAGGCGCCGCGGTTGTAGGTGGTCGCCAGCGTCTGGGTATCGGTCCACAGCTCCGAGTCATGCGCGTCGCCGCTGGCGAAGATGCCGACCACCGTCCATTCCTGGTTGCCCAGCTTGAGCGGCTTGCCGACCTCCAGCCCGCGGAACTGCGACTGCGCCCCGCGACCGGCGACGATCTCGCGCAGGCCCGGCTTGAACGCACGGCCCTCGACGATCTTCACCTTCTCGTGCACCGCCCAGGCCCGTTCGCCGACGCCGCGGAACTGCGCGTTGACGTCGGTGCCGTCGGCCTTGGAGACCAGGTTCACGACCTGCGACAGCTCCGCCGAGACCAGCGGCCGGTTGTCCTTGTCGCGTGCCACGCCCGGCAGGCTGGAGATCAGCGGCAGCTGGTCGCGCATGATCACCGAGTTGGTTTCGGCCTGTGAGCCGCCGCGCAGCACGATCGCGGTGGTGTCATCGCCGGTGCTGTCCAAGGTGGCCTGGAAGCCCTTGCCCATCGCCAGCATCGCCACCAGCACGCCGACCACGCCGGCGATGCCGACCACGATCACCGAACTGGCGCCCCAGCGCTGCGGCAGGCTGGCGATGCCGATGCGCGCCGCCGCCAGCGACAGTCGTCCACTGCGGGTCAGCAGCAGCCACAGCGCCAGCAGCACCGCCACGCCGAGCACGGCGTACCAGGGCAGCACGATCCACACGCCCAGGGCGATCGCCAGCAGCACGACCGAGACCAGGTTCCACATCCAATGCGTCTTCATGCGTGTGCTCCCTTATCGGCCGGCCAGTGCATCGACGATCTTCAGCCGCTTGGCGCGCAGCGCCGGCAGCAGGCCCACCACCGCGCCGATGCCGAACATCAGCGCCAGCCCGATCACCCAGGTCTGCAGCGGCACCACGTGCATCGGCAGCGCGCCACCGGTGGCCTTGGCCAGGCCGGGGATGGCCAGTGCGGCCAGGCCCATGCCGAGCAGGCCGCCGAGCACCACCAGCAGCAGCGATTCGACCAGCACCAGCGCCAGCACCGTGGCGTCCTGGAAGCCGAGGGTCTTCAGCGTTGCCAGTTCCGGGATGCGCTCGCGCACGGCCTGGGCCATGGTGTTCCCGGTCAGCAGCACCAGGGTGAAGAACACCGCGCCCATGATCGAGGTGACGATCATGCCGATGTCGGCGAACTGCTTGATGAAGGCCTGCTGGAAGGCCGATTCGGTCTGCGTCTTGGTCTCGTGGTCCGAGTTGGCCGACAGCGCGTCGATCGCCTGCGCCACCCGGGAGGCCTGGTCGGCGTTGGCGAGCTTGACCGTGTACCAGCTGACCTGGCCCTTGATGTAGTCGTTGGACTCGTCGAAGTACTTCCAGTTCATCATCAACTGGTTCTCGGCCTGCACGTTGGCGCGGTCCTTGGCGCGGAAGATCGCCTTGACCTCCAGCGGCCAGTCGTTGCTGCCGCCGCGCGGGAAGATCGTCGCCTGCAGCGGGATGGTGTCGCCGACCTTCCAGTTGAACTTCTTGGCCAGCGACTCGCCGATCGCCGCGCCGGCGCGGGTGTTCTGGAACGCCTTGAGCTGGTCCGGCGGTACCTCGAAGTCGGTGTAGACGTCGAAGTAGTTCGGCGCGACCGAGAAGTTCGGGAAGAAGTTCTTCGGATCCTGGTAGATGCCGCCGAACCACATCGCGTAGGTCACGTCACGCACGCCGGGGATGGTGCGGATCTGTGCCTCCAGGCGTACCGGCAGCGACTGGGTGATCGACAGCCGCGAGGCCACGATCATGCGGTTGGCGCCTTCCACCGAGCCACCGGAGGTGAACGCCACGCGCACCGAGTCCAGCAGGCCGAACAGCAGGAAGGCGACGATCACCGAGAACAGGGTCAGCAGCGTCCGCGTCTTGCTGCGGAACAACTGCGCCCAGACGAGCGAAAGATATTTCATGGCATCCCCCGATCAGAGCGTGGCAGGCGCATCGGCCAGCTCGCCCTTGTCCAGGTGGATGGTGTGGGTCGCGTACTCGGCGGCCTTCGGATCGTGGGTGACCATGATGATGGTCTTGCCATGCTCGCGGTTGAGCTGCTGCAGCAGCTTGAGGATCTCCTCGGCGTTGTGGCGGTCCAGGTCGCCGGTCGGCTCGTCGCAGATCAGGAAGGTCGGGTCGGAGACGATCGCGCGGGCGATCGCCACGCGCTGCTGCTGGCCACCGGACAACTCGTTCGGGCGATGGTTGGCGCGGTCGGCCAGGCCGACCAGGGTCAACGCGATCTCGGCATTGCGCTTGCGCTGCGCCGCGCCCAGGTGGGTCAGCAGCAGCGGCAGCTCGACGTTCTTCTGCGCGTTGAGCATCGGCATCAGGTTGTAGAACTGGAACACGAAGCCGACGTGGTGGCTGCGCCAGGTCGCCAGCTGGCTGCCGCTCATGCGGTCGATGCGCTCGCCCTCGATCTCGATCTCGCCATCGGTCGGGCTGTCCAGCCCGCCGATCAGGTTCAGCAGGGTCGTCTTGCCCGAGCCGGAGGGACCCATGAGGGCGACGAAGTCGCCGCGTTCGATCTCCAGGTCGATGCCATGCAGCACCTGCACCTTCTCGGGGCCGCGTTGATAGGTCTTGGTGACGTTGCGCAGGGTAACCAGGGCGGACATGGGGCTTTCCTCTATGAATGCGATGCGGCTTGGATACGACCCGGGACGGTTCGTCGTGGGCACGGGGTCATGACACCCGACGAACGGATGGGCTGGGCTTCGACAGCGGTGCTGCGGTTGTTGCCTGACGCACGAACCGTGGAGCAGGAACGCCCGCGCCCGGGGGACGCGGGGGATTGCGTGGTGCTTATTTCTGCTCGGCGCCGGCGATGGCGACCTTGTCGCCTTCCTTCAGCGATTCCGGCGGCTCGACCACCACCGTGTCGCCGGCGGCCAGTCCCGACAGCACCTGGCGGTCGTCGCCCATCGCGATGCCGGTCTTGACCGCATGCAGGGTGACGCGGTTGTCTTCGCCAACCACGAACGCCGAGGTGCCGCCATCGCGCTGCAGCAAGGCGCCGGACGGCACGCGCACGCCCTGCGGCTGCTGCGCCTGTTCCGGCTTGGCTTCCTCCAGGAAGCTCACCCGCACGCCCATTTCCGGCACGATGCGCGGATCCTTGACCTTGATCGCCACGCGCACCTTGACCGTGGCCTTGCCACGATCGGCGGTGGGGATGATCGCGATGACCTCGCCGGGGATCTTCCAGTCCGGATAGGCGTTGAGCACGACTTCCACCGGCATCTTCGGCTGCACGCGCCCGATGTAGGCCTCGCCGACCTCGACCTCGACCTCCAGCGAATCCATGTCGACGATGGTGCCGATGCCGGTGCGGGTGAAGCCGCCGGTCGCCAGCGGCGAGACGATCTCGCCCGGCTGCGCGGCCTTGGCGGTGACCACGCCGGAAAACGGCGCGCGCACGATCGTGTTGTCCACGTTGAGGTCGGAGATCGACAGGTTGTTGCTGGCCACGCGCACGTTGCGTTCGGCGGTCAGCAGCTGCGCGCGCAGGCCGTCGCGCAGCGCCACCGCCTCGTCATACTGCGAGCGCGAGACCAGCTGCTGGCCCACCAGGGTCTGCAGGCGGCCGGCATCGGCTTCGGCGCGCTTGAGCTGGGCGGTGACATTCTCCACCTGGCTGCGCGCGGCGAGCACCTGCGAGGCCGACAGGTCACGCGCGGCGTCGGCGTCGATCGGGTCGAGCGTGGCCATGACCTGGCCTTCCTCCACCCGCATGCCTTCTTCGATCTTCACCTCGCGCACCTTGCCGGTGATCTTGGCCGACACCGTCGCCATGCGCCGCGCCACCACGTAGCCGGAAGCATCCAGCACCGAGGCGGTGCTGCCGCCCGCGCTGATCGCCACGACCGGCGCGGTGCGTACCTCGACCGGGGCCTTGCCGCCGAACAGCGCCCAGGCGCCGCCGGCAACCAGCAGCAGCACGGCCAGCACGCCCAGGGTGATCCACAACCCGCGCCGCGACGGTGGCGGCTCGCGTCCAGCGGACGGCTTGCGGTCGATCTTCAGTTCCTTCAACAGATCAGCAGAGGTATTCATCGGCAACCATGACGATGGGGCGTGGGCAATGTGACCGCCGAAGGTGGCCGGCGCAAGCTGCCGGAAGTCACCAGATGCAGGGCAGGGCCGCAGCAGCGGGCGCAGCATGGGCCGCGGTGGCGGAAGAGGCCAGTGACAACTGTCACCGCCGATGGCTGACAGGGATGACTACGCGCAGCCCTGACACCCGGCGACGCTGGCGGCGCCCTCCACTGGAGCCTGCCATGACGATCGCATCCCCTCCGCCCCTGGCGTGCCTGCATGGCGCGCACAAGCATTTCGGCCCCCGCCATGCGTTGCGCGGCGTGGATCTGGCCATCGAGGCCGGCACGCTGGTCGCGCTGCTCGGCAGTAACGGCGCCGGCAAGACTACCAGCATCGGCCTGTTGCTGGGCCTGCTGCGCCCGGACGCGGGCGCAGCGCTGCTGTCCGGGCGACCGGCCATCGACAGGCGCGCGCGCCAGCACGTCGGGGTGATGCTGCAGGGCAGCAGCCTGCCGGAGATGCTGCGCGTGTGCGAGCTGCTGGATCTGACCCGGCGCTACTACGCGTCGCCGCGCAGCGTCGCCGACTGCATCGCGCTGGCTGGGCTGGAGGACATCCACGATCGACGCTATGGCCAGCTTTCCGGCGGCCAGCAGCGCCGCGTGCAGTTCGCCCTGGCGATCTGCGGTCGGCCGCGGCTGCTGTTCCTCGATGAGCCCACCACCGGCCTGGACATCGAGGCGCGCCAGGCGCTGTGGCGGGCGATCCGGGAAATGGTCGCCGATGGCTGCGGCGTGCTGCTGACCACCCATTACCTCGAGGAAGCCGAGGCACTGGCCGACCGCGTCGTGGTCCTGCGCGAGGGCGGGGTGGTCGCCGCTGGCGGCATCGAGCAGGTCCGCGCGCGCGTGGCGCGCGCCCGGGTGGGCTGCCGCACCACCCTGGACGCCGCCGAGGTCGCGCGCTGGCCAGGCGTGCAGGCGGTCAGCGCTGATGGCGCCCGCCTGGACATCACCGTGGAAGTCGCCGAACCCGTGGTCGCGCGCCTGCTGGCCGCGGACGCGGCGCTGAGCGGGCTGGAAGTGCGGCGCGCCGGCCTGGCCGAGGCATTCCTCGATCTCACCATGGACAAGGAAGTGGCATGAACATGTTGCCCTCGCGCGCCCCGCTGGCACCGATCTACTTCGCCGAAGCACGCTGTGAACTCCTGCGCGTGCTGCGCACGCCAGCCTTCCTGGTGCCGTCGCTGGCCTTCCCGCTGGTGTTCTACCTGATGTTCGGCGTGCTGCTCGGACGCGGGGGCGCGGCGACCTACCTGCTCGCCAGCTACAGCGTGTTCGGCGCGATGGCCCCGGGCCTGTTCGGGTTTGGCGTCGGCTTGGCGATGGACCGCGAACGCGGGCTGCTCACGCTCAAGCGCGCACTGCCTGCGCCGCCAGCGGCCTGGCTGCTGGCGCGGGTGCTGATGGCGGTGCTGTTCGCCACCACGATCGCGCTGTTGCTGCTGTTGGCGGGCAGCACGCTCGGTGGCGTGCTGCTGGCGCCGGCGCAGGCCTTCGCGCTGGTGGCGGTCGGCGGATTCTCGGCGCTGCCGTTCTGCGCGATCGGCCTGCTGATCGGCAGCATGGCGCCGGCGTCGGGCGCGCCGGCGCTGGTCAACCTGGTCTACCTGCCGATGTCGTTGCTATCGGGCCTGTGGCTGCCCTTGGCGGCACTGCCGAAGGTGTTCTCCACCCTGGCACCGCTGTGGCCGGCCTGGCACCTGGGCCAGCTGGCGCAGCGTGCCGTGGGAATGCCCGCCCGGGGCGAGGCCTGGGTGCATGTGTTGGTCGTGCTCGCGATGTCGGCGCTATGCTTGGCGCTCGCGCAACGCAGCCTGCGTCGCGGCTGAACAGGACGATGAGCATGCGCGCCCTGCTGGTTCCCTCGCCTGATTCGCTGATCGGCCTGCGCGATGCCGGCCGCGCGCGTGGGTATCTGTTCCCGATCCTGATGCTGGTATGGACGGTGTGGCTGTTCCTCACCCCGCTGTTCGACCGCCGCAGCTTCCCGCACTGGATGTGGCCCACGTTCGCCAGCTACGCGGTGTTCCTGGTGCTGTACCACCAGGCCTATTACCGCAGCCGTCGCCACCTGCTGGCCTGCTCGCTGGGCATCGCCGCGCTGGGCCTGGTGGTGGTTCCATTCAATGCCGGTGCGCAGAGTTACCTGATCTATGCCTGCGCGTTCCTGGCCTTCGTCGCCCGCCCGCCGGTGGCGGTGGCCTGGATGGTCGGCGTGCTGGCGGCCTTCAGCGTGGCGTGGATCTGGGTCGACTGGCCGTGGCTTTATCTGTTCAGCGTATGGGTGGTGAGCCTGGCCGTGGGGCTGATGAACATCAGTTTCCTGCGCCGCGCGCAGGCCGATACCGCGCTCAAGCTCAGTCACGACGAAGTGCGCCGGCTGGCCGGCGTGGCCGAGCGCGAACGCATCGGCCGCGACCTGCACGACCTGCTCGGGCACACGCTGTCGCTGGTGGCGCTGAAGGCCGACCTGGCTGGGCGCCTGGTCGAGCGGGATCCGTCCCGCGCGCGTCACGAGATAGACGAGGTTGCACGGGTTTCGCGCGAAGCGCTCGCGCAGGTACGGCGCGCGGTCACCGGCATCCGCGCGGCCGAGCTGGCCGCCGAACTGGCCTCCGCGCACCTGTTGCTGGAGACCGATGGCGTCTGTCTCAACTACCAGTTGCCGGACGAGCCGCTACCGCCCGTGCTGGAGACCGCGCTGGCGCTCACCGTGCGCGAGGCGGTCACCAACATCCAACGGCATGCGCGGGCGCGCCAGGTCTGGGTGGAGATCACGCGGACCGACGAATGCGCCCAGCTGTGCGTGCGCGACGACGGGCGCGGCGGCGACATCGTGCCGGGCAACGGCCTGCAGGGCATGCGCGAACGCCTGGAAGCGCTCGGTGGCGAGCTGCGCATCGATGCCCGCCGTGGCACCGGCACCGAACTGCGCGCCCGCGTGCCGTGGCCGCGCGCCGCCGTCGCGCCACCGGCATGCGCTTCCGTTTCCGCATGAGCATCGCGCCGCCGGCCAATGCGCGTGCATGCAGGGCGAGGTGCCGCCGGTGATCCGCGTGTTGCTGGCCGAAGACCAGGCCATGCTGCGCGGCGCGCTGGTGGCGCTGCTGGGCATGGAAGACGACATCGAGGTGGTCGGCAGCGCTGGCGATGGCGAAAGCGCCTGGCGCGAACTGCAGCGCCTGCAGCCTGACCTGCTGGTCACCGACATCGAAATGCCCGGGCTGACCGGGCTGGAGCTGGCACAACGCATCCAGCGCCAGGGCCTGGCGGTGCGCGTGGTGATCGTCACCACCTTCGCCCGCACCGGCTTCCTGCGTCGCGCGCTGGATGCCGGCGTGTCGGGCTATCTTCTGAAGGATGCACCGGCCGAGCAGCTGGCCGGTGCGCTGCGCCAGGTGGCGCGGGGCGGGCGGGTGGTCGATCCACAGCTGGCCGCCGACGCCTGGGCCGAGGCCGACCCGCTTACCGATCGCGAACGCCGGGTGCTGCGCCTGGCTGGCGAGGGGCGCTCGGCCGGCGAGATCGCCGAGGCGCTCGGCCTTTCGCATGGCACGGTGCGCAATTACCTGTCCGAATGCATCGGCAAGCTCGGCGTAGCCAACCGCATCGAAGCCTATCGGCTGGCACGGCAGAAGGGCTGGCTGTAGCGCCACGTGTCGCCGCGCGGGGATCGTATGCCGGGATCGCGCGCGGCCATGAAATTTCCGCCATGCCGGCCCGGCGGCGCAGGCGGCTGACTAGACTGCGGGCATCGATACCCGGGAACGTCCGATGCTCCTCAAGCGCCTGCTCCTGCTCGCCGCACTGTCGCTGGCCTGCGCGCCCGCCTTCGCCCAGCAGTTCAAGGTGCTGGTGGCCGCCATTCCCAACAAGTACCACCACGACTACATTCCGGTCGCCAAGCCGCAGTTCGAGCAGCTCGCGCGTCGCCATGACTTCGCGATGACCTGGGACTGGGATGGTCGTGCCTTCGATGGCGACCTGTCGCAGTACCAGGCCATCGTGCTGCTCAACAGCCCGGCCAGCGACCTCAACGAGGCCCGGCGTGCCAATTTCCAGAAGTACGTGCGCGGTGGTGGCGGCGTGGTGGCGGTGCACAAGGCCTTCGCCATCGCCAAGGGCGATTGGGACTGGTACGACCGCATGATCGGGCGTTCCTTCCGTACCCATCCCTTCCTGCAGACCGCGATGGTCGACGTGGTCGATTCGACCCATCCGGCGACGGCCGGGCTGCCCAAGCGCTGGCTGTGGAGCGATGAATGGTACGAATACGATCCGCCCTACAGCGACGACCTGCACGTGGTCATGGAAGTGGACGAGCGCAGCTACGACCCCACCGCGATCTGGCCGGGCCAGGTTGCCAAGGGCATGGGGCGCCACCATCCGGTCGCGTGGTACCACATGTTCGAAGGCGGCCGCGTGTTCGCCACCGCACTCGGCCATCCGCCGGAGGCCTATGGCGACGCGCTCTACCTGGGCCACCTGTACGGGGCGATCTACTGGGCGGCGACCGGACGCGGCATCGACGCCCGGCACTGAGCAGCCGGTGCCTTCCGGCACCGTGACTTCCGGTTGATGCCCACCAGTGCACGGGCTTCGATACTGGCGCCTTCGCCGGAGGGAGACAGGCCGATGAAACCGGGATGGAAGCGGTGGCTGTGCGTGGCGGTGCTGTCGGTGCCTTGGGCGGCGCAGGCGCAGGTCGACCTGGCAGGCCTGGACCGGGACATGACCGGCCCACGCACCCAGGTGCTGGTGCTGGGCACCGTGCACCTGGGCGAGCATGCGGACTTCCGGCCCGCCAAGGTCGCCTCCCTGCTGGACCGGCTGGCCGCCTACCGGCCCGACTACATCACCATCGAGGCGATCGACGGCGAGCAATGCGACCAGGCCCTGCGTCGCCCGGCGTACTACGGCGAGGACTACTGCAACGCGCCGGCAAAAGCCCGCGCGGCGACCGGCCTGGACCTGCCGGCAGCGCTGGATGCGGTCGACGCCACGCTGGCGGCCTGGCCGGCGCAGCCCGGCGCGGGTGATCGCCGGCACCTGGCCGCGCTGTTCCTCGCTGCCGGCGATCGCGCCTCAGCCTACGTGCAGTGGCTGCGCCTGCCCGACAGCGAGCGCCACGCCGGCGACGGCCTGGACGAGGCGCTGGTGGCTGTCATGCGTGGCACCGATGCCATCGCCAACGAGGATTTCCGCATCGCCGCGCCACTGGCCGCGCGGCTCGGGCTGGAGCGCGTATACCCGGTGGACGACCACACCGGCGACAACCATCGCATCGCCGACATCCGCGCCTTCGGCCAGTCCGTCGAGGCCGCGTGGAAGGCCGGGCGCGGGAGGCTCGATGAACTCGAGCGGCAGCAGGCCCTGCTCGAGCAGGCGGACGACTGGCTGCCGCTGTACCGCGTGCTCAACGAGCCCGGCACGCTGGCGGTACTGGCCGAGACCAACGTCGCCGCCGCGCTGCGCGCGCGTTCGTCCGGGCACTATCCGCAGATCTGGGTGAATGGCTGGGAGCTGCGCAACCTGCGCATGGTCGGCAACGTGCTGCAGGTCGTGCGCGACCGGCCGGGCGGGCGCGTGCTGTCGATCGTCGGTGCCTCGCACAAGCCCTGGTTCGACAGCTGGCTTGGCCGGATGCCCGGGCTGGACGTCGTCGACGTGGCGCAGGTACTGCGCTGAACCTGGTCACATCGCGCGACGCGGTCGCGCGCTATGCTGCCGGGGCAGGGCCGCTCGCATCGTGCGATCGCTGCCGCGGCACGGGAACAGGTGGATGGGTTTCGAAGTGTTTCTGCATCAGTACCGGGGGTTGCTGGCACTCCTGTCGGTGCTGGCCACGGTGAACGTGCTGTCGGTGCATCGTGCGCTGGTGCGGCTGCAGGGAGTGCAGCCGGCGCTGCTGCGCGCGGTGGGCATCGTCCGCATCGATTGGTGGCCGCGCTGCGTGCTCGGCATCGGCCGGCTGGGGTTCACCGCGGCCGGACGCGCATTGCCGACGCGACTGCGCGTGCAGCTGCAGGCGGTGGCGGTCACCTATGTCGTGCTCATCGCCCTGATCGTGCGCGCGCTGGTGGACGTGGCGCGGCTGCTGCCCTGAGTGCCTTGCGAACGTCGTCCGCTGGGTGACCGCCGCGCCGGTCAGCCGATACTGGCCTGGGTACGCTGATCTGCTGCGGGAAAGCGGGGCGCCTGGCTGCGCAGCAGCCCGCCCGCGCCGCGGCTGCGCCGACAGGCGGGGGGATGGGCAAGGCAGAAGTCGGGGCCCGAGGTTTGCGTCAGCAGGCGCTCGGAGGCACCGCCCGCGGAGCGGGAGGTGTCACGAGTAGCGTGCCTTGAGCATCGCCCAGGCCGAACGCAGCGCCAGCGCCTCGCCGCCGGCCGGACGGCCCGGGCGGTCGGCGTCGTTCCAGGCGTAGACGTCCAGGTGTGCCCACTTCTGTGCCGGCGGCACGAAGCGCTCCAGGTACAGCGCGGCGGTGACCGCGCCGGCCATGCGCGAGCCGGCATTGGCGAGGTCGGCGACGTGGCTGTTGAGGTAGCGCAGGTACGGGCGCCACAGCGGCATGCGCCACACCGGGTCGCGGGTGCGCTCGCCGGCGTCGATCCAACCCTGGGCGACGGCATCGTCGTTGGCGAACAGCGCCGGCAGGTCCGGGCCGAGCGCGATGCGCGCCGCGCCGGTGAGGGTGGCGAAGTCCAGGATCAGCTCCGGCTTGGCCTCGGCGGCATAGGCCAGCGCGTCGCACAGCACCAGCCGGCCTTCGGCGTCGGTGTTGTCGATCTCCACGGTGACGCCGGTGCGGGTGGTGATGACCTCGCCCGGACGGAAGGCTTCCGGGCCGATCGCGTTCTCCACCGCCGGGATCAGCAGGCTCAGCCGCACCGGCAGGCGCTGCGCCATCACCAGCCCGGCCAGCGCCAGCGCGTGGGCGGCGCCGCCCATGTCCTTCTTCATGTGGCGCATGCCGTCGGCCGGCTTCAGGTCCAGGCCGCCGGTGTCGAAGCACACGCCCTTGCCGACCAGCGCCAGCTTCGGGTGCGCCTCGTCACCCCAGTGCAGCTCGAGCAGGCGTGGTGCGCGGTGCGAGCCACGGCCGACTGCGTGGATGGTGGGGAAGTTGCGCGCCAGCAGCGCATCGCCGGTGATCGCGTCGAACGTGGCGCCATGGGCCTGGGCCAGTTCGCGCGCGGCGTTCTCCAGCTGCTCCGGGCCCATGTCCTCGGTCGGTGTGTTGACCCAGTCGCGTACGCGCAGGCTGGCGCGCACCAGGTCGGCGATCTCCGCCGCTGGCGTGGCGACCAGTTCGGCCGGCGCGCGCACCGGCTTGCGGTAGCGGTTGAAGCGATAGCTGCCCAGGCCCCAGCCCAGGTGCAGCGCGTGGGTCGCCGACGCATCCAGCGCGCTGGCCAGCTGCCAGCGGCTGCCGGCGGGCAGGGCGTAGGGTGCGTGCGCGTAGGCATAGGCGTCGACGGCATCGCCGATGCCCAGCACCGCGCCGGCGAGGCCATCGCTGCCCGGCAGCAGCAGCACCGAGCCCGGTGCGGCGACGAACTGCTGGGCCTGCGCCCAGGCGGCCACCGCCGCTGGCTGCGATTCGATCCACGCGGCGAAACCGGCGCGGTCGAGAACGTGCAGCGGCAGCGAGGCGGAAGCGGAAGCGATGAAGCCTTCAGGCAGCGACATGGGAAATCCTTGGGCTGGCCGGCGCATGGTCGCGCCGGACGAAAACGGAAAGGGGAGCGACAGCGCTCACGCGACCCGGCCGGGCGCGGCCGGCGCGTCGGCGAGCGACTGGGCATCGAGCCAGTCGGCCAGGCCGGCGAGGGTATCGAACTCGAGGTCCGGCGCCTGCGGCGCGTGCGGCCACGTGGCGGCCTCGCGGTTGATCCAGCAGGCGCGCAGGCCGGCGCCGAGCGCGCCCATCACGTCCATGTCGACATGGTCGCCAACATGCAGCACCTGGCCCGGGGCAACGCCCAGGCGGTCGCAGGCGGCGTGGAAGATGCTGGCCTGCGGCTTGGCCGCACCGTGTTCGCGCGAGCCCAGCTGGAAGGCGAAATGATGATCCAGGCCGATCCTCGCCAGGTCGGCGTTGCCATTGCTCAGCGCCGCCACCGGCACGCGTGCGGCGATGCGGGCCAGGGCGTCGACGGCATCGGGATAGCACTCCACCTGGTTGCGCGCGGCGTAGAACACTTCATAGGCCGGCTCGACCAGGGCCAGGTCGCCACCGCTTTCCTGCAGCGCCTGCTGCAGGGTGAGCCGGCGCAGCGCGCTGAGGTCGTAATGCAGGTGTGGATTCTCGGCGAAGCTGCGCTCGCGCAGCAGCTTCATGCCGGCGATGTCGAAGCGCGCGGCGGTGACCGGGCTGTGGACCTGCATCCACTCGTGCAGTACCCGGTCGATCCGCGCGCCGATCGGGGCGAACGGCCACAGGGTGTCGTCGAGGTCGAGGGTGATGGCGAGTACTTGGAAGCTCACGTGCGTATTTTATGCCAGTTGCGGTCGTGGGCGCGGCGCCGATGCGTTCATTCCAGCAGCCGCGCCCAGCGCTGGGTGCCTTCCAGCCGGCCCAGGATCATCTTGATGCACACCAGCAGCGGCACCGCCAGCAGCAGGCCGACGAAGCCCCACAGCCAGCCGAACAGCATCAGCGCCAGGATCAGCATCAGCGGCGAGATCGCCATGCGCCGGCCCAGGATGATCGGCGTGACCAGCTGGCCCTCCAGGGTGTGCAGGCCCAGGTAGATCAGTGCCGGCAGCGAGGAGGCCAGCGGCGTGTCGAAGGTGACGAAGCCCATCAGCAGCATCAGCAGCACGCCGATCAGCGGGCCGACATAGGGCGCGAAGTTGAGCAGCGCCACCACCGTGCCGAACAGCAGCGATTCCTGCAGCGGCACGCCCAGCAGGTACAGGATGCCGCCGTAGATCATGCCCACGGCGGTGTTGATCAGGCTGATCGTCAGCACGTAGCGCGACACTTCGCGCTCGATCTCCAGCAGGATCTCGGTGGTGAAGCGCTGCTGCGCGCGGCTGGGCAGCAGCGCGATGGCATGTCGCTGCAGGTTCTCGCCGTAGACCATGAAGAAGAACGTCAGCAGCACCACCGCCAGCACCGAGGCCGCCAGCTTGGGCGCGCGCACCAGCTGGCGGTAGGGATCGTCGAGCTGGGTGCGCACGACCTGCACCTGCCGGCCGGTTTCACCGCCGGCGGCGCGGGCGAAGCTCTCGGCGGCCTGGTTGGCCTGCTGCACGGGCTTGGTGAGGTCACGAACCTGGCGGGAGATCTGCCGCATCTGCGAAGGCGCCTGCTGGAACCAGGCTGCCGCGGGTCCGGCCAGCTGCACGGTCAGCGCGACGGTGGACGACACGCCGAGCACGATCACCAGCAGGGCCGCGATGAAGCGTGGCACATGCGCCTTGCGCAGCAGGCGGATGATCGGGTTGCCGATCATCGAGAAGAACGCAGCCAGCATGATCGGCAGGATCACCGTCTGTGCTGCCCACAACGTGTAACCCACCGCGAGGACGGCGAGTACCACCAGCGAGGCCGGTCCACGCGGGCGCGGCTTGGGCGGTGGCGGCAGGGCGCTATCCGGTTCGGCGGGCGATTCGGGGTCGAGCGGGACGGGGTGGCTCATGCGGGCGCTGCCGGCGGTGGTCGCCCATTATCGGGCGTAGCGGCGTCAACGGCGCGGGTGGGGATTCGTCAAATATCCGGGAGCGACCCCGATGGCGCCCCGACCAGCCACCGCGATGCGGGAATCCCGGCCGAAGGAGCGGCGCGGCGTCCCTCAGCGCTCGGAAACCTCGGTGGCGGCTTCGGCCGGGCGTGGCGCCACCGCCTCGTCCAGCGCACTGGCCTGCACCGCCTCCGGGCGCCGTGGCGCGGTCGGGTGGGGCGTGACCGCAGCGGCCGCTTCGTCGGCGGCGGCTTCGGCATCGTCGCCGGCCTGCTCGGCCTGTTCGGCAGCGAACTGCGCCTGCATCGCGCCGAATACCCCCGATACCGCGCTGAACATCTGGATCCAGCGGGTGGCCTGGCTGGCCACCTGGCGGCCGCGCTCCGGTTCCAGCTTGCCGGTGATGAAGCCGCCGACCAGCCCGGCGATGATGATCCGTGGCGGCGTCCAGCCCAGCCGCCAGGCGCCGCGCAACGCCTGCCAGTTCGACAGCGTCTCGGCCTGGCGGCCTTCGACCAGTTGCTCGGTGCGTTCGACGCGGCGCCGCAGCTGGCTGAAGTTCATCGCGGCGCCTCTTCGTCGTGTCCGCCGTCTTCGTCGAACAGGCCGAGCCGGCTGAGCTGTCGGCGGGTGGCGTGCAGGCCGGTGTGGTCGAAGAAGTAGGTGACGCGCCACACCGCCAGCCCGGTCACCGCCACGCTGGCCAGCGCGGTGAACAGCAGTGACTCGAACCACGACAGTCCCAGCCGCTGCAGCAGTGCGATGATCGCCCCGGTCAGCAGCAGCCAGGAAGACGCGCCGAACACCACCGCGATGCCGGCCCAGGCCAGCCCGCGGCCAAACGCGCTGCGCGCCATCGCCAGGTCGGCGGAGACCAGCCGGCGCAGGGCGCGGCCGGTGTCGCGGGCAGAATCCAGCGTCGCCTTGCCGGCGTCGCCGACCTGGCGGAGGCTTTCTTCCAGGCCCGGCGCGGGGGTGTCTTCCGGTGGCGGAGTCGCTTCGCTCACGCGGCGGGCTTAGCGGTCGCCGCCGCTGCGCGCCAGCTTGGCGATGATCCAACCGGCGGCGAAGGCGACGCCGAACGACGCCAGCGGGCGTTCGCGGATGAGATCCGACGCGCTGTCGAGCAGGTCGCGGCCCTTGTCCATCAGGGCATCGACCTGTTCCTTTGCAGCAGCACCACCGACCTCGGCGGCGGCCAGGCCGGCCAGCGCGCTGTCGCTCAGCTCGGCCTTGACGTTGGCCTTGCCCAGGCGCAATTCGTCGCCCGCCGCGCTGGCGGCCCCGCGCACCGCATCACTGGCAGCGCCAGCGGCGGACTTCAGGTGGCTGCCGGCTTCGCCGAGGTTGCCCTTGAGCTGGTCGGTATTGGTCGGAACGCTCATCGTGATCTCCTTTGGGGGTCGGGCTCCGCGCGGGCGGAACCGGGAGACTAGCAATAACACCGGCCGGGTGTAGGGGGTGTCTAGCGTCCCGTGCCCCGGCCAGGGGCAGCCTGATCCGTTCAGCGGATCAGCACATCGGCCTGCGCGCCGCCACGCACGATGCGCAGGACCAGCCGCTGCGGCGGCTGCTGGGTGAAGTTGGCGCGCCAGCCGGCGAGATCGCCGAATTCGCCGGTCGAGGCTGCCAGCACCACGTCGCCGCCGGCCAGGCCGTTCTGCGCCGCGCGGCTGCCGCGCTTGACCTGGCTGATCAGCACGCCGCTGATGCCGGACTGGCGCAGCGACTCGGGCAGGTCGGTGAAGGTGGCGCCGGCTAGGCGCGGGTCCAGCGCATCACCCGCCACCGCGCGTGCCTGCTCCTTGAGCGTGGCGCGCAGCTGCAGCGGCTTGCCGTCGCGACGCACGTCCAGCGTGGCGGTGCCGCCGACCGGCGACAGGCCTTCCTGGTTGTGCAGCGCCTCGGCGCTGTCCACGCGTTCGCCGTTGAAGGCGGTGACCACGTCGCCGGGCTGCACGCCGGCCGCCGCCGCCGCGGTGCCCGGCAGCACGCGGGTGACCAGCGCGCCACGGGTGTTGTCCAGGCCCAGGCCCTGGGCCATCTGCGCGGAGATGTTCTGCGTCTCCAGGCCCAGCGTGCCGCGGATCACCACGCCGTTGTTCTTCAGCAGCTGCTCGACCACCCCGCGCGCCAGGTTCGAGGGAATCGCCAGGCCCAGGCCGATGTTGCCGGCCATGCTGCCCTGCGGGTTGAAGCTGGCGGTGTTGATGCCGACCAGCCGGCCCTGCAGGTCGACCAGCGCGCCGCCCGAGTTGCCCGGGTTGATCGAGGCGTCGGTCTGGATGAAGTTCTGGTAGCCCAGGCCGCGGATGCCGCTGCGGCCCACGGCGGACACGATGCCGCTGGTCACGGTCTGGGTGAAACCGAACGGATTGCCGATCGCCACCACGAAATCGCCCACGCGCAGCTGCGCGCTGTCGGCCAGCTGGATCGCGGTGAGCTTGTCGGCCGGGATGCGGATCAGCGCGATGTCGGTGTCCGCGTCCGAGCCGAGGAACTCGGCCTTCACCGTGCGCCCGTCGGCCAGCGTCACCTGCACGTCGTCGGCGTTCTCGATGACATGGTGGTTGGTCAGCACGTAGCCCTTGGTGGCGTCGATGATCACGCCGGAGCCGAGCGATTCGTTGATGCGTTCCTGCGGCACGTCCGGGAACAGGCGACGGAAGAACGGATCGTTGAAGAACGGGTTGCGTACCCGCACCACCTGCTTGGTGTTCACGCTCACCACCGCCGGCATCACCTGCTGCAGCATCGGCGCCAGGCTCGGCACCGGCTGCCCGGCGACCGAGGCCGGCAGCGCCGACACCGCCGGCAGCGCGGCGGCGGCCGGTGCCAGCGGCGCCGCCTCGGCGCGGTTGTCCAGCCAGGCATTGATGCCGGTGGCGGCAAAGCCACCGAAGGCAGCGGCCAGGGAGAGGGTCAGCAGCGTGGGCAGCGGGCGCATGCGAGGTTCCGGGGGTGTCTTCACGGGGGCCGGCGGGTGGTCGGCACAGGGGGGCATATATCAACATGAACAAGCGTGCCGCCGTGGCATTTAATGGTCGGTGAAAGCTGTCTGGGCGTGTCCGATGCGACCGCTCGTCGCGGTCGGGCGGCCACTTGTGTGACGGCGTTGACAGTCGGCCGGCGCCGGCGGTAGCGTGAGCGCTCGCTCGCCACCAGATGTTGGGGTGGCGGTTTCAGGAAGCCCAATATTTGGGTGTGCTTGGGGCCAACCGCCCTGGGGATCGCGAACCATGTACCCGCGTGCAGGCAAAGGCAGGGAACCGGCCGCCATCCGCCATGAGGCATCGACCGCGGCGACGCGTCTGCGGCAGGTCTCCTGCCGCGTCCCGTCCCCCGTTCCCCGGCACTGACCCGTCATGGCACGGCGCACAGGAGACGAGCAGACGATGAGCACGGTACGGCTGGAACTGGTCCAGGGCACCCAAGGCACCCGATCCGATCTCGTTCCCATGCAGCCGGCGTCCCAGGACATCTGGGACAAGAAGTACCGGCTCAAGACCAAGCAGGGCGAGCCCATCGACAGCGACATCGACGGCACCTACCGCCGCGTCGCCCGCGCCCTGGCCGATGCCGAGGCCACGGAGGAAAAGCGCGAGTACTGGAACGAGCGCTTCCTGTGGGCCCTGCGCCGCGGCGCCATCCCCGCCGGCCGCATCACCTCCAACGCCGGCGCGCTGGAGCACAAGCCGGCCACCAGCACGATCAACTGCACCGTCTCGGGCACCATCACCGACTCGATGGACGGCATCCTGGAGAAGGTCCACGAAGCCGGGCTGACCCTGAAGGCCGGCTGCGGCATCGGCTACGAGTTCTCCACGCTGCGCCCGCGCGGCGCCTTCGTGGCCGGCGCCGGCGCCTATACCTCCGGGCCGATGTCCTTCATGGATATCTTCGACAAGATGTGTTTCACCGTCTCCAGCGCCGGCGGCCGCCGCGGCGCGCAGATGGGCACGTTCGACGTCAGCCACCCGGACGTGAAGGATTTCATCCGCGCCAAGCGCGAGGACGGGCGCCTGCGCCAGTTCAACCTCTCGCTGCTGATCACCGATGGCTTCATGCAGGCCGTCGAGCAGGACGCCGACTGGCCGCTGGTGTTCCCGGTCAACCGCAAGGAAGAGGCCGATGTCGACCTCGGCAATGCCGAGCAGGTGGTCTGGCGCGACTGGCCGACCCACGACAACTACATCGTCCGCGACGACGGCCTGGTCGCCTGCAAGATCTACGGCCACATCCGTGCCCGCCACCTGTGGGACATGATCATGGTCTCGACGTACGACTACGCCGAGCCCGGTTTCATCCTGATCGACAAGGTCAACGAGATGAACAACAACTGGTGGTGCGAGAACATCCGCGCCACCAACCCCTGCGGCGAACAGCCGCTGCCGCCCTACGGCGCCTGCCTGCTCGGCTCGATCAACCTCACCACCTTCGTGCGCGACCCGTTCACCGACCAGGCGCGCTTCGACTGGGAGGAATACAAGGAAGTCGTGCGCGTGTTCACCCGCATGCTCGACAACGTGGTCGAGGTCAACGGCCTGCCGCTGGAGCAGCAGCGCAACGAGATCCTGCGCAAGCGCCGCCACGGCATGGGCTTCCTCGGCCTGGGCAGCACGCTGACCCTGCTGAAGATGAAGTACGGCTCGGCCGAGTCCTGCGAGTTCACCGAGGCGATCGCCCGCGAGATGGCGGTGGCCGGCTGGGAAACCGGGCTTGCCCTGGCGAAGGAAAAGGGCGCCGCGCCGATCATGGAGGAGCTGTTCGAGGTCAGCGCCGAAATGCTGCGCAAGCGCCCGGAAATGGCGCGTGATGGCTGGCGCGTCGGCCAGCAGATCGAAGGCAAGCTGCTGCACGCCCGCTACAGCCGCTACATGCAGCGTATCGCCGAGGTCGCCCCGGAGCTGGTGGACGAGCTGGCCGACGTCGGCGCCCGCTTTACCCACCACAGCTCGATCGCCCCGACCGGCACGATCTCGCTGAGCCTGGCCAACAATGCCTCCAATGGCATCGAACCTTCCTTCGCGCACCACTACAGCCGCAACGTGATCCGCGAAGGCAAGAAGAGCAAGGAGAAGGTCGACGTCTTCTCCTACGAGCTGCTCGCCTACCGCCACCTGGTCAACGCCCAGGCCATGCCATACGCCGAGGAAGCCGCGGCGAAATTGCCGGACTACTTCATCGCCGCCGACGACATCTCGCCCAAGGAGCATGTCGACGTGCAGGCCGCCGCCCAGAAGTGGGTGGACAGCTCGATCTCCAAGACCGCGAACGTCCCCACCGACTATCCGTACGAGGACTTCAAGGACATCTACCGCTATGCCTACCAGCAGGGCCTGAAGGGCTGCACCACGTTCCGCTTCAACCCGGCCGCCTTCCAGGGCGTGCTGGTCAAGGAGGCGGACCTGGAGAACACCACCTACCGCTTCGAGCTCGAAGACGGCAGTACGGTGGAGGTCAAGGGCAACGAGCAGATCGAATACGACGGCGAGATCCATACCGCCGCCAACCTGTTCGATGCCCTCAAGGAAGGCTATTACGGCAAGTTCTGAGGGCTTGCCGGTTCCGGCCCGTGCCCGTCACGGGTCCTTGCCGGTGCTGAACCGGACGTGTCATCCCCACCGCTGTTCCACGCGTCATTCATTCCCACCCCGCTACATCGTCGCGTAACCCAAGCGCCCGACAGGAGGGCACATGAGCAACGGCAATGGTGCATCGGCGACGACTTCCCACGTCGTCGCGAACGTGAAGGATTCGGCCGTCCACCTGGGTGAGTCCATCGCCCACACCGCCAGCGAAACCGTCGCCAGCGTGGAGAAGATGGCCAAGGCCGCTTCGAAGAATGTCAGCAAGCGCGTGGCCAAGGCGCGCAAGGCCGTGGCCAAGAAGACCGCCAAGGCCGGCAAGGCCGTGAGCAAGCGCATTGCCTCGGCGAAGAAGAAGCTCGAAGCCGCCAAGGCCGACGCCAAGGCCGAAGCCGCCGCGCTGCGGAAGAAGATCGGCAAGAAGCCCGCCAAGAAGGCGGCGACCAGGAAGACTGCCAAGAAGGCCGTGGCAAAGAAGGCTGCGGCGAAGAAGGCGGTCAAGAAGGTCGCGAAGAAGCCCGTGGCGAAGAAGGCTGTCGCTAAGAAGACAGTAGCGAAGAAGGCCGTGGCCAAAAAGGCAGTGGCCAAGAAAGCAGTAGCGAAGAAAGCCGTCGCCAAGAAGGCCGCACCAAAGAAGGCCATGAAGACCGCCGCCCGCAAGGCCCCGGCGAAGAAGGCCGCCAAGCGCGCCGCCAAGTAAGCCTCCCGCGCCGGCCCCGCATCGCACGGGGCCGGCCGGCATCCTCCCGAACAGACAACGCAATACCGAAGGACACCGCCATGGCCGTCAAGATCGAGAGCAAGATCAAGGGTTATTCCGTGCTTACCCCGGAGGACAAGGCCAAGCAGGAAGCCGCGCCCGTGCCCACCGCCTCGATCGACCGCGCCACCGCGCAAGCCGAAGCGCCGCTCGACAACATCATCCAGATGCACGAGCGCATCGAGCGCCCGGAAGTGCTCATCGGCTCCACCTACAAGATCAAGTCGCCGCTGGTGGAGCACGCCATCTACGTGACCATCAACGACATCGTGCTCAACGCCGGCACCGAGCACGAGCAGCGCCGTCCCTTCGAGATCTTCATCAACTCCAAGTCGATGGAACATTTCCAGTGGATCGTCGCGCTCACCCGCATCATGTCGGCGGTGTTCCGCAAGGGCGGCGATGTCACCTTCCTGGTCGACGAGATGAAGGCCGTGTTCGACCCCAAGGGCGGCTATTTCAAGGCTGGCGGCGTCTACATGCCCTCGCTGGTCGCCGAGCTCGGCATGATCGTGGAGGAACACCTCAAGTCGATCGGCCTGATCCACGACCCGGAGATGAGCGCGCACCAGCGCGCGATCCTGGACGAGAAGCGCCGCCAGTACGAAGACCGCTCAAAAAAAAACGCTGAAGTGAGCCAGGCGCCGGCCGGGGAGGCCGTGGCGCTCAGGAATCCCACCAGCTCGGCCGATCACGAGGAAGACATCGCCGTGACCGGCGACGGCGCCTCGTTCCCGCCGTCGGCCACCCTGTGCCACAAGTGCCACACCAAGGCGCTGGTGATCATGGACGGGTGCGCGACCTGCTTGAATTGTGGGTATTCGAAGTGCGGGTGAGACAAATGAAGCGGAACCGGGGATGCTGTAACGAATTTCGAGTCGATTGTTTTCAGCGCGCTACCTGTTGATGCCGGGGTTGCGACGGAAATTTATGGATTGGAACAGGTGGCTCGCATAGTCCAAGCCACTAGAGCGTAAGTTTTCGCGGAAATTTCCTACTGAATTGGACGGCACTGGGTGACTGCGTGGGTCTGGACGGTCAGTCGAAACTCTACTTGGAGCTTCGAAACTCCGCGCATAGATAGGTATCTGCCAACGACGTTGGGGGCGCTTCGTCGGGAGGGCGGCGAATACAAGACCCATGGGAAATAAGCCCGCCGGCTATGCGCGGTTTCGAACCTCCCGACACCCGTCGTCGCTTCGGCGCGACGGGATCCTTCCACGGATCGGAGTCCGCGATGTTCACCCAACACAATGCCGCCGGCGCGCCCGGCTACTTGATGTCTGAAGCCTCCCGCCAACTGCTGCGCGAGGTCTGCAACGAACTGCACCTGCTTGGTGCCCTGGCCGCCACCGGCTACGCTTCCGACGACAGACTGCAACCCGTGCCGCTGCAGCGCGGGGCGTTGTCGTCATCGCTGTTTGCCCTGTCCAGTCGAGTCGAGCGGGCCATGGCGGCCTGTGAGTATCCGCACTACATGGCCCTGAGCGCTGAGGACCGGACTTGCTGAATTCCATGGCAAGCGGGGACAAGTACGCGCAGGACCTTGGTTGCGATGGCCGAAACCGGTCGGTATGCTCGGATCACCACTCCGCCCTTGTCGCGCCATTCAGTTGGCTCAACGGCTTGGGAGAAGAAGCCGCCGAAAGGCGGTTTCTTCGTTTTCATGCCAGGCACGCGTATGGCTGACCGATTGGCCACCGCTGTCTACGTCGACGGCTACAACCTCTACTACGGCCGGATTCGCGGCACCGGGTTCAAGTGGTTGGATCTGCCCAGGCTGTTCGATGGGGTCCTCGCGAATCAGGGGCCGGAGTCGGTCCTGGTCGGTCTTCGCTACTTCAGCGCGCCAGCGATGGGACGTTTTGCCACTCACGGGGAGGCATCGGTGCTCGCGCAGCAGGACTACCACCGGGCGCTCCAGCATGTTCATGCGGAGCGATTCTCCCTGACGCTGGGTACCCATAGCATCGATAGGAGCGGCACCAAACTTCCGCGCTACGTGGAAGGTCGGCCGTACGATCGGAATGACCGGGTAAAAGTCTGGAAGCTGGAAGAGAAGCAGACGGACGTCAATCTGGCGCTGCGGATGTATCGCGACGCGTGTTCAGCCCGCTTCCACCAACTGGTTGTGTGCTCGAACGACAGCGATGCCGCACCCGCATTGGCCGCCATACGAGGGGACTTTCCCGGGATCGTGTTAGGCGTTGTGATCCCGAGCCGACCGCCCGATGCATGCGGTCGACGGCCGGCAAGCTCGGTGCTGTCTGTCAGGGCCGATTGGACGCGCCATTATCTTCGGGACGAGGAACTTGCCGCTGCACAGCTGCCGGAACGGGTACATACGGGACGAAAGCCCATTCGGCGCCCGGAACATTGGTAGCCAGAGGCTCAAAACCACCCCAGCACCACCACGGCCGCCACCACCAGCCCGGCAAACAACACCGCCAGCAGCCAGCGGAATACCTTCTCGTCCTTGCGGTCATCGACCGAGACGATCGCGATGATCTCGTCGGCAAACGTATCGGGCATGGCATCGAACTCCGTGGGCTGACTGGCGCGCGCATCCGTGCCCTCGACCTTCGGGTCGGCGGGTGCATCGGGCGATGTGGGAACGCGCATGATCGGGACTCCTAGGCGCTGCCGGCCAGTACCAGGCGAAGTCTAGCCCGGCCGCGGCTCAGGTGGCTCTTCACCGTGCCGATGGCCATGTCCAGCGCCGCGGCGATATCGGCGATGGAGCGCTCTTCCAGGTAATGCATCTGCAGCACGCCGCGCTCGGCGGCGTTGAGCTGGCCCAGCGCGGCGCGCACATGCTGCGCGCCCTGGCCGTGGATCAGCGCCTCGACGATCCCGGCATCAGGTTCCTCGCCGTCGAGCAGGGCCTGCAGCTCTTCGTCCGGCAGCGGGATGGCGCGCTGCTTGCGCAGGTGCCGGCAGGCGGTGGAGTGGGCGAGCTGGGCGATCCAGGTGCCGAGCGAGGCGTCGAAGCGGAAGGTGTGCAGGTAGCGGTAGACCTGCAGGTAGCACTCCTGGTTGAGGTCGCGCACTTCCTCCGGATCGGTGACCAGGCGCGCGATCACCTTGGCGCTCAGCCGCTGGTACTTCTGCACCAGGCGCTTGAAGGCGTCATGGGAGCCGGCGATGACCTGGGCTACCAGGGCATGGTCGTCGTCCTCCTCGATCGTCCTGTTCACCGGTCAATGCCCCCGCCATTGGATGGCCAGCGCCTGCAGGCCAGCACCGCGATCATGCCGCGCGCCGCCGTGCCTGCATCCTTGCCACAAGTCATGCCCGCCGCGTGGTGATGCCACGCGGCAGGTGCGTCATCGCCTCATTCGCCCGGCTTGGCCAGGCGCGCGACCATCACGAAGTAGGCGACCTGGCCGACGCCGAGCGCGCCCAGCAGCACGGCGACGACCCCGGGGCGGAGTTCTTCCCAGCCCATCGCCTGCACGGCGAACAGGCCGATCGCGGCGGTGACCAGGGTGATGCCCCAGCGCAGCGAGGCGTAGCGGGCGCGGAACTGCTCGGCCTGGACCAGCGAGGCGATCACCTCACCGGAGATGTGCGGCGCCACCAGCTTGCTGCGCGCGCGCGCGTTGGCCACGGCCTGGATGGCGTAGGCGAAGCAGATGAACAGGGTGATGGGGGTAAGTTCTTCCATGGTGCGCTCCTGTGTGATCGGAATGGGCCGCGCTGGGGTGTCGGCCATATACAGGAGAGCCGGTGACGCCGGGAAAGGTTGCAGGGCAGGGCGACGTCGCAGGCGCGGGCGGACGCGTGCGCCTCAGTCCGCCTCGACCGCCGCATAGCGTGCCCGCGCAGCGACGATGTCGGCATGGTGCAGGTCGGCCCAGGCCACCAGCTGCTTCATCGGCTGCAGCAGCGAGTGGCCCTGTGCGGTCAGCGTGTATTCGACCCGCGGCGGGACTTCGGCGAACACCGTGCGGTGCACGTAACCTTCCTGCTCCAGCTTGCGCAGCGTGCGCGAGAGCATCTGCTTGGAGATGTCGCCGAGCTCGCGCATCAGCACGTTGAAGCGCTTCGGGCCGGCTTCCAGGGCTTCCAGCGCCAGCAGGCTCCACTGGTCGCCGATGCGGTCGAGCACGTCGCGGATGGGGCAGGGTTGTTCGAAGGTGATGGTCGGGCGCGGTGCCATGGGGTTTCCTGCTGAACGCGGCGGCTGGATACGGCGAGCCATGGTCACTTTCGCGTGACCAGATCCCCCGGTTCTGACTTCTTGCGGGCCCTTCCGCCCGGTCCTAGACTCAAAGTCTACTTTGTAGACCATCAGCCCACAACGAAGGAGATCCCCCATGGCGAAAGTCGCCCTCATCGGCGCGTCCGGCGCCGCCGGCTCGCGCATCCTCAAGGAACTGTCCGATCGCGGCCACGCGGTCACCGGCATCGCGCGCCACCCGGACAAGATCGCCCTGCTGCCCGGCGTCACCGCGGTATCGGGCGATGTGCTCGATGCGCAGGCGCTGGCGCAGCTGCTCAAGGGACACGATGCGGTGATCAGCTCGGTGCATTTCACCGCCAGCGATCCGCAGGCGCTGATCGAGGCGGTGCGCGCCTCGGGCGTGAAGCGCTACCTGGTGGTGGGCGGTGCGGGCAGCCTGGAAGTGGCGCCGGGCCAGCGCCTGGTCGACCAGCCGGATTTCCCGGCGGCCTACAAGGCCGAGGCCAGCAAGGGCGCGGATTTCCTCGACCTGCTGCGCAGCACGGCAGGTGACCTGGACTGGACCTTCCTGTCGCCGTCGGCGCTGTTCGTGCCGGGCGAGCGCACCGGCAGGTTCCGCCTCGGCCAGGACCAGCTGCTGGCCAATGCAGACGGCAGCAGCATCTCCTTCGAGGACTACGCCATCGCCCTGGTCGATGAGCTCGAACATCCGGCCCACGTGCGCCAGCGCTTCACGGTCGGCTATTGAGTCCGCGCGCCGGGCAGGTGTCGGTGCCTGCCCGGCGGCGCGGGGGGCTAGGCCGGCGTACTCCAGCCCGCCGCCGCCATCACCTCGTCCTCGTATTCGGAGAAGCGGTCCAGGGTGAAGGTCTCCAGCTGCAGCGACTGTGCGGCGGTGGAGAAGGCCAGCGTCGCCAGCACCCGCTCAAGATGGCGAGCCCACGGCGGTACGTAGTGGGCGGGTGTGATCAGGCCGCTGTCGCGGAACGGGCTCAGCGGGACCAGATCGCCCAGCGCGACGCGGCCGCAGAACAGCAGGCGCAGGGTGTCGCCGCGGTTTTCGTACAGGGCGCGCTTGATGAAGGCGGTCACCAGCAGCAGGCCTTCCAGGTAGGCGCCGTCCTTGGTGAAGCAGACCCGGCCCCGGACATCGCCACCGCGGAAGATGCGCGCGGCGCTGCGGTAGCTCTCCACGTCGGACTGGCCGGCTTCCAGGAACGCGCTGAACACCTCGATGAAGTTCGCGCCCTCCAGGCCCTCCTTGAGCCGCTGCACGCGCAGGGCGAGGCGACGCAGGCGGTTGATGTCCATGGCGCCGGTGATGATCTCGGCGAAGGTGGCCAGGCCTTCCTGGGTGCGGGTGGTGCGCGGCGCGCCGGCGCCCAGGCAGCGCAGGAACGGCTGGCGCTTGCCGTTGAGCAGCGTCGCGGAGTGGATGAAGGCCTCGTGCTCGACCAGCTGGTCCAGGTCCAGTTCGGAAAACATCGCATCGGCGCGCACGCGGATCGCCTTGCTGCCGGCGGCGGCCTTGGAGGCGAGCTTGGGATCGAGCACGACCTCGACCGGGTTGTCGGTGAAGAACGGATCGATGCGCTCGCGCAGGCGCGCGGCGAACACCGGCGCCTGGATGTCGTAGGGCACCTCGGGGACGTAGCGCGCGTCGATCAGCTGGTCGGTGATCGCCAGCATGCGTTCGGCTGATTGCAGCGTGGTGCTGTCCTGCGAGCGGTAGCGCGTGGTCGGGTGGCCATAGAGCAGGGTGGAGCATTCGGTGAAGCGCGGCGTGCCGATGCCGGACAGCATCAGCGCGGCGACGCGGTAGCTCCAGGCGGTCTTGTACAGCCAGTCGCCGACAGGGTGGCCGCGGTCGAGCTTGCGCAGGATGTCGTCGATCGCCTCGATCGTGGCGGCATGGTCCACCGGCTGGGTCGGCGGGGCCGGCATCTCCGGCTTGCCGGCGCGCCAGCCCTGCAGGAAGCGTGCTTCCATCTCGACCGGCCACGCCAGCGCCGAGAGGACGCGGATCTTGCCGCCGACCTTGGCCAGGCGGGCGTCGAGCTCCAGCAGGCCCGGGAGGGCGGGATCGGTCCGGGTGGGGTCGGGTGCGGCAGCGTGCATGGCGCTTCATCCCATGGGGTGCGGGAACGACGGCCAGCGTTGGCCCGGCCCGGGACGTTACCGCCAGCCACGCTAATCTCCGGTGATCCCGAGCCGGGCTCAATGGGCCCTTGGCCCCATGCCGGCCGCCTGTGGCGCGTGGCGCCTGCGTGCCGCCAGCCTCCGTTGACTGCCACTGCAAGGCGGCATTTGCCCGCCAGGGCGGGTGACCGGCCCGCCCTTCCGCTGTCCGCTTCGCGCGCGCCTCGGCGTTGGAATTACCGCAAGCATGCAGCCGTGGCGGCGGCATGGCGCGGGAATGCCGGAGGTGGCAGGGATGAACAGGGGTGGGAGCAGGGCCAGCGGCGCCGTGCCGGGAGCCCGGCGCATCACGGCGTGGCTGTGCGGCCTGGTGTTCGCATGGGCGGGGATGGCACCCGCGCAGGAGGCGGCAACGCCCAGGGCTGCGCGCGTGGCGGCGGTGGCGGCTGACGTCGATTGGCGTGCCCGCCCGGATTACATCGCCGACGTCGCGATGGTGCGCACGGGCGATGCGGCCGCCAGCGACATGCTGGTCGTGCAGGTGGGCGATGCGCCGCCGGCGGCGCAGCTGTGCGTGGAGTGGCTGGATCCGGCCGCGCAGGCGGCGCGCAAGGATTGCCAGCCGCTGCACGCCGGTGACCACGAAGTACGTTTCGACAGTCCCGATACGCGCGGCTGGCCGGCGGGTCGTTACACCGCCAAGGTCAGCACCGAGACTCGAATGCAGACGCTGGGCAGCGGTTCGGCGCCGCTGATGTCGCGTGCGATCGCCGACGTGGGCTACCGCGCCGGCGGGGCCGCGACGGCGGCGCCGAGCTTCCCGACCGCGGCGCGTCCGGCGCCCCCCCCTCCGATGCCGCCCCCTGCGGACACCGCAGGCCCGGCGCCGCACGTCGACGATCCGGCCAGGCCGAAGGGCTTCCCGTGGCCGCCGCCGGCGCCCACCTCGCGGGCCTCCCTGGACCACGCGATGCTGGAAAACGCGACCGACCCCACCCTGGGTGGCGCGGCGAAGCGGCTGCAGGCCGCATTGGAAAGCGTGGGATACGTGGAGCGCAGCTACTACCCGGTGCCCGGCGGCTTCGCGCTGGTGACGCGGCTGGAGCAGATCGACGCGAAGGGCGTGCCGGTCGATCCGGGGCGCTGGTCGATGGCGGTGGCGCCACGCCGACTGTTCTCGCCGGCCGACTTCCTGCGCGTGCTGTTCACCGCGCCGGAAGGCAATTACCGGGTGATCGCCTTCGTGGTCAGCGACCAGCCCTTCCGCACCACCGACACGGCGGTGGACGCGCGCGATGCCCAGGACTGGCTCGACCAGGGCCTGGACCGGCTGCCGCCGGCACTGGCCCGGCAGGCGTTCAGCGACGACCACGGCTGCACGGCGCTGGTGTATCAGTTCCGCAAGATCGCCGACGACGAACCGGTCGCCAATCCAGACGGTGCCACCCCGGCGCTGACCCAGCTCACCAACAGCGGCATCCTCGCCGCGCTGGCCCGCTGAGATGGCGATGAGCCTGAATCGCGCGAAGTGGTGGATCGGCGGGGTGTGGATCCTCGGCGCCGGGTCGGTCGGCCTGCTGCTCGCCCTGCAGAGCCTGTTCAACCACTACGGCCAAGGTGCCGACGAGGTGTGGGCCTGGTTCCTGCCGACGGTGATGCCGACGTTGTCGCTGATCGTGGCGGTGCTGGTCTCCGACTTCCATGCCGCCGGCGGGCCGGGTGGTTCGCCGCAGCCGATCGTGGGGCCCTGGCTGTGGCTGGCGCTGGGGCTGTCGGTGACCTACCTGCTGCTGGTCGCGTTGGCGGTGCTGGTGCCGGCCATCCGCCAGGTGCCGCCGCTGGAGACCATGCACCGCTCGAACCTGTGGCTGGGTCCGTTCCAGGGGCTGACGCTGGCGGCGCTGGGCGCGTTCTTCCGCAAGAACTGACGGGCCGGCGGCGGCAACCGCGACCGTCGTCTCGCCGGGTGAGAGGGTCGCGGCGCAGAATCGTGGCCCAGCGCGGGGGATCCCGCGCCGTTGTCTCCCCTTTGCCGTCCCCGTACGACCGCACCCCACAGGAGAGCATTCCCATGGCCAGGACCGCCACTACTTGGACCCCGCCGTACTACCCGATCATCTACGTGCGCGGTTACGCGATGACGCGCGGCGAGATGGACCAGACCAGCGCCGATCCGTTCTGCGGCTTCAACCTTGGCTCGACCGTCTACCGCGCGGTGGCCGAGCGCGATCGCCCGCCGCGCAAGTACGTGTTCGAGTCGCCGGTGGTGCGGCTGATGTCCGAATTCGAATACGGCGACGTCTACGAGGATGGCCAGGACATCCTCGATCCGGGCTGGGAGACCAATGCCGAAGGCAAGTCCACCGGCAACCGGCTGGGCTCGCGCGCGGTGGTGATCCATCGCTACTACGATCCGGCCTCCTCGCTGTTCGGCGGCGGCAAGGCGCCAAGCATCGAGGACTCGGCGCAGCGCCTGTCGCAGCTGGTGGCGCGGGTGCGCGACCTGGTCTGCGGCAATCCCGACAACCAGGTCAAGCCGGCCGATTTCCGCTGCTACCTGGTGGCGCATTCGATGGGCGGGCTGGTGTGCCGCGCGTTCCTGCAGAACACCACGCTCGACGTGGCGAAGACCCGCGGCTGCGTGGACAAGTTCTTCACCTATGCCACGCCGCACAACGGTATCGATGTCGGTGGCAACAACGTGCCGAGCTGGTTGACCGCCTTCGACATCGACAACTTCGATCGCGAGCGGCGCATGCCGAAGTACCTGGCCCTGGGTGATCTGCCGAAGAAGCACGATGGCCGCGTCGACCTGCTGCCCGAGGCGTTGTTCCCGTCGCGCCGGGTGTTCTGCATGGTCGGCACCAATCGCAGCGACTATGACGCCGCGGCCGGCTTGTCACGCACCTTCGTCGGCAATGGCAGCGACGGCCTGGTGAAGATCGAGAACGCCACCCTGCAGGGTGTCAACGCCGATGGCAGCCTCGGCGACTACGCCGCGCGTGCCTACGCCTATCGCTCGCATTCGGGCTTCTATGGCATCGTCAACAGCGAGGAGGCGTTCCAGAACCTGGCGCGCTTCCTGTTCGGCGACGTGCGCGTGGACGTGTGGCTGCAGCTGGACGAGGTGCGCCTGCCCGAAGCCGTGCAGCAGGCGGCCGACCAGGGGCGCGAGATCGATGCGCTGTACCAGGTGGAGTTGATGGCCTCGCCGCGCGGCAAGCTCTGGTACCTGACCCGGCGCACGGCCGAAGAAGATTCGGTTGCCTGCATCCGCCAGCAGACCTGGAAGAAGGAGGTGCCGCACTACCTGTCGACGGTGTTCCTGTCCAATGCCGCCAAGGTGGATCCGAGCGACCGCTTCCTGTCCTACGGCATGACCGTGGGCATCCGCGTGCCGGACTACGAGATCGAGCGCAAGCTGTGGATCAACCAGCACTACGAGGGCGGTTACCTGTTCCGCAATTCGATCGTGCTGTCGATGGAGCCGCCGCTGCAGGCCGGCGATGCCTGGAAAGTGCGCTACGCCTGGCAGGATGCCGGTGTCAGCGGGCCGACCCAGGACGTGAAGATCTCCGCCGCTCAGCTCAAACAGCAGCGAGTGGACATCGATATTCCATTCGAGAGCTTCACCGTCGGCGCCGGCGGCAAGCGCATCCCGACCCGGCCGGGCGTGAAGGGGCGCCTGCAGCTGCGCATCTCCGCCTGGAACTAGCGAGCGCGCGGCCATCACGCCCGGCGCAACGGCGCGCGGGCGCCGCAATGTCATCTATTCTGACGTCGGCTGGCATTCATTCTCACGGGCAGGCACAACACCTGTTACTGCCTTCGACTTTTCTCGTGAAATGCGTCGGGACCGGTAACACGTACGGTTCGAGCGGATTCTTCACTGAGAAGATTCGCATCACGCGTGGGAATCTCACCGAAAGCAGTGGGAGCCATCGCCCCGGCACGTTAGCCTTCGCCGCCACCTTGAGCAGCAACGACGGTTGGCGCGGAACGCATTGGCAGTGATCAGACTCATCGTGGCAGACGACCATCCCTTCGTGCGCATGGGCATCCGATGTGTCCTGCGCGAGGCGCCGGACATCGAACTGGTGGCCGAGCTGGATTCTCCCGACGCCCTCGCCGCCTGGCTGGAGGACAACACCTGTGACGTGGCCCTGGTCGACCTGCACATGCCTGGCGGCGTGCTGCCCGACGGGGTGTTGATGCTGCAGCGGCTGCGGACGCGCTGGCCGCAGCTGCCGCTGCTCGGTTTCACCATGCTCGAGAACCTCGGCGTGCTGCAGCTGGCGGTGAAGGCCGGCGTACGTGGCCTGCTGCTCAAGAGCGAGGCGCTGGAGGAACTGCCGCTGGTGATCCGCCGGCTCGACGCCGGGCACAGCTACTTCAGCGTGTCGCTCAGGGAGAAATGGGAGGCCGCCGAACGGCTGGCCAAGCGGGTGCCGCGCACGCCGCTGTCCTCGCGCGAGGCCGAAGTGCTGCACCTGTTCATCCAGGGCGTGTCGGTGACCGCGATCAGCCAGGTACTGGGGCGCAGCATCAAGACGGTGAGCCGGCAGAAGATCACCGGGATGGCCAAGCTGCGGCTGTCCAACGACGTGGAGCTGTACGCCTTCGCGCGCGAACGCGGGTTGCCCTGACGCCAGGGCCGGGCGCGTGGACTCAGGCGCCGTGCACGGCGCCGAGCTGGCGGGCGCCGACGATGATCATGCGCAGCATGTGCGAAATCTGCTCGACCAGTTCCTCGTCGCGCTCCGGCGGCAGGTCCATCGCAGTGGCACCCATGGTGAACACCAGCCGGGTGATCGCCTTGGCGACCAGTGCCGGTTCGTGCAGCACCGCGCCGTCGGCGGCGGCCAGGCGGACCAGGTCGTGCTGCAGTTCTTCCTCGAAGTAATTCAGCTCGCGCTCGACGGCGTGCTTGAATGCGTCCGAACCGACCGCGCCTTCGCGCAGCAGCACGTGCAGCAGCTTGTCGTCGGCGCGCAGCTGCTCCATGAAGGTCTCCACCGACACGCGGATGACGCTGCGCTCGGTCGAGGTCGCGCGACGGCGCGCCTGGCCGATGATCGTGCGCAGCGAGCGGCCGGCCAGGTCGATCAGCGCGACCGCCAGTTCGTCCATGTCGCGGAACTGCCGGTAGAAGCTGTTCGGGGCAATGCCGGCCTCGCGGGCGACTTCGCGCAGGCTCAGCGTCGACAGGCTGCGATGCGGGCCGATCAGCTTGAGCGCCGCCGCCAGCAGGTCCTCACGCGAAATCGCCGGCTTGCGGGCCGGGGCGGTGTCGTCGTGCAGGGCGGTGAGGCTGGCGGGCATGGGCGGGGCGGGGACGGGATAGCTGAATGATAGCGCCTGATTGAATATACAACTGTATACACATCTGTGCATGCAAGCGTATAGTTCCCCTCATGAACGCTGCCGTCTCCCCGTCCGCCGCCGATGCGACCCGCCGCTGGGTCGATCCGGTCTTCTTCGACTTCTGGGCCACCCGGGTGAATCCGCTGTGGACCTGGTCGCGACCGCGTGCGCGCTTGCTGGCCCGGCGCCAGGAGGGCGGGGGCGCGGTCACCCTGGTGCTGGAGGCCAACCGCCATTGGCGCGGGGTTGCCCCGGGCCAGCACGTGGAACTGGGCGTGGAGCTTGGCGGGCGGTGGTTGCGTCGGCATTACAGCCCGACCGCGGTCGGCTCGCGCCGCTTCGAGATCACCGTCAAGACGGTCGATGGCGGCCGGGTCAGCCCGCAGCTGGCGCTGGCCCCGCTGGGCACCGTGTTCGAATTGGGCCAGGGCTTCGGTGATTTCGCGTGGCCGGCCGGCAATGCGCCGGTGCTGCTGCTGGCAGCCGGCAGCGGCATCACCCCGATGCGCGCGCTGCTGCGGGCCCATGCCGCGTCCGGCGCCGACCGTCCGGTCACCCTGATGTACTGGGTGCGCCAGCGTGCCGACGCCTGTTTCGATGCGGAACTGCAGGCCCTGGCCGCGGCGCATCCGCACCTGCGCGTGCAGTTGCAGGTGACCGGCGAAGGCGATCCGCGCGTGGATGCGCTGGCCGAGGACGCCTGGCCGTTGCTGGATGGCGCCCAGGTGCTGGCCTGCGGGCCGGGCGGCTTTGTACAGGCCGCACGGGCACGACTGGAGGGCCGCGTCGCCGGGTTCCAGGCCGAGGCCTTCAGCGCGCCGGCCAACCTCGGTGGCGAGGAGGGAGAGGTCGAGGTCGTGCTGTCACGCAGCGGCCGTACCCTGCGCCTGCCGCGCGCGCTGTCGCTGCTGGAAGGGCTGGAAGCGCAGGGCATCAAGCCACGCCACGGCTGCCGCATGGGCATCTGCAACACCTGCGTGTGCCAGCGCCAGTCCGGCGCCACCCGCCACCTGCTCAGTGGCCAGCAGCACGACGAACCGGCCGCGCCGGTCCGCCTGTGCGTGCAGGCTCCCCGTACCGACCTGATCCTGGAACTCTGAGACCGTCCGCATGACTGCCACCGCCAACCGCCCCCTGTCCCGCAGCGAGCTCGATGCCTTCGGCGAAGAGCTCGATGCGCTGCGCCGTCGCGTCACCGCGGACCTGGGCGAAGTGGACGCGCGCTATATCCGCCGCGTCGTCGCCGGCGTGCGCTGGACCGGCGTGGCCGGCCGCACGCTGCTGTTCGTCGGTGCCTTCGTGCCGGCGCTGCTGTGGCCGGCGTGGATCGCCGGCACGCTGCTGCTGGGCCTGTCGAAGATCCTGGAGAACATGGAGCTCGGCCACAACGTCATGCACGGCCAGTACGACTGGATGGGCGACGAGCAGCTGCAGGGCGCGACCTACGAGTGGGACATCGTCGCCACCGGCGACAACTGGCGCAAGACGCACAACTACCGCCACCACACCTACACCAACGTGCGCGGCATGGACGACGACATCGGCTACGGCCTGCTGCGGATCTTCCCGGAGCAGCGCTGGAAGGCGTTCTACCTGCTGCAGCCGGTGATCGCGGTGTTCTTCGCGCTGTACTTCCAATGGGGCGTGGCGATCCAGGACCTCAAGCTCGGCCGTTGGTGGCACGGCAAGATGAAGACCTCGCAGCTGCTCGACTCGGCGCGCCCGGTCGGCCGCAAGATGGCCCGCCAGCTGCTCAAGGACTACGTGCTGTTCCCGCTGCTGGCCGGCCCGTTCTTCCTGCCGGTGCTGCTGGGCAACCTGGTCGCCAACGGCATCCGCAACGTGTGGACGTTCACGGTGATTTTCTGCGGCCACTTCACCGCCGACGCGGAAGTGTTTCCGAAGGAATCGATCCGCGACGAATCGCGTGGCCACTGGTACCTGCGCCAGCTGCGTGGCTCGTCGAACCTGACCGGCGGTGCGGTGATCGACGTGCTGACCGGCAACCTGAGCCACCAGATCGAGCACCACTTCTACCCGGACCTGCCGGCGCGCCGTTATTCGGCGATCGCGGTGGAAGTAAAGGAAATCTGCGCGCGCTACGGCCAGCACTACAACACCGGCTCGCTGCTGCGGCAGTTCGGCCAGGTGACGTGGCGCATCCTGCGCCACGCCTTCCCGAGCCGTGCCCCGGCGCCGCAGCCGCTGGTGCAGGGCGCCTGAGGTCGGTCAGCTGCCCGCCTTGGGCAGCTCGGCCAGGGTTTCGCTGGCAATCGCGTTCAGGCGGCGGTCGCTGCCGTCGGCGCGCTTGACCGTGCCGCGGTTCAGCGCCCGCCAGACCACCTTGATCGACTTCGGCTCGATGACCTCGACCTGCAGCGCACCCTCCACATAGCGGGTGCGCTTGATGTCCATTACCGGCGCGCCATCGCCGCCGGGCACGACCATCTGCGAGCAGCCATTGCTGTTGCATTCGATCGTCGCCTGCGGGGTGGGCGCACTGCCCACGCCCTCGTTGCGCAGCAGCGCCTGCTCGCCATCGCGTACGCCGACCCGGTAGGCGACCAGGAAATCGGCCTGGCTGCGGTCAGCGACAAGCTGGTAGCCCTTGGCCTTGAACGAACGGTCCAGCGCGGCTTGCAGGCGTTGGCGGAACTGTGGGTCGAGCACGCGCGGATCCGATTCAGCCTGCAGCTGGCCGGGCATCGGTACCCAGGCGTAACGCGGCCCGGGGAGCCGGCTCGCCGGCATCGAGACGCTGACCTGGCTGGAGGGCGTGACCGCGCCGGCTGGCGACGGGGCAGCCGCGCAAAGCAGGCCGACGGACAGGCCCAGCATCCACAGCGACGGGGAAACTCGCATGCGTCCTTCTCCTTGGCAATGACGGGACGGGCGCCGGGCCCGATGCGCGGAGCATAGCCGAGGGCCGTGTGAGCGGCGTGGGCAGAACGGCCTGGATCGCGCCGGCCACGGGGAGCGGGCAGGCAGCCCCCGAGCGGCCCGGGCCGCGCTACGCTGCGCCGATGGAAAGCAACCGCGCCCGCATAGATCCCCGCCATCCGAGCGTCATCGGCTTCGATGCGCCTTCCTCCTCGGCGGCGCCGTCCGCGGACATGGTCCTGTCGGTGCTGCTCGATACCGAACCGGCGCGCGAATGGGCCGAGGTGTTCCATCGCGAGGCCGAGCGCCTGCGCATGGACCGTGGCCTGCTCGAACTGCGCCTGGTTGGTGACCACGTCACGGCGGTCGGTACGATGCGCGAACCGCGCCGGCTCGCCCAGGAGATCCAGGCGCTGATCCATCGCGTATCGCGGCTATGCCTGCACCTGCGCGTGACCAGCCTGGCCACCACGCCGCTGGCCGGCGGCGGCGAACAGGTCATCCACCAGCCCGACCCGGCGCTGCAGTCCGACATCGACGCGGTCGCCCGCGTGCCCGGGTTGGCCGCGCTGCTCGAATCCACCAGCCGCGCGACCGGCATGCGCTTCGCCGCGGTGGCGCGGGTCACCGACCAGCAGTGGATCGCCTGCGCGGTCTACGACATGCTCGAGTTCGGCCTGCGGCCCGGCCAGGAGCTGGTGCTCGAGACCACGCTGTGCAACGAGATCCGCCAGCACCACGCGCTGATTGCCTTCAACAGTGCCCGCGACGAGCCGGCCTGGCGTGACCACCCCACCCCGGCGCGCTACGGTTTCGAGAGCTACATCTCGGTGCCGATCTTCCGCGGCGATGGCAGTTTCTTCGGCACGCTGTGCGCGATCGACCGCGACCCGGCACGGCTGGACGCCGAGACCATCGCCACCGTGCAGCTGTATGCGGAAATGATCGGCCTGCACCTGGAGCGTGACGCGCAGGCCCGCGCGCAGGTGTCCTCACCCGCCTGAGGCGCAGCGTTCACGCCGTCGAACCGCCAGCCGGCTTAGCGTGGCGGCGAGGTGATCGCCATGACGATGGACAGGCAACGCGTGGGCGGCAGCGACGACAATCCGGTCTACCGGCTGCGCGGGCCCGGTGGCGCGGCGGACCATTACGTGGTCGGCGATACCGGCGTGGCCTTCGATACCCTTGAAGCGGCCGAAGCGGCGGCGCGCGAACTCGACTCGCTGCCGCCGTCGGCGCCACGCTGAACCTTGTCGGCGCCTCAGCCGGCGCCGGTCTGCACGGTGTCGATCAGCGCGCCCAGGTCGAAGCCCTGGCGCAGCGCTTCGTCGAGGAACGCGCGGCGGACGTCCGCTTCCAGCCGCGGCGTCCGCGACAGCAGCCACAGGTGTTCATGGTCGGGCGTGCCGACCAGCGCGACGCGGTAGTCCGCATCGAGCTTGAGCACCCAGTAGTCGCCCTTGGTGAAGGGCACCCAGCGCAGGCCCTCGGGCAGGAAGCTCACTTCCAGCCGGGTATTGCCCGCGTCAACCGGCGTGGCCTGGCCGACGGATTCCACCACCTTGCCGTCCACCCGGCAGCGATTGCGCACGCTGACCTTGCCTTCCTCGTCCAGGGCGTAGTGGGCGGTGACGTCGGTGGCGTTGGCCGGCTCATAGGCCATGGGCAGGCGGGCGATCTCGTACCAGGTGCCGAGGTAGCGCGGCAGGTCGAGCGAAGGCAGGGCGACGACATCGGGTCGGGAATCCATGGGTCTGGCATCCGGGGGTGTGGGGACGAACCGTACTGCCGGGCGCTTCCACGCCGCGTCGGCGCCATGTGGTGGTAGCGTGCAGGACCGGCTGGCCGTCTGCTGCCGGTCGCGACGTTCATCCAGCGAGACCCGGCGGTACCCCCCAGGGCCGCCGCCCCGTGCCGCACCCCGTATGTGTCCGCATTCCCATACCCACCCTGACCGGGAGTCTTGTCATGCTTGGCATCACCGCTTTCGGCATGCTGCACACGATCATCAGCCTGATCGGCATGGGCGCCGGTTTCGTCGCCCTGCTCGCGCGTTTCCAGATCGGTCGCGATACCCGCGCCGGTCGCGTCTTCGTGTTGTTCACCGCCTTGTCGGCGATCACCGGGCTGTTCATCTACCACCACGGCGGCTTCGGCAAGCCGCACGTATTGAGCCTGCTCACGCTGGCGGTGCTGGCGCTGGGCATGTGGATGGAGAAGCGCGGCGCGGTGCGCTGGCAGTCGCGTCGGGTCGCTTCGCTGCTCTATACGGTGGCGCTGTTCTTCCACTTCATTCCCGGCCTGACCGAGACCTTCACCCGGTTGCCGGTCGGCAGCCCGTTGTTCGACAGCCCGGAAGATCCGCAGCTGGCGGCGACGGTCGGGGTGATCGCGCTGCTGTTCTTCGGCCTGGGCCTGCTGCAATGGCGGCACCTGCGCCGCCTGGGCGAGGCGCAGGTGCTGCCCGGCGTCCGCGTGCCGGGTACCTGAGCGCGCGAGGCCTGCGCCTGCGCTGCCAGCCTCAACGGCGGTCCAGCTCGATGCGGCGGTAGCCGATCGCCTCGGTCAGGTGTTCGCGGCCGATGCCCTGGCAACCGGCGAGGTCGGCGACCGTGCGCGCCACGCGCAGGATGCGGTGCAGCGAGCGCGCCGACAGCTGCCACTGCTCGATGGCCCGCTCCAGCAGCAGCTCGTCGGCTTCGCCCAGCGCGCAATGCCGGGCGGTCTGCTGGGGGTCGAGCTGGGCATTGAGGCAGCCGGTGCGCGCCAGCTGGCGCTGCCAGGCCTGTTCCACGCGGGCACGCACGATGGCTGAGGTCTCCTCGGCCGGCGCCTGGCGGCGCAGCGCGCTGGGCGGCAGGCGGGGCACCTCCAGGTGCAGGTCGATGCGTTCGAGCAGCGGCCCGGAGATGCGTGCGCGATAGCGTGCGATCACCTCGCCACTGCAACGGCAGCGACCGCTAGGGTCGCCGGCCCAGCCGCACGGGCAGGGGTTCATCGCCGCCACCAGCTGGAAGCGCGCGGGGAAGTCGGTATGCGTGGCTGCGCGGGAGATGGTGATCGCGCCCGATTCGAGCGGCTCGCGCAGGACCTCCAATGCATGGCGACCCCATTCGGGCAGTTCGTCGAGGAACAGCACGCCGTGGTGGGCCAGCGAGATCTCGCCGGGTCGCGGCGTGCTGCCGCCACCGGCCAGCGCCGCCGCGCTGGCGGTGTGGTGCGGGCTGCGGAACGGGCGCTGGCGCCAGCGTGCCGGATCCCAGCCGCGACCGCTGACCGTGGCGATCGCGGCCACCTCCAGGGCCTCGTCCTCACCCAGTGGCGGCAGCAGGCCGGGCAGGCGTGAAGCAAGCAGTGTCTTGCCGCTCCCGGGACTGCCACAGAGCAGCAGGTGGTGGCCGCCGGCGGCGGCGACTTCCAGGGCACGGCGGGCCTGCGGCTGGCCGCGCACGTCCGCCAGGTCGGGCGGCGCGGCGGGGTCGGCCGGGCAGGCGGCCGGGCAGTCCTCCAGCGATGGCCATGGCTGCTCGCGACGCAGGCTGGCGCAGACCTGCAGCAGCGTGCGTGCGGGAATCGGCATCGCGCGCTGGGCCAGGTGCGCCTCGGCCAGGTTGGCGGCCGGGACCACCAGGCGTCGTCCGTCCTGCGCAGCCGCCAGCGCGGCCGGCAGGACGCCCGCGGTGGCGCGCAGTTCGCCGGTGAGGGCCAGTTCGCCGACGAACTCCAGCCCTTCCAGCGCATCGCGGTCGAGCTGGCCGCTGGCGGCCAGGATGCCCAGCGCGATCGGCAGGTCGAAGCGACCGCCCTCCTTGGGCAGGTCGGCAGGTGCCAGGTTGATGGTGATGCGCCGGGCGGGAAATTCGAACTGCGCGCAGAGGATGGCCGCGCGCACGCGTTCGCGCGATTCGCGCACGGCCGCTTCCGGCAGACCCACGATCTGCGTGGACGGCAGGCCGCCCGACAGATGTACCTCGACCCTGACCTCCGGTGCCGCGACGCCTACGCGTGCGCGGCTGTGCACGAGCGCCAGGCTCATGCGGCCCCGAACCTGGAGGGGATCAGGGCGTGCCGCCGCCCGCGCGCGCTTCCAGCGCGGCCACCGTCTTCTCCAGCGCCTCGAGCTTCTCGCGCGTGCGCAGCAGCACCGCGCGCTGGACGTCGAACTCCTCGCGGGTGACCAGGTCCAGCCGCGCCAGGCCGGCCTGCAGCACGTTCTTGAAGCCGGCCTGCAGTTCGTCGCGCGAATCGCGCAGGCCCGGCGGCACCAGGTCGCTGAGGCGGCGGGCAAGGTCGTCGAGGTGGTTGAAGTCGATCATGGGATTCTCCGGAGGGCGGGCCCAGCTTCCGCCGTGCATCCGCCATGTGCCATCGGTGGCACGGATAGATGGCGGTAAGGATAAGCCGCTACGCCGCGCATGGCGCACCGCGGACCGTGAACGGCTGCGGTATCCTTCGCGACCAGAGACAGGGGAGCGCCCGATGAAAATGATCATGGCCATCGTCAAGCCGTTCAAGCTGGACGATGTGCGCGAGGCACTGGCCGGTTGCGGCGTGGCCGGCATCACCGCCACCGAGGTCAAGGGCTTCGGGCGCCAGAAGGGCCATACCGAGCTCTACCGCGGCGCCGAGTACGTGGTGGATTTCCTGCCGAAGGTGAAGATCGAAGTCGCGGTCACCGACGACCAGGTCGAGGCGGTGGTCGAGGCGATCGTGCGTGCGGCCGGCACCGGCAAGATCGGCGACGGCAAGGTCTTCGTCTATGACCTGGGCACGGTGGTGCGCATCCGCACCGGCGAGCTGGACGCCGACGCCCTGTAAGGCCCCGGCACGCGCGGGCTCAGGCCGCGCTGCCCTTCATGCGGCGGTAGAAGCGCTTCCAGCTGTTGCGGATGCCGCTGACCCAGGCCGGTTCGGCGGTCAGCGCGGCCTGTTCGGCCGAGGGCGCCACGCCGGTCATGCGCTGCTGCATCTTCAGCAGGTTGGCCACGTCGCTGCGGCGCAGCTGGCGGGAGATCGGGTTGTCGCGCAGCCAGCGCGGGAAGCGCCAGGCGGAGGTGAAGTCGATCAGCACCGGCACGCCGGCGCTGACCACCACGTTGGTGCCATGCAGGTCGTTGTGGGTGATGCCGGCCGAATGCAGCTTGTCCACCGCCAGCTGCAGCTCGTTGAACACTTCCTGGCCGACCAGCGCGCTGGCGCTGAGGGTTTCCCCCGGGATGAATTCCATGCCCAGCGCCAACCCACCCAGCGTGCCCAGCAGCGCCGGCGCGTGGCGCCAGCCCTGCAGGCGCTGCAGCATGCGCGCCTCGTGGCTGACCATCAGGCGGGCGATCGGCGCCAGCAACGTATGCCGGTAGCGGCTGTAGTCCTTGACCACGGCCATGCGGCCGTTCACATGGGTGCGGTAGACGTTCGGTTCGAGCAGCCGGGTGCCTTCCTTCAGCAGGACGGGCGAAGCGGTTTCAGGACCATCGTTGGCCAGCAGGGGGGTGTTCATCGTTACTCCTCGGCCCGCCGCGGCGTTACGCGCGTGCGGGAGACAGCGCCGGACCAGGCCGGTACGGGAGTAATTTTAGAACTCGCCGGTCTTCAAATTCTTAATGTTAAAAAAATGCTACGTTCCGCCGCTGGAACAAGGCCTTATGGCGAACGGACGCTGCTGCTGGCGGCCAGCACGGCCAAGGCCAGTCCCGCCGCGACCAGGCTCAGGGCCAGCGGCAGGCTGCTGGCATGGGCGACGAAGCCGATCAGCGCCGGTCCGGCCAGCGAGCCCGAATAGCCCATCGTCGACACCGCCGCTACCGCGACCTGCGGGCTGGCGCCGGGCTGCCGGCCGGCGGCCGAGAAGGCCAGCGGGGCGATGTTCGCCGCGCCGATGCCGGCGATCGCATAGCCGAGCAGCGCCAGGCCGGGGCTGTGCGCCCACAGGGCCAGCAGCAGTCCGGCCACGGCCACGGCAGCGCCCACCAGCAGCACGGTGGCCCCGCCATGGCGGTGGACCCAGCGGTCCCCGGCAAAGCGACCGGCGGTCATGGTGATCGCGAACAGCGCATAGGCACTGCCGGCACGGGCGATATCGACGTGCTGCAGGCTGTTGAGCGCGATCGCACTCCAGCCCAGGACCGCGCCCTCGGTCAGGAAGGTCGCGAAGGCCATGCCGCCGAGCAGCAGGAGCCGCCCATGCGGCCAATGCCAGCGTTCGCCGGCCTGGCTGCCCGCCGGCAGCAGCGCATGGCCATGACACCACAGCGCCAGGGCGCCCAGGGCGACCGGCGCCAGCGTGGCTTGCCAGGGGCTGGCGCCCAGCCACAGCGCGATGGCCACGCCGCCGGCACCGACGATGCAGCCGATGCTGAAACAGCCATGGAAGCCGGACATGAGCGGACGGGCGGACTGGCGTTCGACCATCACCGCATGCAGGTTGATGGCCACGTCCATGCCGCCGAGCGCCCCGCCGTAGACGAACAGCACGGCGGCCAGGCTGGCCGTGTGGGAGGCCAGCGCCAGGCCGGGCAGGCACAGCGCGCCGAGGATGCCGAGCAGGACGATCAGCCGCCGGCAGCCGATCCGTACCGCGGCCCAGCCGGCCAGCGGCATCGCCAGCACCGAGCCGATGCCGAGCACGAGCAGCAACAGGCCCAGCTCCGCCTCGCCGGCATGAAGGCGGTCGCGGGCGAAGGGCACCAGCGGTGCCCAGGCCGACAGGTTGATGCCGGCGACCAGGAAACTGGCGCGCGTGGCCCACTCGCGCGCGCGTTGCCGGTCGGGGCCCGCGTCCGGGCGGGCCGGCGCGGGCTGGGTGGTCATTCGCCCAGGGCGCGGGCGACGAACGGCGGGGCGACCAGCACGCCGGTGTGCAGGTGGGCGGTGTAATACAGGGTGTCGAAGCCCTTGGCCTGCGAATCTGCCTGGCGGAAGGCGAAGTCGGCGCCGGCGTTCTTGCGCGCCATGGTCACGCTCCACCAGCCGGTCGGATAGCACGGCTGCGGGAACGGCAGGGTCTTGAACGACTGGAAGCCTGCCTTGCCCATTTCCTGGCGCATTTCCTTGATCAGCTCCAGCAGCGCCAGCGGCGATTCGGACTGCTGCACCAGGATGCCGTCGTCCTTCAGGGCGCGGAAGCAGCTGTCATAGAAGGCCTTGTTGAACAGGCCCTCGGCCGGGCCGACCGGGTCGGTCGAATCGACGATGACGATGTCCACGCTGCCGGCCGGGCAGTTGGCCATGTAGGCCACGCCGTCGTCGAACAGCAGCTCGGCGCGCTTGTCACCATTGGATTCACACAGTTCGGGGAAGTACTTCTCCGACATGCGGGTGACCTGCTCGTCGATGTCGCACTGGGTGGCGCTTTCCACGCCCGGGTGCTTGAGCACCTCGCGCAGGGTGCCGCAGTCGCCACCACCGATGATCACCACGCGCTTGGGCGCGGCATGGGTGAACAGCGCCGGGTGGCTGATCATCTCGTGGTAGAAGAAGTTGTCGCGGGTGGTCAGCATGACCGCGCCGTCGATCACCATCAGCTTGCCCCAGTCGGTCGTGTCGAAGATCTCGATCTTCTGGAACGGCGACTGCACCTCGTCCAGCTTGCCGGTGATGCGGTAGCCGATGGCCGAGCCGGTGGGCTGGAAGTGCTCGATGTACCAGTTGTCGTTCGTCATCGTCGTCAGGGGCGGTTTGAGGGGGCACGGATTGTACCGGAACCCCCGTGACGTGCTGGCCCGGCTGGCCTTACCATCCGGGCGGGGAGCGGTGTCGGGGGGTGCCGTGGACAGCCGAGCGGCATTCGCGACAGGACACCCGTCCGGTCCGCGAGCGTGCCTGCCCGGCGGTCAAGGACATGACGGATCCGCGGGGGATTGGGGACGATGCAAAGCATGAGTGCGCGCCGCGCATTGATCGAACGCCTCGAGCACGAGGCCCTGGCCCATCCGGCGCGCTACCGGTTCAAGGTGGCCGCGTTGGCGATGGCGGGTTTCGCGGTGCTGGGCGTGGCGCTGCTGTTGGCGCTGGGGGTGTCCGTCGGGCTGGTGCTGGTGTTGCTGGCGGCCAGCCCGCTGCTGCTGCTGAAGCTGGCCAAGCTGGTCTGGATTCCGATCGCTTTCGGCTGGGTGCTGCTACGCAGCCTGTGGGTGAAGGTCGGACCGCCAGGCGGCTACCCGCTCGAACCGCATGAGGCACCGATGCTGCAGGCCGAGGTGGAGCGCCTGCGGGTGGCTACCGCGGCCCCGCGCCTGGACGGCATCCTGGTCACCGACGACCTCAATGCCGCCGCCGCGACGGTGCCGCGTGCCCTCGGCTTGCTGGGTCACCGCCATTACCTGGTGCTCGGCCTGCCACTGATGCAGGCGCTGGACCCGGCCCAGTTCGCCTCGGTGATCGCCCATGAGTTCGGCCATTTCGGCGGTGGCCATGGCCGCTTCGGTGGGTGGATCTACCGGCTGCGCTGCAGCTGGGCGCGCCTGCTGGCCGAGCTGCGGGCACGCCGTTCCTGGGCGAGCGGCGCGTTCGTGCGTTTCTTCGACTGGTATGCCCCGTACTTCAATGCCTACAGCTTCGTGCTGGCGCGCAACCAGGAGTACCAGGCCGATGCGACCGCGGCCGGGGTGTGTGGCGCGCAGGTGGCCGGCGAGGCCTTGATCCGTGTGCACCTGGGCGAGGAGTGCCTGCAGCGGGACTTCTGGCCGGCCCTGCAGCGACTCGGCCAGACCCAGCCGATGCCACCGCAGTGCCTGCATCGCGACATGGCGCTGCGCCTGCGCCAGCCCGGCGAGGACGACGCACGGCGCCTGCAGCGCGCGCTGGCCGAAGCGATCGGCCACGAGGACACCCATCCCGCGCTGGCCCAGCGCCTGGCTGCCCTGGGCGTGACGCCCGCGCTGGTCGCGCCGCCGCGGCGCAGCTTCGCCGAGGCCTGCCTGGGCGAGCTGTTGCCCAGGCTGGAGCGTGACTTCAGCGAACGCTGGTATCGCCAGGTCGAGCGCGGCTGGCGCGAAGACCACCACCGCCTGTCAGGCGATGCACAGCGCCTGGCGGTGCTGGAAGCGCTGCCCGGACACGACGGCACGCTGGCCCTGGAGTACGCCGGACTGCTCGAGCGCCTGCGCCCGGAAGTCGATGTGCGCCCCCTCTATCGCCAGGCCCTGCAGGCCCAGCCGATGGATCCGCTGGCGCATTTCCGCATGGGCGAGCTGTTGCTGGCCGACGGCAACCGCGCCGGCGAGGCGCACCTGCGGCGGGCGATCGCCCTGGATCCGGCCTGCCGCGCCGAGGCGCTGCGCTGCCTGGAGCGCGATTGCCGGGCCCGCGGCGATGCCGCCGGGCTGGATGCCATCCACGACGAATGGGCGCACATGGTCGCTGCCCAGGCGCGGGCGGGCGAGGCGCGCGGCGAACTGGCGCTGCGCGACGAGTACCTGCCACACGGGCTGGATGCCGCCACGCTGGGTACGCTGCGGCGGACCCTGGACGGATTGGGCACGGTGAAGCGGGCGTGGCTGGTCCGCAAGCAGCTGCCCGGTGACGATGCCGGGGTGCCGCATTTCATCGTGCTGGTGGCCTGGAGGGGGTGGCTGTACAGCGAGGACAAGCGGCTGCGGCAGCTGGTCGAGGCGCTCGAACTGCCCGGCAGCCTGGTCGCCTTCAGTGCCGCGCGGCGGCGGGCGATCGCGCGCCGCGTACGGCGCCGGGCCGGGGAGCCCGTCTACCGCAGGGACAAGCGCTAGCCGGTAGAATGCGCGTCCCCTGAGTTTTGCCCCCGGAAACCGCCATGACCTGGTCCATCGACCAAGCCCGCAAGACCTACTCGATCCCGCACTGGGCCGACGGGTACTTCGACGTGAACCCGGCCGGGCACGTGGTGGTCAGGCCGACCGCCGACGGTCCGGCGATCTCGCTGCCGGAAGTGGTCGATGCGGCGCGTGCGGCCGGTGCCAAGCTGCCGCTGCTGGTGCGCTTCCCGGACATCCTCGGCCAGCGCCTCGGCAAGCTGCAGTCTGCGTTCGCCCAGGCCCAGGCCGATTGGGACTACGCCGGTGGCTATACCGCGGTCTATCCGATCAAGGTCAACCAGCACCGCGGCGTCGCCGGCACGCTGGCCTCGCACCATGGCGAGGGCTTCGGCCTGGAGGCGGGCAGCAAGCCGGAACTGATGGCGGTGCTGGCGTTGTCGCGCCCGGGCGGGCTGATCGTCTGCAACGGCTACAAGGACCGCGAGTACATCCGCCTGGCACTGATCGGGCGCAAGCTCGGCCTGCAGACCTTCATCGTCATCGAGAAGCCTTCGGAGCTGAAGCTGGTGCTGGAAGAGGCGCGCAAGCTGGACGTCAAGCCAGGCCTGGGCGTGCGCATGCGCCTGGCCTCGCTGGGCGCTGGCAAGTGGCAGAACAGCGGTGGCGACAAGGCCAAGTTCGGCCTGTCGCCGCGCCAGGTGCTGGACCTGTGGAAGTCGCTGCGCGATACCGAATACGCCGACTGCCTGAACCTGCTGCACTTCCACATGGGGTCGCAGATCTCCAACGTGCGCGACATCGCCAACGGCATGCGCGAGGCCACCCGCTATTTCGTCGAGCTGTCGCGGCTGGGCGCGAAGATCAGCCACGTCGACGTCGGCGGTGGCCTGGGCATCGACTACGAAGGCACCCGCTCGCGCAGCTACTGCTCGATCAACTACGGCCTGCAGTCCTACGCCAGCAACATCGTCCAGCCGCTGGCCAACGCCTGCGAGGAACATGGCCTGCCGCCGCCGCGCATCGTCACCGAGTGCGGTCGCGCGATGACCGCGCACCACGCGGTGCTGATCGCCAACGTCTCGGAAGTGGAGCAGGCGCCGGAAGGCCGCGTGCCGGACGCGCATGACGACGAGCCAGCCTCGATCCGCCACCTGCGCGAAATCCATGACGAGCTGGACGTGCGGCCGGCGGTGGAACTGTTCCAGGAAGCGCAGCATTTCCACGCCGAGGGCCTGGCCGCCTATGCGCTGGGGCAGATCGACCTGGTCCATCGTGCCCGCATCGACGACCTGTTCTACGCGATCGCCCACGCCGTGCGCGCGCGCCTGAGCTTCGACGAGAAGAGCCACCGGCCGCTGCTGGACGAACTCAACGAGCGGCTGGTCGACAAGTACTTCGTCAACTTCAGCGTGTTCGAGTCGATCCCCGACGTATGGGCGATCGACCAGGTGTTCCCGATCGTGCCGATCGAGCGCCTGGACGAAGCGCCGGAACGCCGCGGCGTGGTCTGCGACATGACCTGCGATTCCGACGGCATGGTCAAGACCTATGTCGAGAACGAGAGCCTGGACAGCTCGCTGCCGCTGCACGCGATGCGTGCCGGCGAGTCGTACCGGATCGGTTTCTTCCTGGTCGGCGCCTACCAGGAGATCCTCGGCGACATCCACAACCTGTTCGGAGACACCGATGCGGTCGAGGTCGCGGTCGAGGGTGATGGCTATCGCATCGCGCAGCAACGTCGCGGCGACACCACCGACGTGATGCTGGACTACGTCGGTTATGGCCTGGGCGACCTGCGTAGCGCCTATGCGGCGCGCATCGCCGCCGCGCAGCTGCCGGCCGCGCGCGCGCAGGAACTGGCCGATGCGCTGGAAGCCGGCCTGACCGGCTACACCTATCTGTCGGACGAACCGCTGGTCTGATCCCGGGCCGGCGGCCGACACATGCCGCCGACACCCGGATGCGCGATGATGGCCGCCGCCGGGCGCCTGTCGCGCCCGCCATCGCGGAGGAACGGCATGCTTGAACTGCTCCAGGCCGTGGCGACCGGGTTGGCGATGCTGCTGCCGATCGCCAATCCGCTGACCACCGTCGCACTGCTGCTCGCCCTGTCGACCGGCATGTCCGAACGGGAACGCAACCGCCAGGCGCTGCTGGCCTGCTGCTACGTGTTCGCGATCATGTGCGTGGCGTATTACGCCGGCCAGGCCGTCATGGAAGTGTTCGGCATCTCGATCCCCGCCCTGCGCATGGCCGGCGGCTTGATCGTCGCCTTCATCGGCTTCCGCATGCTGTTCCCGCAGGACAAGCCGCTGGAAGCGCCGGAGGTGGAGAGTCGCGCCGAGGAGCTGCGCCAGCACCGCAAGTCCGACATCGCCTTCATCCCGCTGGCGATGCCCAGTACCGCCGGCCCGGGCACGATCGCGCTGATCATCAGCACCGCCGCGGCGATGAAGGACGAGCAGCCGTTCACGCCCTGGGTGATGTGGACGGCGCCGGTGCTGACCTTCTTCCTGTTGTGCGTGATCGTGCTGCTGTGCCTGCGCAGCGCCGGCACGATCATCCGCCTGATCGGCCAGAGCGGGGTGGATGCCTTCGCCCGCCTGATGGGCTTCCTGCTGGTCTGCCTGGGCGTACAGTTCCTGGTCAATGGCGTGATCGACATCGTCAAGGAATTCCCCTACCTGACGTAATCGCGGGCAGGGCGAAAGGCTAGACTGGCGCCCCGACCCCGCGACACGGATGCGCGATGCGATTGCCCGGACTGGACCTGCTGCGCGCGCTCGCCATCGGCTGGGTCATGCTGTTCCATTCCTTCGTGGTCGGGGGCCTCGGTCCGGACTGGTCGTGGCTGTCGCGCTACGGCTGGATGGGCGTGGACCTGTTCTTCGTGCTCAGCGGCCTGCTGATCGGCAGCCAGGTATTCGCACCGCTGGCGGCGGGGGAGCGCCTGGATTTCCGCGGCTTCTACCTGCGCCGTGCCTTCCGCATCCTGCCGGCCTTTGTCGTGGTGTTGGTGCTGTACGTGGCCTGGCCGGCGTTCCGCGAGGCGCCGGGGCTGGAGCCGGCGTGGATGTTCCTCAGCTTCACCGTCAACCTGCTGATCGACTACACCAACAGCGCGGCGTTCTCGCACGCGTGGTCGCTGTGCGTGGAGGAGCACTTCTACCTGCTGTTCCCGGTCCTGGCGGTGCTGCTGTCGCGGCGGCCGGCAGCCTGGAAGCTGGGGCTGCTGGTCACCACGATCGCGGCCGGTGGCATCGCGCTGCGTGCGGGCATCTGGCTGCACGATGCCGCGATCGATCCGCAGATGGAACTGCGCAGCTGGTTCGTCGAGGATCTGTACTTCCCTACCTGGAACCGGCTCGATGGCCTGCTGTGCGGCGTGCTGCTGGCCGCCTGGCGCTGCTGGCGGCCGGGGTCATGGCAACGCGCGCAGCGGCACGCCAATGCGGTGCTGCTGGTCGGGCTGGCGGTGATGGGCCTGGCGTTGTGGCTGTTCCGCGAGCGCACCGGCCTGCTGGGCAACACGCTGGGCTGGCCGGTGCTGTCGGCCGGACTGGGCCTGCTGGTGTTCGCCGGCGCCGCGCCGGGCAGCTGGATCGGCCGACGCGCGCTGCCGATGGCAGGCTGGCTGGCGGCGATCTCCTACAGCCTGTACCTGGTGCACAAGCCGGTCTATCACCTGGTGCAGCTGCAGTTCGGCGATTGGCTGCAGGGCCGGGGCTTGTTGGCGTTCATGGCCTACGGCGTGGCGGCAATGGCCGCCGGCGCGCTGCTGCACTACGCCGTGGAGCGCCCGGCGCTGCGCTGGCGCGGACGATGGCTGCGCCGCCCGTCCGCCGCGGTCGCAGCCCAAGCCGGCTGAGGGATTACTGCCGGGCGACCTGGAAACCGGCGAAGGACTGCGACACCGGCATGATCTCCAGGCGATTGATGTTCAGGTGCGGCGGCAAGGTCGCCACATGGAAGATCGATTCGGCGATGTCCTCGGCAGTCATCGGCGCAGCACCCGCGTACAGCTTGTCCGAGGCGGACTGGTCGCCATGCGTGCGTACCAGGGTGAACTCGGTCTCGGCCATGCCCGGCTCGATCGAGGTGACCCGAACGCCGGTGCCATGCAGGTCAGAGCGCAGGCCCAGCGAGAACTGGCTGACGAACGCCTTGGTGCCGCCGTAGGTATTGCCGCCTGGGTAAGGATAGGTGGCCGCCACCGAGCTGATGTTGATGATCGCGCCCCTGCGCGCGATCAGGCGCGGCAGCAGGCGGTGGGTGAGGTTCACCAGTGCGGTGACGTTGGTGTCGATCATGGTGTGCCAGTCCTGCAGCGACGCGGACTGGGCCGGCGCGGTGCCCTGCGCCAGGCCGGCGTTGTTGACCAGCAGGTCGATCTCGGCGAACGCCGGCGGTAGCGCGGCCAGCGCGGCGTCCATGGCGGCAGTGTCGCGCACGTCGAAGACGGCGGCATGGATGTGCCCGGCGCCGAACTCCTCCACCAGCGGCAGCAGGCGCTCGGCGCGGCGGCCGGTGACGATCACGCGCCAGCCGGCGGTGGCGAAGCGGCGGGCGGCGGCCAGGCCGAAGCCGGAAGTGGCGCCGGTGATCAGGGCGGTCTGGGTCATGGGGGGCTCCTGGGCAAACGTGCCCGCTGATTTTCGCAAAGAAAAAAGCCCGGCGTTGCCGGGCCTTTGGTTTCGGGGCGGTGGCGCTACTGGGCCTTGATCGCGATCGCCGCCACGCCGCTGCCGCTGAGCTTCTGCTTGGCCTCGGCCAGTTCGCTGGCAGTGCCGTAGGGCCCCATGCGGACGCGATAGACGGTCCGGCCGCTGATTTCAGCCGATTCGACCCGCGCGCTGAGGCCCAGCATGGCCAGCTTGGCCTTGGTCGATTCGGCGTCGCCGGAGGCGCCGAACGAGCCGGCCTGCAGGATGTAGCGCACGTTGTCGCTGGTCGTCGGGACGGCCGCCGGCTTGTCGCTGGCAGCGACGGTGGCAGGCTGCGTGCTGGCGGGGGCGGTCGGCGTGGCCGGGCGCGGCGCCGTGGCTTCGGCCACCGGTTTGGGCGCAGGCGCCTCGGCCAGCGGGGCGGGTTGGGTCACCGCCGCGGTGCTCTCGACGGTGGCGGTCACCGCCGGCTGCACGGTGGCTGCCGGCACCGGCTTGCCTTCCAGCGCGGCGCGGGCGCGGGCGGCTTCCTCGGCACGGGCGCTGGCGGCCAGCTCGGCATCGGACATCTGCACTTCCTTGCCCGGGAGCAGGGTGTAGAAGTCGTACTGGGTCGGCTGGCCGGCATCGGTCTTGCCGGGCGTCTTGCCGGTGGCAGGACGCGGCAACTCGGCCGGGGCGTCGACGTCGGCATCGGCGACCGGGGCCGGCTGCGCATCCGGGTTCGGGTGCGGACCCACGCGCAGGAAGCCGTCGCCGTCCTTCTTGAACAGGCCAGGGGCGGCCAGGAACACCACCGCGGCAATGGCCGCACCGGCCACCAGCCAGACCCAGCCGGGGGTGCCGTTGCTGCTGTTCCGCTTGGCCTGGCTCTTACCGCGTCGTGCTGCCATCTACCACTTCTCCGTTGACTACCGCAGGCCCGGGGGCCGCTTACATTTTTTCCGGTGCGCCGACGCCGAGGATGTCCAGGCCGTTGGCCAGCACCTGGCGCGCGGCCTGGGCCAGCGCCAGCTTGGCATCGCGTTCGGCGGCATCTTCCACCAGCACCGGCGTCCCGTGATACCACGTGTGGAAGGCGTGCGCCAATTCACGCAGGTACTGGGCGATCTGGTGCGGTTCCAACGCCTCGCCGGCCGCTTCGACCACCTCGGGGTAACGCGAGATCTCGGTCATCAGCCACAACGAGGTTTCGTCCTGCAGCTGGCCGAGTCCGGCGATGCCGCTGGACAGCTCGTGCTTCAGCCCCTTCTCCTGGGCCTGGCGCAGCAGGCTGCACACGCGGGCATGGGCATACTGCACGTAGAACACCGGGTTGTCATTGCTCTGCTGGCGCGCCAGGTCGATGTCGAAGGTCAGCTGCGAATCGGGCTTGCGGGCGATCAGGAACCAGCGGGTCGCGTCGCGGCCGACTTCGTCGATCAGGTCGCGCAGGGTGAGGTAGCTGCCGGCACGCTTGGAGAGCTTCACTTCCTCGCCGCCGCGCATGACCGTGACCATCTGGTGCAGGACGTATTCCGGCCAACCCTGCGGGATGCCCAGGTCCATCGCCTGCAGGCCGGCGCGCACGCGCGCCAGCGAGCCGTGGTGATCGGCGCCCAGCTCGGTGATCGCGCGTTCGTAGCCGCGCTGCCACTTGGTCAGGTGGTAGGCCACGTCCGGCACGAAGTAGGTATAGGTGCCGTCGGACTTGCGCATCACGCGGTCCTTGTCGTCACCGTAGTCGCTGGACTTGAGCCACAGCGCACCGCCTTCCTCGTAGGTATGGCCGGAGGCGATCAGCCGCTGCACGGCCTCCTCGACCTTGCCATCGCGGTACAGCGAGCTTTCCAGGAAGTAGATGTCGAAATCGACGCCGAACGCAGCCAGGTCGTGGTTCTGCTCGTTGCGCAGGTAGGCCACGGCGAACCGGCGGATGGCGTCGAAGTCCTGGACGTCGCCGCTGGCGGTGACCAGGTGGCCTTCCAGGTCGACGGTCTGGTGGGTGAGGAACGCCTTGGCGACATCGACGATGTATTCGCCGCGGTAGCCGTCTTCCGGCCAGCCTTCGCCATCCGGGGCGATCCCGAGCGCGCGCGCCTGCACCGAGCGGGCGAGGTTCTCGATCTGCACGCCGGCGTCGTTGTAGTAGAACTCGCGCTTGACGGTCCAGCCGTTGGCGTCGAGCAGGCGCGCGAGGCTGTCACCGATCGCGGCGGCGCGGCCGTGGCCGACATGCAGCGGGCCGGTCGGATTGGCCGAGACGTACTCCACGCCGACATTGCGCCCGTTGCCGGCCAGGCTGCGGCCGTAGTCGTGCCCCTGCTTGAGCACGCTGGCTGCTTCGCGCTGGTAGGCGCTGGGTGCCAGGTGGAAATTGATGAACCCCGGCCCGGCGATCTCCACCTGGGTGACGTCGTCGCTGGCGGGCAGGGCTGCGACCAGCGCCTGGGCGAGCGCGCGCGGGTTGCTGCGTGCGGCCTTGGCCAGCAGCATCGCCGCGTTGGTCGCGAAGTCGCCGTGTTCGCGCGTCTTCGGACGCTCGACCACGAAGTCCGGCGGCAGGGTGTCGGCGGGCAGGGTGCCGTTGGCGCGCAAGGCTTCGATGCCTTGACCGATCAGGGCGCGGAGTTGGGGTTTCACGGAGGGATCTGCTGGAACGAGAAAGGCGGAGATTTTAACCGACCCGGCCATGACAAACGCGACGGCTGTTCAGGTGGCGGGGGCGCCCGGCTGGCCGCGCGGGTGTGAAGACGTCAGAGCCAGCCACGGGCCGCCAACGAAACCGGGTCGCCGTCGCCGATGACGAAATGGTCCAGCAGGCGGATATCGAGCAGCTTCAGCGCGTGCTGCAGGCGGTCGGTCATGCGGCGGTCGGCGGCGGACGGTTCAGGATTCCCCGAGGGATGGTTGTGGCCAACGATGACCGAGGCGGCGTTGTGGGCCAGGGCACGGCGCAGGACCTCGCGCGGGTGGACCTCGGTACGGTCGATCGAGCCGCTGAACAGCTCTTCGAAGGCCAGCGCGCAATGGCGGTTGTCCAGGAACAGCGCGGCGAATACCTCGCGCTTGCGTGGCCGCAGCCGGCTGGCGAAATAGCGGCCGGCGGCCTGGGCGTCGGTGACCAGGCAGCCGCGCTCCAGCTCGGTGTGCAGGTGCCGCCGGCCCAGTTCCAGGGCCGCGGACAGCCTGCAGGCCCGCGCCGGGCCCAGTCCCGGCACGCGGGCCAGGTCGCCGGGCTCGCGATCCAGCAGTTCACGCAGGGAGCCGTACTCCTGCAGCAGGTCGCGCGAGATGGTGATCGCGTTGCTGCCACGGGCGCCCGAGCTGACGAAGATGGCCAGCAATTCAGCATCCGACAGCGTGCCCGGACCGTGGTCGAGCAGCTTTTCACGTGGACGTTCGGTGACGGGCCAGTCTGCAATGTGCATATGGCTAAGATGCGGGGGCTGATCGCCCACGGGCATCAGGGCCGTCTCTGGCTTCGGTTAATCTAATTATCCTTGTATGGGTAGGAAATTTCTTACGTGAGTGCGCATCCCGAACCCGGTCCCCTGCAGGGACAACGTGTGTTGTTGTGCGTGGGTGGCGGAATCGCCGCCTACAAGTCGCTGGAGCTGGTACGCCGGCTGCGCGATGCCGGCGCGCAGGTGCAGGTCGCGATGACCGCCGGTGCGCAGCAGTTCGTCACCCCGCTGAGTTTCCAGGCGCTGTCCGGGCACCCGACCCGCACCACGCTGTGGGACAGCGCCGCCGAGCAGGCGATGGGCCATATCGAGCTGGCGCGCTGGGCCGACCGCGTGCTGGTCGCCCCGGCCACGGCCGATCTGCTCGCCCGCCTGGCCCACGGCCTGGCCGATGACCTGGTCAGCACGCTGTGCCTGGCGACGACGGCGCCGATCACCGCGGCCCCGGCGATGAACCATCGCATGTGGCTGCACCCGGCCACCCAGGCCAACGTCGCGACCCTGGCCGGGCGCGGCGTGCACATCGTCGGCCCGGCCGATGGCCCGCTGGCCGAAGGCGAATCCGGCCCCGGGCGGCTGGTCGAGCCGGTCGACCTGGTCGCCGCGCTGGCCGCCACGATCGCGCCGGTACCGGTGGCCCCGGTGGGCGAAGGCCCGCTGAAGGGGCTGCGCATCGTCATCAGCGCCGGGCCGACCTACGAGGACCTGGATCCGGTGCGTTACGTCGGCAACCGCAGCAGCGGCAAGATGGGCTTCGCCCTGGCTGCCGCAGCCGCCGCGCAGGGCGCTCGGGTGACCCTGGTCGCCGGACCGGTGCACCTGGCCACGCCGGCCGGCGTGGAGCGGGTCAACGTGCGTTCGGCCGCGCAGATGCGCGATGCCGTGCTCGGGGCCTTCCCGGCCGACATCTACATCGGGGCGGCGGCGGTCTCAGACTACACGCCGCGCCGCGTGGTGCCGCAGAAGATCAAGAAGACCGGCGAAACCCTGACCATCGAGCTGGTGCGCACCCCGGACATCCTGTCCGAGGTGGCCGCGCAGACCGGCGCGCTGAAGCTGGTGGTCGGTTTCGCCGCCGAGACCCATGATGTCGAGAAGTACGCCCGCGGCAAGCTGGCCGCCAAGCGGCTGGACCTGATCATCGCCAACCAGGTCGGCATCGCAGGCGGCGGCTTCGAGAGCGACGACAATGCCGCTACCGCCTACTGGCAGGGCGGCGAGCGGGCATTCCCCAGCAGCAGCAAGGCCGAGCTGGCCGAGCGGCTGCTTGACCTGGTTTCCGAGAGGCTCAAGGCATGAGTGCACACGATCATTCGCTGCAGGTGAAGCTGCTGGATCCGCGCTTCGGCGACGAATGGCCGCTGCCCGCCTACGCCACCTCCTCCAGTGCCGGCATGGACCTGCGCGCGGCCACCGAGGCGGCGATCACCCTGGAGCCGGGCGATACCGCCCTGGTGCCCAGCGGCATCGCCATCCACCTGGAAGACCCGGGCCTGTGCGCGGTGGTGCTGCCGCGGTCCGGGCTGGGCCACCGCCACGGCATCGTGCTGGGCAACGGGACCGGCCTGATCGATGCCGATTACCAGGGCCCGCTGCTGATCAGCGTCTGGAACCGGGGCCGGGAAGCCTTCACGATCGCGCCGGGCGATCGCATCGCCCAGCTGGTCCTGCTGCCGATCGTGCGCGCGACGTTGCAGGTGGTGGATACTTTCACCGACAGTGCGCGGGGTACGGGTGGATTCGGCCACACCGGCGTGCGCTGACAGGGGGCTGTCGAGATGAGCGGGACGAAGGAAGGCGGGCAGGCTGCGTCCAGCCTGCACAGGTCTGCGTCGCTGCTGGCGGTGCTGCTGTTGCTGCTGGCGGCATGGTTCGGCTGGAGCGCTTACACGCAGGGGCGGCACGCGGCGATCGAAGGCGCGCTTGAGCAGGCGCGCGACCGCGCCGTGGACGAGCTGGGCCGCGCGCTGGCCGCGCAGGGCGGGCAGTACGACGCGCTGCTGAAGCAGGGGCCGGTCGTCGCGGCCCTGGCGGGAGGCGATGCCAGCGTGGCCGCGGACAGCATCCGCGAACAGTTCAAGGGCGCCGAAGAGGCGCGGGTCTGGCCGGCCGACCTGGCCGAGGCCTATGCCGACCCCGCCGCATTCGGCTATTCGCGCCTGGCGCTGCTGGAATCGGCATCGCGTTCGGACAAGGCGCAGGTGCGGGTGGTGCGCGATGGCGGCCAGCCGCGCCTGGGCATCGCCGCGCGGGTCGACCTGGGCGGGACGCCGGCGGTGAGCTTCGTACGCCTGCCGTTGTTGCGCCTGACCGGCGCGCTGGACGCGCTGGAAGTGCCCGACGCCGGCTACCTGGCCCTGCGCCAGGGCGGCTACAGCGTGGTGGAGAAGGGTGATCGCGGCCTGTCGTCCTCGGCCGAGGCGATGGCACGCCCGCTCGGCAAGGATGGCCTGCGCGTCGCCGCGGCGGTTGCCGATGTCGATGGGGGGCCGATGGGCCTTGGACCGATTCCCTGCGCCGTGGTGGCCGTGCTGCTGGTGGTGCTGGCGGTGCTGGCCCTGCTGGCCGGCCGAGGCCGCCTGCGCCTGCCGGCCGGCAAGCGGGAAGTGGTCGAAGAGGATGCCGATGCGCCAACGCTCGGCGAGAGCGTGCGCCAGCAGGCGGCCGAGGCCGCCGCGCTGGCCGTACCGTCCGATGGCGCCGAGGCGCCGCTTCGCGCGCCCGGCGTGGCGGTATCGCCGGAGATTTTCCGCGCCTATGACATCCGCGGCGTGGTCGGTCGCGACCTGACCCCCGCGGTGGCCGCGTTGATCGGCCAGGCCATTGGCAGCGTGATGCAGGCCCAGGGGCTGCGCGAGGTGGTGGTGGGCCGTGACGGCCGCCTGTCCGGCCCCGAGCTGTCGGCCGGGCTGATCGAGGGCCTGCGCCGGGCCGGTTGCCAGGTCACCGATATCGGCCTGGCGCCGACCCCGGTGGTCTACTTCGCCGCCTACCACCTGCGTGCGGGCAGCTGCGTGGCGGTCACCGGCAGCCACAATCCGCCGGACTACAACGGATTCAAGATCGTGGTGGGCGGCGAGACGCTGGCCGGCGAGACCATCACCGAGCTCTACCAGCGGATCTGCGAGGGACGCCTGCACCAGGCCGCCGAGCCTGGCAGCCTGTCGCAGCAGGACGTCAGCGAGGACTACATCCAGCGCATCGCCGATGACGTGCAGCTGGACCGCCCGCTCAAGGTGGTCGCCGATGCCGGCAACGGCGTGGCCGGCGAGATCGCCCCGCGCCTGCTTGAAGCGATCGGCGCGGAGGTCATTCCGCTGTACTGCGACGTCGATGGCACCTTCCCGAACCACCACCCCGACCCGAGCGAGCCGCACAACCTCGAGGACCTGGTGCAGATGGTGCAGCGTTTCGACGCCGACATCGGCCTGGCCTTCGACGGCGACGCCGACCGCCTGGGCGTGGTCACGCGCGAAGGCAAGGTGATCTATCCGGATCGCCTGCTGATGCTGTTCGCCGCCGACGTGCTGCAGCGCAATCCGGGTGCGCTGATCATCTACGACGTCAAATGCACCGGGAAGCTGCAGGACTTCGTGCTGCGCCACGGCGGCAGCCCGATGATGTGGAAGACCGGGCATTCGCTGATCAAGTCGAAGATGCGCGAAACCGATGCGGAACTGGCTGGCGAGATGAGCGGCCATTTCTTCTTCAAGGAGCGCTGGTACGGCTTCGACGACGGCCTCTATGCCGCTGCGCGCCTGCTGGAAGTGCTGGCGCAGCGTGATGAGTCGCCGACCGAGGTGCTGGACGAACTGCCCGACAGCCTTTCCACCCCGGAAATCAAACTGCCGGTGAATGGTTCGCCGCACACGCTGGTCGACCGGTTCGTGGCCGCCGCGCAGATGGAAGGCTCGCCGTTCGAGGGCGCGCGCCTGGCCACCATCGACGGCCTGCGCGCCGATTTCAGCGATGGCTGGGGCCTGCTGCGCGCCTCCAACACCACCCCGGTGCTGGTGTTGCGTTTCGAAGCCGACAACGCCACCGCCCTGGAGCGCATCCGCGGGCTGTTCCGAGACCAGCTGCAGGCCCTGCTGCCCGGCGTCGAGTTCGAGCTGTAACCGGCCTGGCCATGGCAGCGGCAATGCGCCGGATGAAGCCCCTCCGCCCAGGGGGGGCGGAAGGCGCGGGGATAATCGGGCCGTGGTCCTGGCCGTAGGGTGGCCCGCCCGCGCAGCGGACGCGGCCAGGCTGCCGGCGCCAGGGCTGCCGGGGACAGGCAAGGTAGAAGTCGGGACCCGGAGCTTGCGCAGCAGGCTCCGGGGCACAGCCCGCTAGGCGCGGTGCATCACGTCCCGGCTTTCATCGTCCGGTAGCGCTGCAGGATCTGTTCGATCTCGCCATCGAGCTCGCGCCGCTGGCGCTCGAAGCTGGCCTGCAGGTGCTGCTGCCACAGCAGTTCGCGATGTCGCGCCTGGATGTCCTTGGCCAGCTTGTCGGGCACGACGCTGCCGGCCAGTTCGCGGTCGCCGGCATCGCGCAGCAGGCTGACCAGTCCGGCGCGCAGGCTGTCGACGTTGTAACGCGCGGTCTGCACGTTGTTGTCGATCAACGCGGTGCGATCGCCGAAGACCCGCATCAGCTCTTCCTCGGTGTGGAAGGAGAGCAGCATCGCCTGGTCGGTGCGCTTGCGGGTTTCCTCCGCGGCAAGGTCGGCCTGTTGCTGTGCGGCCGCGGCGGCGGCCGCGGCACGCTCGTCGGCGTTGAGCGCACGGTCGACCGCGGCGCTCACCATGCCGTTGCTGGCATTGATCTCGTCGCGCGCCTGGTTGACCGCCTCGCTGGGCAGGGTGTCGCTGCACACGCGTTGGCCGTTCTGGTTCCAGCAGTACAGCTTCTTGCGTGGGTTGGCGTCGCCTGGCTTGGCATCGGCCTGTGCCAGCGCCGACAGCGCCAGCACGACGGCGGCGCCGAGCATCATCCTGGTGGTCTTCGGCATCATGGCAGCCCCCTGCTGTCCTCAGCCCGTTGGATCGGTTCCGTAGCGGGCGCGATAGGCCAGCAGCGGTTCCCGGAAGCCGACAAGGTCCGGGTTTCCGGCGGCGAAATCAAGCAGGTCGCCCAGGCTCGCCACCGCCAGCACCGGGATCCGGGCTTCGGCGGCGACCGCCTGCGCGGCCGAGCGCCGGTCGTCCTCGGACGCGATCTCCTGGCGGTCCAGCGCGACCACGATCCCGGCGGGGGTGCCGCCGGCCTGGCGGATGATGCCCAGCGCCTCGCGGATGGCGGTACCGGCGGTGATCACGTCGTCGACGATCAGTACCCGGCGGCCTTCCAGCGCAGCGCCGATCAGGCTGCCGCCCTCGCCATGGGCCTTGGCCTCCTTGCGGTTGAAGGCCAGTGGCAGGTCGCGGCCGCGGTGGGCGAATTCGCAGGCCAACGCGGTGGCCAGCGGGATGCCCTTGTAGGCCGGGCCGAACAGCAGGTCGAAATCGACGCCGGACGCTTCGATCGCGTCGGCGTAGCAGGCGGCCAGGCGCGCGGTCTTGGCGCCGGAGTCGAACCGGCCGGCATTGAAGAAGTAGGGGCTCAGGCGACCCGATTTCAGGGTGAACTCGCCGAAACGCAGGGCGTCTGCGGCCAGGGCCAGGTCGAGGAAACGTTGCCGGTGGTCGGTCATGGGGGGATACGCAGCTCTGGAAAACCGCACAAGGATATAGCCGTTGGGCCGGGAAGCGGGCCTGCATGGGTTAGGCTTGCCGCTGCTTTTTTTGATTCCCGGTCCCGTTCCCATGCGCATCGTCAGTTTCAACGCCAACGGCCTGCGGTCGGCCGCCAGCAAGGGCTTTTTCGACTGGTTCTCCGCCCAGCAGGCCGACGTGCTCTGCGTACAGGAGACCAAGGCCCAGGAGCACCAGCTGGCCGGTCCGGAGTTCCTCCCCGCCGGTTACCGCGCCTGGTTCCGCGATGCGACCACCAAGAAGGGCTACAGCGGCGTGGCCATCTACAGCCGCCGCGAGCCGGACGAGGTCCGTACCGCGCTGGGCTGGGAGGCGTTCGACGAGGAGGGGCGCTACATCGAGGCGCGTTTCGGCAAGCTGAGCGTGGTGTCGTTCTACATCCCGTCCGGCTCGTCGGGTGAGCTGCGCCAGGACTTCAAGTTCAAGGTCATGGAATGGCTGCGGCCGACCCTGGCGCAGTGGCTGGCCAGCGACCGCCAGTACGTGCTGTGTGGCGACTGGAACATCGTCCGCTCGGCGCTGGACATCCGGAACTGGAAGTCAAACCAGAAGAATTCCGGTTGCCTGCCGCCCGAGCGCGACTGGCTCAACGGCCTGTGCGCCGACCTCGACGGCGAGGCCGACCTGGCGGGCGGGCGCGGCTGGATCGATGCCTACCGGGTGCTCAACCCGCTGGGCGAGGATTACACCTGGTGGAGCAACCGCGGCGCTGCCCGGGCCAACAACGTGGGTTGGCGGATCGACTACCAGTTCGCCACCCCGAACCTGCGCGACCGCCTGCGTGGCTGCTCGATCTACCGGGAACAGCGCTTCTCCGACCACGCGCCCTTCAGCGTGGACTACGACCTGTGAGCGAGGCCGCCGCGTCGCGGCCTTCCTACAAGGGCTGGGCGGGGATCCGTCGCGCGTTCGCCACCCCCTCGGCCGGCACCCTGGCCGTACTCGGCTTCGGCAGCGGCCTGCCGTTCCTGCTGATCGCCTCGCAGACCCTGGCGGTACGCCTGCGCGACGTCGGCCTGGACCTGCACAGCATCGGCCTGATCAGCCTTGCCAGCTTCTTCTACCTGCTCAAGTTCCTGTGGGCCCCGTTGCTTGACCGCTATGCGTTCCCGCTGGTCGGCTTCCTTGGCCGTCGCCGTTCCTGGCTGCTGGTGTCCCAGCTCGGCGTCACCGTGGCGCTGTTCGCGCTGGCGCTGTCGCGGCCGGAACTGGGCGTGGGCGGGCTGGTCGGCTGGGTGCTGCTGGCCTCGTTCATGGGCGCCACCCAGGATTCGGTGGTCGATGCCTACCGCATCGAGATCGCCCCGGAGAGCGCCCAGGCCGCGCTGGCGGCGACCTACATCTTCGGCTACCGGATCGGCCTGATCGTCGGCGGCGCGGTGGCCCTGTATCTGGCCGAGTTCCTCGGTTGGCGCTGGACCTATGTGGCGATGGCCGGCCTGATGGCCTTGCCGGTGCTGGCCACCTTGCTATGCCGCGAGCCGGCCCGGCCGGAGGCCACCATCGAACGCCGGATCGATTTCGCCGGCGCGTTCTGGCAGCCGATCAGCAGCTTCTTCACCCGCAACGGCATCGCGCTGGCGGTGGCGCTGCTGCTGTTCGTGGGCTTCTTCAAGTTCCCCGACCAGGTGATCGGGGTGATGGCCGGGCCGTTCTACCTGGACTCCGGCTACAGCAAGGCCGATATCGCCACCGTGTCCAAGCTGTTTGGCGTGTGGATGGGCCTGGTCGGCGCCTTCGCCGGTGGTGCAGCGGTGGCCGCGTGGGGCTTTCGCCGCATGCTGCTGCTGGCCGCGCTCGGGGTGGCGCTGTCGAACCTGGCCTTCCTGTTGATGGCGCAGAATCCCGGCAAGCTGTGGGCGTTCTACGCGGCGCTGTCGGCCGATAACCTGTTCCAGGGCTTCGCCGGCGTGGTGCTGGTGGCCTTCATGTCTTCGCTGACCGACCGCAACTTCACGGCCACCCAGTACGGCCTGCTGGTGTCGCTGGCCAACCTGCCGGGCAAGTTCGTTGGTGGCGTTTCCGGCTATATCGTCGAGGCGACGTCCTACTCGACGTTCTTCATCCTCAGCGCCCTGACCGTGATTCCGACCCTGCTGCTGCTGGCCTGGCTGTGGCCGCGCATCGTCGATCCCTCGCCGCCCCGGGTGGCCGACGGCGGCAGCTGAACGATCGTCCGCCACGATTGATTGAAACCGGGCCGCAACTTGTCGATGATGCGGCCGGGGGGATCCTCGCCTGTCGGGTTTGGGGAAAGAAATGACCGATCTGGTCCTGCGCAACATCGATCCGATGCTGGTCGACCGCATCCGCCGCATCTCCGTGGCCCGCGGCTGGACCCAGCACCAGACGGTGACGAGCCTCATCGAGCAGGGGCTGTTCGCCAGCGAACACGAAGTCAACGGCGGCTTCGTGAATCCCGAGGTGGATGCGCTTTCCGATGCGATCGCCGCGCTGAAGCTGCTGCCGCCCGGCGCGAGTTTCTGAGCCGTCAGGCCGGGTGGATCGCGCCGAGGATGCGCGGTCCGCGCGCGCCGGTGACCGCCGGCAGGTTGCCCGCCAGTCCTTCCATCGTCCGCGCCGCCAGCCAGGCGAAGCCCATCGCTTCCATGTAGTCCGGATCCAGGCCGTGGGCCTGGCTCGAGACCACCGCGATTCCGTTCAGCCGGGCCGCCAGCCGGTCCATCAGCAGCGCATTGCGCACCCCGCCGCCACACACCAGCACCCGCCGGGTAGCGGGCTGGTGGCGCAGCAGCGCTTCGCTGACGGTGGCCACGGTCAGCGCCAGCAGCGTGGCCTGCAGGTCGGCCGGTGAGGCGCCGGCGGCAGAAGGCGCCGACAGCGCCCAGTCCAGGTGGAACTGCTCGCGGCCGGTGCTTTTGGGCGGTGGCAGCGCGAACCAGGGCTCGGCCTGCCACTCGGCCAGCAGCGCCGGCAGGACCGAGCCACTGGCGGCGAAGGCGCCGTCCGCGTCGAAGGGGTGGCCGGTATGGCGCTGGCACCAGCTGTCCATCAGTGCGTTGGCCGGACCGGTATCGAACCCGCGCACCGTGCCCGTGCCGGGGATCAGGGTCAGGTTGCCGATGCCGCCAAGGTTGAGCACCGCGCGGTCCTCATCGGCGCTGCCGAGCATCGCCAGGTGGAACGCGGGCATCAGCGGGGCGCCGTGGCCGCCGGCGGCGACGTCGCGGCGGCGGAAGTCGGCCACGGTGGTGATGCCGGTGGCCTCGGCGATCCGGTTGGCGTCGCCGATCTGCATCGTGAAGGCCGGCTCGGCGAGCGGGCGATGGCGCACCGTCTGCCCGTGCGAGCCGATCGCCCGCACCCGTGCGGCGGGGATCCCGGCGCCGGCCAGCAACTGGATGGCGGCATCGGCGAAGGCCTGGCCGACCAGGGCGTCGAGCCGGCCGAGCACGTCCAGCGAACCCATCTCCCGACCCTGCCCCAGGGCGACCAGTTCCTCGCGCAGCGAAGGGTCCCAGGCATGGGTATGCGCGGCCAGCAGCCGGCAGCGCGTCGCGTCGCCAGCGCCATCGTCGGGGAAGGCCACCAGCGCGGCATCGATGCCGTCGGCGCTGGTGCCGGACATCAGGCCGATGTACAGGGACGTGTCTGGGCGTTCGGGCATGCGGGCGTCTCGCGGATCAGGAGGCCGATAAAGATACGGCGCCCGCGAAGGGCGCCGCCAATGAAAGCATTCAGCGTGGGAGGCGGCTCAGCCGCGGCCCTTGCCCCGGCTCTTGCCGTTGGCCGGCTTGGCGTCGGCATCGGCGTAGATGAGCTTCTCCATGCCCTCGATACGCGCCATGGCCGGCGCGGTCTGTGCGCGGAAGGCCACCAGCTCGGCGCCGCCCAGCGGGGTCGGCGGCGGCATGGTGACCGAGGCCGGATTGCGCTGGACGCCATTGACGCGGAATTCGTAGTGCAGGTGCGGGCCGGTTGCCAGGCCGGTCATGCCGACGTAGCCGATCACCGTCCCCTGGTTGATGCGCTGGCCCGCGCGTACCTTGCCGAAGCGCGACATGTGGCCGTAGAGCGTGCTGTAGCCCTTGCCATGGTCGAGGATGATCACGTTGCCGTAGCCGCGCTGGGTGCCGACGAACTTCACCTGCGCATCGCCGGCGGCCATGATCGGGGTGCCGGTCGGCGCCGCGTAGTCGATGCCCTTGTGGCCGCGGATCGTGCCCAGCACCGGGTGCTTGCGCATGCCGAAGGTGGAGCTGATGCGGGTATAGGTCACCGGCATGCGGATGAAGCTCTTCTTCAGCGGCCGGCCGCTGATGTCGAAGTATTCGGCCGCCTTGCCCCCGCGCTCGAAGCGGAAACCGGTATAGGTCTTGCCGCCGGTGGTGAAGGTGGCGGCCAGGATCTTGCTGGTGTCGATCCGCTCGCCTTCGCGCCAGGTCTCGTCCATGACCACGCTGAAGCGGTCACCCGGCTGCAGGTCCTTGTCGAAGTCGATGTCGTACTTGAAGATCTCGTCGGTCATCGTCGCCACCGCCGACGGCGACAACCCCGCCTTGCGGGCGGCGGCATACAGCGAGCTGGTGATTTCACCGCTGGCCACGACCGTGCGCACCGTGGTGGCCCGCTCGGTGACCTTCTCGCGCACCGATTCGGCCCCCAGCACCAGTTCCACCCGGTGGCTGGGGTCGCGGTCGAAGCGCAGTGCGCGCAGCTCGCCCGGGTTGGGCATGTCGAAGGCCAGCTCGGCGCCCGGGCGCAGCCGGGTCAGCGCTTCGCGGGTGCCCGGATGGTCGAGCACCCGGGCCAGCGTGGTCGAGGGGATGTCCAGGTCGCTGAAGACCCCGCTGAGGGTCTGGCCGGGCTTGATCCGCAGCAGCTGCCAGCTGTCGCCCGGTATGCCCTGCTGCCTGGAGGGCGGCAGCGGCGGCAAGGGCAGGGCGAGGGTGGAGTGGGTGACCAGGGGGGCGTCGATCGCATTGGAGAAGCCCGGCACGATCGTCGCCAGCAGGGCGCCGATCGTGGTGAACAGGCTGGCGTGCAGCCAGTGCCGGCGTGTCCAGCGCTGGTTGAAAGCGGCGGGGAGATGTTGCTTGAGCCTTCGATGCAAGGCCGAGTCATGGAGGACGTGGAGTCTTTCCTGGAAGCGCTGGCGGCGCGCGCGGTCCTGCTCGGAATGATGCATCTAGGGGTCCCTCGGCGGCTCGGAGCGTGAGCGCAAACGCCGGTACCATAGACACCCCTCAAGACGGCGTCAAACCATTGAGCCTGTTCATGTTTTCGCTTGGCGCGGCATTAACTCGCGTTTAACATCGTTCACGTTCTTGACGGCCGCCAACCCCGCTGGAGTCCTGTTTTGTCCTCGATCGCTGAATCCCTTGCCCTGATCGGCCGTGGTGCCGATGAAATCCTCAAGCTCGACGAGCTCGAGGCCCGCCTGAAGAGCGGGCGGCCGCTGCGCGTGAAGGCCGGTTTCGACCCCACTGCCCCCGACCTGCACCTGGGCCACACGGTGCTGCTCAACAAGATGCGCCAGTTCCAGGACCTGGGGCACCAGGTGATCTTCCTGATCGGCGACTTCACCGGGATGATCGGCGACCCCACCGGCAAGAACGTCACCCGCAAGCCGCTCACCCGCGAGGACGTGCTGGCCAATGCCCGCACCTACGAGGAACAGGTGTTCAAGGTGCTCGACCGCGAGCGCACCGAGGTGCGGTTCAATTCCGAATGGTTCGGGCAGATGGGCGCGGCGGACATGATCCGCCTGGCCGGCCAGCACACGGTGGCGCGCATGCTCGAGCGCGACGACTTCGCCAAGCGCTACGCCGCCCAGCAGTCGATCGCCATCCACGAATTCCTCTATCCGCTCGTGCAGGGCTATGACTCGGTGGCGCTCAAGGCCGACGTCGAGCTGGGCGGTACCGACCAGAAGTTCAACCTGCTGATGGGCCGTGGCCTGCAGGAGCATTACGGCCAGGCGGCGCAGATCGTGCTGACCATGCCGCTGCTGGAGGGTCTGGACGGCATCAACAAGATGTCCAAGTCACTGGGCAACTACATCGGCATCAGCGAGCCGGCGATCGACATCGTCACCAAGACCATGAAGATCGGCGACGAGCTGACCTGGCGCTGGATCGAGCTGCTGTCCTTCGAGATCGGCATGGACGAGGCGCGCGCGCTGAAGGTCCAGGTCGAGGCCGGCGAGCTCAATCCGCGCGAGGTGAAGCTGCGGCTGGCGCGCGAACTGGCGACCCGCTTCCATGACGCCGCCGCTGCCGAGCAGGCGATCGCCGGTTGGCACGCGGTGGTGACCGGGCAAGGCGACACCTCGTTGCTGCCGCTGCAGGAAGTAGTGGTGCCGGCCGAAGGCCTGCGCATCGCCGCGCTGCTCACCGCCGCCGGGCTGACGCCGAGCAACTCTGAAGCCAACCGCAAGCTCAAGGAGCGCGCGGTGCGCGTGGCCGGCGAAGTGGTGGAGGACGCGCAGCTGCAGTTGGGCCCGGGTTTCGAGGGTGTCATCCAGATCGGCAAGCGCAACTTCGCTCGCGTCCTGCTGGTACAGGGCTGATCGAGGGCCCGCGCGCTTGCTGGATGCCGAACTGTCTTCATCCCGGCATCCACTGGTAAAAAAGTTTTCACAAACCTCTTCCCAAAGCCTGGCGAACCAGCCATACTTTCCCTCCCCCGTCGCAGGGTCTTCGCCAAACACCGGCAAGATCGTGAAACGGGTCGGCAACTTCCTCCGAAACGAGGTGTTGACGAAAAGGAAAAGCCGGCTAAGATGTGCGGCTCGCTTCAACGAAAGGCCTTCGGGCCGGGACGGAGAAGCGGTCAGGCCCTCGGAAACGGGGGGTTGACGAAAGGAAAAAGTCCGCTAAGATGGCGGGCT
>Ga0160472_100170_pt1 | contig 89533 bp, 79 predicted proteins | sample HID1973M_E11MG_FD_108267 | JGI IMG/M metagenome (GOLD analysis project Ga0160472, IMG submission 108267) | Enriched mosquito-associated microbial communities from UW Madison campus, WI, USA - HID1973M_E11 MG | ecosystem: Host-associated > Arthropoda: Insects > Digestive system > Unclassified ... | reverse complement strand
TGCCGACTTGTTAAAAAACAGCGAAAGACAAATTATTTTAAACAAACAATGCAAGGAAAAGGTTTTATTAAGTTTATAGCGATAGTATTGGCTATCGTTTGTGCGTATGCACTTTCTTTTACTCTGGTAGCTTCCAGCGTAGAAAAAGACGCAAAAAACTATGCGAAAGGTGATTTAGCCAAAGAGAAGGCTTATTTAGATTCGATGAGTACCGAGAAAGTTTATCCAGTTGTTGGATTTACGTACGGAGAGGTTAAAGCGAAAGAGATTAATTTAGGCTTAGACTTAAAAGGTGGAATGAATGTAACGATGGAGATATCGTTAGCAGAATTGGTTAAATCTTTAGCGGGCAACCCTACTGATGCTAACTTTAACAAAGCCGTTCAAAATGCTCAGATTCAATTAAACGCCGGTGGTAAAGATTACATCAAAATATTTGTTGATGAATTTGAGAAATTAAGCCCAGGTGTAAAACTTGCAGATTACTTTTCTAATCAAGACAATGCTTCACAGTTAAAAGCCAGCGCAAGCAATAGCGATGTAGAATCTTTCTTAGAGAAAGAAGCCACAAGTGCAATTGATCGTTCATTTACTGTTTTGCGTTCTCGTATTGATGGTTTCGGTGTTGTGAGTCCTAACATGCAAAAACAAGAAGGCAGTAACCGCATCTTAATCGAAATGCCGGGTGTGCAGGATAAAGATCGTATTGCTAAACTTTTACAAGGTTCTGCCGAATTACAATTTTGGCAAGTTTACCAAGTACAAGAAGTTGCGCCTCTATTAGAAAATATAAACAAAACTTTAGCGGCAACTTTAAAAGTTGCAACACCTGCTAAAACTGATTCTACTGCAAAACCTGCAGAAGGCGGTAAATTAGCTGGTTTAGAGAAAGCTTCGGCTAAAGACAGTACAGATAAAGGTGGCAAGCTTGCTGGCTTAGGTAAAAAAGATTCTACTGCTGTAAGAGCTGAATTGGCTAAATCTAACCCATTATACGCTGTATTGAATTTACCAATCTATCAAGGTGAAAACGGACAACAACAACTTATGCCAGGTGCCGTTGTTGGTATGTCATTACAAAAAGATACTGCTAAAGTTAATGCTTACTTAAAACTTCCGGAAGTTGTTGCTGCAATTCCTTCTACAATGAAGTTTATGTGGAGCGTTAAACCAAGAGAAGGTTCTAAAGTTTTCGAATTATATGCAATTAAAGTTGTAAGTGCTGATGGCAAACCAGATTTAGGCGGTGAGGCAATTAGTGATTCACGTGCTGACTTTGACCAAAAAGGTAAACCAGAAGTAACCATGTACATGACCAGCGAAGGTGCTGCGAAATGGAAAAAAATTACTGCTGAAGCTGCTGCCGATGCAAACAATAAAAAATCTATTGCAATTGTATTGGATAACATGGTTTATTCTGCGCCTACGGTTCAGAATGAAATTGCTGGTGGTGTTTCATCAATTACTGGTAACTTTACCCAAGCAGATACAAAAGATTTATCGAACATTTTAAAAGCTGGTAAACTGCCTGCTCCTGCTCGTATTGCTGGTAGCTATGTGGTTGGTCCAACTTTAGGTGCGCAAGCCATTCACGATGGTTTAATCTCCTTCGTAATTGCGTTTATTGTAATCTTAATCTTCATGGCGTTGTATTATCACCGTGCAGGTTGGGTTGCTAACTTTGCGCTGTTAATCAACTTATTCTTCATCATTGGTATCTTGGTATCATTAGGTGCAGTATTAACATTGCCTGGTATTGCTGGTATCGTTTTAACCATCGGTTTATCGGTAGATGCGAACATCCTAATTTTTGAGCGTGTACGTGAAGAACTTGCGCATGGTAAGAATACAGGAACTGCAATTAAAGAAGGCTTTAAACATGCAATGCCTTCTATCATTGACTCAAACGTAACCTTATTTATATTAGGAGCTATCCTTTACGTTTTCGGTAGCGGACCAGTTCAAGGTTTTGCAACTACCTTATGTATCGGTATCCTTTCTTCGTTATTTGCTGCTGTAGCCATTTCAAGAGTAGTTTTCGAATCGTTATTAAACAGAAAAGTAGATATCAGCTTCGATAATAACTTTACTCGTAATGCCTTCAAAAACTTAACCTTCAACTTCGTTGGTCGTCGTAAAATATATTACATCATTTCTACCATTATTATTATTGCTGGTATTGGTATGTACTTCAAGAATGGCGGCTTAAACTTAGGTGTAGACTTTAAAGGTGGTAGAACTTATTTGGTTCACTTTGATAAAGCTGTTAATACTGAAGATTTAAAAGCAAAATTAAATCCGGTGTTCGGTAACGAAACACCAGAGGTTAAAACTGCCGGAGAAGATAGTCAAGTAAAAATCACCACTACTTTCCACATCGAAGATCAGGACATTAAAACTGATAAAGTTGTTGAAGATGCATTAAACAAAGGCTTAGCAGGTTCTAAATACGAAATTGTAAGCTCGCAAAAAGTTACACCAATTATTGCTAGCGATATTGTAAATGGTGCTTTCTACGCGGTATTGATTTCATGTTTGTTCATGTTTATTTATATTGTTGTACGATTCAAAAAATGGCAATATGGTCTGGGTGCGGTTATCGCATTATTCCATGATGTTTTAATGGTACTTTCTTTCTACACAATTTTAGATGGTATAATGCCATTCTCATTAGAAATTGGCCAGGATTTTATTGCGGCTATCTTAACCGTAATGGGTTACACCATGACAGAAACGGTGGTTGTATTTGACCGTATCCGTGAGAAACTAAAAGAATCGGGTAAAGAAGATTTACATGGAGAAGAGCGCAACAACTTAATCAACTTCGCATTGAACAGTACATTAAGTCGTACAATTTTGACTTCATTAACGGTATTCTTCGTGTTGTTGGTAATCTTTATTTTCGGTGGCGATAGCATTCGCGGATTCATATTCGCATTGTTAATCGGCCGTATCATTGGTACGTACTCATCATTATGTATCTCTACTCCTATCGTAATTGATTTGGGTAGCTCTGCAGAGAAAAAATAAGATTTCAGAATCTTAAAATATAAAAACGCCTTCCCGGTAACCGGGAGGGCGTTTTTTTTGACCTCATCCTATCAACGTTCATCAGATTTGTACTGAAGAGCTATCCCACTCCTTGAAGAGAGGGAACAAAGCTAGTATTTTGCAATCTGATTTACATACAACCTCCACATGTCCCTCTCTTCAAGGAGAGGGACTAACAGAACCTGCCTTACTGCTAACAATAACAGGGTGAGGTTTTTGAAAAAACACACATGCAATTCTTGGTGATTGAGCATTTATACTATTCTCTTTTAAGGAAAAATAATTGCAATTGGGTTTTATACACAAACCCACCCCGTCCCTCTCTTCAAGGAGAGGGACTAACAGAACCTTGCCTTTAACAGGGTGAGGTTTTCATCAGGTTTAATTTACTTAATAAAGCACTCAAAACATACAAAACCGATTCGGTCATGTCAAAGTTATATCTCACTACCAAGCGGTACAAGGCCTGCTAAAACTTCCGATTTTAAACCTTTTGGCTATCTTTTTGTTACATTAGCAATAGATAAACCAATAGAAAATGGATTTACAACTTCCGAAAAGCGAATACCCCAGAGTAGTAATAGTTGGCGGTGGATTTGGCGGGATCGAACTTGCAAAAAGATTAAAAAACAAACCTTTCCAAGTAGTTATGTTAGACAAACATAACTATCATACTTTTCAACCTTTACTTTATCAGGTGGCCACGGGTGGTTTAGAGGCTGATTCTATTGCATTTCCATTGCGGAAAATATTTAAGGGACAGAAAAATTTAATTTTTAGAGTTACAAAAGTTACTGAAGTTAATGCCTCTGAAAATTGTTTGCTTACTGATATTGGAAGAATCAATTATGATTATTTAGTTATTGCAACAGGTTCAACAAGTAATTTTTTTGGCAACAAGGAAATTGAAGCGAACTCAATGCCAATGAAATCTATTCCAGAGGCATTGGATTTAAGAAGCTTGATTTTACAAAATTTTGAAAAATCACTCATAGAAACTGATGCAGATAAAAAGAGTGCTCTGTTAAACTTTGTTGTTGTTGGCGGAGGTCCTACGGGCGTGGAAACCTCAGGCGCAATTGCTGAGCTTAAAAAGCACGTTATTCCAAACGATTATCCGGAGATGGATTTAAGCAAGGTAAATATTTATTTGGTTGAGAACTCACCTGAGCTTCTTGGTGTAATGTCTCCACAGGCACAGAAAAAATCTAAAGACTTTTTAACTGAAATGGGCGTTCAGGTAATGAATGAAACCCGGGTTTTAAGTTACGATGGGCACACATTAACCCTTCAAGATAAAGCCTCAATTTTAAGTTCTACTGTAATTTGGAGTGCTGGAGTTAAGGGAGAAGTATTGGCTGGTTTAGATAATGCAGAAGTCGTTCGTGGTGGAAGATTAAAAACAGATAGTCAAAACCTAGTAGTTGGTTATCCTAATATTTATGCAATTGGAGATGTTTCTGCCATTATAACAGAGGAAACACCAAATGGTCATCCAGGTGTGGCACCAGCAGCCATCCAGCAAGGGCACCAATTGGCTAAAAACTTAATCAATATTATCGAAAATAAGCCTTTAGAAAAATTTAAATATTTCGATAAAGGTTCTATGGCTACCGTTGGTAGAAACAAGGCCGTGGTTGATATAGGCAAAATTCGTTTCCAAGGCGTATTTGCGTGGTTTACATGGATGTTTGTACATTTAATGACCCTAGTTGGTTTTAGAAATAAAATTATTGTTTTTATAAACTGGCTTTGGAGCTACTTTAGTTATGATCGCGGTACAAGGTTAATAATCAGAACCTTTGCAAAAGATAGAAGTATAGATTATAGAGATGAAGTAACGAGTGTAAAGGAAGTTCATTAGTTTTTGGTCAATGGTTTGTTGGTTAATAGTCCATTGGTTATAGTCCATAGACTATTAACTATCAACCATAAGCCTGCCTAAAAGGAAGCTCTTTAGTTTATCATCTATACACCATTACGGTTAGCCATCTCTTGTAAGCCATAAACTTTTATTACTTTGCGATAAATAAGCAATACTTATGAGCCAAACCAAATTCAAGTTAGTGGAATGCCCTCGTGATGCCATGCAAGGTTTACATGATTTTGTTCCAACGGAGCTGAAATCAGCATATTTGAATTTATTATTACAAGTCGGGTTTGATACGCTTGATTTCGGAAGTTTCGTTTCACCAAAAGCCATTCCACAAATGGCTGATACAGCAGAAGTTCTAAGCAAGTTAAATTTGACTTATACTTCTACTAAGCTTCTAGCCATTGTAGCCAATTTAAGAGGCGTAGATGAAGCTGTAAAGCATGAACAAATACATTATCTCGGCTTTCCATTTTCTATCTCAGAAACGTTTCAGCAACGCAATACAAATTCTAGCATAGCGCAATCAATAAATACTGTTGAGGAAATGCTTACGCTCTGCCATAAAAACAACAAAAAAGCAGTCGTTTATTTATCAATGGGTTTCGGTAATCCATATGGTGATGAATGGAACTATGAAATTGTAGAGAAATGGGCCGATGTTTTGGTAGAAAAAGGTGTAGAAATTCTTTCTTTGGCAGATACTGTTGGCATTTCTACTCCTGAAAAAATATCAGACATTCTGCCAAAACTGATTTCAAAGTTTAATCATACAGAAATTGGGATTCATTTACACTCCACTCCTGCCGAGCGTTTTGAAAAAATTGAAGCTGCTTATAAATCTGGTGTCAAACGTTTAGATGCTGCTTTAAAAGGTTTCGGTGGGTGCCCAATGGCAGCTGACGATTTAACTGGAAACATCGCAACCGAAGATGTAATTGGCTTTTTAAATTCAAAAGGAGAAAACTTAAACCTTAATATGGATAAGTGGAATGAGGCAATAGCTTTATCTGGAAAGATATTTGGCTAAAGTTTTTTTACTTTATTAACGAGAATCGTCATTGCGAGGCACGAAGCAATCCTACAACTTTGGGTGAGAATTTTTAACATTTTACACACTAGCCTACAATAGCGAGCGCATTAAGATTGCTTCGTACCTCGCAATGACGATAGGTTAATTTTAAATCTTCTTAACCATTTTAAAGTGCTGTATTCCAGCTTCTTCAAATTGATCTCCTTCTGCAACAAAGCCAAACTTGGCGTATAAGCTCATAGCATCCAATTGAGAATTCAGATAAATATAATGCGCATCTTCTGGCAAATCAGATAAAGCCTCGGCAATTAGAGCACGCCCAACACCCTGACCCCTAAATTCTTTAAGTACGGCAAAACGCTCTAATTTATAACCATTATCTGTTTTGCGCCATCTACAAGCACCGCAGGGCTGTCCGTTACTGGTTGCAAGAAAATGTACGGATTCATCTTCATGCTCCCATTCCAGTTCTGGCGGACAGTTCTGCTCATCTACAAATACAATTTTACGGATCGCAAATACTTTATCTAAATCTTCGGGATGATTAACTTTTTGAACTAGTAGACTCATTATTTATGGTGTTTAAAATGTTTATTCGTTTTTAATTTCATTTCATTAAGCTCCTTTGCCACATCAATGGAGTGTGAGCAATGAATATCGGCCTCTTTTTTTGCAAGTGTAGCAATCGTAACGTAAAATTTATGTAACTGATCCAATTCTTTTTCACTTAAGTCTTCAATATCTACCATACGGTTGCTGGCACCTTGCTGAGCTGCAATAAGTTCGTTTAATTTAAGCTGAATGGCCTTCCCATCCTTATTTTGTGCTTTCTGAATTAAGAAAACCATTAAAAAAGTAATAATTGTTGTGCCTGTATTGATGACTAATTGCCAAGTTTCAGAATAGTTAAATAATGGCCCCGTTACAGCCCAGATAATTACTATGGCAGTTGCTGCAATAAATGCTACAGAGCTTCCAGTAAACTTGGTTGCAGCATTAGCAAATTTCTCAAAAAAATTATTTTTTTTGGTGTCGGTCTTAGATTTTGTCATCACAATTTGTTTGCTTAAATATAGCATAAAACAAACAAAAGCGCCATAAGTTTTTCAACCTATGGCGCTTCTATAAAATTATGAGTAATCGATTTCTTTGAAGGATTGAACGTGAATCCAATCATCAAAACCATCTCAATTACAATTTATCGTTTACGTTTATGCAGTTCAAATCTTCGAAAGCACTTGTTAAACGCTTAACAAAAGTTTCTTCACCTTTACGTAACCAAACGCGAGGATCGTAATATTTTTTGTTAGGTTTATCATCTCCATCAGGATTACCAATCTGGCCTTGAAGATAAGCTTCGTTCTTTTTATAATATTCTAAAATACCTTCCCAAAATGCCCACTGCATATCGGTATCGATATTCATTTTGATTGCACCATAAGAAATTGCTTCTCTGATTTCTTCTTGAGATGAACCTGAACCACCGTGGAAAACAAAATTAATTGGTTTGTCTGCAGTTAAATTGAATTTTTCTTTAATAAAATCTTGAGAATTTTTCAAAATTACAGGTTGTAATTTCACGTTACCCGGTTTGTACACGCCGTGAACGTTACCAAATGCGGCAGCTACCGTGAAACGAGGAGAAACTTTGCTTAGTTCTTCGTAGGCATAAGCAACTTCACTTGGTTGTGTATATAGTTTTGAGCTATCTACATCGCTGTTGTCTACGCCATCTTCCTCACCACCTGTAACACCAAGTTCGATTTCGATGGTCATATTCATTTTAGCCATACGAGCTAAATATTTAGCAGAAATCTCCATGTTTTCTTCAATCGGTTCTTCCGATAAATCTAACATGTGCGACGAAAACAAAGGTTTTCCGGTTTCAGCGAAGAATTTTTCGCCATGGTCTAAAAGGCCATCAATCCAAGGCAATAATTTTTTAGCGGCGTGGTCAGTATGTAAAACCACGGCAACACCATAATGCTCTGCCAATAAATGTACATGTTTAGCTGCCGATACAGCACCTAAAATACATGCTTGCAATTTCTCGTTATCTAAAGTTTTACCCGCATAAAACTGGGCACCACCATTAGATAATTGAATCATAACAGGCGAATTTACTGCCTTAGCAGTTTCCAATACCGCATTAACCGTATTTGTACCGGTTACGTTTACTGCTGGTAAAGCAAACTGATGTTTTTTAGCCTGCTCAAACAATTCTTGAACGGCATCTCCGTAAATTACGCCTTTGTAGCCTTTTAAACTCATTTCTTGTTAATTTTATTAAGTCCGAAGTTATAAAAAAAAATAACATTTTGTACTTTTATAACAATACATTTATTTGTTTAACAACCAAATAAGGCGTATTTAGTGTAAAATCTACATTATCCTTAGTGTAAGAAAGACACACCTCCGCAAATAATCAAATCACAATGATCAATTATCAAACCCTACTCACAACTGGCTAGTTTGATAATTGTGATTTGATTATTGGTAATTCTTTATCTTAATTATATTTTTCGTTTCTTTGCAATCCAATTCTTTAAAAAATTATATGGCTTGGTTTAAGAGAGAGAATAAAGGTATCATTACCACAACAGAAGAGAAAAAAGAAGCACCAGATGGCTTGTGGAATAAATGTCCAAATTGTAAAAAACCGCTACATCAGGCAGAACTCCAGGAAAACAAATACGTTTGCCACTACTGCGATTACCACCTAAGAGTAGGGTCTAAAGAATATTTCGAGGTTTTATTTGATAACAATGATTTTAAAGAGCTTTTTGCCAATCTAACATCAGGCGATCCTTTAAATTTTAACGATAATAAACCTTACACCGATAGAATCGTAGAAAGTCAGGCTAAAACCGGCTTGAAAGATGCAATCCGGGCAGGAGTTGGTAAAATTGAAGGTCAGGATATTGTAATCGCCTGTATGGATTTTGCCTTTATCGGCGGTTCGATGGGTTCTGTTGTTGGGGAGAAAATTGCACGCTCAATCGATTATAGTATTAAACACAAAATTCCGTTCTTAATGATTTCAAAGTCAGGAGGAGCAAGAATGATGGAAGCTGCATTCTCTTTAATGCAGATGGCTAAAACATCGGCAAAGCTAGCTTTGTTGGGTCAAGCAAAAATTCCTTATATCTCTTTATTAACAGATCCAACAACGGGTGGTGTTACGGCATCATACGCTATGCTTGGCGATATTAACATTGCAGAACCGGGCGCTTTAATCGGCTTTGCTGGCCCAAGGGTTATAAAAGAAACCATCAAGAAAGATTTGCCAAAAGGTTTCCAAACTTCTGAATTTGTTTTGGAACATGGTTTCTTAGATTTTATTGTGGATAGAAGAGCAATGAAAGCAAAACTGGGCGCTTTTATTAAGATGATGAATAATTAATTTTCTGATTAATTGCTTAACTGTTTAATTGGTTAATTGATATTTTGAAAAGCAGGGCTAGAATGACTTCGGTTATTTAAGCCCTGCTTTTTGCTTGTAGGCCCAATTAGAAAATTTACATAAGCAAGCATATAAGTAAAAGAAATAGATGTAATGCTTAAAATTTTACGCTGACGCTTCAGTTGGGTTTTAAGCTCCGCTGGGCGTAAAAAATAGTTTCAGAACTTAGTGGCACCAAGCCAAACCCAGAGACAGAAATATTGCATAACATTATTCTTTTTGTTACTAAATGCAAGATTGGTATTTTAGCACCATGCTTTCAGCAAATAATTACAAAAAAAGAACATGCCCAACAACCCAATTCCAGCAAGTGCCCATAATCCAGCTGATGCCTTTACCCGTTTACTTACAGTTTTAGATACACTTAGAACTCAATGTCCGTGGGATAAAAAACAGACTATGGAAACTTTGCGTCATTTAACTATTGAAGAAACGTATGAGTTATCTGATGCGATTTTAGATGGCGATTTAAACGAAATTAAAAAAGAACTAGGCGATGTAATGATGCATTTGGTTTTTTATTCGAGAATTGCTTCCGAAACAAACGATTTTAACATTACAGATGTTTTAAATGGCGTTTGCGATAAACTGGTTAATCGCCATCCTCATATTTATGGCGATGTTGAAGTTCAAAATGAAGAAGACGTAAAGCGAAATTGGGAACAAATTAAACTGAAAGAAGGCAATAAATCGGTTTTGGCTGGTGTTCCGTCTTCTCTGCCAGCGCTTGTTAAAGCATCAAGAATACAGGAAAAAGCTCGTGGCGTGGGCTTTGATTGGGAAGATAAAAATCAGGTTTGGGAAAAGGTTGAAGAAGAATTACAGGAATTTAAGGCAGAATTTAATGTATCCGATAATACCGCAATTGATGTAGAAAAAGCTGAATCTGAATTTGGCGATGTTCTTTTTTCTTTAATTAATTATGCCCGCTTTATTAACATCAACCCGGAAAATGCACTAGAAAAAACAAATAAAAAATTCATCAAGCGTTTTCAGTATTTAGAAAGTAAGGCTAAAGACAATGGAAAAGCCCTGGCTGATATGACCCTTGCCGAAATGGATGTGTATTGGAATGAGGCAAAGAAGCTATAATAATTACCTATCTAATAAAACTCACCATCAACATAATACCACTTACCATCTTCTAATTTGAAGTTTGATTTTTCGTGCAAAACCTCTGGCTGAAATTTTTTATTCAGGTAATAAGCTTTGAACTCAACTACATCAAAAGTAGAAGAAACGATTTCCAATTTAACCCATTTGGTATTTTTAGCACTGCTTAGATAAGCACTTTTAGAGTTCCCTCCTCTTTTGCTAAAATGAGTGGTATCGTAAAGATAATCTGCATTTGCCACTACAAATGCCGAATATCTAGATCGCATTAAGGCCTCTGCAGTGGGTGCTATTTTGGTTTTTAAGTGATAAGGCTGGCAACAATTGACATATTGCAAACCACTTCCACAAGGGCAACTTGTTAGATTCATGTTAAATTAAAAGGTTATCAAAAGATCCTTGAGAACAAAAATATGATTTAATATTCCCGATGCTAAAATTTGCGTAAAATTGCAGTCGAAACAAATGAGATATTTCTTCCACATTGCATATCAAGGTCAGCATTTTAGCGGTTGGCAAAAACAGCCCGGTGTTAAAAGCGTTCAGGAGGTTATAGAACAATCTCTTTCCAAGATTTTAAAAAAACCTATCCAAATTATTGGCTGTGGCAGAACCGATGCGCATGTGCACGCAAGTCAGTTTTTTTTTCACGCAGATTTCGAAACCGAGTTTGAATTTGATTTACTTTTTATCTTAAACAAATCGCTTCCACACAGCATTGCCGTTTTCGATATTATAAAAATGGAAGGTTTGCCACACGCCCGTTTCGATGCTGTACAACGGAAATACGATTATTTTATCCATACGTACAAAGATCCTTTTTTGGGCACGCAGAGTTCTTACTACCACGAAAACAACCTCGATTTTAAGAAAATGAAGCAGGCTGTAAGTTTACTGCCACAGTATAAGGATTATAGAAATTTTTGTACACATCCTGATAAATATGAGCATACCATCTGCAACGTAATGGAAGCTGATTTATTTGTAAATGCGAAGGAAAACAGAATCCGATTTCACATTGCCAGCAATCGCTTTTTGGGTAAAATGATTCGCATTTTAATGGGCCAGATACTTTTAATTGGAAAGGGCGGTTTGAGTGTAGATCAGTTTGAAAATAACTTAAATGGTGCTAATAGACCAAAGTTATTGCTTCCTGCACACCCTACTGGATTGTTTTTATCCAAAGTCACCTATCCGTATTTAAACCTCGTACCCAAAACAGAGTTCCTGACAGATACGCAAGGTACGGAATGGCTTTCTGTATAGCATTTATTGATGGTATTATTGGCGTTTAAACTTTAATAGATGCAGTATTTTGCCTAATAGACCCGATAGAAGCGTAAAGCCCACAGCGAAGCGAGGACTTGAAGCGCATAGCGGGACTAACCCTGAACCGAAGCACGGCAACTGCTCTTCAAATATTTATATAAAAACCTTATTTAAAGCGAATTGCCTTAAGCGGAGAAACCTTACTAATGAGTAATGATGGTATGATAAGAACGATTAAACACACCACCACCGTAACCAAATTTAGCAGGAAAACATCCATAAAATGGAATTCTATTGGTGCATAAGCCAAAAAATAAGAGCTTTGATCGAGCTTGAAGATATGCGTAGACTGCTGTAAAAACCCTAAACCCAAACCTAAAATATTGCCGAGTATTAAACCAATACCGATTAAATATGCCGCGTTATAAAGGAAAATCTTCATAATACTAAAGTTGTTTGCTCCAAAGGCTTTTAACATACCAATCATGTTGGTGCGCTCTAAAATCATGATTAACAATGCTGTAACCATATTAATTACGCCGACAATAAGCATCAGGATTAAAAGTACTTTGGTATTTACATCAAGCAGGCCGAGCCAGGTAAATATATTTGGAAAGTTTTCTTTAATAGAATAAGATCGAAGTGTAGATGGTAAATTGTCGTAAATTTGATCAGCAACGGTTTTTAATTTCGTAAAATCTTTGATTTTAATTTCAACCCCTCCAATTTCGTTTGATTTCCAATTGTTAAGGCGTTTTACGATATTCAAATTACCCAATACAAAGCCTTTATCTATATCTTCTACGCCGATATCATAAATCCCTACGATTTTAAATTTACGCTTACGTGGCGGATCCTGAACGAAATACATGATAAAATCATCGCCTGTTTTAAGCTTCAATCGGTTAGCCGTATAGCTCGAAATAAGAAGTTCCTGCATGGCGGCGGTACTGTCTCTAAAATCGATTATCGTTCCACTGATGATGTGTTTTTTGATGTAGTCCCAGTTGTAGGTTTTATCGATCCCTTTAAAATTTATCCCTTCAATTTCATTATTTGCCGAAAGTATGGCGGGCTTTGTTGCAAAGGGATAATAATAATCTATCTCGGGATTGTTCTTTAATTTTTTATTGGTTTCAGCGTCAAAAACGAATGGAGAATGTTCAAAAGAGTTATTTAAATCATAACGGGTAATCTGAACGTCGCCCAAATAACCTCTAACCTTATCTTGGATTTCGGTTTTGAAGCCTTTTATGATGGCGATTGATAAAATCATAACGGCCAAACTTAGCATTACGCCTGCAATTGCGATGCGCACAATGAGCTTAGAAAAAGTTCGTTCTGATTTTATGGCAATCCGCCCAGCTATGAAGTATTCGAAATTCAATTTTGATTGATTTATATGGACAAAAATGCTTAAATCCTTTTTAAAAATGGCACTATTTCGGAATTAATAGCCAAAATTTATAATGCTTTAACGGATACATAATGTAAAAAATTTGAGAATTGTTTTAATGTTAAATTGTTTTTATTGATACTTGATGCTAAATAAGGATACCTCCATTATGAAAACATACATCAGCATTGCTTTAACTTGTTTAATAACGCTATCTGCATGCGGACAGCAATCAAAACCTACCGAGCAACTTGGCAAAACTCCAAGCGAGCGAAAATTATTAATTCGAGATAACCTAAAATTGCCAAACGGTTTTAAAACCGGGGCAGAACAAACCGAAAAATACTTACCGTTATTAAAAGGTAAGCGTGTTGGTATGGTGGTTAACCCAACTTCTATTATTGGAAATGAGACATCTGTGGATAGTTTATTGAAACGTGGTGTTAAAATTCAAAAAATATTCGGACCGGAACATGGTTTTAGGGGAAATGCAAGTGCCGGTGTTAGTGTAAATGACGATGTGGATACCAAAACAGGCATAAAAGCTATTTCCTTATATGGAAAACACAGTACACCTACGGCTGAGGATTTAGCGGATATTGATGTTATGATATTTGACATTCAAGATGTTGGTGTTCGTTTTTATACCTACATTAATACCCTGCAACACGTTATGGAGGCTTGTGCTGTTAACAACAAGGAACTTTTAATTTTGGATAGACCAAACCCAAATGGCTATTTAATCGACGGCCCCATTTTAGACCCAAAATTTAAATCAGGAATTGGTATTCAGCCTATTCCCATTGCGCATGGCTTAACTGTAGGTGAATATGCGCAAATGTTAAATGGTGAGGGCTGGTTAAAAGACAAAGTGAAATGCAAAATCACGATAATAAAAAATGCAAATTATAATCATGATATGGAGTATACATTACCTGTTAAGCCATCTCCTAATTTGAACACCCAACAGTCGATTATGCTTTATCCGACAACCTGTTTATTTGAAGGCACTTATTTAAACCATGGTCGTGGCACAATGTTTCCGTTTACTATTGTAGGTGCGCCGTATTTAAAGGGAAAATTTGATTTCAATTTTACTCCGAAAAGCATTAAAGGGATGTCTGAAACACCTTTATTTCAAGATCAGATTTGTTATGGATTGGATTTAAGAACGTATGATGTTTCTAAGCTCAGAAAAACAAAAGCCATTAATTTAAGCTGGATAATTGAACTGTACAACGCATCGCCTAAAAAAGAAGATTTCTTTAATACCAAACTGAGCAAAGAAATGGGAACTATTGAAAGATTAGTGGGCGTTGCTGATTTTAGACAACAGATTGCCGATGGGAAAAGCGAAAAAGAAATAAGAGCAAGTTGGGAACCAGGATTAAGCGCATACAAAACTATGCGTAAGAAGTATTTGCTTTATAATTAATGATTAATTGAGGGAGTTTGGAATGATGGGATAAATGGATGATAGAATGTTTGAATATGCAGTTCATTAAAACAATAATCAATTCTGCTTTGTTCTAAATTTCGAGGTGATAATCAATCATTATCTAACTCAAAATTCAATCATTATTTTAAATTATTAATATGAGCGGCCCCAAAGAAAAAAGTGATAAACCAGGAAGTAATTATCAGGAAGAAGTACCAAAAGGACGTGAGCCGGTAGGCCATAAAACGGTTAGAAAACCTAACGATAGTTTGCCCAATAAGCCGTCTAAAACGAATAATCCTGCTCAGCAGAGGGAAAATGAAGAACAACCAGTTCATCCAATCAAAAAAGCACCTAAAGAATAATTTGGTGCTTTTTACATTTTTAATGCAAAGTAAAAAGTAGCGCCTTTTCCTTCTTCACTTTCAACCCAAATTCTCCCTCCTTCATTTTTTATAATCTCTGCAGAAATATAGAGACCTAAACCAAGTCCTGGGTAAGTATGTTGCATTGATCCGCCCACTCTATAAAACTGATCGAAAACAAGACGTTGTGATTCTTTTGAAATTCCTATTCCATAATCCCGAACGTTAAAAATAATTTCAGAATCCTGAACATAACTTTTAACATCGATCCTATTTGCATCTGTTGAATATTTTATGGCGTTAGACAGCAAATTAATAATTACCTGACCAATTCGTTCCTTATCGGCAAACACAATTGCGTTGGATTGTAAATCAATATCAATAGTATGCTTTGAGGTGGTGTGCTGAATATCTTCAACTAAATCAGCAATTGTTAAATCGAAATCAAATTTAACAGGATTAAATGTCATTTTACCCGACTGGATTTTTGTAACATCCAGTAAATCGCCAATTAAACTGGTTAATCGGTTTAACTGAAGGTCCATCTTGCTCACCATGCTCGCCTTTTTTTCGTCGCCTTCGCTACGGATTATCCGCTCAAGAACCTGGGCGTAAGCTTTAATACTGGTAACCGGTGTTTTTAATTCGTGACTTGCAATACCCAAAAATTCGTCTTTTTGCTTTTGTAACTGAACTTGTTTTGTTACATCCATAGCTGCATGAAGAATGGCGTAAACTTCTCCTTCTGAATTAAATAAGGGCTTGTAAGTAAAATTGAACCAAAAAGTTTGCAGTTTCCCATCAACAACTAAATCTGCTGCCTGTTGATCTGCATGATAGGGAATCCCTGTTCTGTAAACATCTTTTAAAAGACCAATAAAAGGCTGACCCTCAAGTTCGGGAATTGCTATAAGCATGGGTTTACCAATTACGTTTTTATCTTTTCCCCAAAACTTCAGCAATTCATCATTAGCTAAACTTATGATAATATCTTCCCCTTCGTAAAGCCCAGTAGCCATTGGCGCATCCAATAACAGATTTCTAAACCGCTCTTCGCTTTTGGCAACCTCATTTCTGGCAGTTACCTGGCCGGTAATTTCATTAGCCACAACCATAATTCCAGTAACTTTATTATTGGCATCTCGTATAGGATCATATACAAAGTTGAAGAAACAATCCTTTAACACACCGTTTCTTTCTAAAGTTGCGAGTGTTTCATAACCATAGTGTGGCTTACCTGTTTCGTAAACCTCTTTAAGCAGGTTTGGGAAAGGTTGATCAATAATTTCTGGCAACCCATCAATTAACTTTAAACCAATTACCTTTGATGTCTTACCCCAAACTTTTAGTAAATCTGCATTTGCCTGCTCAATTATAAAATCCTTCCCTCTTAATATGCCAATTGCAACTGGTGCATCTAGAATCATTTTTTTAAATAATTCTTCGCTTTCTTTTATCCTGAATCTGGCATTAACCAGCTCAGTAACGTTGGTTGCATTATTTAGAATTGCGCAGATATTTCCGTTATGGTCTCTTAAAGGTTTGTATGTAAAATCAAAATAAAATGTTTTTAGTACTCCATCATTTATCAGTTCAACCTTATCTTCCTTAGCTTCGTAGGCGACTCCGGTTTGAAAAACATTTTTTAGAATTTGCAAAAAAGGCTGGCCTTCCAATTCTGGCAACGCTTGGCTGAGTTCTTTTCCAATTACCGATGCATCTTTACCCCAAGCATTTAAAATGGCTTTGTTTGCAATTTTAATTACCATATTCTCTCCTACATATAGAGAGATTGGCATTGGAGATTCTTCTATTAAACTGTTAAATAGCGCTGCGTTGTCGTTGAGATCAATTTGCATATTAAGGACAAAAAGCAAATATAATTTTTTTACTTATTTGTAGTTTTCAAAAATGACAATAAAACTTTCTCATCGTGTTCTAATCCTAGTTTGCCCACAGTTTTTTTGTTGTTCATCTTTTTCATATATTTTTCTAGTTCATCATTTTCGTAAGCGGTGAGCAGAAGCGGATATACATAAGAGCTTTTACAAACAGCTCTGGTATTACCGAGTTTTTTTGCAACGCAATCCAGAACATTAACTATGGTTTTTTTTGAATTCAGCTGAAGATTTTCATCAACACTGCATTTTGCGAATTGCCGAAGTGCTTCTAGAGTTCCGCCCCAGGTTCTAAAATCTTTTGCTGTAAAGTCGTTTCCGGTTATTTCTTTTATGTAATTATTTATTTTGCCAGAGTCGATTCCCTTATGTTCTTTCCCATTAGTATAAAACTGAAAAAGCTCCTGGCCAGGAATATCCCTGCATTTTTTAACAAGTTTGGCTAAAGTTCTGTCATTAAGTTCTAAACTTTGTTTAACACCTTTTTTTCCAATAAAATCCATACTGATTTTACTGCCATTAATTTTAACGTGCTTATCGCGAAGTGTAGTTAATCCGAAAGATCCATAAAGTTGTTTATAACTTTCATTACCAACCCGAATCAGGGTTTTCTGAAGCACATCAACCGAGATTGCCAGAACCTTTCTTTCATCTAAATCTTTACGCTTTAAATCCTTTTCTAATTTTTTTCTGGCTTCAGGTAAAGCTTTTCCGAATTCTAGTAACCGAAAATATTTGTCGTCAGACCTGCGACTGGTCCATTTTGGATGATATTTATATTGTTTCCGCCCTGCTGCATCAATACCTGTAACCTGAAGATAGGCATTTGGTTTATTGGCAATCCATACCTGTTGCCAGGCTGGCGGAATAACCAACGATTTTATTCTATCGAGATGTTTTTCTTCTGTAATTTTATTTCCATCCTTATCCTCATAATGGAATTTTCCAGGTTTGCCTTTCCTATAAATCCCTGGCATGGTATCCGTTACATAAACCAGCCCACTTGCCTTAACAACTTCTTTACTTTGTACCATTTTTTAACCTGTTAGGATGATTTAATTTTAGTTATTTTGCAAAACATAATGTCCTCAATCTCGTTATTTTAGAAACACAACATCTATTGTATGAAAATAGTTTTTATGGGTACGCCCGATTTCGCCGTTGCTTCTTTAGATGCTTTAATACAAGCTGATTTCGATGTTGTTGCAGTGGTTACGGCACCCGATAAGCCTGCCGGCCGTGGTCAAAAACTTAGCGAAAGTGGTGTTAAAAAATATGCTGTAGAAAAGGGCATCCCAGTTCTACAACCAGAAAAATTAAAAAATCCGGCATTTATTGAAGAACTTAAATCATTTCAAGCCGATTTACAGGTTGTTGTTGCTTTTAGGATGTTGCCAGAAGTGGTTTGGGCAATGCCATCAAAGGGCACAATAAATCTTCATGGTTCATTGTTGCCTCAATATCGTGGTGCCGCACCGATTAACCATGCCATTATAAATGGAGAAAAGGAAAGTGGCGTAACTACATTTTTCTTAACCCACGAAATTGATACTGGCGATATTATTTTAAGTGATAGCGTTGCCATTGCCGATGATGAAACTGCTGGCGATTTACATGATAAACTGATGGATGTTGGCGCCAAACTTTTGGTGAAAACCGTTTCGGCTATTGCAGAAGGAAACTTTACCGAGCAGCCTCAGCCACAAAGTGATGTTCTAAAACATGCACCAAAAATATTTAAGGAAGACTGCAAAATTGATTGGAACAATTCGGCACAACAAGTTTATAATTTAATTAGGGGTTTAAGTCCATACCCAACTGCCTACACTCTTTTAAATGATAAAACACTTAAAGTTTTCAAGGCTGAACTAGAAGCAAAAGAACCTGGGATTGCGTATGGTGGTTTTTTAACTGATGGAAAAACCTTCTTAAAATTTGCCACCAAAGATGGATTTATTAAACTTTTGGATATTCAGTACGAGGGTAAAAAACGAATGTCGATTGAAGATTTCTTAAGAGGAATGAGGTTGTAAGCCTGATTGGTTAAATAATGAAGGTATCGATTATATGGTTCGTGGAGACACGAACCATGGGGCAACAACATTGTGATGCTACAACTAAATGAATTGAGATGGAGGGTTACACTATTTTTGCAAAAAATCGAGCACGGTTTTATTAAAGAGCGCTGGATTTTCGGTCACGACAAAATGTGTTTCTCCCTTAAAAATGTACAAATTTGAATTTGGAATACGCTTGGCGATAAGGCGAGTATGGTTTTCCAATATTTCATCTTTCTCTCCAGCTAAAACCAAAGTTTTTGCTTTTATGTTGCTTAAAGTCTCAGGGTTAATATTCGGTTCTTTTAACACCATTTCTAAAAGTCTAATAATCGGAAAATTACTTTCCTTATTTTCGGCCTTTAATTTTTTAATATCTTTTTCTGTTTTTTCTAATGTCTTTTTCTTAACGGCTAGATCAGAAGGATTGAGATTTGCACCCATTACAATAAGGTTCTTAACATATTCCGGATATTTACTCGCCAAGATTAATCCGGTATTTCCACCATCGCTCCAACCCAGAACGTTTACATTTTTTAACTGGAGCGAATCTAATAGGTCTTTAATATCTTCTGCAAACAAATCATAGGAAAGATCTTTTGAAATGAGATCTTTGCTTCTTCCCTGTCCTCTGGTATCAACTGCAATTACCTTATACTTTTGGGCAAAATCGGGAATTTGCTTTGAAAAACTATTGATTGATCCTCCGTTTCCATGAAGAAGCAAAAGTGGTTCACCTGTTCCATAAACTTCATAATAAAGCTTTATTCCATTAATTTTTAAATATTTACCAGTGCTTAAATTATTCCCATAAAAAATCCTTTTGTCTTGTTCAGCGCCTTCAGAATGAACATGAAGTGATTGTTTGTATTCGGGATTTTGATCAATAAAAAGGCTTGAGCTGACACCTTTTTTATTGGTTAAGGACTCAGCATTTCTTAATCCCTTAAGCGGATTCTTATCTGTTGATTTTTCGAAATCTCCGTTATCTACAACTATATCTATCCAATTTCCATCTCTATCCTTAACCCTCATTTTAATGTTATCGAAGTAAAAATCTCCATTTCCATAAGTAAGTAGATACAGCCAGATTTTGCTTGCGTTTTTATCAATAACTCCAGACATTGTACGTTTTTCCCAAACTCCATTATTCTTTGATTTTGGCAGGTTCTTACGCGTTGTCTCGATAAAATCCCAATCGCTTTTGCCAATTTGTAATGCCGAAAAATTTGCGTTTCCAAAATCGTTATGGGTAAAACTTCTTATTTCTGCGGTAATTTCATAAGCCCATCCTATATATTTTTTCACATTAATTTCTTTTACCAAAATCACGTCATTGGTTGTCATCTGTGCTTGTAGATTGATACAAAAACTTAAAAATATGAAAACTGTAAGAAGGCAAAATTTCATTCTGTTGCTCGATTTAAATTAAAAACGATTACAAAACTAGTTAACAAGAAAATGCTGAAATTGTATAATTGTAAACCACTAAACAAAAAGCCAATTACCTGCTCCTTTTTTAAGCCGAATTTTTTCAAAGAATTTTTTGGGAGATAAGCCTGTTAGTGCCTTAAATTCTCTGATCATATGAGATTGATCGTAAAAAAGCGATTCGTAGCTTAAAGAAGTGAGATTTCCCTCGTTTTTTAGAGAAGCTATTCTATTGGATAAAGTTTCTCTAAACCGATGGATTTTAAGGAAATCTGAGGGATTTTCTCCCAACAAATTTTTAAACAATTTAAAGATATTTTGTCTGCTCGTGTTATATTTTAATGCAAGTTCATGAATTGAGACCTCTCGATTTGGAATCAAAATATCATCAATAAGATTGATCATGAAGGGATGCTGAAAACCGGATAATTTTGTAAGCCAGTATTTTTCAATCTGATCAATTTTGATATCTATGCAACTTTCGTTTAAAATGGTTAACATGCTTGAGCTAAAATCGGCAAAGGGATAAAAAGCATGCAACGAATCTTTATAATGCGAAATTGGATTGGGCAAAAAAGCATTTAAGCCTAAAGGCTTAAAATGAAAGGTAATTTCTTCTACTTTGCCACTGTACTGCACTTTGATTGGTTTTTTATAATTAGCAACCAATGTGGAAGAAATACTTTTTGATCGATCTTCTGTGATTACGGCCTCAATATCATTAAAAGCTACAGTAACCTGGTTACTAACAGATAGATTTACAAAGTTATTGGGAAAGGTTAGGTATTCTACATCAGCTTCGCTTTTATCTTTAAATAAAAAATAATAGCCTTCTAACCAAGGCTTTAACAATTCACTTTTGGTTTGATAAAATTGAACACGCACTATTTTATAAATTATTCAACTTTTCCGTTAAAAACTTCGAAATCTCGTTAAAGTAGCGCTTTCTGCCATAGCCCATAACCCATTGAATTCCCTGGGAAGCATTTGTAATAAAAACCTCGTCAGCCTCTTTTAATATTTCTGGATTAATCTGTGCTTCTATTACAGGAATATCGTTTGTTTTAGCGAGTTGCATTACTGCTGTACGCATTACCCCACCAACACAACCTTCGGTTAATGCTGGCGTATAAATTTTCTTATCATATACCACAAATACATTCGCACTAATGCTTTCGCAAAGAAAACCGTGTTGATTTAAGATAATCGCTTCATCCAACCGATTGGTGCTTTTAAAAATACCTGCCATAACATATAGCAACGCATTAGCCGTTTTAAAATTGGAAACTTTGTTTACCGATTTGGTCATTTCATCGAAAACATCAATAATCAATCCCTTACTATTTAAATCGTACTGATTGCTTTTTAAAGAAATGCCCTCTAAAACATAACCTGCCTTATTAATTTCTGGAGTGTATACACCAGATCCCTCTCGATAAACAGACAACCGAAAACGAACGTTTCCATTCCATTTATTTCGTTTGGCTAAATCAGCAGTTTTTTGACGCAAAAAATAATCATCCATTAAGGCATGACCTTCAATTTTCAAGGCCTTCATTCCCGCTACTAATCTATCGGCGTGTAAATCTGCAAACTGAAGCTTGCCGTTTATCATTCTCATGCTTTCAAAAAGGCCATCACCAAACTTAAAACCCCGGTTCGAAGCTGTTAATATTGGAGCGTCAACTAAATGAAATTCATCATTAAACAAGAGGTACTGTTGAGACATATTTTATGATGTAGCAATATAATTTCTCCATTTGGTAAGCGCTGCTTTAAAATCTGGAGGTAGTGGTGATTCAAAGTGCATATATTCTTTCGTTGTTGGATGAATAAAACCCAAAGACTGAGCGTGCAGTGCCTGCCTAGGCAATAATTCAAAGCAATTATCTACAAACTGCTTGTATTTATTAAACGTAGTTCCTTTTAAAATCTTATCGCCTCCATACATTGCATCATTAAATAACGGATGCCCAATATGTTGCATATGTGCTCTAATTTGGTGCGTACGCCCCGTTTCCAACTCACAGCTAATAAGCGTTACATAACCCAAGCGTTCTAAAACTGTATAATGCGTAACCGACCATTTGCCCTTATCTTCGGTATCATAAATATCCATTACCCTTCTATCTTTCAGGCTTCTGCCGATATAACCTGTCACCGTTCCATCGTTTTCGATATCGCCCCAAACCATAGCGATATATTTTCGGGTAATGCTATGATCAAAAAACTGTCTGGCTAAATGTGTAATCGATTTTTCGTTCTTGCTGATCAACAATAAACCAGAAGTATCTTTATCAATTCGATGCACCAAACCAGGTCTACCATCATTTCCAGGCAGTTGGGGCAATTGTTCAAAATGGAAGGCCAAAGCATTAACCAAAGTACCGGTATAATTATTAAAACCCGGGTGAACAACCATTCCTGCCGCTTTATTTACCAAAAGAAGATCATTGTCTTCATAGATAATTTCTATTGGAATATCTTCTGGATAAACTTCGGTATCGCGGGGCGGATGAGGTAAAACGATTGAAATCTCATCAAAGGGTTTAACTTTGTAGCTTGCTTTAATCTGCTTTTGATTAACCAAAACGTTGCCAGCATCAATGGCATTTTGAATGCGGTTTCTTGAAGCATTTTCTACCCGCACCATTAAAAACTTATCAATTCGAAGTAAAGATTGTCCTTTATCTACGATAACTTTTAAATGTTCATATAACTCTTGATCTTCTGACTCCTGCAATTCTACCGAATTTTCCATGCTGCAAAAATAAACTTTTAAGTGCAAGATTTTTGGAATGATTTTAGTTTAATAAAAACAGTCTATCTTTATGTGATATAGTAAATCATCCTAAAAAAATATCTCATGAGAAAACGTTACTTCCTGGGGGCTTTTATCGCTCTAATTCTGATTGTTAACTTTGATAAGGCAAATGCCCAGCAAGACGTTGGTGGCTTATTTGTTTCCGGTCCTGCTGATGCCACAAAATTGATAAATGCATATTTCGATCCGCTTTATAAAGGATTGGGTGTTGGTTTAAGTGATGGCTGGACAAATACAGCCAAATCAAAAGGCTTATTAAAGTTCGACGTTAGAGTTTCGATCAGTGGTGCATTTGTGCCTCAATCTGCCAGAACTTATGATGTTAATGCACTTGGACTTAACAATATTAAGCCGGCACCAGGTGCCTCATCGATAGGTCCAACAGCCTTTGGTAATGATCAAGAAGGTGGAAGAATGCAGGTTTACACCAGTAGTGGACTGCCGACTACCACATTTTTTAATCTTCCTCAGGGTGTAGGTTTTCATGTGGTTCCATCAGCACAGATTCAGGCCACCTTGGGCTTGCCAAAAAATATAGATATTACATTAAGGGCAATGCCGAAAATTAAAATAAGTAACGATTTGGGAAGCTTATCGATGATTGGAGTTGGAGCTAAAATAGAATTGTTACCCTTGATAATGGGCAAAACAGAAAAATTAATTCCAATTGATATTGCTCTTGCAGGTGGTTTTACACAGTATAAATATACTTTGCCATTAAATGTTAACAATACGGCAAATTCCGACCAGCATATTGATGCGAAATTTAATGGTGTAAATTTTGATGCAATCGTATCTAAAAAAATCCTTTTCTTTACTCCTTTCGCAAGCATTGGTTACCAAACTTCCAAAACGAATTTGAAAGCTTTAGGCACGTATAAATTCGATACTGGAAACAACACTTCCGTTACTTATGTTGATCCGATTTCTGTAAAACAAACCGACATTGACGGGGTTAGAGCTAGCTTAGGCTTTCAACTTAAATTTGGTTTCTTTAAATTTTATGGTTCTTACACTGCTGCTAAATACAGTATGCTAAACGCAGGGATTGGTTTAGGAATTGGACAATAATTCTTTATATTAATTTAGTGTTAATTTTTAAGAAAAATAGAACAAAAAATATATTTGGCGTGTTATTTGTACAATTGATCGTACCTAATAATAATACCATGAAAAATTTTACTTCAAATGTCAGGATTGTACTTAATTTTTTTCCATATTTAGTACGGAAAATATACTTTAAGTAGTTATAATCTTAAAAACTCCTAAAAAACACTTGAAATCATCAGGTGTTTTTTATTTTTACACGTGTTTGAAAAAATATACAGTCCTGTACAGAAATTAGAATTAAACCCGTTTAACAACTTATTTGTTAAGCGAGATGATTTAATTGATCCATATATTTCTGGGAATAAGTGGCGCAAGCTTAAATACATTTTTTTAAGTGCCCAAAATGAGCACAAATCTCATCTAATAACTTTTGGTGGCGCGTATTCAAACCATCTGGTTGCAACTGCAGCTGCTGCATCTCGTTGTGGATTAAAATCTACCGCATTTGTTCGTGGTGAACCTGTAAAAAATGAAATGTTAATGCTCTGTAGTCTTTTTGGGATGAAACTTATTTTTATCGATCGAGAAAGTTATAAAAACAAAAAACATCTATTCGAGAAACATTTTGGAGATGATGATCAAGCCTTCTTTATAGATGAAGGTGGCGCTTCTTTAGAAGCAACGATTGGTTGTGCAGAAATAATTGACGAACTTCCTGAGCATTACGATCATATTTTCTGTGCCGCAGGTACCGGAACAACAGCAGCTGGATTATTAAAAGGCATTCAAAATCAAAATCTTAAAACAAAACTTCACATTATTCCTGTTTTAAAAGGCGGTTCTTTTATACGCGATGAAATTGAAAGATATACACCGCTTTCAGAACATTTACATCTTCATCTCGATTATCATTTTGGGGGCTACGCCAAAACAACTTCTGAATTAATCGAATTTATAAAATTATTTACCGCTAAAACAGGATTATTGATTGACCCCGTGTATACCGCAAAAATGTTTTATTCGATAATCGATCTTCAAAAACAAGGTGTAATTGGCTCGAATGATAAAATATTGGCTATACACACCGGTGGCCTGCTAGGAATGTTGGGTATGAAAGATAAATTTTAGGCTATTTAACCTGACCGATTTTATACAAACTAGCATTTTCACCATCAAGATGAATTTTCGTATCCTTATTAAAATCGATTTTTTTCTGGTCAAATACTTCAGTTGCTTGGTATTTTCCTAACGGAATATCCAGTCGTTTAAAATCCAAACCTAAATCAAAATCCTTTTTTGAAAAATTAAATACAGCAAGATAATAATACGATCCAATTTTCCGGATGAAGAGATTGTTCGTTTTATCTTCGGTATTACCATCAACAGGGCGAAAAGCTTTTCCATTCTTCACAATCTTTAAAAATTCTGGGTTGCTAAATAACTTTTTGGCTGTGCCGTTCCATGGTCCATTCGTAGAGAAATCATCTCCAAGAATGAGCGATCCGGTAATTACCGCTGAAAGCAACCTTGCCTTATTTTCGCCAAAACTTTCCTTTGCAAAAACTACGTGATCGGCATCGATATAATCGTAAAGATAGGTTTGCCACCAACCATAATTAACGCTATTAAGCGTGTATTGAGTATCCTTAATCGTTTTCCATGCATCACAGGCAATTCTTCTCATATGTACATAACGTCCTGAAGCCAAATTCGGTGAAATTGCTGCATAAACCAGCATTTCGCCATTAAGTTGCTTAAGCAGATATTCCATTCCCGAGGCATAGGCCTGCATGCCGGTTTTCACTTTTGGATCGTAGAATGAGGTTGATTCGACAGCGGCATGCCCTAAGAAATCGATTTTAATCATTTTAAAACCCATTTCTTTAAGCTTTTTGATTACCAAATCAATTCTTTTCCTTGTGCCGGGATGTGTTGGATCCAATGCTCGAGCACCATCAAAATCATGGTAACCTTTGCCTACTTTAGTCCACATTTCTCCAAAGGTATATTTAGAACCTTCCGCCCTTCGGTTTGGCCCCGATCCAGATCCCCAATCGGTAAATGGCGCCCAATATGCACCGGGCTTTAAGCCTTTTCGTCTGCAATAATCGGTAAAGGCTTTCAGTTGGGTATAATCTCCCTCATAACCGCCTTTAATCATATTATCCCAAAAAGAATCTAAATCGATATAAGCTATGCCTTCATTACGAAAATTTTTAAGACTATCGGCAAAGAAATCAACCACTTTGGTGGTATTTTCATAATTGATTTTTCCCTGTAAAACACCCCAGCTGTTCCAGCCAACAGGTGTTCCTTCTTTCCATTTAAATACAATTGAAGGCTCAGCCAAACGGTTTGCTTTTGCATAAGTTTCTAAACCTGTTCGCCAGTCTGCAAATAAGCCAAAAAACATTTTTGAAGATTTAATGCTATTTCCAGTTAAGGAGGCATGTTCAATCTGATCTCTGGTAACTTCTTTTGATGTATATCCAGACCAGATTTTTAATCGTCTTTTATCCTTCTTCTGTGTTATTTCTACTGCAGACTTCCATATTTTGTGTTCTATGGAACCCGCTATTATTCCCGCTCTTGATGCATCATCGTAAACGGCACCAACTTCCGAAGAAATATTTTCTACACCATTGGTTAACTTTTTTGCATTGTATTTAATAAAGGTATCGTTATCGAATGGTACGAATAATGTTCTTGGGTCTTGCTCTAAACCATTATTTATTAATCTTGCATCCATCGGAACTAAATAATTACTTTCCAAATTTTGACCGACAATCTCTAATTGCAACATTATTACTTCAGACTTTGGATGGGTACAAAACGTAAGTTTCATGGTTGGGAGACCTTTTTTCTCCATCGAAATTATGTGCTTAATGCCTTTACCAAATTCATCTGAAACCGGAGTTTTTTTATAAACCCGTTGCGCATATTCTTTCGAACTGATAAAAATGCCATGATTTTTAAAAGAAGTAAATGCATTGGTTAAAATCTCCTTTTTCCCTTGAACAATCGAATATGTACCAATATTTAAATCATAAATAACTTTTTTGTTAACGCCAAAGTTGATGATGACTGGGGGGACAACTTTGCTGGCATAAGATTCGCCAAGGCACAAAAAGATGAGAAAAAAAACAAAAAATCGCAGTTTCATGGGCATTTGATTAGTCCTTAAATATAGGTTTTTCAAATATTTTAACTGTCGGTTTTACAATTAATATTTTTAGTTAAGAAGTTTGTTTCGGTACGTGGAGACACGAACCGAGGCTTTAATTCATGTAGACACGAACCAGAGCATTAGCTTGATAATCCATGGTTCGTATCCTTACGGATCACTAATTATATATTTATTAATCTTAAATAAAAAAGCCCAAATGTTTTGATTTGGGCTTAGCATTGTATTATTTGATGGGCTTAATCCAATAACTGTATTCTTGATTTTTAAAGGGAATCTGGTATTCTTTTAGTGGCAAAGACCCCCAACTATCTATTCCCTGAACTCCTAGCTGAAGTAAATCGACATGTAGATAAATTCTATCTCTAGCAACAAGTTCACCAGAATGGTATTGTTTTTTCTCTGCCTCAGGATCTAAATCTTCTATCGAATAAGGTAACGCAGAGAAACTTAACAAACTATCCGCATATTCAATTTTTATTCCTTTTCCCTTAGCATTTGTAAAATTTACCCAACGCACTTCCGTTTTGTTTCCACTTTCCTGTGGACGTGCATAGGCGAAATATTGGTCTTTAATATTTTGTTTGTAAGTACCAATTAATGAGGCTGTTTTTCTATCCCAATAATTTTCTCCTGGCCCACGGCCATACCATTGAATTGTATTGAAATTTTTATTCAATTCGATATCGTTTCCAATTCTCATCATTACATTGTATTTACCATTTACAGCTATAAACTTATTTCCAACCCTAATCGATCCATCTGGTTTGATATCAAAAGTCTGTTCCGTTTCCGCATCGCCACCTAATAATTTGGAACGAATGGTTACTTTATAGTTGCTGTTTTCAGTTAAAGCCGTAGAAACATTTATAATTTGGTTATTTGTAGTATAAACATTCCGCCATATTCTTAACGAAGTGTTCAAACCTGCTCCAATATCGTTATCAGTTGGTGCTCTGTAAAAACCAGGTTGAGGACCGTTTATAAGTAACTCCTCTCCTTTTAACTTGTAACTACTGATCAAGCCCTTTTTCAAATCAAAAGCAACGCTGAAATCCTTTCCTGTGACTACAGCTTTATCTGCCGATTTCTCTTCCTTTAATTGTCCCGATTTAATTTCGGAAATATATTTCGGAGCTGTTCCATTATAAGCAAATTGTTCTGTTGCTATTTCGTAGCCTTTTTCTAAAAACGGCTCTTCAGTTTTGAGTTGATATCTAAGCGTTAAAAAGTATTCTTTACCGGTTTTAGATTTGGTTTTAACAGGCAATGTTAAAGTTGTACTTTGGCGGGGATCAGCTTTTAATTCAGCAACAATTCCACTTTCAACAACCTTTCCATCTTCCAATAATTGCCAGTTTAACTGTACATTATCCATATTCCTAAAGAAATAACTGTTGTTTATACTTACTTTGTTATTGCCCAGATAGGCTGTTTTAACATACTGATAAACCTTTTTCGCCTCGATAGCCATAGGTGTTAAGCCACGATAGGCCGTAACCACACCTTTAACACAAAAATTATTATCGCTAAAATTTTCGTCAACCGGCCCAGATAAAGGAAAATCGCCACCATAAGCCAAAATGCGTTTTCCATTTTTTACGGTATCTATTCCCTGATCAATCCATTCCCAGATAAAACCACCTTGAAGTTTTGGATTGTTTTCAATCGCATCCCAATATTCCTTAAAATTCCCCAGACTATTGCCCATAATGTGTGCGTATTCACTCATTATCAATGGCCGCTCGTTTTTACCTTTCGAATATTTTATAAGCCAGTTTGGATCAGGATACTGAGGAACAATCATATCGGTATTAAAGTCATTTTCAGCACGTTCGTATTGTACTGGGCGGATATCTTTTTTCTTCAACCACTCGTAAGCTTCATAAAAATTAACACCGTTTCCGGCTTCGTTTCCTAAAGACCATGTAATGATTGATGCATGGTTTTTATCCCTTTCGTACATTCTTTGAATCCGCTCCAAGTGTGGAATTCTCCATTGTTTATCATTTGCAAAAGTGGTTTCCAAGCTATAATAACGGCCATGGGATTCTATATTGGCTTCATCAATTACATACAATCCGTATTCATCACAAAGTTCCATCCAATAAGGGTCTGGCGGATAATGTGAATGACGAACCGCGTTTACATTGAGCTTTTTCATCATTTCCATATCTTTCCGCATATCTTCATGTGTGAGGGTATGTCCTTGAGTGGGATTATGCTCATGCCGATTTACACCTTTTAAAAAGATCCGCTTGCCATTAACCAATAAATCGCTCCCTTTAATTTCTACAGAACGAAAACCGATCCGCTGTGGAATAACTTCGATAATATTTTCGTTTTTATCTTTGAGTGTGAGGTATAAAGTGTAGAGATATGGTTTTTCTGCCGACCAAGTGTTTACATTACTAATCTGTGTTTTAAAAGATAAATCTGTTTTATAATTGCCCAAGACTTTTTGCATTCCGGTAGCATCTTTCCAAACGGTTGTTCCCTTTGCATCTACCAAATCAACCGCTACATAAAAGCTATCCGGGCGACTATGATTTGTGCGTTGATCAATTTTATAATTATCAACTGAAAGCTCTACATTAAGTAATCCGTTGGTATAAGTTTGATCTAAGTTTGCAATTGTCTTAAAATCGCGGATATCGAGTTTTGGTGTTGAATACAAATATACATCTCGCTCTATTCCCGAAATTCGCCACATGTCCTGGCATTCCAGATAACTTCCATCGCTCCAGCGATAAACCTGCAGCGCAATTATATTTTCTCCTGGCTTAACATATTTGGTTATATCAAATTCAGCAGCAAGCTTACTATCTTCACTGTATCCTACTTTTTTACCGTTAACCCAAATAAAAAATGCAGATTTTACCGCACCCAAACTGATAAAGACTTGTCTGTTTTTCCAAGAAGCAGGAATATTAATTTTCTTACGGTAAGAGCCAACAGGGTTATTATCTTCGGGAATATCGAAGGGAGGATTCATTCTATTTCCCGTTAATTGCCTTCCGGCAAATTCATAAGGCTGATTTACATAAATTGGTGTTCCATAACCATTAAGTTCCCAGTTTGCGGGCACTTTAAAGTTATCCCACTTTTCGTCATTAAAATCGGTTTTATAAAAATCCATAGGTCTTTTACGTGGATCTTTTACCCAATTAAACTTCCAGGTTCCGTTTAACGACAAAAAATAATCAGACTTTTCTTTTGCTCTTTTATTGGCCAGTTCGCGGTTTTCGAAGGCAAAAGCCGATGCCCTCATGGGCATTCTATTTAAAGAAACCACTTCGGGCGTTTGCAATTCTGATGGTAATTGTTGCGCATCTGCAGTACAGAAAAACAATATTGGCATCAATAAAATTATGGTTAGTTTTTTCATTTGTGTGGTTGTAGGTTTTGGGCTAAATAGACTTTGAAAATATTCTAAATTCTCCCTGATAATTCTGTAAGCGTTTGATTAGAAAAATCTTATAATTCTTCCACTCTTAACAAACTGAACGCAAACGTTTGTTTTGCTTGTGTTTCAATCAATTAATTTTAATTTCCATGCCATCAATCGTTTCCCTAAAATTCTGCTCAGAAAGGATATATTGTTTTAAAAGGGCAATCTGGTTCCTTGCTCTTGATAAATTATGATCGGGATAAGATGTTTGGTAATACACATCGCCATTTAAAAAATCTGTTAAAAACCGAACTGCCTGCATATAAATCATAAACTTGCCACCGTAAATAAAAAGATCCTTCTCTAGTGGTGTTAGTATTCCATCCATTTCTTCCATGTAACCCTTGTAAATTGAAGTAAAAATTTCTTCACGGATGTTCACTTTTTGTACATCTTGTTCTTCTTCATTGGCCTCAGACAAATAAGTACGCATCATATCGCCTACATCACTAATAAAATAACCTGGCATTACGGTATCCAAATCAATTACACATAAACCCTCATCGTTATCATCTAGCAAAACATTATTAATTTTAGTATCGTGATGGGTAACTCTTAATGGAATTTCTCTTTTCTTTTTAATTTCGGCATACTTTTCAGAAATATCCATATGGAGAATAATTTCCTTAATCTCATTATTTGCAAGATTAAAGCGCTCTTTATTTCCGTTTTGAATGGCTTCTTTAAACTGCTCTACCCTAAGCGAAAGGTTATGAAAATCGGGCAAGGTGTAGCCTAGTTTTTTTGGATCAAAATCGTTTAATAATCGGGTAAATTTACCAAACTGCTTTGCCGCATGATAAGCCTGATCCGCATTTTTAACGTTATCTATCGTATGCGAATTTTTTACAAATGGCAACATCCTGTAATATTCACCAGCATCAATTACCACCGTTTTATAATCTAATGTGGCCAATGGTGCTGCGAACAAATAATCCGGAACGGTTTCTTCAAGATATTTTTTAATGTGGTATAGGTTATCATCAATCTTTTCGGGATTTTTAAACACGCTATTGTTTATCCTTTGCAAAATGTACTCAGCGTCTGCTAAGGAAACTTTCCATGTGTGATTAATCAAACCAGAACCAAAGGGTTCGATTAGACATTGATCAGCATCCAAGCCGTAAGAATTTAGAATATTTTGAAACATAAAATGAGCTGAAAATTGTAATCCATTTTCGATTTTAAGCTTTCGAAAAATGGATTACCATAATTAATAATAGGGTTTAAATCGTTGTTTTTTGATTAAAAACCGCTATCATCTAAAGCGAAAGTATTTTTGCGCTCCTTCCACTTTCCTTTTGTAAAATCCGGGAATTCCTGTGACTTATTGCCTTCCTTTAATGATTTTGTAGAAAGTGGTGCAATAACGCTCATCGTTACCGAATCATAAACATCAATTGGTGTTTGCTTTTTTTGCTTAACCGCTTGGATAAATCCGTTAAACACAAACCAATCCATGCCACCATGCCCTGCGCCAACAGCTTCCTTTTCGTATTTTTTCCAAAGTGGATGATCGTATTTTTCGAACCATTCTTTTACTGGTTCCCAGGCATCATCGTTTTTAGCCTGTTTTTCAATATAGATAGATTTGTTTACATCCATCCAAATGCCATCGGTTCCCTGCACCCTAAAGCCAATAGAATATGGCCTAGGCAAGTGAGTATCATGACTTAAAAGTACTGTTTCGCCATTTGCGCAGTTAATTAGTGTGGTGGTTACATCGCCGTTTTTATAATTTAATTTGGCATTGGGATGGCCAGGTGCTTGTTCCTCTACATATTTAGACAAACCTCGTGCTTTAGAACTAAAAGAAACCAAATTTGTGAAACGATTACCTCTATTGATATCTGCATATTGCATAATCGGGCCAGCACCATGAGTTGGATATAAATCACCATCACGATCGATGTTAAATTGTGTTCGCCATTGTGCTTCACTGATCGCCTTTTCGCCATATTCTACACCACCACCATAATATTGTTTGCCATCATTAAATAGCACATTCCTCAGGTTATGCTGATAACCACCTTCTAGATGGATCAATTCTCCAAAAAGTCCTTTTCTTACCATATTTAAGGCTGCCATAACATCGCGTCTGTAGCAAACGTTTTCAAGCGTCATATAAGGCATGCCTGTTTTTTCCGAAGTGTTTACAATATCCCAATGATCTGCAACAGTAAGTCCGGCAATAACCTCGCATCCTACATATTTACCGGCATTCATGGCATAAATTGCCTGGTCTTTATGAAACTGCCAAGGCGTTGCAATAATTACGGCATCGATATCTTTTCTATCCAAGAGCTTTTTATAAGCATCAGCGCCCCCAGTATATTCTGTTGCTGCAGGGCGACCTTTTTTTGATAGAAATGATCTACATATTTTTAATGAGCTTTCTTGTGTATCGCAAATGGCTACAATTTCTACATCATCGCGTAGTGCACCTTCAGAGATATGGCTCATGCCTCTTGCACCTACTCCAATATAGCCTAATCGTACTTTTCCTGTGTCTGCAGCAAAAAGACTTCCCGTTGGTAAGATGGTAAATCCGGCTGCTGCCATTGCTCCATTTTTAATAAAATCTCTACGTTCCATTGTGTGTTTAGTTTTGGTTTTTGTTGGTTGATCCTAGTTTTAAAAATATCTATCTGATACTCGAAAGCTAAAATTAGCGCAATGGATCTGCTTTAGAAATTATAACACTGCGCAAACGTTTGAGTAAAACGAACGGCGTAAAATGAGATCATCGTAAGCGGTTAAAATGACTTCGAGGGCAATTCCCCTCTCTCAAAGGGGTGGTCGCAGACTGGGGTATTATTTAACTTCAATATTCTAAGTTAACCACCCAGCTTAGGTGAGCTAAGGTCTCTTAGGTGGTAAAAATTTAATAGGGCTAACTCACCATATAAGAAATGTAAGAACATATAAGTAGCATCCTACAACACCCCGCCTTACAGGCACCCCCTCTGGAAGAGGGGAATTACAAATAGCCTAAAACTTTGAGGGGCCAATTCCCCTATCTCAGAAGGGTGGTCGCAGACCGGGGTGTTATTTAACTCCAATATTTTAAGTTAACCACCTAGCTTAGGTGAGCTAAGGTGTCTTAGGTGGTAAAAATTTTATAATGCTAATCTCAGCATATAAGAAATGTAAGTAAATATAAGTGTCAGCATCCTAAAACACCCCTCCTTACAGGCACTCCTCTGGAAGAGGAGAATGACAAATAGTCTAAACCTTTGAGAGGCAATTCCCTTCTCTTAGAGGGGTAGTCGCAGACCGGGGTGTTACTAACACCAATATTCTAAGTTAACCACCCAGCTTGGGCGAGCTAAGGCGTTTTAGATGGTAAAAATTTAATAGGGCTAAACTCACCATATAAGAAATGTAATTACATATAAGTGTCAGCATCCTAACACACCCCGCCTTACAGGCAACCCCTCTGTAAGAGTGGAATGCAATAGCCTAAAAATTTTACTCGTGTTTGTTCTTCTCTGATGGTATTTCCAGTTCAGTGCTCGTTTTAACAGGGGTTCCAAAATTTGGCGTTCCATCTGCATTCCAAGTAAATTTTTGCGCTCTTGGCGAGCGGAAACCGCCACAGCCTTGCCCAGGTTTATCATTAGCGTGGTATAAAATCCAATCTTCAGTTCCATCTGGCGATTTAAAAAACGAATTGTGTCCTGGAGCGTAAACACCATTTTCTACCGATCTTTGAAAAACTGGCCGATCGAATTTTGCCCATGATTTTGGATCTAAGAGATTACTCTTTAAATCAGCAGATAGCATTCCAAGCGCATAAAAATCCGTCCAGCAACCGCTAGCAGAATAAATAATAAAAACCTTGCTGTTGTGAACTAAAAACTGTGGACCCTCGTTCACATCAACATGTTCCGAATTGCCCAAATCTCCAATTTTCTCCCAATCAAATTTCGGCGATGATATTTTGTACCGTTCACCATCAACCGTCCATGGATTTTTGAGTTTAGCAATAAAAACTTCCTGTTTGCCATTTACATCGCCTCCCCATCCCGACCAAATCATGTAAAGTTTTCCATTTATTTCAGCTACGTCGCCATCAATTGCCCATTTATTGGTCGGGTCGGTGATCTGTCCCTTAAAAACCCATTCGCCTTCCATCGGATCTTTTGATGAATTTTCCAAAACATACATTCTGTGGTTTTCATTTTTTCCATTATCCGCAGCAAAATAAGCGTACCATTTCCCACGGAGAAACATAACTTCTGGAGCCCAGATATTTTTTGAATACGGACCTGAAGATGGCGCTTTCCAAATGGTTTGATGAGGTGCGTCTTTCAAGCCTTCAAGTGTTTTGCTTTTCCAAAGTTCTACCCGATTTCCGGCAGAATTGGTATAATAATAAAAGCCGTCTTTGTAATAACTATAAGGATCTGCACCTGATGGAAGTAATGGATTCTTGAAAGTCTGTGCCTGTGCAATCCCTAAGGATAGTATCGATATGCACAGTATGAAATATATTTTTTTCATTGATTTCTACTGTTATCTGGTTAAAAATCTCATTGTTGCTGGATCGACTTTCATCTCAAAACTACCATCTTTTTGCTTAACAAAGTGAGCAGAAATAGTTGCAGTAGCTCTTGGAGAAACCCGTTTATTTGAATGATGCGTATGAAATACATATTGGAGATTTCCTTTTTTATCAACAAAGAAATCGCCATGCCCAGTGCCGTTAAAACCTAAATTCCTTTTACTAATTATTGGATTGCCCTGAAATTTTGTCCAAGGACCAAAAGGCGAGTTAGATGTTGCGTAACCTACAGCATAATCGGGATTGCGAAAATCATTTGCAGAATAAAATAAATAATAGACACTTCCCTTTTTTAGCACTGTCGGCCCCTCAGTTACGGGCCAACCAGTTTTTTCTGTGTTTTCCCAAGGCTGGGTTGCGGTAATGCATTCCTTTAAGGTTTCTGGGATGATATCAGAAAAATCAGCCTTTAGTTCTGCTACAAAAATTCGGTTTCCATTTCCAAGCCTTACATGGTATAGGTAAGTTTTTCCATCTGAATCATGAAAGATAAATGGATCAATCTGAAGTCCTTTACTGGGTAAAGATTTAATCTCATTCTGCACAAATGGCCCCAGCGGACTGTCGCTTTGTGCAATTGCAATATGTTCGTTAGCGGTGTAAGCCATGTAAAACTTTCCATTTTGCATAAAAACTTGTGGAGCCCAAAAACCTTTATCACCATAACTTTCACCTTTCACTAATGCAAAACCGTTATTTTTCCCAATTGGCCCAGTCCACTTTTTTAAATCGTTAGACTGATAAACCTCAAAACCTTTTTCGCTACTGGTTCCATATAAATAATAAGTGCCTTGATTTAAAAATATAGTTGGGTCTGCAAGATAAATGGTATCCGTTTTTTTAAAGAAATTGAAAGAGTCTTTAGCTGAAATATTGCCAATACATAGCGAGAGCACGAGGAAAGTTAGGATGTAATTTTTCAATACTTAGAGATTTATCAAATATTTAGAATAGAATTTATCTATTTTAAACCCATACTACAAAGGGTAAGCAGTTTCACTTTTCGGTTCTGAAAGTACGAAATAACTTTGTACTGTGGTAATGTTTGGCAAGGTTGCCAATTTGTTCCTCAAAAATTCGTGGTAAGCATCCATATCCTGAGTTGCAATGCGCAAGATAAAATCGTGCGCCCCTGTCATTTGCAAACACTCCATAACCTCGCTAAACTTCGATACCTCGGTCTCGAAATCAATTAGTGTTGTTGCGGTATGTTCCTTTAGCAAAACATGCGAAAATGCAATTAGGTTGCGGTTTATTTTCTTCCGATCTAGAATTGCAACAATTCTTTTAATATAGCCCTGCTCTTTCAAACGTCTTATTCTTTCGTGAATAGTGGCGATTGATTTATGGAGTTTTAGTGCAATTTCTTTATTCGTAAAAGATGCATCATGCTGAAGAAGCTTCAGAATCTCAACATCAACATGATCTAAATCTCCCTGTGTCATTTGCTATGGAATGAAAAAAAATATAATTATGGCGTAAAACAAAGTTGATAATCGAAATAAAAACTAAAATTTAATCAAAAAAGCAAAAATTTTACGTAAAAAACAACATCTATTGACATAAAACTTTATAATACTGAGTTTTACCGAAATTATAAATCAATCTGTAAAGCGTGAGCTAAAGATTTAAAACATAACGATGGCAACCTTAACTTCAAGTGAAATCAATACAGCATTGCAGGGAAAATTCGAGCATCTCTCTCTTTTGGTAGGAAACACGCCTATGCTTGAGCTTACTTATAATTATTTAGGGAAACAGGGAAAAATTTATGTTAAATGCGAACATTATAATTTAACCGGAAGTATTAAAGATAGAATGGCGCTTTACACTTTAAAGAAAGCCTATGCTGATGGTACAATAAAACCAGGTGATGAAATTGCAGAGGCAACCAGTGGCAACACCGGAATTGCTTTTGCGGCAATTGGCAAAGCCCTTGGCCACCCAGTTAGGATTATTATGCCGAACTGGCTGAGCAGAGAGCGCATGGACATTATAAAAAGTTTAGGTGCAGAGATTGTTCTTGTAAGCAAGGAAGAAGGTGGATTTATTGGAAGCATAAAACTTGCTGAGTGGATGGCAAGAAATAATTCCAACATTTTCTTACCCAAACAATTTGAAAATACAGCCAATCCCGAAGCGCATGAATACACCACCGGAAAAGAAATCTGGGAGCAGTTGCGCTTAAAAAACCTTTGTCCAGATGCTTTTGTAGCTGGCGTTGGAACTGGCGGAACAATAATGGGCGTAGGGAACTATCTTAGAAAACAAAAAGCCGACATTAAGATTCATCCTCTGGAGCCATCAGAATCGCCAACGTTAACAACAGGTTATAAAGTTGGCAGTCACAGAATCCAGGGAATTTCTGATGAATTTATTCCGGAGATTGTAAAGTTAAAAGAACTTGATGAAGTTGTTCAGGTTAATGATGGAGATGCAATTTTAATGGCACAGAAACTTGCGGGCAAACTCGGTCTGGCGGTTGGAATTTCATCTGGCGCAAATGTAATCGGAGCCATAAAACTTCAACAGCAATTAGGCAAAAACAGTTGTGTTGTAACCATCTTTTCTGATAGCAACAAAAAATATTTAAGCACCGATTTAATGAAAGTAGAACCCATTATAGCCGGTTATCTAACACCTGATATTGAATTTGTAGATTATCAGGCATTCAGCAGATTACATTAAAAACCAACCAAAAAAACCACAAAATGAAAAAGATTACAATCTTATTTTGCATCGCTTCGCTATTCAGTGTAAGCGCTTACAGCCAGATTTTAAAACCGGTAACCTGGAGTTATGCAGCGAAAAAAACAAGTGCTACCGAAGCAACCGTATACATCAAAGCCGTTATTGACGAAGGCTGGCATCTTTATTCACAAACCGTTAAAGATGGTGGCCCGGTAAAAACAACCTTTGCTTTTCCAGCATCAAAAACATATACATTAGTTGGAAAAACAATAGAACCAAAACCGATTACCAAATTCGAATCAACATTTAAAATGGATGTAAGCTACTTTCAAAATTCGGTAGTCTTTCAACAGAAAGTTAAGCTTAATGGCAAAAATGTTGCTGTAAAGGGAAGCGTAGAATTCATGGTATGCAATGATAAACAGTGTCTTCCGCCAGAAACCGTAGAATTTAGTATTCCAGTAAAATAATGGTGATGCCCTTGTAGGCTTCAATCGAATTATAAAAATTTCTGAAAAAGTGGCTTAACACCATCCAATAACAGATCAAAATAAACTGAAGGTAGTAGAAGGCCTTCAGCATTTAATTTTAGTAATTTAGTTAATGATGAAGAGCAGTGCTGGATAGCCTGCTCTTGTTTTTTAACATCCTTTATGGCTCTAAAGCGTTTAAAAACCAAGATCAAATTTTTAATTATTTAGCAAAAGGATTAAATTATAAACTACTATCTTAAACCCTTATATTATATCAATCGAAACCATTAATGCAACCAATGGAAGCAGCATTACCTAATCTTTTAAGCACCCCAAATTTTGAGATTTATTATCTAAGCGAACAGGCGGTTACCATAAGTTTTGGAAATGAAATAAGTGAAAGTTTAGCCCAAGAGATTAGAAAGTTTAACAGCCTGATACATCAAAATCCCTTTGCAGGATTTAATACAACTGTTCCGGCTTATGCTACGCTTACTGTTTTTTACGATCCATTAGTGGTTTTATTAACAGATTTAGAAGGGCTTACCTGTTTTGATAAAATATCCAGTTATTTACATAATCTCAAAACTTTAAAAGAAAACCGATCTATTTCCAAGGAAGAAACCATCACCATTCCCGTTTATTATGGTGGAGATTTTGGGCCTGATTTGGATGAGATTTCCTTACATACAAAACTTGGTCATGATGAAATTATAAATATTCATAGTTCCGTAACCTATAAGGTTTACATGATCGGTTTCGTACCCGGATTTCCTTATCTGGGTGGAATGGATAAGCGACTCACAACTCCCAGAAAAACTTACCCACGGGCAATTGTACCTGCTGGTGCGGTTGGAATTGCTGGCGAACAAACAGGGGTTTATCCTTTGGAAACACCCGGGGGCTGGCAAATCATCGGGAGAACGCCAACTGTCTTGTTTAATCCAAAACGGGAACAGCCCTCATTATTAAAGGCAGGCAATCAAGTAATTTTTAAACCAATTGGTTTAGAAGAATTTGAGCATTTATCTGGAAAATAATATGGAAATCTGCATCTTAAAACCAGGAGTACTAAGCACAATACAAGATCTTGGCCGAATGGATTACCTAAATCAAGCAATCCCGGTTTCTGGCGCAATGGATCAGCTTTCTGCACGAATCGCAAACAAAGCAGTTGGTAATTCAGAGGGTGATGCTGTTATAGAATTTACTTACGCAGCCGCAGAATTTAAAGCAGAAACCGAAATTTTAATCGCTTATGCTGGTGATGGGGCAACCATTTATGCCAACGGAGAAAAACTCCCAACTGAGCGACCAATTTTTGTTCTAGCAGAAACTGTAATTAAATTGATTAATAATCCAGACGGTGCAAGAACTTATTTGGCCATTGCTGGTGGCTGGAACGTGCCAGAAGTTTTGGGAAGTAAAAGCACATACTTGACTGCAGCTTTTGGTGGTTATGAAGGGAGAATATTAAAAACTGGCGATCATTTAAAAAGTTCGGAAAATTTAAGTGAAACGTCGATATCGATTTTGAACAGGTTAAGAGGAAATACTATTAAATATTTACAGTGGAGCATTCCAAAAGCCTTATTGTTGCCAAAAGACCATAAAACGATTAGGGTTGTTCCTGCAAGAGAATTTACCTGGTTTGACAGTCAGTCGATAATTGGATTTCTATCCGATTCATTTTCAATTGGTTTAAACAGTAACCGAATGGGATATCATTTAGAAGGAAATAAAATTAACCGAATTAAAAATGAGGAATTATTAAGTACTGCTGTTTTTCCTGGAACAATTCAAGTTACCGGAAGCGGAAATCTGGTTTTATTAATGGCCGATTGCCAAACTACAGGCGGTTATCCACGGATTGCTCAAGTTGCTTCGGTAGATTTACCTTTATGTGCTCAGTTAAAGCCAGGAGATCATATTCGTTTTTCAGAAATCAGTAAAGAAGATGCAGAATTCCTGTATATTGAGCGTGAAAAAGAATTAGCCAGACTTACTCTTGCAATTAATTCTAAATTTTAACCATACAAAAACTTTTTTTTGATGCAAAGCATAGATCTTAACTGCGATATGGGTGAGGCATTTGGCAATTACCCTATGCCAAATGATGATATTCTGATGGATTATATTACTTCGACAAATATCGCATGCGGTTTTCATGCCGGTGATCCTGAAGTAATGCAACACACGGTAAATATGGCGGTTAAAAAAGGCGTTGCCATAGGTGCACATCCAGGCCTACCCGATCTTCAAGGCTTCGGCAGAAGAGAAATGAAAATTTCTCCGAAAGAGGCATACCAAATTACGTTATACCAAATTGGCGCCTTATCTGGTTTTGTTAAAGTGGCTAATGGCAAACTAAACCATGTTAAACCACATGGCGCACTTTATAATATGGCCGCTAAAGACGCATTACTAGCTAAAGCAATTGCTCAGGCAATACACGATTTTGATACAACATTAATTTTGTATGCTTTAGCCGGAAGCGAAATGATTCAGGCTGCAAAACAGATCGGTTTAATTACCGCATCAGAAGTTTTTGCAGATCGGAGTTATCAGGATGATGGTTCGTTAACACCAAGAAATCAGGAAAATGCCTTAATAACCGATGAACAAGAATCCATTGAACAGGTTTTGATGATGGTAAAACAACAGCAGGTAATCTCGGTAAATAAAAATATAATTCCACTAAAGGCCGAAACCCTTTGTTTACATGGTGATGGTGTACATGCGGTAGATTTCGCGAAAAACATTTCAGCAAAATTAAAGGCCGAAGGCATCGAGATTAAAGCGCCGAAATCATGAAAAAGAAATACAATTGGAGTGTATTAATTGGCGCAGCTTTCCTAATGGCTTCTTCTGCCATTGGACCAGGTTTTTTAACGCAAACAGCTGTTTTTACCGAACAGTTGGGTGCCAGCTTTGCTTTCGTTATTTTACTTTCCATCATCCTTGATGCCGTTGCACAACTTAACATCTGGCGTATTATTGCGGTGGCAGACAAGCCAGCTCAAGATATTGCAAATAAGGTTTTTCCAGGATTGGGTTACTTTCTTTCATTTTTGGTTTTTTTAGGCGGGCTTGCATTTAACATCGGCAATATTGCAGGCGCAGGTTTAGGACTGAATGTTTTATTTGGCATTAATGTTGGTCAAGGCGCAGTAATTAGTGCCGTTTTAGCCATTGGAATATTCATTTATAAAGAAGCAGGCAAAGCCATGGATGCTTTCGCAAAGACAATGGGTTTATTAAAAATAATGCTTGCCCTGTTTATTGCTTATATCAGTAATCCGCCGTTGGCAGAGGCAGCGATTCGATCGGTTAACCCAACTCATTTCAGTTTTACAGCAGTGCTAACCATAGTTGGCGGAACCGTTGGCGGATACATTACTTTTTCTGGCGCCCATCGTTTATTGGATGCCCGGCAAACCGGAATTGAAAATCTTCCAGCGGTAAATAGAGGTGCGTTAAGCGCTATAGGTTTAGCATCTTTAATGCGCTTACTCCTTTTTATTGCTGCGCTTGGAGTAGTGAGCACGGGAGTACGTTTAGATCCTGCAAATCCTGCGGCATCTGTTTTTCAGTTGGCTAGCGGACAGTTTGGCTATAAAGTATTCGGACTTGTAATTTGGGCAGCAGGCATTTCTTCTGTGGTTGGTTCTGCTTATACTTCAATATCCTTCATTAAAAGTTTTCACCCTTTAATACTAAAATTTAACAGAGCAATTATTATCGTGTTTATATTGGTTTCTTGTTTCATTTTTGTAATGATCGGAAAACCGATAAAGATTTTGTTAGCCGTTGGTGCCATTAATGGTTTAATTTTACCAATTGCGTTAGGCGTTATGTTAATTGCCGCTTATCGAACCAAAATTATATCAAGTTATAAACAGCCTTTGTGGCTTACTTTAGCTGGCGCCGGCGTTGTTGCAATAATGATTTGGATGGGTTATGGAACCATCCTGCAAATGCTTCATTCTTAAATATTACTTAAAATGAAATTATCCTTTAAAATCTTCTTGCCGATTCTTCTTGCACATACTGTAGCGTTTGCTCAGAAAAGCCAAAAGTCTGTAAATATTGAACCTGGCGTTTCCCTAGATCTAGCTACATTCCGCAGTACGGTGATCTCGAACATCAAATATAAGCTCGAGTTTAATATCCCGGCCGATAGGAATGCGGAGATACCTGCCTCCGAGCAGATCTCTTTTGATTTGAGTTCTATTCAGCAAGCTTTGCAATTGGATTTTAAACAAAGTGCCGATCATGTAAAAAGCATTGCAGTAAATGGAACAAAAATTTCCATCAATTGGAAAAACGAACATTTGATCATCGATGAAAAATACCTTCGTTTGGCAACAAATAAAATTGATTTAAATTTTACCGCTGGAAATGAATCTCTAAATAGAAATAATGATTATCTGTATGCCCTATTTGTACCTGATCATGCCAGAACGGTTTTCCCTTGTTTTGATCAACCAGATTTAAAGGCAAATTTTCTGTTGACTTTAACTGTTCCCAAAGACTGGAAGGTTCTTGCTAACGGACTTAAAAGGGATTCTGTTATTAACGATGGAAATATAACCTACAATTTTGCCAATTCAGATAAATTGCCAACCTATCTTTTCTCTTTCACGGCAGGAAAATATACAGATGTAAACCAAACGATTGGAAACCGAAATATGGAATTTCTACATCGGGAAACCGATGTAAATAAAATTAAGCTTAGCGTTGATTCGGTTTTTATAGCCCATCGCGATGCGATTAATTTTTTAGAAGAATGGACAGGCATCCCCTTCCCTTTTCAGAAAGTTGGTTTTGTTGCCATTCCCGATTTTCAGTTTGGTGGCATGGAGCACCCTGGAGAAGTTCAATACAAATCATCGAGCTTATTTTTGGACGATGGTGCTACGAAAGATCAGTTTATATCACGCTCTAATCTAATTTCGCATGAAACGGCACATATGTGGTTTGGAGATTTGGTAACGATGAAATGGTTTAACGATGTTTGGATGAAAGAGGTTTTTGCCAATTTTATGGCTGATAAGGTTACTGAAAAATTGATGGGTAAAAAAACCTTCGACCTTAAGTTTCTTCAAGATCATTACCCCGCAGCGTATGGCATAGACCGTACGCTGGGCGCAAACCCGATTAGGCAACAATTGGATAATCTTCAAGATGCCGGTTCTATGTATGGCAATATTATTTACCACAAAGCACCGATTATGATGCGCCAATTGGAACAGTTAATGGGTGCGAATAACTTTCAAAAAGGCATAAGAGAATATTTAAAAAAATATGCCTACAAAAATGCAACATGGAACGATCTGATTTCTATTTTGAGCAAATACAGCACAACTGATCTTTACGCGTGGAACAAGGTTTGGGTTAATCAACCTGGTCGACCTGTTTTTGATTACAAAATTGTTTATAGAGGAAATAAAATCAGCAGTTTAACCATAAACCAAAAACCAGAAATTGGTGCTCAGCGCATTTGGCCTCAAACATTCAGCATAAAATTATTCTATCCAACTTTTAGCAAAACGATTCCTGTAAATATTAAGGGCGAAACACTAGATTTAAAATTAGCTCAAGGCTTGGAAAAGCCAATTTACATGCTTTTTAATGCCGATGGAATGGGTTATGGGCTGTTCCCAATTGATAAAACCATGATGGAGAATGTATTTCGTTTACAAAATCCATTGGAGCGTGCATCAGCCTATATTAATGCTTACGAAAGTGTTCTTGCAGGTAAGTCTTTTAGTTCTGCTGAGTTGCTTAAAACATTTACCAAGGGAATCGGAATAGAAAAAAACGAGATGAATCTTAGGCTGTTAACAGGTTATATCTCTAATATTTACTGGACTTTTACCTCGCCAAAAGACAGGCTTGCGTTCAGTTCTACTTTAGAGAAAGCACTTTGGACTTCGATGGAAAGCCAAACGCTTCCAAATAATAAAAAGATTCTATTTGGCACCTATCAGAATATTTATTTAAGCGCTGATGCATCTAAAACCATATACAACATTTGGGAGAAACAACAGGCACCATCAGGAGTAAAATTAATTGATGATGATTACACTTCGATGGCCTTATCTATTGCACTAAAATCGGATACGGCTACAGCCGTTTTAAAAAAACAATTAGAACGCACAACGAATATCGATCGCAAAAATCGATTGATTTTCCTGACGCCGGCCCTATCTCTAAATGTTGCGGAAAGAGATAGCTTTTTTTATAGCCTGCGAGAACGCAAAAACCGTCAAAAAGAAGCTTGGGTAACCGCAGCACTTTCGTATCTGCACCATCCTTTAAGACAAGCAACATCATCAAAATATCTTCCTGAAAGCTTAAATTTATTAGAGGAAATTCAAAAAACAGGAGATATTTTTTTTCCGCAATCTTGGCTTTCTGCAATTTTTGGAAATTATCAAACCAAAGAGGCGTATCAGGTTGTTAGCGATTTCTTAAAAAAGCATCCCAATTATAATCCGAAGCTTAGAGATAAAATTTTGCAGTCTACAGATAATCTGTATCGGGCAAAGGATATGTTTTAATTTTCTATTTGTGAAAGTGATGCAGAATTAAATCTTAACCTTCTTCTGAAGGTCTTAAAGCCAATAACATATTTAGACTAATTATCATTAGAAAAAAATAATCTAAGTCACTTTTGTTTTTCCTAATTTCATAGAATTAAAGGAATTAACCAACATGAGTGTTCACATAGGTTTAATGATTTGGAAAGAAATGAAAAGGCAAGATTTATCTAGTGCATTTCTTGCTACAGAACTTAAAATCAGCAAGGTTAAAGCACAGGATATTTTAAATAGTGCTTCTATCGATACTGAATTGCTAATGAACATTTCCGAAATCCTGAACTATAATTTCTTTCACTACTATGAGGAGAGCAAGGCATTTTCGAAAATACAAACGCAATCCAAGCAAAAGTCTGCCCAAGAAATCGAACGCTTAAAACACCTTATTGCGGAAAAAAATAAAATGATCGATTTAAAGGATCAGTTTATAAAAACGCAAACAAATCTTATCGGCTTGTTAGAAAAAGGACAGTATATATAGAATTAATTATCAACTTATCTTTAAAGTTACCTTCACTAAATTTACCCTTTAAATTCAACCAAATCGATGAGATCACCTCTATTGAGCTCTTCTGCTATTAAAAAGAAATTTTTAACCTCACAGTAGAAAACTTAAAGTCCATTTTTGGTGTTAGCAAGATATTGGGAACTAACAAAACATCCTTTATGCTTACTGAAACCACTAAACCAATTTCGCACGCAAAAAATGCTTCGACAGTTAGCCTGAAGATAAATGGCGAAGATAAATCGCTTGTTTTAAAGCCATGGGTAACCTTGCTTGATTGCTTAAGGGAAAATCTGGATTTAACGGGAACAAAAAAAGGCTGTGATCATGGTCAATGCGGTGCATGTACGGTAATTTGCGATGGCAAGAGAATTTTGAGTTGCCTTACACTTGCTGTAATGAAAGACGGCTCGGAAATTACAACCATCGAAGGAATAGCTCCATCAGGAGATTTACACCCACTCCAGAAAGCTTTTATTGAGCATGATGCATTTCAATGCGGTTATTGTACACCTGGGCAAATTTGTAGCGCCATAGGTATGTTGGCTGAAGGAAAAGCCAATACTGAAGCTGAAGTTAAAGAGCTAATGAGTGGAAACCTTTGCCGCTGTGGTGCTAATACCAATATCATAAACGCAATCATGGAAGTTAAAAATGGAGGTAGTTATGAATGATTTTGATTTTTATAAGAGTGAAAGTATTGCAGATGCTGTTGAAAAAATATCAAATCATACGGATTCCAGATTTATAGCTGGAGGAACAAACTTAATTGATCTTTTAAAATATAATTTATTAAGGGTTTCTTCTTTAGTGGATGTAAATTCCATTAAAAATCAGGTGGTTACCGAAAAAGATGGATTGGTTTTGCTTAATGCTTTCGCAACAAATGCAGAAACTGCCTATCATCCGATTATAGAGCAACGCTATCCACTCCTTTCAAAAGCGATTCTTGCCGGGGCTTCAGCGCAGATTAGGAACATGGCAACTAATGGCGGAAATCTGCTACAAAGAACCCGGTGTTATTATTTTTACGATGCCAATACACCTTGCAATAAACGCGAACCTGGCTCCGGCTGTTCAGCAATAAATGGTTACAATAGAAATTTAGCCATACTTGGAACAAGTGAACATTGCATTGCGGTATTTCCTTCAGATATGTGCGTGGCGCTTTCAGCCTTGAATGCTACTGTTTGTGTTACCGGATCGGAGGGCGAAAGAAGAATTCCTTTTTCAGCGTTTCACCGCCTGCCGGATGACACACCGGAGTTGGATAATAATCTTTTGCCGAATGAACTAATTACAAGTATTGAACTGCCGGCAAAGGGTTTTGAAAAAAACTATTCTTACTTAAAACTCCGCGATAGAAATTCTTACGCTTTTGCGCTGGTTTCTGTTGCCACGGCAATGGAACTGGAAAACGATACAATAAAAGAAATTAGAATTGCCTTAGGTGGTGTGGCTTCCAAACCATGGCGGGTTCAGGAAGCAGAAGATTTTCTTCAGGAAAAGGCTCCAACAAGAGAAAATTTTTCTTTAGCCGCAGAAATAATATTACAAGGTGCAAAAGGCTTTGAGTTTAATACATTTAAAATAGAACTTGCCAAACGAGCCATAATTCGAAACTGTTTAATGGCACTCAACCCTTCTTCGCAATTGCCTGGTGCACAACCATCAGCATAATTTTTATACTTATTAAAAATGATATGTCTATAAAACCATTAATAGGTCAGCCCATAAGCCGGCTGGAAGGACACTTGAAAGTAACTGGTGCAGCCAAATATGCAGGTGAGTATAATGTATCGGATTTACTTTATGGCTATGTTGTAAACAGCACGATTACCAAGGGTAAAATCATCAGTATGAATAGCGATGAGATTAAAAAAATACCCGGTATAATAGAAATCTTTACTCACGAAAACCGGCCCTCATTGGCTTGGTTTGATATGCAATATTCGGATATGGATGCCCCTCCGGGATCTCCTTTTAGGCCACTACATAAACCCGAAATAAAATATAATGGTCAACCCATTGCATTAATCGTAGCCGAAACCTTTGAATTGGCCAGATATGCGGCCTCTCTTTTAAAGGCCGTTTACAAAGAAGAAAAGTTTTCAACCCATCTTCAGGCAAATTTATCGAAGGCCAGAAAACCACAACCCGGACTAGCAACCATGCTAAAACCACCACCACCAAAAGAAAAAGGCAATGTGGATTTAGCAATTAATGCAGCCGCTTTTACAGCAAAGGGAGATTTCACCCATGGTACTGAACATCATAATCCACTTGAGCTTTTTGCTACAACAACCGTTTATGAAGGTAAAGGCAAAGTAACCATTTACGATAAAACACAGGGCACTATAAATTGTCAATTATATGTTGGCAACGTTTTCGGCCTTCACTTTAAAGATGTGAGGGTAATCTCTCCATATGTTGGTGGCGCTTTTGGTGCTGGGTTAAGGCCACAATACCAGCTCTTTCTATCTGTAATGGCGGCATTAGAACTTAAAAGAAATGTTCGTGTAACATTGGATAGAAGCCAGATGTTTACTTTCGGACATAGACCGCCAACTATTCAAAAAACAACATTTGGCTCAGATGTAAATGGCAAAATAACCTCATTGTATCATGAAGCTATTGGGGAGACTTCTCTACATGAAGATTATACGGAAACCGTAGTGAATTGGGCACCAATGTTATATCCAAGCCCCAATTCTAAAATGGAATATAATTTGGTTCCGCTGGATGTGTTCACCCCTATTGATATGCGAGCACCTGGAGGCTGTACCGGCCTTCATGCCATAGAAAGTACTATAGATGATCTTGCACATCAGGCTGAAATTGATCCCATAAAATTTAGGTTGATTAATTATGCAGATCGGGATGAAAGTGTAAACCGTCCATATTCAAGTAAAGAACTAAGAGCCTGTTTTATTCAAGGTGCAGAAAAATTCGGCTGGGAAAACCGCAATCCAGAGCCAAGAAGTATGCGTAGAGGGAATAAATTAGTTGGCTATGGAATGGCCACAGGCGTTTGGGAATCTATGATTTTGCCCGCGAGAGCAGAAGCAATTTTAACTACCGAAGGAAGATTAATTGTAAAAAGTGCGGTAACCGATATTGGAACCGGTACGCTAACAGTAATGTCACAGATTGCTGCAGATGAATTAGGATTACCCCTTAGTATGGTTTCATTCGAATATGGTGATAGTAAAATGCCATTTGCACCAATTCAAGGCGGATCATTTACCGTTTCAACAGTAGGATCGGCAATTAAAGCTGCGGGAGAAGCAATGCGTAAAAAACTGCTAAAAATCGCTCAAAGACTTCCCAATTCAGCGTTCAAAGGTGCAGAACTAGATAATGTAGTATTTCAAAATGGATTTATCCGATTGAGGTTAAATTTATCAAAAGAAATTTCCATCAAAGATCTCATTCTAGCCAATGGGGGAAAGCCAATTAAAACGAAAAACTTCAATGTACCCAACCTATTAAAGCTTAAAAAACATTCGAGAGCAGCACATAGCGCAGCATTTGTAGAGGTTGAAGTTGATGAAGAACTGGGTATAATTAATGTAACCAGAGCTGTAACGGCTGTTGCTGCAGGAAAAATAATCAATCCGAAAACAGCCAGAAGTCAGATTTTAGGTGGAATGGTTTGGAGTATAAGTAAGGCTTTGAGAGAAGAAACCATTTCCGATCATCACTTTGGGAAATATATGAATCAAAATTTAGGGGAATATCATATTCCTGTTCATGCTGATATTCATGATTTGGATGTGATTTTTGTAGAAGAAAAAGATGAGATTGTGAACGAATTGGGAAGTAAGGGCATAGGCGAAATCGGTTTGGTTGGCATGCCGCCCGCTATTGCAAATGCTATTTTTAACGCAACGGGCAAAAGAATTAATGAATTTCCCATTCATTTCGATAAACTTTTGTAAGTTTTATATCTAAATTGCGAATATCAAAATGGTTATTACATCCCTACCCTAATGAAAGAGATCAAGGATATCATAAAAAGCTACGAATTGGCAGAAAAGGCAGGCTTAAAAACTGCACTTGCTACGGTTGTACGGGTAGAAGGATCTTCTTATCGCCGACCAGGGGCAAGAATGTTAATTTGCGAAAATGGACAATTAACAGGGGCCATAAGTGGCGGTTGCTTAGAAGGCGATGCGCTTAGAAAAGCACTTTTAGCCATTAATCAACAAGAAAATCGTTTGGTTACCTATGACAGTATGGACGAAGATGACGCTAAATTTGGTGTTCAGCTTGGCTGTAATGGCATTGTACATATTCTTTTCGAACCTATCATAAAGGGTGATGGTCTAAATCCAATCGCATTACTAAAAACCGCCAACGCCCGAAGAGAAAACTGCGTAATTTCGACTCTTTTTTCACTTGATGATAAAAGCCAACCGGGTTCGGTAATGTTGTTCAGAGAAAATGATTGTTTAGAAAAAGTTGCTGAAGAGGTTTCAGGCTCATTAAAAAATGATGCATTTGATGTATTAAAACTTAAAATGTCAAGATTTGAATCGTACGTTATTAATGGCCAAAACTTCGATGCTTTTCTAGAATTTATAACGCCACCCATTTCGCTAATTATTGCAGGTGCAGGTAACGATGTTCAGCCACTTGTAGAAATTGCATCCGTATTGGGCTGGCAAATTACTGTAGCAGATGGTCGGCAAACACATGCTACACTTCAACGTTTTCCAAACTCAGATCGAATATTGGTTAATAAGGCTGATGCCTTGCTCAATGAAATTGAAATAGATGAACGGACAGCGATTGTATTAATGAGCCACAACTATAATTACGATTTGGCAATATTAGCTGGATTATTGAAAATTAAAACGCCTTATATTGGTGTTCTTGGTCCGAAGAAAAAACTGATAAGGATGCTGGATGAACTTCAGATTGAAGAAAGTAGAGATCTTAGCCATGTTCACGGGCCTGTTGGACTGGATATTGGGGCAGAAACTGCTGAGGAAATTGCGATTTCGATCGTATCTGAAATTAGAGCCGTTTTTGCAGGAAGATCTGGAAAAACCTTAAGGGATAAAAATGCACCGATTCATGTTGGTGCAGAAAAACTCGAAAACTAATGGATACAGGAGTCATTATTCTTGCCGCCGGAAATTCGTCCAGACTGGGTCGCCCGAAACAATTGTTGGAGTTAAATGGAAAAACATTAATCTCACATGTAATTGAAGAAGCAGAAAACGCAAAAATTCAGGTCATTGCTGTGGTAACCGGATCAAATTCAGACTTTATCCAGCAGGAAATAAAAGATAAAAAGATTCTGATAGTGGATAACCAAAGCTGGGAAACTGGAATGGCTTCTGGCATAAATGCCGGATTATCAGCTTTGCTAAACTTCAACAATAAAATCGAAAGTATCATTATTTCAGTTTGCGATCAACCATTTATTAGCAGAACGATATTTGATTCACTTATTGATGCAAAAAACAATACCAATAAAGGTATTGTCGCCAGCCATTATCAAAATATAATCGGTACGCCAGTATTATTCGATAAAAAATACTTTGGCGATTTAAAAGGGTTAACTGGTGAAGAAGGTGCTAAAAAGATCCTTCACGTTTATCCAAATGATCTTGTTTCGGTTCCTTTTGAAAATGGGGAAATAGATATAGATACTCAATCAGATTACTTAAATTTACAGAACCATAAATAAGCGGGTAAACGTATGATAGAGGATTCATTTGGTAGGGTACACGATTATCTGCGCATCTCTTTAACAGATAATTGCAATTTTCGCTGTTTTTATTGTATGCCAGAAGAAGATTATGATTTTACACCAGCATCGAGATTGATGCAGACTGATGAAATTATCCGATTGGCAGAGATTTTTGTTGCTCAAGGGGTTAAAAAAATAAGACTTACTGGTGGTGAGCCTTTAGTTAGAAAAGATGCAGCCAAAATTATCGAAGCATTAGGCAAACTTCCCGTAGAATTAAACATTACAACCAACGGAACAAGAATTAATGAAATGTTACCTGTTTTACAAGCAGCAAACATTAAAAGCATAAACATCAGCTTAGATACTTTACAGCCTGAAAAGTTTTTTACGATTACCAGACGTGATGTTTTTCATCAGGTTAAAAGCAATATCGAACTTTTATTGCAACATAAAATTGGCGTGAAGCTAAATATGGTGGTAATGAAAGGCCTAAACGATAATGAAATTTTGGATTTTATCGCATGGACGAAATATAATCCCATTCAAGTTCGGTTTATAGAGTTTATGCCTTTTAGCGGAAACCGTTGGACCAGCAATAAGCTTTTTTCTCTTGAAGAAATTTTAGCTGTAATCGAAAAAGAATATACAATTCTTCCTGTTAAGGCTGCGCCACACGATACCGCTAAAAGCTTTATGGTCCCCGGCCACGATGGCTCTTTTGCTGTAATTAGCACAATGACATCTCCCTTTTGCAGCAGCTGTAATCGCATGCGCTTAACTGCCGATGGCAAACTTAAAAATTGTTTATTCTCAAAAGGAGAAACCGATCTTTTAACAGCTTTACGTGCCGGTGAAGAAGTTTTGCCCCTCATTAAATCTTCCATTTGGGCTAAAGAAAAAGAACTTGGCGGTCAACTTCATACACATTTTGAAAACATTGATGCCGAATTATTAATGAATAGAAGCATGATCACCATTGGTGGATAATCTTAATAAGGATGATAACTGTAGCCGAAGCTAAAGCCTTAATTGCCGAAAATATTTCTACGTTAGATGCGGTTAAATTACCTATAGAAAAAGCCAGCAGGCATATTTTAGCTGAAGATGTTTTTGCAATTGCTGATATTCCGGCATTCAGACAATCTTCTATGGATGGTTATGCGATTCGATTTGAAGATAAGGATTTACCTCTTTTCGTGCATGGAGAAATGGCTGCGGGTAGTTCAAATGCTTTAACTATTAAAAAAGGAGAAACTGCAAGAATTTTTACGGGCGCACCGCTTCCAGATGGCGCTGATACGGTAGTAATGCAGGAAAAGATTTCTTTAAATGATGGTAGAATATCCATCTTGGATGATCGCCTCCAAGTTGGGCTAAATGTTAGAGGAATTGGTTCAGAAATTAAGGCCAGTACATTGGCCATGCACAAAGGCAGTTTTTTAAGTCCGGCAGCAATAGGTTTTTTAGCAGGCATCGGAATTACAGAAGTTTCTGTTTACCCTTTGCCCACAGTTTCTATAATTGTTACCGGAAAAGAACTTTGTGCCCCTGGCGAAACACTTGGATTTGGGCAGGTTTACGAATCAAATTCATATTCACTAAAAGCTGCATTGGAGCAAGCCGGTATCTATAAAGCTGAAGTAATTAGTGCAGATGATGATCTTGAAATTTTGAGCGGGATTTTAGAACAAGCACTTAAAAAAAGTGATGTGGTTTTGCTTACCGGTGGCGTAAGTGTTGGCGACTACGATTTCGTTCTCGAAGCTTCTCGCCTGTGTAAGGTTAACCAGATTTTCCATAAAGTAAAACAGAAGCCGGGTAAACCGCTCTTTTTTGGAATGAAAGATAATAAACCCGTTTTTGGACTCCCAGGAAATCCTTCATCAGTATTAAGTTGCTTTTACAATTATGTATTGCCCGCACTTTATCAAATGGCTCACAAAAATAATCCAGTAAAAGAAATAAGTGCAAAACTGACTGACGCCTACCATAAACCTGCTGGATTAACCCATTTTTTAAAAGGCACTTATAAAGATGGTCTCGCAACCCCTTTAAGCGCTCAGGAATCTTTCCGTTTAAGTTCATTTGCATATGCAAACTGCTTGATCTGTTTAGATGAAGACAGCGACCACTTCGAAAAAGATACAACCCTAAATATTTTACTAATCCCTGAATAATCCTTTATGCAAGCAGAAATTTTACTATTTTTTAGTTTATTATTTATTGTTGCTTTTTTATATTCATCTGTAGGACACGGTGGCGCTAGCGGTTATTTGGCCCTAATGGCCATTTTTGCCATTTCGCCATTGGTTATGAAACCTACAGCTTTATTGTTGAATCTTTTTGTCTCTTCCGTTTCCTTTATTCAATTTTATAGAGGTGGGCATTTTAAATGGAAAACGTTTTGGCCTTTTGCACTGGCCTCCATCCCACTTTCTTTTGTTGGAGGTACAATGGCAATTGACAGCAACATTTACAAAAAGATTTTAGGTGCTTTATTACTAATTCCGGTTATTCGTTTTTTCTTTTTTAAAAACACCGACCCTAAAGATTTTAAGCATCCAAACTTTGCTTTATCCTTATTAATTGGAGGAATAATCGGCTTACTTTCGGGAATGATTGGTATTGGCGGTGGAATTATCCTCTCTCCGATTTTATTGCTTTTAAAATGGACAGATCAAAAACAAACCGCGGCCATTAGTGCAGCTTTTATATTTGTTAATTCCGTGGCAGGTTTGGGCGGTCAATTGGTTAAAGGAATTAATTTTAATAGCGATATGATTGCCTATGTTATTGTAGCCTTTATTGGCGGTTTATGTGGCGCCTATTTTGGAGCACTTAAATTTCCTCAAACTATACTTAAAAATGTATTGGCCTGCGTGCTCGCACTGGCTGCTTATAAATTACTTTTCACTTATGCATAATATGAAATATTTAATCATCGCAATTCTTTTCTTAAGCTTAAAGGTACAGGCGCAAGAAAGTAAACAATTTACTATTGAAGGCAAAGTTTTAAAACCCCTAGATGCAAATCTACAATCATTACAAGCCTATAAAACCATCAGTTTAGATAGTATGGTAATTTATAATCACCTACAACAGCGCAAAAGCAGCATCAAAAACATTAAGGGAGTACTACTTAAGGATGTACTTTCTAAAATCCAAATTGCAGAAGAATCGCCGAAAAAATTAAGCGAATATTACATCGTTTGTACGGCAACCGATAATTATAAGGTGGTATATTCCTGGAACGAAATTTTCAACTCAGATACCGGAAATCATGTTTTGGTATTGACCTCTTTTGATGCCGATCCCGTTAAAACCGAAAAAGGAAACATCGCATTAATTACACCAAGTGATAAAGCAACTGGAAGACGATTTGTAAAAGGATTGAGTAAAATCACTATTCTTCAGGTAAATTAGTATAATGGAAATCGAATTGTTAAGCTTTGGTAAAATAGCCGAATTTATAACCATTAAAAAACTAAGTATTGATGGGATTTCGGATACGGATGGATTAAAAAAATATCTGGAAGACAAATTTCCGCAGCTTAGCGAAATTAAATATAAACTCGCTGTAGACAAGCAAATCATTCAGAAAAATAGGATAATTACAGATCAGGCAACAGTAGCTATAATGCCTCCGTTTTCTGGCGGATAAACATTACGAATGGACACCGAAAGATACAATAGACAGTTAATTTTAAAGGGATTTGGAGAAGAAGCACAACAGAAACTTTCCAAAGCCAAAGTGCTGGTTATAGGCGCTGGTGGATTGGGTTGTCCGGCGCTACAATATCTGGTTGCTTCTGGTGTGGGTAAAATCGGTTTGGTTGATGGTGATGTTGTATCGTTAAGCAATCTGCATCGGCAATTACTGTTCAGCACAACGGATATTGAAAAATTAAAAGTAGATATTGCTGCTCAAAGATTAAATGCAATAAACCCTAATGTTAAACTCGAAACCTATTCGCAATTTATAACGCAAGAAAACGCCCTCGAGATTTTTTCCGAATATGATTTTATTATAGATGGTACCGATAATTTCGAATCTCGTTATTTGATTAATGATGGTTGTGCACTGCTAAAAAAGCCATTGGTTTTTGCCGCGGTTTCAGGCTACGAAGGTCAGCTTGCTGTGTTTAATATTGAAAGTTCGGTTGGTGAAAAAACAAATTATCGAGATCTATTTCCCATTCAACCAAACAAAGGAGAAATTCCAAATTGTGCGGAAAATGGAGTATTGGGCGTTTTGCCAGGAATAATCGGAACAATGATGGCTGCTGAGGCAATCAAATTAATTACCGGAATTGGAGAACCTTTGATTAATAAAATTTTAAATTACAATCTCCTAAATCAACAATTTTACGAGATAACCATCACCTCATCTCCATCGGGAACCTATAAACTACCCGAAAATGAGAATGAATTTTTAAAAATGAATTACAGTTTGGAATCTACACCTAATCAAGTTCTCGAAATAGATATAAAAGAGTTGGAAAATCTCCAGAAAAAAGACTCAACCCTTATAATAGATGTTAGAGAAACTTACGAAGTTCCTGTTTTAAATCCGCTAGATTACAAGCAGGTACCAATGTCAGTATTTCAGAGTTTTTTGAATCAGGATATCGAAGAAGAAAATATCGTTTTGCTTTGTCAGCATGGAATTAGAAGCCTAGCGGCCGCTGAATTTCTTCATGAAAAATATGGCGACAAGAAAAATATTTACAGTTTAAAAGGTGGTGTTATCCGCTGGAAAAATTATTTCACAAGTGCATCATGAGCGATAAAAAAATCAAGAATATATTTGTAAACGGCGCAATAAGCCCTTCGTTCATTTCAGAAAGTATTGCCAAACATAGCTCCAAAACAGAGATTGGCGGACATAGTATTTTTTTGGGTCAGGTAAGAAAAGATGAAATTGACGGAAAATCAGTTTCCGCAATAGAATACACCGCTTTCGAAGATTTAGCGCTTGAAAAAATGCACGAAATCCGAGAAAATATCTTCGAAAAATATCCACTTAGCTGCATGCACATTTACCAATCCTTAGGAAGGGTAAGTGCCGGAGAAATTTGTCTGTTCGTTTTCACTTCATCGGCTCACCGAAAACCTGCAATTAATGCATGCGAGGAAGTTGTAGAGCGTTTAAAAGCAGAATTGCCAATTTGGGGAAAAGAACTTTTTGAAGACGGGTCACATCAATGGAAAGAAAATAAATAACATGGTAAACATCACAGCCAAATCCAATACACTGCGAATTGCGATTGCTACAGCAACCGTACGCGTATCTAAAGTTGAAACGATTGAAGCCATTAAACAAAGAAAAGTACCTAAAGGCGATGTATTTGAATTTGCAAGAGCAGCTGGATTATTAGGCGTAAAAAAAACAAGTGATGTTATTCCAGATTGTCATCCTTTGCCTGTAGAATTCACCACCATTACTTACGAAATAGTAGATTTATCTGTTATTATTTCTGTTGAGGTGCACACCATTTATAAAACTGGAGTTGAGGTAGAGGCTATGCATGGTGCTGCGGTTACCGCTTTAACAATGTACGATATGCTTAAGCCGATTGATAAGGCAGTAGAAATAGAATCCGTTAAACTTTTAAAAAAATCTGGTGGCAAAACAGATTTCAACAAAGCAGATTTTGCAACCTTGAAAGCTGCCGTAATTGTATGCTCGGATACCATTTCTGCAGGTAAGGGAGAAGACAAATCGGGGAAGACCATAATTGCAAAACTAGAATCGTTCGGAATAGAAACCATTCATTATGAAATTATTGCTGACGATTTTGATTTAATACAAAACCAGGTTAAACAGATTTCAAAAAAGGTACAGCTTTTAATTTTTACCGGAGGGACGGGTTTATCGCCAAGAGATGTTACGTCTGATGCGATTTTGCCCTTAATTGAGAAACCAATAGAGGGAATAATGGAAACGGCAAGGCAATATGGTCAAAATCGAATGCCTTATGCCATGTTATCAAGAGGTGTTGCAGGCTTAATTGGCGAAACTTTGGTCATGACTTTTCCAGGATCAGTAAAAGGCGCAAGCGAAAGTATAGATGCCCTTTTTCCTCAAGTGCTCCATTTATTTAAGGTGATAAAGGGAGATCGTCATTAATGCAAGCGCATAATAATTAAAAAATATATCTTCCTAATATATACATTGTCGCACAAAAAGATAATTTTCTCGATTACGGATTCAAATAAAATCTTATCTATCGACATATATGATCTGAACCTTCGAATTTAGATCAGGAATCGCCACGTATTTAAAACATTTGGCTATAATTGCTAAGCCGAGAATCCAAACACTTTATACTTTCGTTTATGCATTAGTAAGTGTAACTTGCAAACCAAAGTAATTGTAAAATAAAACTTACTGATCCTGGAACTAAAGGTCTGCGAACATGAGTACAGCACCAAAATTCCATGAAATCAAAAGCAAAATTTCCTTGCTCTACCGGAGCTACATTCTATTCGGAAGTTAGAAAAAAGGTTAATACACATTTTAAAGATCATAACAAAAGTATCCATGCCAATATTGCGATGTGGTTTAAAGCGACTTTGTTTTTAGCCATATTCTTGTGCCTGTATCTTTCAATTTTACTTGCTCCACTAAACCTGATCATTTTAACAGGGATGGCAATTTTGCTTGGAGTTACTTCGGCCTTTATTGGCTTTAATGTTTGCCATGACGCCATTCACAACTCCTTTTCGAAACACAGATCGGTAAATCAGTTTTTTAGTTTTTTGTTTCACATGGTTGGCGCAAATCCCTATGTTTGGAACATTACGCACAATGTTGTTCACCACACCTACACTAATATACCTGGGCATGATGAGGATATTGAAGTTGCACCGGGTTTGATCCGTATTTCTGAGGATGATGAACTTAAACCCCATCAACGATTTCAACATTGGTATGCATTTCCACTTTATAGCCTGGCATCTTTATCTTGGATTTTTAGAAAAGACTACAAAAAATTCTTTCAAAAAAGTGTTGGCGCATGTGAAAGTAAGCATCCGCGAATCGAATACTTCAATCTATTCTTTTATAAAGCACTTTACTACTTTATGTTTATTGGCTTGCCATTATTAATTATGGATGTTGCCTGGTGGCAAATTACCATTGGTTTTATACTCTTGCATTTGGCACAAGGATTAACCATGGGATTGGTTTTTCAATTGGCACATGTAGTTGAGGGTACAATCTTTCCTTCGCCAAATATTCACGGAAATATGGAAGAAGCCTGGGCAGAACATCAGATGCGAACAACCGCTAATTTCGCTACACAATGCAAGTTTGCCGCTTTTTTCTTAGGTGGACTTAATAGACAAATTGAACATCACCTGTTTCCTAAGATTTGTCACATTCATTATGGCAAAATTTCTGTAATTGTAAAGCAAACCGCCTTAGAGTATGGAATGCCTTATCATGAAAGCACAACCTTTGGCGCTGCTTTGCGTTCGCACTATCTGGTTTTAAAGAAGATGGGAAGAGCAAACTAATGATGAATTAATTTATTCTAGCTGGAATAAATACCTAACTTATTTGTTAACGTTCGATTCATTTCTGTAAATTTCAAGAGCAAGCTCAAAATCTTTTTTGGCAACATGAATTTCCTTCACCTTGAGCGGCGAAGTATCGGGAGCGGTAAACAGTGTAATTTCTTTTTTAATATGACTTATTTCGTGTACTTGTAATATCTCTCTAAATTCTTCGGGTGTCAGCAAGAATTTCATGCAGGCATCGCTTTGAGTATAATAGGATTCTTTATTCATTTTTACAATAGGTTTCTCGCCCAAAAGCGCTGAAATCACTTTTATATTAATTAAATCCTCAGTAACATTATCATATTAATCTTCTTTCAGATTATTATAAAATTTAAGGATAGACAACAATAATTATTCTTCTATCTATAAAAGTTACAGCAAAGCACTTTTTATCGAAGAAATTAATTAATAACATCAACAATTCTTATAAATTAAAGTTTAATTTAATTACAAAAATTTAACAACCTGTAGTAGTAATTAGCCAATAACCACTTTAAAATTATCGTTTTCTACTTTCTAACGCAAATTGAAATGGATAAAACTACAGCCCTGTATAATCATGCTAATAATAAAAGTTGTTGACCTACTACAGCATAACCAAAATCAAGTTACCACTATTGTATTTAAATGAATGCACCTCAAATAACAAAACCTACCCGATAATCTTTTTACCGTCATAATGTACATTTAGGCTATAAAAAAAGGCTTTTTATGTAATAACTTGCAAGAATTATCCCTCAATTACTATAACCAAAATGAATATCCCATCGTTCTTTATAGGCATTTTTATGCTAATAACTTTTCATATAGAATCGCCCTCGATTACGACAAATCCGCATGTTGCAATCAATAGAGATTTTTTTAAAGATTCTAAATTTGTACATACAGCGTGGCTGGGCTTTCTACAATCAAAGGATACAAAAAGAGTAATCAGCAATGTTCCCATGTTTATTTATGAGAATAAGGCCGAAGGCTATGGTAAAATTGTTTGTGTACCAAAGGCCCCAGATAATTGGACAGCTAAGTTTAAGGGGAAAACCAAAGTCGAAAAAATATCGATCGGGAAAACCTTAACACAGGGAATTTTAAATAATTCTATTGGAGAAAAGGATTTTAATATTTATTCTTTTTTTACAAATGCCGATGATTTGTTGGCAAATCCTGATTTTTCAAAACCAAGTACTCCTAAATTTCCAAGTACAGTGTATATTTATATAAAAGCCGGAACCAAATGGAACATAATTGCGCAGAAGCTGATCAAAAATCTGGCTGAGTATAGCGATCTGCAATTTCGAACTGCAAATGGGGTAATTTAAGTTTATTGGAAAAGTAACTGACATAAAAAGCCCTTAGTTAAATCCTAAGGGCTTTAAAAATATAAGAAGTATATATAATAAAATCTAGTTGTGTAAAATATCTTCTAGCAAGGCATTAATGCCATTGATGAAGTGTATTTTGCCTTCATCAAAGGTTTCTGGAGATGAAAATTCTGTAATGATTTCATTCACTTCATTCTCTTTAACTTTCTCATCTATACCTTTAAATTGGCTAGCCAAGAAGTAAGAATTCATATCACCAAACCCCCTCAATTGCTTCACTTTAGCTAGAAAGGTATTTAACATTTGAACTTTATTGAGCGATTCCATACACAAACATAATAAAACCTATGATTAATACTACAGAAATTAAGCAAATTTGCCGATTTAATGATATTTATCAATAACTATTGATCAAATTACAAAAGGGCATAGTTTTATACTAAAATAATGGAGAGAGATTAACTCTAATCATGTTCATAAATCTCTTAGGCATTCACTCTTCGAGTCCTTATTGTTAAAAAAGTTTTCCACATTTTATTGCATAAATGTTGAATTTAAGATAAAATCATACTTTAAACAGTTTAAACCTATTTTTTGCTGTTCGGGTACAAAAAGTGCTTAAATTTTGATTTTAGGCACATTTAACTAAATTTGAAAAACATCAAAACCGAATTTATGTACCAATTAACAGTACCTGCAGACCAAGTTAATGAAGCTCTAAGTAAACATATTTTAGCTGATGGTTTCGACCTGACTTATGATATGGAAAAAAGTAACGGGGCATACATTTACGATTCTAAATATAACCGAACACTACTCGATTTTTTTACTTGTTTTGCTTCAGTTCCTTTGGGTTATAATCATCCTAAAATGATCAATGATGAAGCTTTTAAAACCAGCCTTCTTCAGGCAGCAATTGCCAATCCATCGAATTCTGATGTATACACACAACAATATGCCCAGTTTGTTAAAACGTTCTCCAAAATTGGCATTCCGGATTACTTGCCACACGCATTCTTTATTGCAGGCGGTGCATTAGCTGTCGAAAATGCGATTAAAGTAGCTATGGACTGGAAAGTGCAGAAAAATTTTGCAAAAGGCTATTCAGAAGAAAAAGGATTTAAAGTCCTTCATTTCGAACGTGCTTTCCATGGGCGTACAGGTTATACCTTAAGCTTAACCAATACGCTACCCGATAAAACAAAATGGTTTGCCAAATTTGATTGGCCGCGTGTAAGTATTCCTGAAGTTAAATTTCCATTAGAAGGAAGCAATTTAGACCATGCCATCAAAACCGAAGAAATCTCTATTGCTCAGGTAAAAAAGGCTTTTGCAGAGAACAAAGATGAAATTTGTGCAATAATTATTGAACCCATCCAATCAGAAGGCGGAGATAACCACTTACGCGAAGAATTTTTAATTCAATTAAAAACCTTGGCTGATGAAAATGAAGCATTTTTAATTTACGATGAGGTACAAACAGGAGTTGGTTTAACGGGCAAATTTTGGTGCCACCAGCATTTTAGCGAAAAAGCAAGACCGGATATTGTTGCCTTTGGCAAGAAAATGCAGGTTTGCGGAATTTTGGTTGGCAATAAGGTTAATGAGGTTGAAACCAATGTATTTAAAGTTCCAAGCAGAATTAATTCTACCTGGGGTGGTAATCTGGTTGATATGGTACGTTCTACACAAATTCTTCAAATTTTGGAAGAAGATAGCCTTTGTGAAAATGCAGCGAAACTTGGTACTTATTTGAAAGATAATCTTTCAAAACTTTCTCAGAAATATGATATAATGAGCAATGTTCGTGGACGAGGCTTACTTTGTTCATTTGATTTTCCAAGCAAGGAAATGAGAAATAACTTCATCAGCAAAGGCATAGAAAATAATGTGATGTTTTTAGGCTGTGGTGATAAAACCATCCGCTTCCGCCCTGCCCTTTGTATAGAGCAAAAACATATTGACGAAGGCTTGACAGTTATGGAAAAAATATTGCCTTTATTGTAAGCATGAGCAGAAAGTCCCTATTCTACATTCTTATTATTGGTATTTTAATTCTGATTTTTTTTATTGTAAAAGATACGCTTAACCAGCCCGGAATTGATGATATGAAGTCTGGGTTTAAGGAGATTGTAAAATACAGAAATGCGAACAATACAGGGCCAGTGCAAAGAATTTACGTAGTTACAGTAAAAGACAGCATTTGGAAAGAAATGGAAGATTACGGAAATATTATGCCCCACACAAAATATGGCAATACCAAAGTTTACTTTTTTATGGAAAATACCAACGTGCCTAAAAAGTTGGAACCAGGAGAAGTAAACTTTGATCCTCAATATAATAAATCGTGTATAGCGCTATACGAAAAAAGTGCAATGAGCCAGGTAGCATTCAATAAGCATCCGTTCTAAAAAATATTTTAGGTTGCTTATAGCTATTCTTCACTTCCACGCAGTAGGCATAAAGATTCTTAACCTGATCTGTTTCATCAAAAGACCGTTTTTTTTTTGGAAATGAGCGGTTTGGAACTTTTCGCCTTTTCAGCCCCGCTTTTCCTCCTGCCAATTGAAGAAATTGGCATCCGTTCCAATCGGGTTTATAAACAAAGTTTAGTGCCTTTGGGAAGGTCGCTCAACAATTATAAAAACGATTTTATTCATTAATTGATGGTCCACAACTCAAAATTCATCAACTAAACGAATGCTGAAAATCCGGTTATAGCCCTACCCACAATTAATGTATTAATTTCTTTAGTGCCTTCGTAAGAGTAAATTGCTTCGGCATCTGCCACAAATCTCGCCACATTATATTCTAATAAAATTCCGTTTCCACCCATAACTTCACGAGCCTTACTCACTACATCACGAGTTCTTAAAGAGCAAAAAACTTTGGCTAACGATGCATGTTCATCTTTTAATAAGCCTTGATCCTGTAATTGGGATAAACGAAAACACAGGGTTTGCATTGCTGTTAAATTAGATAACATCTCAACTAAATGATTCTGAATCAGTTGAAATGAAGCAATTGGTTTTCCGAATTGTTTTCGAGTTCGGGTATATTCCAAAGCATTTTCATAAGCCCCTCTGGCACAGCCAACAGCCTGCCAGGCAACACCAGCTCTAGTCATTTGTAAAACTTTGGCTGTATCTTTAAAAGAATTTGCATTTTGTAACCGGTCTGCTTCTTCAACTTCGCAATTTGTTAGCGTAATAATCCCGTTCTGCACAATCCTAAGTGCCATTTTATCCTGCATTTTTTCTACTGCAAATCCCGGATTATCTTTTTTAACAATAAAACCCTTTACCGCATTGCTGTCTTCATCTCTAGCCCAAATAATTAAGATATCTGCAAAAGTTGCATTCCCTATCCACTTTTTCTGACCATTTAAAACCCATTTATCCTCTATTCTTTTACAGGTTGTTGTTAAGCCGCCTGCAGCAGCAGAGCCAACTTCAGGCTCGGTTAATCCGAAGGCACCGATAATCTTAAACTGTTGCATTAGCGGAAGCCACTGTTGTTTTTGAGCTTCCGATCCACATAGGTAAATAGAACCCATTGCCAACCCACTCTGAACGCCGAAAAAAGTGGATATTGAGGTGTCAATCCGAGCCATTTCCATAGCTAAAATTCCTTCCATCAAATTGGATTTACCCGGACAGCCGTAACCTTGATAAGTTAAACCACAGATATTTAATTCTGCCAGTTTTGGAATTATTTCGAAAGGAAATTCAGCCTTGTTCCAATAATGATTTACGATTGGCTTTACTTCTTTTTCTAAAAAGGCTCTAACTTTAAGTTGCAATTCTCTGTCTTCATCTTTAAGTGCTTCGTCTCCCAAATGATAGAAATCACCTTCGATAGGTGGCAATTCCTTCTTTTTTCCAGAGCCGCCCATCATTTTCATCATCCCTTGAATTTGTTTGTCATCCAGACTTGAGATGGTTTCAACCATTTTTGGAAGATCAACTTTTTTAGACAAAGCCTCTAACTTGTCGAAATCTACGTGTTTAAAAAGATTGTAAGCATTTTTAAGTGAAGAGAATATATTCGCCATTATTATTCGTTTTAAGAGTAACAAATAACTGCTGGTTTTGTTGCATCCACATTTTTGCTATGCTATTGTTCACAAAATCCTTAGATCTAAAGAAACCTTAAATCATCCAATATATATAGCAATCCGATTAATCAAGAAAAAAATAGGATGAAATTTTCGCCAACAAAAATTGTGATGTTCTATGATGTCTTAGGTGGTAGATTAAAAAAATTACCTATTTCAAATTGAACAAATTATCTACGCCCAATAACTTTCTCGAGGTAAAACCTTCTCCAAATGTTGCACCAATACTTTTTCCAAATTCTCTAGATCTGGCAATAAAGCTTTCGAAAAATTCCGGAGAAGATATATAGGTATTTAACCCCTCAACGCCTGGTGTAAAAAACTGCGTTTTAAATGCTTGAACAGATTTAATTTTGGCATCCATGTGATCGGTGATATCAACAATTATATCTGGTTTAATGTATCGATCTTGAATATATTGAAGCAATAATCGCGGACGGTGGGCTTCTTGTTTTATATGATCTATTTCGGTTTCTATTTTAGGTAAGCCAGATAAAAACACAGAATCGTAAACCAAATCTCCGGCTCTACCATGATCAGGGTGGCGATCTTCCAAAGCATTACTTAAGATAATTTCTGGTTGATACTTTCTAATCATCTTGATAACCTCTAAACGATGAGGTTCATCATTTTGAAAGAAACCATCTCTAAATCTTAGATTTTCACGAGCGTGTAAACCCAAAATCTTTGCCGAATCCGCAGCTTCCTCGTCTCTGGTTTCTGCGGTTCCGCGGGTTCCAAGTTCGCCTCTGGTCAAATCTACAATTCCTACTTTTTTACCTAATGCAATATGCTTCAAAATGGTTCCCGAACAGCAGAGTTCTGCATCATCAGGGTGTACGGCAATTACTAAAATATCTAATTTCATGTGTTTAATTTCGAACAAATTTGTCAAGATTTAAAAAACTCGATCATTCTTTAGTTCATTCATTATCTATATCCAGCAAACGCTGAACTTTCTTTTTAATCTTTGAGCTCAAAGGTTTTGTAAAAGGAAAGAAAAAATCTACAAGCTCACCATTTTTGTTGATAAGGTATTTATGAAAATTCCATCTCGGTTTTGAACTTAATTTTCCATTCTGCTTTTTATCACTTAAAAATTGATATAATGGATGAACCTGAGCGCCACGAACCATAATTTTATCAAAAACAGGAAATTTCACACCGTGATTAATCTCACAAAATGCGCTAATATCCGATCCATTAAGTGGTTCCTGCTTTCCGAAATCGTTAGTTGGAAACCCTAAAATTTCAAAATCAGAATTGTTAATTTCGTCTTTGAGTTGCTGAAGCTCTTTAAGTTGAGGCGTAAATCCACATTCAGAAGCGGTATTTACAATTAAAATGACTTTATTTTTAAAAGCAGATAACGGTTGTTCTTCACCATTAATTTTCCTGACTTTGAATGGGTAAATATTCGGAACGCTCTCCTGCATTTGTTTATTGATAATATCCAGAGGTACGAATAATGGATTCTATATCTCTATCTTGATTAGGATCGTAAGTGCTTTTTAAATTATGGCCTACAACTCGGGCTACAATCTGATAAGAAAACGCTGCGAAGCCACCTTTGGTCTGTTTAACTATATCGTAGGTTGTTCTTCCAACTTCACGATCTATGAGCTTGGTTAAAATTTGTCCCTGTGTTATGGTTAACTCTTTGATTTCGCGGTTAAACATGTCTTTTATTTCATTATCACAGGCTTTAACCAATTGCTTTTGTTCTTTTTTCTCAGGTGTTCTTGCCAAATCCTGTTCCAATTGCTCATATCTGCGCTTCGCAAATAAGGCATAAGGCATTACCTTTAAAACATTGTAACGCAAACGGTTGTAAGCAGCCTGCTCTGCCGGCGATTTCCAAATTCTGGCAGCCATAATTTGAACATCATTAAGCTGCATCCACGGAATCATTACACCATTATCATTTGTAGAGGCAACTCGTATTGTATCGGCTTTGCCCATTTTCGGAAAAACTGGCGCAACAGGATCTTGTGCTTTTAGCGAGATGCTAAAAATCATTACAAAACACAGAAAAAAGAGCCCTTTAAATTTCATAAATTTATACTTTTACAAAGTTAGGTGTTATTTCATATATTAGGTGTTTCACAAAACTAATATAGGTTTTATTCATAAATAAGACGCAATTTTTTACGCAAAAAATACAAATGAAAACAGAGTTAGTGATTGATTTAGAGGCGGAAAAACAGGAAATTCTGAAAAGATACAGGGCATTATTACGGGCAAGCAAGTCTACTTTACAAAAAGGAGACAAAAAAGAAATCCGAAAAGCCTTTGATATGGCCTTAGAAAGTCATAAAGACATGCGCCGAAAATCCGGCGAACCATACATTTACCACCCCATTGCAGTAGCGCAAATTGCTGCAGAAGAAATTGGCTTGGGTACAACTTCTATTGTCTGTGCACTTTTACATGATGTTGTTGAAGATACAGATATTACCTTAGAAGACATCGAACGCGAATTCGGCAAAAAAACAGCCAAAATTATAGATGGCCTAACCAAAATTTCAGGAGTTTTTGATACCAACAGCTCCCTGCAGGCCGAAAATTTCCGAAAAATGTTGCTCACCCTAGCGGATGATGTTCGGGTAATTCTGATCAAACTAGCAGATCGTTTACACAACATGCGAACTATGGAGTTTATGCCTCGCCATAAGCAGTTAAAAATCGCTTCGGAAACGATTTATTTGTACGCTCCGCTTGCACATCGTTTGGGTTTATATGCCATAAAATCAGAGTTAGAAGATCTTTCGATGAAATATCTTGAGCCTGATACCTATAAATTTGTTGCCAAAAAATTAAATGAGAAAAAGGCAGAACGTGCCATGTTTATCAAAAAGTTTGTGGAACCAATTGATGAAATTGTACATGAACAGGGCTTAGTTGCAGATGTATATGGAAGACCAAAATCTATCCATTCCATTTGGAATAAAATGAAGAAAAAAAATATTCCTTTTGAAGAGGTTTACGATCTTTTTGCCATTAGGATTATTTTGGATAGTCCGCCGGAAAATGAAAAAGCCGATTGCTGGAAAGCCTATTCTATCGTTACGGATTTATACCGCCCAAACCCCGACCGTTTACGTGATTGGGTTTCGTCTCCAAAGGGAAATGGTTACGAAAGTTTGCATACAACGGTAATGGGTCCCCGCGGACAATGGGTTGAGGTACAAATTCGTACGCAAAGGATGAATGAAATTGCTGAAAAAGGTTTCGCGGCACATTGGAAATACAAAGAATCTAGTAACGATAACGGTTTGGATCAATGGATTCAGAAAGTTAGAGAAATGCTGAGCAATCCCGAGGCAAATGCACTCGATTTCCTGGATGATTTTAAAATGAATCTTTTCTCTGACGAGATTTTCATTTTTACACCAAAAGGATCTTTAATTCAGTTACCATTAGGTGCAACTGCCTTAGATTTTGCTTTTGAAATTCACACTGGAGTTGGCGCAACCTGTATTGGCGCAAAAGTAAACCACAAATTAGTTCCCATTTCCTACAAACTTCAAAACGGCGATCAGGTAGAAATTATTACCTCAAATAAGCAAACCCCTAAAGAAGATTGGCTTAATATTGTGGTTACGGCGAAAGCTAAGTCAAAGATTAAATCTTCCTTAAAAGAAGAAAAAAGAAAGATTGCCGATAATGGAAAAGAGATTTTAGAACGCAAACTGAAATCGCTAAAGATTACTTACAATACCGATAATCTTCAAAAAATAAGTTACTTTTTTAAACTTCCATCAACACAAGAGCTTTTTGTAAATGTTGCCCTGGGCAAAATTGAACTTAAGGACATTAAGGAATATTTAAGTAGCGAGAAAGAGGTAGAAAACCGCGGACCTGAACGCCCGGAAAACCTTTCTGTAGATGGAATTAAAAATAAAATTAAGGGTGGCGAATCTGATATTTTGTTAATTGGTGAAGACATGCAACGTATTGATTATACACTTGCAGCCTGTTGTAATCCAATTCCCGGTGATGATGTTTTCGGTTTTATTACGGTTAGTGACGGCATTAAAATCCATAGAACGAATTGCCCAAATGCTACACAACTGATGGCTAATTATGGCTATCGCGTGGTTAAGGCCAAATGGAACAAACAACAAGAACTTACTTTTTTAACCGGATTAAAAATTGTTGGTATTGATGATGTAGGCTTAATCAATAACATTACAAGAGTAATTTCTACCGATTTTAAGGTTAATATGCGGTCGATTACGGTTGATACTAATGATGGTATTTTTGAAGGCTCTATTATGATTTTCGTTAACGATACCGAGCATTTGGAAAACCTGATTAAGAATTTATTAAAAGTTAGAGGCGTTACCGGAGTAACAAGGTTTGATGCATAAAAAATAGGAAAGATATTAGACCGAGGTCCGAAAGTCAGGAGTTTGAATTGGAGGATTAACAGCCAAATGATATTTAGCTTTCGATTAAGAGCTAATATCTTTTGACTATCGACTTTCAGACCTCTAACTAATTACCAAATCTGTGTAATCATTTAATCGGTGTAATCATTTTTCAAAACAATTTACCTACCTTTGAAAGGAGTTAGAAAACTATGTCTGAACAAAAAACAAATGAGCTCGTTCGCAAGATTTTTGAGGCTTATTTAGAAAACAAAAATCTACGTAAAACACCAGAGCGTTTCGCCATATTGGAAGAAATATATTCTAGAAACGATCACTTTGATGTAGAAACCCTTTACATCCACATGAAAAACCAAAAGTATCGTGTAAGTCGTGCTACGGTTTATAATACTTTAGAGTTACTAGTTTCGTGTGATTTAGTTACCAAGCACCAGTTTGGTAAAAACATGGCACAATTCGAAAAATCTTATGGCTATCGTCAACACGATCACGTAATCTGTATTGAATGTGGTAAAGTGGTAGAATTTTGCGATCCACGCGTACACCAAATCCAGACTATGGTTGGTGATCTTTTAAAATTCGATATTAAACACCATTCGCTAAATATGTACGGTTTCTGTTCTGACTGTAGCGTATCTAGAAAAGTGAGTGAAAATGCTGCTGCAGCAAAACTTGAATCAAATTAAATCAATCCAAAATAATAAAACCCGCTTAATTTTTTAATAATGACGCAAGTAGATGTACTTCTCGGCCTACAATGGGGCGATGAAGGAAAGGGAAAAATCGTTGATGTTCTAAGTCCAAAATATGATCTTATCGCCCGTTTTCAGGGTGGGCCAAATGCCGGACATACATTGGAATTTGATGGTAAAAAATTTGTTCTGAATACCATCCCATCAGGAATCTTTAACGAAAAAACCATGAACCTTATCGGTAACGGTGTAGTTATCGATCCGATCATATTAAAAAGAGAACTTGATAATTTAAAAAAGGCTGGTCATGATCCAGTTGCTGAAGGCAAATTAGTTATTGCCCGTAAAGCTCATTTAATCTTACCTACTCACCAATTACTGGATGCAGCGAACGAAGCTAGAATGGGTAAAAATAAGATTGGATCAACCTTAAAAGGTATTGGCCCAACTTATATGGATAAAACTGGACGTAATGGTTTACGTGTTGGTGATACCACCTTGCCAGATTTTAAGGAGCGTTATGCTAAATTAGTAGAAAAACATACAGAAATCCTTTCTCATTATGAAGGTTTTGAATATGAATTGGCAGAGAAAGAAGCTTCGTTTTTTGAAGCTATCGAATTCTTGAAAAGCATTCCTCACGTAGATAGCGAACATTTCGTAAATGGCTATTTGAAAGAGGGAAAAGCGGTTTTAGCAGAAGGTGCCCAAGGTACTTTATTAGATGTTGATTTCGGTTCATATCCTTTTGTAACCTCAAGCAATACAACAACTGCTGGTGCTTGTACTGGTTTAGGTATTGCGCCGAATAAAGTTGGTGCTGTTTACGGCATCTTCAAAGCTTATTGTACTCGTGTTGGTGGTGGTCCTTTCCCTACAGAATTAGATAACGAAGTTGGAGAAAACCTACGTGCCTTAGGTCATGAATTTGGTGCAACTACAGGCCGTGCCCGTCGTTGTGGCTGGATCGATCTACCTGCACTAAAATATGCAATCATGTTAAATGGTGTTACCGAGTTAATTATGATGAAAGCTGATGTTTTAGATACTTTCGATACCATTTATGCTTGTACACACTACGAATATAATGGCGAAACAATCGATTATATGCCTTACGACATTATTTCAATCGAACCAACGCCAGTTTTGAAAGCCATTGATGGTTGGGCAACCGATGTTACAAAAATCACTTCAGTTGACGAAATTCCCGCAAAATTAACAGCTTATATCGAATACTTAGAAAAGGAGCTAGAAGTGCCAATTAAATTCCTTTCAGTAGGACCAGATAGAGCACAGACTTTAGAATTACGTTAATCCATGCTCGTCATCTCGATCATAACGGAGAGATTTGTGTAATGGTTAAATATTAAACTAAAACAAAAAGCAATCCATATTGGGTTGCTTTTTGTTTGTAACATTGTTTTAAGGCAACCTAATCCATACCTTCTCCAGAGCCAATCAAACCATGCTTAACTAAAGTTAGAGAAATTTGAAGATTCTACTAAGCGAGCTTTCCACTTAAGCTGGGTTTAGTTACCTTTGTTCAGCTTGAAAAACCAACAAAATTTTACCGATTTTAAGTACAAGGCATTGAACTGGGCAAACCAGTTTGATGTTTGTTGTTTTCTGGATTCAAATCAATATAAAGACGATTATTCAGAGTTTGATTTTCTATTGGCAGCAGATTTTCAGTTCGAATTAAAATCATCTAGTGTAAATTCATTTGAAGAATTAAAAGCATTTTATGAAGCACATCAACAGTGGACTTTCGGTTTCTTTGGTTATGATCTAAAAAATCAAATTGAAGACCTCTCTTCTAATAATCAGGATGGGCTGGAATTTCCCGACCTCTATTTCTTCATTCCAAAATATCTCATTGCTTACAAAGATGGGCTTACGGAAGTTTTAATTGGTGACAACTCCATTTTGAATGATATCGAAAATTTTGGGCAAATCCGCATAAAAGAAGACAAAAAATTAAATCTCAAAGCCAGATTATCAGAAGCAGAGTACATTAAAAAAATCGATTCCCTAAAAGAAAACATTTCAAGAGGCGATATTTACGAGATTAACTTTTGTCAGGAATTTTTTGCAGAACATGCAAAAATAGCCCCTGTAGAAACCTTTAAAGCATTAAATCAATTATCACCCACCCCTTTCGCTGGTTATTTCAAAGTTAGGGATCATTATATTTTATCTGCCACGCCAGAAAGGTTTTTATGCAAGAGGGGAAACAAATTAATTTCACAACCTATAAAAGGCACAGCCAAACGAAGTCCTGATCCAGCAGAGGACCAAGCAATTAAATATTCTTTGAGAAGTGATATTAAAGAGCAGGCTGAAAATGTAATGATAGTAGATTTAGTGCGCCATGACTTAACAAAATCTGCCATTAAAGGTTCTGTTAAGGTAGAAGAACTTTTCGGAATCTATACTTTTCCACAAGTTCATCAAATGATTTCGACCATTAGTTGCCAGCTCAATCCAAACGTTCATTTTATTGATGCAATCAAAAATACCTTCCCAATGGGATCAATGACTGGAGCACCAAAAGTTAAAGCCATGCAGTTGATTGAACAATACGAAGAAACAAAAAGAGGTATTTTTTCAGGATCATTCGGTTGTATAAATCCAAACGGAGATTTCGATTTTAATGTTATAATTAGAAGTATCCTATATAATTCAGCGTCAAAATATCTTTCTTTTCAGGTTGGTGGGGCCATTACCTATCAATGTGATGCAAAAAAAGAATATGAGGAGTGTTTGCTTAAGGCTAGTGCGATTCTGAAGGTGTTAGGTGATCATTAGTCATTGGTCATTGGTCATTGGTTGAAACAATAACCAATGCATTTGATTATCCATAAAATAAAAAAGGTAGAAAATTATGCTCAGAGCAAACTTTCTACCTTTATTCATCTATTATTAAGCCTTATTTTTTATAATATTGTTGTGCTTCTGGTAAATATTTTTGAATCTGAGCAATACGTGTAGCATCACTTGGGTGCGTACTTAAAAATTCGGCAGGTTTTTGCGCATTTGCAGATGCCGAAGCCATTCTATTCCAAAAGCTTACAGATGACTGTGGATTATATCCAGCCATTGCCATAAATATCAATCCTAATCTATCTGCTTCTAGCTCCTGATTACGAGAATACTTTAACATCGCAATTGGTGCTCCAACCCCATAAAGGGTATTAAATGTAGATTGTGCTTTAGGGTTTTTAGATAGAGCAACGCCACCAGCGGTTCCAATTCCTTGGGCAACCATTTCTTGCGACATACGTTCTGCAGAGTGCCCTGCAATTGCATGGGCAATCTCATGCCCCATAACAGTTGCCAAACCTGCGTCATCTTGAGTAACCGGTAGAATGCCCGTGTAAACAACAATTTTTCCGCCTGGCATACACCAAGCATTTTTTTCATTATTCTGAACAACGTTAACTTCCCACTTATAATCCTGGATTAAGTTTCCGTAGTTATTATTGTTCATGTAAGTTTGTACAGCAGTAATTAAACGGCTTCCTATTGTTTTAACCTTTAATGCCTGTGCATTTGATGCTGGCAAAACGGCTGTTTTATTTTCAGTTAAGAATTCGCTATAAGCCTGAAAAGCCATCGGTAAAACTTGGTCGTTGCCAACTAAATTTAACCTACTACGCCCAGTTAAAGGAACCGTAGAACAAGAATTAAATAATAGCAAACCCGCAACGCTAGCGGTTAGTAATAACTTTTTCATAAAAAATATGGTTTTAAATTGCTCCGAATAAATCGTAAGTAATGTAGTAACATTTACCTTACAAATAAGTTTCAAAGTTGATGTGATTTGTTAATTAATTAGTTTTTTTCCTAAACAAATACACTTTGGATTCCTTGCCCTTAAGCAATCTTTCGAGGTTTTTTTGGTGGGTAACTAAAATCAGAATACAAACAACCATCCCATAGAGCACTTCAGATTTTATGGAGACCTGAAACAGGAAAACAACACTCAACGGAAATGTAAATCCTGCACATATCGAACTCAGTGAAACGTATTTAGTTAATAATAATATGACCACAAAAACCAGAACACAAAGCATAGATGCTTCGAAATTAACTGCCAAAATCATTCCAAAAAGTGTAGCAACACCTTTACCACCCCTAAAACCAGCAAACACCGGAAACAAATGCCCCATCACTGCAGTTACACCGAGGGCCAATTGATAGTTAACAAAAACAACAGAATTTTGTGGCCCAGTTACAGACATTCCAATTAAATAGGCAAGATTGGTCGCTGTATAACCTTTTGCAATATCTATGATCATTACAGCAATACCGGCCTTTTTGCCCAGAACCCTAAAGGTATTTGTAGCACCGGCATTACCGCTTCCATATTCTCTAACATCAACGCCATAGAAAGCCTGGCCTAACCAGACAGCCGTTGGTATCGACCCAAAAAGGTATGCAAGCAATAGAGCGCTGAGAGAATAAACCGTGACCATAGCCTACAATGATACAAAAAATAAGCCTTTTATTAAGCAGCCTACCATGTTAATATGCTTTTAAGCTGATATCTAAACTCTTAACCGAATGGGTTAACGCACCCATCGAGATATAATCTACGCCACAATCTGCATATTCTTTTACATTCTCTTCGGTAATGCCTCCTGAAGCCTCAGTAATAAACTTTCCATCGATTAATTTTACAGCTTCTCTAAGTTTATCAAAACTGAAATTATCAAGCATAATCCGATCTACTCCACCTATTTCCAAAACTTGGGTTAGTTCCTCAATATTCCTCACCTCAAATTCAATTTGTAGAGATTTTTGCTGATCGGATAAATATTTTTGAGCAGATTTAATTGCATTTGAAATGCCACCTGCATAGTCTACATGATTATCCTTTATTAAAATCATATCATATAAACCGATTCTGTGATTTACACCCCCTCCTATCCTAACCGCCCATTTTTCTAAATAGCGTAAACCTGGAGTTGTTTTTCTGGTATCTAATATTTTTGTTTTGGTATCTTTTAAAAGCGCAACAATATGATTAGTCTTAGTCGCAATACCACTCATTCTTTGCATGCAATTTAAAACCAAACGTTCGGCAATTAAAATAGAATGTGTACTTCCACTTACCGTTAAGCCAATATCTCCAACTTTTACCTGATCTCCATCTTTTAACAGAACCTCTACTTTTAAATTTGCATCTACAACTTTAAAAATTTCAAGAGCAAGTTCTACACCAGCTAAAATTCCATCTTCCTTGATGATAAGCTTTGCTTTACCCTGAGTGTCAGCAGGAATGGTTGATAATGAAGTGTGATCGCCATCGCCAACGTCTTCAGCAAGCGCATTTTTTATGAATTGATCTATAAGTTCTTTGTCCAAAACAAGTTATTTGATCGCAAAAATAAGAATTATTTATCAGCAGACAATTGCCCAACAAGCTTAAAAGTTAATTTAAAGGCTTCATTTAAGAAATAAAAATTGGTTTAATCTTTAGCGGGCTCTATGCGCAGCTCTGTAATTAAAAAGTTGGTATTAAACTTTTTCATGGTAATTGAAACACGGAAAGTTTCTTTAGATGTACTTAAAAGAATAACTCCAAAACGGTAATTTGGATTGGTGTTAATTTTATGGAAAATACTCGTTTTTACCGGCGGATGTTTGATAAAAAAATCTTTCAAAATCTGTTCACCCTGTGCTTTAGAGTATACATCCTCTTCATCAATAATGATCAATTCTATTGTCGAAGCAAAATTTTTAGCAATTTCTTTCGAGTTGCTAGATTTAAAATACGAAGATAAATCATCTATAATATCAGCCTGAATGGCTGTAGAACGGTATAATGACGACAAACTAATAACTAGTAAAAATAAGCTCCGGATCATTTCTGCATTTTATACAGAACCCTACAGCTAAAATTATGCCATTAGCTTATCAAAAAAAGGATTTCTTAATTTGTATAACCTTCAATAAAGCTATATTTGTGATGTAATAAATACTAAAACATGTTCCATATGAGAATGTTTTAAAAATGTTTGATAATTACAGTATTACTTCTGATAAAATTACGAAAGGTAAATCGAAGGATAAGATTTTTAGCTTTTGAGCAATTGTTATCATAAAAACAAAAACTAATGACAAATAAAAAACTTGCACTTATTATTTTAGATGGCTGGGGCTACGGAAAACAAGACAACTCTGATGCTGCTTATGCTGCTAATACTCCATTTTTTGATTCACTGTTACAAAAATATCCTAATTCAAAGCTAGAAGCTTCTGGCGAGGCTGTGGGTTTGCCTGCAGGCCAAATGGGAAATTCTGAAGTTGGTCACATGAATTTAGGCGCTGGCAGAGTTGTTTATCAGGAATTGGGAAGAATAAATAAAGCAATCACAGACAGAGAATTACATAGCCATCCTGTTTTGTTAAGTGCTTTTGATTACGCAAAGAAAAATAATAAAGCTGTTCATTTTATTGGGTTGGTTTCCAACGGTGGTGTTCATGCACATATAGAACATTTAAAAGCTTTATGTGATGCTGCTGATGAAGCCAACGTTGAAAAAACTTTTGTACATGCGTTTCTTGATGGCAGAGATACCGATCCAAATTCTGGCTTAGATTTTATTGGCGATTTACAAAACCACATTCAAAACTCAAATGCAAAGCTTGCCACAATGGTTGGTCGTTATTTTGCAATGGATAGAGATAACCGTTGGGAACGCGTAAAAAAAGCTTACGATGTGATGGTTAACGGAATTGGAGAAAAAACTCAAGATGCCTTAGCTACAATTAAGAAATCATATGATGCTGGAGTAACGGATGAGTTTTTACAACCGGTTGTGTTAACAAAAAATGATGGTACGCCTGTAGCAACTATTCAAAATGATGATGTAGTAATTTGTTTCAATTTCCGTACAGATAGAGGCCGTGAGATTACAACGGCCCTAACGCAAAAAGACTTTCCAGAACAAGAAATGTACAAATTGCCATTGTATTATGTTACAATGACAACCTATGATGAAAGTTTTGAAAAAGTAAATGTTGTATTCACTAAAGATGATTTAAGTAAAACTTTAGGCGAGGTATTGGCAAGCAATCAAAAAAATCAAATCCGCATTGCAGAAACAGAAAAATACCCGCACGTAACATTCTTCTTTTCAGGTGGCAGAGAGTCTGAGTTTGAAAATGAAAAACGCATTTTGATTCCTTCGCCTAAAGTAGCCACCTACGATTTGCAACCAGAAATGAGCGCTGCAGGAATTACGGAAGCCATTACATCCGAAATGGAAAGTGGCTGGGCCGATTTTATCTGTTTAAATTTTGCCAACCCTGATATGGTTGGCCATACAGGTGTTTTCGACGCAGTGATTAAAGCAGTAGAAACGGCAGATAAATGTGCTGAAATCGTAGTAAATAAAGGCTTGGAAAATGGATATTCCTTCATCCTTTTAGCAGATCATGGCAATTCTGAATTTATGGTAAACAATGATGGTTCTGCAAATACCGCACACACAACCAATCTGGTTCCATGTATTTTAATTGATAACGACTACAAAACCATTGCCGATGGCAAATTAGGAGACATTGCACCAACCGTTTTAAAAATACTAGGTGTAGCCATTCCAGAAGAAATGACAGGAAACGTTTTGGTATAATGATTAAAAAACAATATTTATATGTATTTGCCTTCGTATTTTTTTCCTGTAATCAGCGAAAAGAATCTGAAGCAAATACAGATTTTCTTTATTTTGACGTTAAGGGATATTTTGCGAAAGAAATTACACACTTGCAACAGCTTAAACCTCTTGTTAAAAAGTCTGTGAGTATAAACGGAGCAACAGAAAGTAAAGATTTGGTGATTAAGGATTGGAATAAGGAACTTGCTGTTTTTGTTGATGCCGACATTAATAAAACTTCGTGGAAAGGAAGTTTTGTGGCTTCTAAAAACGATTCTCAGGAAAACTATACCTCCTCAAGCAAAAGGATTCCGGTAAAAAAAATTGTAATCGAAAAACAGGGCAATAACATCAAGAAAGTTGAAATTTTTATTTCGAATAAAAACCTGCTTTATACTTCAAATGATACCTTAACTTACTATCCTGACAGCTTGTATTTAATTAAAAAGCAACAAAAAATAAGATTACTGAGTTCAAAGAAATACAGTATTAGCGGAAAAATAAAATAAAAAAAATAGTCCTGAAAAATTTCAGGACTATTTTTTTTGTTATTTATATAACTTATTTTAAACTCAAAATCTGAGCTTTATCGTAGGCTACCCAATCAATAATATCTTTTCTTAAAGGCTGCATGGTTAACACTTTCTGAAAATCAGCAATAGAGTTGTTAAACAACGCTACACATGCCGCTTTCTCTTCTTTTTTCTTTACTTTGAAAGATCTAAAAATAGCATAATCCTTATAGGCCAAAGCTCTATTTTGCAACATTTGCGAATCTTCTTCCCCACTAATTTCAATTGCCTTGGTAAAATCCTTGATGGAAGCCGTGTAAAAATTTTCACGCATAGAGTTTAACGACTCTTTAGGATCGTTCGCAATATTTAAGCGGGCTTTTCCCCGATAATAATAAGCAGAAACCTCGCCTGGTTTTATAACAACCAAACGGCTGTAAGTAGAAATAGATTTTTCGTATTCTCCATTTTGAAAATAAGAATAACCCAACATTTTTAAAACGTTTGCATTATCAGGATCCTTTGTATCGGCCTTTTCCAACTGTACAACTGCAGTTTTATAATCGCCTTTCATCATTGCCTGCATGCTTTTATCATAATTGCTCTGGGCAAAGCTGCTGGTTGATGAGAAAAGAATAAGTCCTAAAACGGCTTGTTTAAAATAGTTCATGTATTAATAATAAGTTAACAAATCTACACATCAGTGGGATTTATAAGGAATATTTTTCCGCAATATAATCCTATTCTGAGAATTTAAAAGTTTTTTTAATTTCTTTCACACAACCGCATGCTTCAAACATTAGCTTTAACGCTAAATTTTGCTTAATATGATAATGCAATAAATATTTAAAAATGAATCTGCCTTTTTAACAAAAGATTAATACTATTTTCACTTTGGCACAAGGATTGAAATTATTACCTTAACAATTAAATTAAACAAAGAATACACGATAATACTGCCAGTTTGTCGTTAGAGGAAGATGTAGATAATGAGTAAACAAGATATATTTGATTTCAATTCAGCGATGCCGATCATAAATGAAGATACCGAGTTTTTCCCCCTAATGTCTCAACAAGATGAAGAGGAAATGAATAACGAGGAGACGCCTGAAACGTTGGCAATTTTGCCATTAAGAAATACTGTTTTATTTCCCGGAGTTGTAATTCCAATTACCGTTGGAAGAGATAAATCCATCAAATTAATTAAAGAAGCATACAAGGGAAACAAGATTATCGGAGTTGTTTCGCAAAAAGATGTTTCTATAGAAGATCCTACCTTTGAGCAACTTAACACCGTTGGAACGGTTGCTAATATTATAAAACTACTTCAAATGCCTGATGGTAACACAACCGTTATTATTCAGGGCAAGCAACGTTTTAGTTTAATAGAAGAGGTTCAAAACGAGCCTTATATTAAAGCTGTGGTAAGGAAATTTGAAGAACAGAAACATAAAGCGGATAAAGAATTCAAAACCTTGATTGCTTCTATCCGAGAGATGTCGTCTCAAATTATTCAACTTTCCCCAAATATACCTAGCGAAGCCAGCATAGCATTAAAAAACATTGAAAGCAATTCATTTCTGATCAATTTCATTTCATCGAACATGAATGCCGAAATGGCTGATAAGCAAAAAATCCTTGAAATGGATAAATTGCAGGATAGAGCTCAAAAAGTTATGGAGCTTTTAATGGTGGAGTTGCAAATGTTGGAGCTGAGAAATCAAATCCAATCTAAGGTTCGTACCGATCTTGATAAGCAACAACGCGATTATTTCTTAAATCAGCAATTAAAAACCATTCAGGAAGAACTTGGCGGAAATTCTGCAGATTTGGAATTCGATGCCCTACAGGAAAGAGCGAAGAAGAAAAAATGGGCCAAGGCAGTTGATGAACATTTTGATAAAGAGTTAGATAAACTGGGCAGAATGAATCCGGCGGCGCCAGATTATTCGATCCAATTGAATTATCTAGAACTTTTACTGGATTTACCCTGGAGCGAGTTTACAAAGGATAATTTTGATCTTAAACGTGCTCAACGTATTTTGGATAAAGACCATTTTGGACTAGAAAAGGTTAAGCAACGCATTATTGAGTATTTAGCGGTTTTAAAGTTAAAACGCGATATGAAAGCGCCGATTTTATGTTTGGTTGGCCCTCCGGGAGTTGGTAAAACATCTTTGGGCAAATCAATCGCAAAAGCTTTAGGACGTAAATATGTACGTATGGCTTTAGGCGGAATCCGTGATGAAGCCGAAATCAGAGGTCACCGTAAAACATACATCGGTGCAATGCCAGGCCGTATCATTTCATCCATTAAAAAAGCTGGTGCAGATAACCCTGTATTTGTTCTAGATGAAATTGATAAGGTAGGTACTGATCATCGTGGCGATCCTTCATCGGCTTTACTTGAGGTTTTGGATCCCGAACAAAACAGTGCATTTTATGATCATTATGTGGAAATGGATTACGATTTATCGAATATTCTATTTATCGCAACAGCCAACTCTTTAAGTACCATACAACCAGCTTTGTTAGATCGTATGGAAATTATCGAGGTAAACGGATACACCATAGAAGAGAAAATTGAGATTGCAAAGAAGTATCTTTTGCCAAAACAGAAAGAAAATCACGGACTTCAAAACAAAGACATCAATTTAAAAACATCTTTGATTGAAAAAGTAATTGAAGATTACACAAGAGAATCTGGAGTACGTGGTTTAGAGAAAAAAATCGGTTCATTGGTTCGTGGTGTTGCAACTAAAATTGCAATGGAAGAAGCTTATGATGCAAATTTAAACATTGCTGATGTTGAACGTATTTTAGGTGCTCCAATTTACGATAAAGATCTATATGAAGGCAATGAAGTTGCCGGAGTTGTAACCGGTTTAGCTTGGACAAGTGTTGGTGGCGACATTCTTTTCATCGAATCCAGCTTAAGTCCAGGTAAAGGAAAACTGACTTTAACAGGTAATCTTGGCGATGTGATGAAAGAGTCTGCGGTAATTGCATTGGCTTATTTACGGGCACATGCTTCAGAATTTGGAATCGATTATTCGTTATTTGACAATTGGGATGTTCATGTTCACGTTCCTGCAGGCGCAACGCCTAAAGATGGACCTTCGGCCGGCGTAACGATGTTAACAGCTTTAACCTCTGCATTTACGCAACGTAAGGTAAAACAACATTTAGCCATGACTGGCGAGATTACCTTACGTGGAAAAGTATTGCCAGTAGGTGGAATTAAGGAAAAAATATTAGCAGCTAAAAGAGCAAACATCAAAGAAATTATCCTTTGTAAAAGCAACCGCAAGGATATTTTAGAGATTAAGGAAAGCTACGTAAAGGACTTAACTTTCCATTACGTTACTGAAATGAGCGAAGTAATTGAACTTGCCTTAACAAAAAATAAAGTTAAAAAACCATTGGATTTAAGTATTAAAGTTGCTCCAATCGTTAACTAATTTGTAATCTTTTGACTCATCAGCACTAAAATTCGATTACAATAAATACTTTTACAGCCTAGGTTAAAAATACCTAGGCTTTTTTATGAAATCTTTTTTATTCGCAGTAATTTTTTCATTAGTTCTATCTACCGGCTTTGCACAATCTTATAAAAACGAGTTTGGCTTTAAAACCGAAAACGACGCCTATTTGGCCACTTTAAACGATCGTTATTATACCAATGGATTGTTTATTTATTTCCGCAGAGCGATAAATCCTGAAAAATTTGGAGAAAAAATAGAGAAAAAAACTTACGAAATTTCTGCTGGCCAAAAAATGTATACGCCATATTGGGGCCAGGTGCCTAATAAAGCAGATCAAGACAGACCTTTTGCAGGATATTTATATGCCGGAGGTGCTTATTCTATATTTTATAAAAATGAAAGCGTACTGAAATTGAGCACTGAAATTGGAACGGTTGGCCCGAATTCACTTGCTCAAGATGCACAAAGATTTCTTCATAAAACCGTAGGTTTCTACACCCCTGCTGGCTGGGATTATCAAATAAAAAACGAAGTTGCTGTAAATTTAGCCGCCAATTACAGTAAACTGCTTTACCGTACAGATGATAATGTTATCGATTTTAGCGGACAGGGTTATGCCAACTTAGGCACAACGTTTTCTGGCCTAGGAGGTTCGGTATTGTTTAGAGCAGGAAGATTAAATCAATTATTTAACAGCGCTTATCATAATGCAGTTATCGGAAACTCTAAAACTGCCAGCCTAAACAAATCAGAATTTTACTTTTATGCAAAACCCCAGTTAAATGTAGTTGCCTATGATGCTACAATACAGGGAAGTTTATTTAATGATGATAGTCCAGTAACTTTTGGTGTTAAACCCATTGTTTTTGAGCAACAGTTTGGCGTTAATTATAGTTCTAAAAGATTTACGGCAGATTTTAACATCATCTTTAAAACCAAAGAAGTTAAAAGTGTTGCGAAAGCACAGAATTATGGTGGCTTAAGTTTATATTACAGATTTGGCAAAATCTAAAATCAATCAAAACTAGGCTTTTTTCTACTTTCCTTTCGCTCTGCATTAACAGATTTATTCTTTAATCTTTTTTGAATTACAGCTTTTGGAGTTTTAGTGGGCTTGCGTTTTTTTTGGACTACCAGGGAACGTTTAAGCAGATCGATTAATTTAGCAATGGTCTTTTCTTTGTTTAAAAGCTGGCTCCTATCCTCTTGCGAAACAATATGTAACAAACCTTCTGAATCCAGTCGATTTTCAACTCTGGATTTTATAAGCAATTTCTCATCCTCTGTTAGATATTCAGAACATGCCAAATTGAAAATCAATTCTACCTTGCTCGAAACTTTGTTTACGTTTTGACCACCTTTGCCCCCACTTCGAGAAGTTTTGAATACAGCTGATTTTAAAATTTCTTCTCTGGTAGGTAACATCTTATTTTTGTGATTTTTATAAAATGCAAATATATTTAGAAAAAATTAAACCAATAATGTTAAAATATGCGTTAAACGAATACACTTTTTGTTAATTCGTATATAAAATCCTAACTTCAAAAATTCATCCATATTAAGCTCTAAATACCCATCAATCGTCCCATGACTTTAAAATCTTTCGGCCAAAAACTCAAGCGCTTTCTAAAAGCATTCTTGTTTACTATTCTTTGCATTGTCTATCTCTTTTTAACAATTTGGACATTTTGTTACTCATTAAGTATTTTTTACGTTTTTGTTATTGTTTTAGCCATTGGTTTAATTCTTTACTTCCGAAGAAAAAAAAGGAGAGATCTTTCGGCTATTTTAGTGGTTGGTTTATTAATTTTTCTAATCGCTACACCATATAACCTATCACAGTACAATAGTAACGCCGCTGGCTTTCAAGCTAGAGTTAACAGAGGAAAATCATTAACCTTTAAAGAAAAATGCGGTATTTATGGCAATGTGCTAATGATCATTGTTCTGGATTATATCCCACTTCGCGAAGCCAGCGTAATGAATTTTTACATGCTGTTTCCTAAAGAAAATAAAACAAGGGTATTTTATAGTAATGCATATTTGAGGGCTCAGGATATCAAGCCTTTATTAGATAAAAAAGGCAAGAATGTAGTAGCATGGAATAAATGGAATGAGCGTTTAAATGGCAATTTTAGATTCGCTGCTGCATTTGATCCATGTACAATTGAGGTTACTGATGAAGGAACTTATAAAAAAGCCGTTCTAATTACTCCATTTCATTATCGTAAAAATTATACAACCAGAAATGCCACTCATGCCATGCACGGTTTATTCGAGTTCCATATAAACGAGGGTTTATTCTGGTATCTGCAGCATAAGGGCTGGCTTCATCCTTACACAGCGGTGTGGATTGCTAAATTCGATAAATAAAAAGCTGGATTTAAAAAAGGTATAGTTTTTTGAATCCTTGCGATAAAAAATTAAGCAAGTACATTGTCTTTTTTTACCTTTGTGGTAATGAAAAAAAACTTGGTTATAGCTATTGATGGCTATTCATCTTGCGGAAAAAGTACTTTAGCAAAAGCGCTGGCTAAAAAATTAGGTTTTATTTATATCGATAGCGGAGCCATGTATCGTGCGGTTACCTTATACTTCCTAAGAAACCACATAGATATTTCTGATGATGCCAAAGTTGTTGATGCCTTAAAACACATCGAACTTAATTTTCATTCTCGAGATTATCAATCGCATATAACATTAAACGGCGAGGAAGTTTCTGATGAAATCCGTTTAATGCCCGTTTCTGAAAATGTTAGCGAAGTTTCTGCGCATAAAATTGTTCGCCATGAAATGGTTAAACAACAACAGCGAATGGGAAAATCAAAAAACATTGTAATGGACGGGCGTGATATTGGCACTACGGTTTTTCCCGATGCGCCTGTCAAATTTTTCATGACAGCTGATCCCAAAATCAGAGCAGAACGAAGGTTCAAAGAACTGGAAAGCAAGGGCAACAATGAAACAACTTTGGAAGAAGTTTTTGAAAATCTTGCACATCGCGATTACGCAGACACAACGCGTAAAGAAAGTCCGCTGGTTAGAGCAGACGATGCCGTTATCTTAGACAATACAGATTTAACGCAAGATGAGCAATTGGCTTTTGCACTAGAAAGAGTAGAACCTTTTTTAACTTAATCACTGCATCTGTTTAAATTAATTTCATATTTTTAGCGAGAACCAAATTCTCCCACATATGAAAATTAAAATATTTTGTGCGTTACTTTTCTTTTCCACAATTTCTGTCGAACATCTTTTTGCCCAAAAAGGATGGATCAATCTCTTTAATGGAAAAGACTTAAAAGATTGGAACATCAAGATTTCTAAGCATGATTATAAAGAAAATTATGCCAATACTTTTCGTGTTGAGGATGGTTTAATAAAAGTAAGTTATGATGGGTATAAGGATTTTGATCAGCAATATGGGCATATTTTTTACAAAAAACCATTTTCAGCCTATTTACTAAAAGTAACTTACCGTTTTGTTGGAGAGCAGGCAAAAGGCGGAGAAGGCTGGGCATTAAGAAATAGCGGTGCAATGTTGCATTGCCAAGATCCATCAACAATGTTAAAAGACCAGGATTTTCCAATATCTATTGAAGGGCAGATTTTGGGTGGAGATGGCGAACATGAGCGACATACCAGCAATGTTTGTACGCCAGGAACAGTTATTAATTTTAATGGCGCCTTATTTACACCACACTGCTTAGATTCAAAGTCAAAGACTTATTCTGGCGATCAGTGGGTAACAGCCGAGTTTTTGGTATTACAGGATTCTGTCGTTAAACACATCATTGATGGAGAAGTAGTTTTGGAATATACAAAACCACAAGTTGGCGGTGGTAATGTTTCTAATTTTGATCCAAAAGTTAAAGTTGATGGAAAAGCATTAACATCTGGTTACATTGCACTTCAAAGCGAAAGCCATCCGATAGAATTTAAAACCGTACAACTTTATAATCTAGAGCCCTACTTTAAAAATAAAGCAAAGCTTGATCAGATTCTGGAAAAAATATTAAAAGAGTAAAAATCCCACTTCCTATTGTTAAAATGTGCAATGCATAAATTTTAACCTCAAAATAAATGTTAAAAAAATATTTGAATAAAAGAATTGGGTTATTTTTACTTACGTTATTTATTTCAATAGCAACACTTGCTCAAACTGAATATAAAGTAAGTGAAATTCCCGACCCAAAGAATAATGGAGGTGGTTATGTAAGTAATCCCGATGGGATTTTGACCAGCGATGAGGTTTGGACACTTAACAATACCATTGCAGATTTCGAAAGAAAAACAAACTTACAGCTTGCAGTAATTATTGTAAATGATTTTGACCACGATAAAGAAGACTTCGATTTTGCTTACGAACTTTTTAATACATGGGGAATTGGGCAAAAAACGAGCAATAATGGAGTTCTTCTATTCATTTCGAAGACTAGACGTAAGTACAGGTTTATAACCGGAACCGGAGCTGAGGGCGTTTTGCCAGATGTTACCCTCAGGCACACTGCAGAAAATTATTTGATTCCTGCTTTTAGAGAAAATGATTTTGGCACAGGAATAATCAATACCATTAATGCTTTGGGTAAGATTATCTTAAAACCAGAAAACAAATCAGAGCTCAATCAATTTTTTACTCAGCAAACAAAATACAATAATGATTGGGAAAATGTCTGGCTTCCAACGGCTATAATTCTACTCGTATTTTTCGGAATATTTAAAATTGTTAACAGACAGGCTAAAAACATTTCAGGCAGTAGTTTTATAAAAAAACCAAGTTCAGATCTTGCAATTGCTAAAGGTTGTGGTATTCTTTTTTTTATAGCTTTCATCTCCATTTTTGTTATAGTTTTTACAGAAAGTTTTGATTTATTCAAAAAAATAAGGTTAGTACACATTCCAATAATCTTATATGCCATTCTGGCTATTGGCCTTTTCTTTAGGTATCTTTTTTATATTTCCAGTTTAAGAAAAGCACACAACGATGATAAAAACTTTTTTAATGATGTAAAGTCATTTAATAGAAAGAATTGGTGGTTAATCTTTTTTTCACCAATAATTGCAATTGCCTTAATTGTTCATTTAATTAAAAGAAGTAAAACTGTTGATCGCTTTAGGCCCATTCTGGATAGCAAAAACAATGAAATGCTTCGAATAGATAGAGATGTAAATATTGAAGGCAAACCATTTTTAACCCCTGGGCAACGCAAAGAAGAGGTTATAAAAGTTTATGATTATGATATTTGGGAAAGCCAAGATCATAAAGAACATGTTATTAAAGCCTGGCCAGCGGAAGAGTATAGCGACTATACAGAATGTCCTGCTTGTGGTTTTAGAACTTACAAACTTAATCTATTGGTAACAGTTACCGCTGCAACTTATAGCCATGATGGACAGGCTAAAAGAATAAATGAATGTAGCTTTTGTAAAAAAACCGAGTTTATAAAATGGATTACTTTGGCTATGCTCACAAAGTCTAGCGATTCGTCTAGTTCATCTTCATCAGGCAGCTCGTCTTCATCATCCTCATCTAGCAGCAGTTGGGGCGGTGGAAGCAGCAGTGGCGGTGGAACAGGCGGCAGCTGGTAAGTTTTATAGGCTAAAACTTATTGGTATCTGTTTAAAAGTATTTCCTAATTTTGCCTTACTTAGCACGATGTTTGCGCTGTTCGACGTTGCAATCTTATAAATGCTTTGCTGAAATCTAAAAATCCATGACTAAAATTTTTTACTTACTAATTACTCTTATTATTTTTTCAAATCGTGTTCATGCACAAGATACGTATCGTGTTACGGCAGATAAAGTAAATGTAAGGGCAAGCAATAACTCAACAAGTAAAGTTGTGGCAACAGCAAATCAGAATGAAAATATTGTTGTTTTAGATGCTTCCAACGCTAAGTTTTATAAAGTAAAGCTTAAAAATACCGAGGGCTGGATTAGTAAAGATTTTGTCCAAAAAGTTGCACAAGCCACTACTCCACCAACAACTGAGGCTAAACAAGATACAGCACCAACAGCTACAAACGCCGGTACAACAGCGGATGTGATTTATCGTGTTACAACTGATAATTTGCGGGTTAGAGCAAAGGCAGACCCAAAAAGCAAGGTAATTGGTTATTTGCCTGAAAAGGAAAATGTGGCTGTTATCGACTCTGCTGATGCAAGTTATTTCAAAATTAAAGTAACCAATGGCGAAGGCTGGGTAAGCAAGGAGTTTTTAGTTAGGGTTTCGCCAGTTAAAAAAGCAACGACTGCAGAATCAACAGTTACGGCATCGGTACCACAAGAAACTAAAGATTATACAAATATTATCTTTTTTGTAATTGTTGCCCTTATACTATTTACCATTCTATATTTCTCAATAAAATATGCCAGCGGAAACAAGTTTTTAATTGCTTTTTCTGTAATTGTAATTTTAGTTATAGGATATTTTTGCTTCATAACTTTTATTCAGGCAAAGGTGGTTTCGGGTACTTTTTCTAGTAGTGAAGACATACAGTATAAGAATTTTAATTTTAAATCGAAAGACTCGGTTACTGTAACAGATGCTTATACAGATTCTGTTTTTACATCAAAATATGTTATTGATGGCGAAATGATTAAATTGTACGATCAGCAAAATACGATTATGCTTCTTATTAGAGATGATAATACCTTAGTTGGTGAGGGTTTTACGAGGGGAACTTTTACAAAAAAATAATCTTTTAATCATTAATGATAGGCGCAACTTTTGGTTTAGATTTCTACACAAGTCATTCAATCTAAACCCGATAGAGCTGAATAGCCCAAAGCCCGATTTTTTCTATCGGGCGAGGACTATAAGCGAAAGCGGGGCTACATTGACCGAAGAATTACTGAACGCTCATTTCCAAATAATTAATAAAAATCAATTCCATATTCTTGGATTTTACGATTTAGATGCTGAAATAAACGGCGTAGCCCTCTTGAATGCAAAATGAAAAACAAACATATACAATATGAAAAATTCAGCATGACGATTGGCAGATTTATAATGAGCTTAAAATCAGCAACATTTATTAAAAAAATCTTTTCTATTAATTAAAAAAGTTTTACCTTTGCAGTCCCTAAATAGGGAAAAAAGGAGATAATTAATTAATGGCTAAAAAACAAGTAGCAGAAAAAGAATTAGCAGCTAAAACAGCTGAACTTCAGGGAGAAGGCGGACGCCTAACTGAAAAAGAAACTATTGAATCAGAAGCTGATTCAGTTTCGATCGAATCGATCAAATCATCATTAGCAACACCAACCGAAGATTTCGATTGGGATGCTGATGAAAAAGTTTTCGGTAATTACAATGATGCAGACCGTAAAAAGTTTGAAGACATGTATGCTGGAACATTCAATCAAATCACTAAAGGTGAAATCATTAGCGGTATCGTTGTTTCAATTAACAACAAAGACGTAGTATTAAACGTAGGTTTTAAATCAGACGGTTTAGTTTCTACTTCAGAATTCCGTGATACACCAGATTTAAAAATCGGCGATTCAGTTGACGTATTCGTTGAAGCACCGGAAGATGCTAACGGTCAATTGATCCTTTCTCGCAAAAGAGCAAAAACTCAAAGATCTTGGGAAGCTATTAACGAGGCGCTTGAAAATGATAGAATCATCAACGGTTTCGTTAAGAGCCGTACTAAAGGTGGTTTAATTGTTGATATCATGGGCGTTGAGGCTTTCTTACCAGGTTCTCAAATTGATATTAAACCTATTCGCGATTACGATGTATACGTGGGTAAAACAATGGAATTTAAAGTTGTTAAAATTAACCATGAGTTTAAAAACGTAGTTGTTTCTCATAAAGTGTTAATTGAAGACGATTTAGAAAGCCAAAAAGTAGAAATCGTTTCTAAATTAGAAAAAGGACAAGTATTAGAAGGTACTGTTAAAAATATTACTGATTTCGGTGTGTTCATCGATTTAGGTGGTGTTGATGGTTTACTTCACATTACTGATATTTCTTGGGGCCGCATAGAGCATCCAAAAGAAGTATTATCATTAGATGAAAAAATCAACGTGGTTGTTTTAGATTTCGATGATGAGAAAAAACGTATCGCTTTAGGCTTAAAACAATTAACTCCACACCCTTGGGAAAACTTAAGTGCTGACATTCAAGTTGGTTCTAAAGTAAAAGGAAAAATCGTAACTGTTGCAGATTACGGTGCTTTCTTAGAAATTATCCCAGGTGTTGAAGGTTTAATCCACGTTTCTGAAATGAGCTGGTCGCAAAACTTAAGAAATCCACAAGAATTCTTAAAAGTTGGTGATGAGATCGAAGCTGAAGTTTTAACTTTAGATAGAGACGAGCGCAAAATGAGCTT